>Ga0154471_149_pt2 | contig 69603 bp, 66 predicted proteins | sample RifGroC2_FD_115950 | JGI IMG/M metagenome (GOLD analysis project Ga0154471, IMG submission 115950) | Geobacteraceae bacterium GWC2_53_11
TAATTCCGGAGAAAAGATTATAACCCCCCCAAATTTTGGACATTCCTGGTCAAACGTCGGTAATGAACCGCTCGTAACATACGACGACTGTGTAACCGGTCACGAAGCCAATGATTATGGTCCTATCCAAGCGCAGCACGGCTTCGCTTATTATTTAACCGAAGTTGACGGCAAGCCGATTACCATCGGGCTGAATGCCTATATCAAGCCGTAATGAAAGCGGAAATCTATTCCATAACCTACCGGATCGCCTTGACGGACGCCCAGCAGGCCAGGCTGGACCGGAAGTGGCCCGACGGCGATCCGTTCATCTCCTATGAGAAAATCGATGCCCTGCTGGAGCCGTTGCAGGTCGAAAATGTCTACTGGAACGACCACAGCGGGCAATACCTGTATTTTACCGTGTACGGGGATGATCGGGAAACCACCGTTGCCGAAGTGGTCGAGAGGTTGGAAGGGAAGCTGGGCACGGCGTAATGTGACCTTCTTACTTCCTGATCCCGCGGACACCCCGCTTGATCCACTCCACGCCATAGCCGATGGCGTAAAATGCCGCCATGGGGACCAGCCAGGCAACGATGCCGATCAGCATGGCGAGTAGTCGTTTGAAAGGAAGATCCGCAACGGCATCCCGGTAGTTCTTCTCAATTTTATCAAACCCCGCATTACCTTCCGGCCCGATCCGGAATCTGGCCCGGGTTGCCGCGATCCAGGCGGCATACCCTTGTGAGCGTGCGGCCTCGAAGATCTTACGCGGCGGCTCACCGGCAAATGCCATGCCGTCGTAGCGGCGTACCTCCTCGGTTACCGAGAAAACCATCGTGCGCTCAATACTCTCCCGGTCCGGCATGAGCATGTAATAGCTTCCCGCCAGCATGACCAGGTAGATTGCTCCCGAAATGATCCAGAGACGCTGCCATGGCTGGAGCCTGAGGCTCCGCCTCGGTGCTTCCGGGACACCCCAGGTGCCGGAAGAGGATTTTTCAAGGGTTACATCCAGGGATGATTTGTTTACTTTGGGCATACGTCACTTTGTGGTGTTGTGCTGCCGTCCAATTTTGACAGGTCACAAGGTATTTGAGACTGATTGATGCAATTTGAGACAAAAAGACACAAGGTGAACCAGCACTTAGATGCTATTTTCTTGCGCGATGAAGTCTGATGCGAAGAGCCGTGCTTCCGTAATGAATTGCCGGAAATCGGCCTGTAATGCTTCGTAATGTATCGACAGTTCTACGCTCCCCTCGGCCAGGGGGTTGGTGCGGCGCACCCTGCGCGACATGCGCCCCAACGCAGCTTCAATGCCGGATACCTTGGCGTAGGAGGGGAGCAGTTCGCCGAATATGACCGGAACGAACTCCTGAAGCCGCTGCGGCATGACGGGAAGATAGCTGTCAATGACAGCACGGGTCGAGGCAAGGTATTCCGGGAGCGGAGTGTCCGACCAGGAGGGCCATTCCCGTGCCAGGAAATGGTCGTAGAACAGATCGACAAATACGCCCCGGTACAGGCCGTAGCGCTGGTTCAGCCGCAGCCGGCTGGCCTGGAAGTGTGCGTTGCCCTGGGCAAACGAATCGATTTTCCGGTGCAGCTTCAACCCCTGGCAGATGCGGGGGGCAAAAGCGCTTCCGATCGGCCCCTTGACAAAATCCCCCATGAAGTTGCCGACCAGCAGCTCCGGATCGTTCCCGGACAGGTACATGTGGAAGAGAATATTCATTGTTCCGCTCTACTTCAGGAGGGCCACTTTGACGGCATCGTCGATGAAGCTCTCCTCGATGGCTTCCCTGGCCCACGGTTCCTTGCACTGCGCCAGTACTCCGGCGGCACCTTCGGCTACGGCAGGGATGTCGCTCCAGAGCGCATTGCGAATGCTCCGCAGTTCATCGGCAGCCGCTTTTCTGCCGCCGGCCCATTCCCGGCATTGTCCGCAGAGGAGGGCGAGTGTTTCCGGAGCGGGGGAGGTGTCAGGGTTATGATCCCAGACGCGCAAATCATCCTTGCTTCCGCACCATTCGCAGGCAAAGCCGGCCCGTTTGCTGATTGTTTTTCCGAAGGAACTGATCTCCTCCAGACGTTCTTTATTGCCCTGATACCCTTTTGCCATGGCTGGTTGTCCTTACGTATTCCGGGATTCAAACACGGAATTTCCTTTCCGGCGGAACTGTGATACATGTTTCGTTAGTTTTGCTTTTATGCTCTGAAGCAAAGCTACTGTAACATAAGAAAAGCTGACTGAATACAGCGAGTAACGAAATACCGCATATTCAAAATACCGCTTTCGAAGGGATGTACTATGGCAAGGACTCTTGTTGTTCTGGCATTGTTACTGGGTATGGCGACGGCATCTTTTGCCCAGGCCGCCGGTGAGCTGGCCGGCACGTACCGGTTGGAGGGGAATGGGGGAGGAACCCTTGAGCTTCATGCCGACGGAACCGCTTCCCTGGCTGGCAAGGAGACCATGTGGGCTGCCACGGACAACCAGATAAGTATCGGACTCGATATCATGTCCTATGCGCTGCAGGGGGATCGTCTGGTGCTGACGAAGGGGGCTACGCGGATCGTCTGGAAGAAGGTGCGAACAGGTAAGGGGCAGAAGGGGGGCCAGAGCTCCTCATCCGACGCCGATCATGAGGCAAAGCGCGTGCTCACAAGCACGGCCTGGTGCTCATTTACCTATAACAAGACGACCGGCACCTCGACCACCCGTAAGGTACTCTTTCATCCGGACGGAACCATGACCATGAACGACGGACGTGAAACCTACAGCAAGGGATATGCTGGCACCGTTGCCGGGCAGTCGGACAGCGCCACTACGATGCAGTGGAAGCTTGAAAACCTCAAACTGTTCGTGGACCAGCGGAACGGCGCCGGCTATCAGGACATCGGAGTGACCGCGACCCGGAATTCGAACGGCTACGTGATACTGCATGCCGAAGGGCGTGAGTATTCGATGTGCAAATAACGATTTAGAGGGTGTCATGAATACATACAACGAATTTTTACAGGAAGCCGTTACGGCTGCACAGATCGCCGGGCGCTATCAAAAGTACCGTTTTGCCTCGGTCCTGAATGTGGAGCTGAAAGGTGATAAGGACCTGGTGACCGAGGTGGACAAGGAGTCAGAGCGTCTGATCGTGGGGCACCTGCTCTCATGCTTTCCCGACCACGACATTGTGGCCGAGGAGAATGTTTATGCTGTGAAAGGTTCCCGGTTCCGTTGGGTCATTGATCCGGTAGACGGCACGACCAACTATGCCCATGGCTTTCCCTGGTTCTGCGCTTCAATCGGGTTGGAAATGGACGGTGAACTGGTCGCCGGGGTGATCTATAACCCGGTGTATGATGAACTCTTTACGGCGACCAAGGGGGAGGGCGCCTTTCTGAATGGCGTTCGCCTGTCGGTCTCAGCCCGCTCCCCGCTGAAAAATACCCTGCTCGGCACCGGCTTTCCCTACGACTGCGCCACCGACCCGGCCAATAATTTTGCCAGTTTCATGGCATTCCAGAAGAGCGCCCGGGGAATTCGCCGGGCTGGGGCAGCTGCTCTTGACCTGGCCTATGTGGCTGCCGGGAGGCTGGACGGTTTCTGGGAGCTCAAGCTGAAGCCGTGGGATGTGGCGGCCGGTGTTCTGCTGGTGCGCGAAGCAGGGGGGACGGTGACGACGTTCGACGGCTCACCCTACGACATCTTCAACGGCCGGATCGTGGCCAGCAACGGGTTGATTCATGATGAGATGGTTGCCAAACTTGCAGAGGCTGCCTCCGGTGAATCATAAAGCCAGACCATAATTTTCCGCCCTCGGTCCGGTTCCGTATGGTCCTGTTTTTTCTCCCGTTATCCACACAGTTACGTCTTCATTAACAGCTCCGGTACCTTTCGGATGAAATGTATATTGCATACCGTTTAAAATAACTATTGACACATTATTACAGGTAGTTACAGGCAGTGCCTATTCATTATGCAAACCGTTAAAAACCTCAGGATTACGTGACATTCTTCCAGGCAGCTTCTCTCTATCAACAGGTTATCCACAGCTTTTGTGGAGAGCACTTTTTACCCGGTTTCTTTACTATCGCTGTAGTTTTTTACATACCGTTTCAGTACAGGCAGTTGCACCGTTTTTACATGAAAGTTGCCGGCGTCATGGTCTCTCACACATAGTCAGGACAGGTTCGCGCTCAAACCCCTTGCTTTCCCTGCCTGTCTCAAATAATACTGGCTTCATCTGCACCAGTGCGAATTAAAGGTAAACCTGTGGGCAATTACAGCATCGTCGTACTCGACTTTGAAACAACCGGGCTCTCGCCGAATTACGGTGACCGGGCCATTGAAATCGGTGCCGTCCTGATCGAGAACAACCGGATTGTGGATCGTTTTCAGAGCCTGATGAATCCGGGCATGCGAATCAGCCGTTTCATCGAGGAATACACCGGAATTACCAATCAGATGGTAAGTTCTGCTCCGTCCGCTGCCGAGGTCATGGAGCAATTTGCCGGGTTCATGGCGGATCATCATCTGGTCGCCCACAATGCCGGCTTCGACAGCCGTTTCCTTGATGCCGAACTGCAGCGCATCAACCTCCAGCGCAGCCGACAATTTGCCTGTTCCATGCTCATCTCCCGCCGCATCTACCCGGAATCTCCCGGTCACAGTCTTGAAACACTGGTCCGTTTTAAAAAGCTGAAGACGGACGGGGTACATCACCGGGCGCTTGCCGATGCCGAGATGACTGGCCATCTCTGGACCGGGATGATCAACGATTTGAAGGAAGGTTACCGGCTCCGGCAGGTGCCGTTCGAGCTGATGCAGCAGCTGTCTAAAGTGTCCCGGTCCACCGCACCCGCCTTTTTACAAAAAGCTTCGGATAAACAGGGATAGAGTGTGTCAAGGAGTGTCATGTTGTATCATGTTGTACGAAATGATGTTGTGTCGTGTGTGCGGTGCAATCGTGTCTGACGGCGGGTACAGCATGGTATGCGGCTCGCCGGAACGGCTTTTTTGTTGACCGAAATGGATGGGTAACAGTATATTCCGTAACAGGAATTAGAACAGAGATGGCAAGGAATCAGACAGCCCCGGCTTCCCCCGTTGGAATTGTGGCTTGCGACAATGTCGCAGGCCACAGCCGTTTTTGCCGGATCAGCTCTACATCACAACTTTACGAAAGCACCGCTATGATACCAAAAATAGAAGCACTCTTTCCCGGACAGGGTCAGATTCCTGAACAGTTCCGTATTGAACAGCCGATCAGGCAGGAATGTTATCTGATTGACGGCGAGCTGCGCCGCTGGCAGGGGCCGCTGCAGGACGTGCTCTCCCCGGTCTGGATGCGCACCGCTGCCGGCAATCAGCAGAAACTGATCGGTGCTGCTCCGTTGTTGAGTGAGGAAGCTGCACTGGAGACACTGGATGTGGCAGTACGGGCCTACTCAAACGGACGCGGTGTCTGGCCGACCATGTCGGTGGGGGAGCGGATCAAGTGCGTACAGCGTTTTACCTCCGCCCTGCTGCTGAAGCGGCAGGAGATTGTCACGCTGTTGATGTGGGAGATCGGCAAGTCACTGCATGAAGCGGAGCGGGAGTTTGACCGGACCATGACGTATATCCGGGACACGCTGGAAGCTCTGAAAGAGCTGGACCGGGCGTCGTCCCGCTTTGTCATCCAGCAGGGGATTATCGGCCAGATCCGCCGCGCCCCGCTCGGAGTGGTGCTCTGTATGGGGCCGTACAATTTCCCGCTTTATGAAACCTTTACCACCCTGATTCCGGCACTGGTCATGGGCAACACGATCCTGCTGAAACCGCCCCGTTTCGGCGTCCTGATCTTCCAGCCGTTGCTGGAAGCGCTGCGCGATGCCTTTCCGGCCGGCGTTGTCAACACGGTGTACGGCGACGGCGAAGTCGTGGTTCCTCCGCTGATGGCGTCCGGCAAGGTGGATGTGCTCGGTTTTATCGGCACCCACCGGGTTGCCGATGCCCTGCGGGCGGTGCATCCGCGTCCGCACCGGCTACGCTGCGTGCTGGGGCTTGATGCCAAGAATCCGGCGGTGATCCTGCCGGATGCCGACCTTGAGCTGGCGGTGTCCGAATGTATCCAGGGAAGTCTGACCTTCAACGGCCAGCGCTGCACCGCACTGAAAATCATGTTTGTCCACCGCTCCATCGTCGATGACTTTCTCGGACGGATGTCGGCGCGGATCAGTGCACTGACATGCGGCATGCCGTGGGAACAGGGCGTGATGGTGACGCCGCTCCCTGAACCGGAAAAACCGGCCTATCTTGCGGGTTTGGTTGATGATGCCACAGCCTGCGGTGCCCGGATCGTCAATCCTGGCGGCGGCGCCAGCAGCGGGTCGTTCTTTTACCCGGCAATGCTCTATCCGGTGACACCTGTCATGCGGGTTTACAGTGAAGAACAGTTCGGCCCGGTTATTCCCATCGTGCCGTTTGATGATATCCGCGAGCCGATCGAGTACGTCGTGGCTTCAAATTACGGCCAGCAGGCCAGTATCTTCGGGCAGAACAGCGATCTGCTTGCCCAGCTGGTCGATGCCCTGGTCAACCAGGTCTGCCGCATCAACATCAACAGCCAATGTCAGCGCAGTCCTGACAGCTTTCCGTTCAACGGGCGGAAAAACTCTGCCGACGGCACCCAGTCCGTCACCGATGCGTTGCGGGTTTTTTCCATCCGGATTGTCGTGGCGGCACGTGAAACCGAGGCGAACCGGGAGATCATCACCGATATCGTTCGCGACCGGAAATCGCATTTTCTTTCAACTGATTACATGCTGTAATTTCAAGTAGTGGAGTAATGGTAATGGCTGCAACTCTTGACGAAAAAAAAGGGAAACTCCGCTCTCTTCTGGCCGACATGGGGGGCTGTGTGATCGGCTTTTCGGGTGGGGTCGATTCGACGCTGCTCTTTGCGGTGGCGGCTGATGTCCTGGGTGAGCGTGCGCTGGCGGTGACGGCGACCTCCAAGACCTATCCGGAACGGGAGCTGATTGAAGCGCGGGAGCTGGCCGGACGGATCGGCGGTCGCCACCGGGTGATCGTGTCTGAAGAACTGGATATACCCGAGTTTCGCGATAATCCACGCAACCGCTGCTATTACTGCAAGAAGGAACTGTTCGGCAAACTGCGGGACATCGCTGACCGGGAAGAGCTTGGCTACGTGCTGGACGGCACGAATTGTGACGACGCGAGCGATCACCGGCCGGGGAGGGTGGCGGCGGGGGAGCTGCAGGTGCGCAGCCCGCTGGAGGAAGCCGGGTTCACCAAACAGGATATCCGCGATCTTTCCCGTGACATGGGACTCACGACTTGGGATAAACCGGCCTTCGCCTGTCTCTCCAGCCGTTTTCCCTACGGCACTTCCATAACTCCCGAGCGGGTCGATCAGGTGGGAGCGGCCGAAGAGGCGCTGCGAGGGCTGGGGTTTCGGACCTTGCGGGTGCGCTATCATGGCGATGTGGCCCGGATCGAACTGGGTAAAGAGGAGTTTGACCGTGCAACCGGAGATTTGCGGGACGATGTGGTCAGGCTGGTGAAGCGGGCAGGTTTTGTCTATGTGGCGCTTGATCTGCAGGGGTATCGTACCGGGGCCATGAACGAAGCGCCATGATGCGGGGATCGGTTACTCCGCTTGCCGGATGAAACGGCCATAGTCGGCATCTGATTCAAGAATGTGATGTTTGAGCCATGTTTTGAGGAACGTCAGGACATCAAGGGAAATGCTGACGTTTCCGTTTTGAAAATCCTGCTGAAACCTGGTGGCTTTGAGAACAAAACTGTCATGTTCCCGTAGATGTTCGGTCAACTTCGGATATGAATGTTCGCGCATCCAGCTGGCTTCCGCGTCAAAATGATACCCTGCGTACTCGATGAGTCCGGTAAGAACAGCGCCAAATGCATCATCCGGAGCACCCAGGATATAATCATCATAGGTCTTGTTGAGCAGGTCCACCAGGTGCTGATGGTGCTCGTCGAACTGTGTGATCCCCGTATTGAAACTTGTATCCCATTCAACAAACGGCATTGTTTGTTACCACCATATAAGTAAGTGCTGTCATGTCGGCAAATCAGAGGAAATACGTGGAAATACGGTTAATGTCAACCAATAATATTCATCTGGGAATCCCGGCAGAGTCATACTCTCTGGACCCGCCGGTTCCCTCATTTCTCTTTATTCCCCCTGCCTCTCTATGATCAGACTCCCGATTGACGACATTCTTCCCTCGCTTCTGGAAACTGTCGGCATACATCAAAATATCATTCTTCATGCTCCACCCGGCGCGGGTAAAACAACGCGCGTGCCGCTGGCTCTCATTTCCTCACCTGCGGTACCTTCCGGCCGGATCATCATGCTTGAACCACGGCGTATCGCCGCGGTTTCTGCGGCACGCTGGATGGCTTCCTGTCTGGGGGAAGAGGTCGGGCAGACGGTCGGCTATTCCATCCGCTTTGACAGCTGTACTTCAGCCGCCACGCGTATCGAAGTTGTTACCGAGGGCATCCTTACCCGCCGGATCCAGAGTGATCCCGGACTTGCCGGAGTGGCCCTGGTCATTTTCGACGAATTCCATGAACGGAGTATTCACGCCGATCTCGGCTTGGCGCTCTGCCGCGAGGTGCAGCAGCTGCGGGGCGATCTGAAAATTATGGTCATGTCGGCGACGCTTGATCTTGAACCGCTGGTGCGGCTGCTCGAAAACGCCCCGGTGATCAGTTCGGCAGGACGTTCGTATGACGTGGAGATGAAATATCTTGATGACCGGAGCACTGAACGTCTGCCCCGGAAGATGATGGCGGCTGTTGTGCGGGCGCTGCAGGAGACGACGGGGGATATTCTGGCGTTTCTGCCCGGTTCCGGTGAAATCCGCACCTGTGCATCCCTGCTGGCGGAAACCGGACTCTTCGGGAAGAATATTGACCTGTGCCAGCTCTATGGCGATCTGCCGGTTGCCGAACAGCAGAAGGTCATGCAGCCGGGAGTACGGCGCAAGGTGGTTCTGGCCACCAGTATCGCGGAGTCAAGCCTGACCATTGAGGGGGTTACCACGGTCATCGACAGCGGCGTGTCCCGGCGTCTCCAGTACGATCCGGGCAATGGCCTGAACCGGTTGGTTACGGTGCGCGAGTCGCGCGCTTCGGCCGAACAGCGGGCCGGACGGGCAGGGCGTACCGCCCCCGGCGTTTGCTACCGGCTATTCACCCAACATACACTGCATGCGATGGCTCCCCACACGCCGCCTGAGATTTGTGTGACCGATCTGTCGCAGCTCGTACTGGAACTTGCGGCCTGGGGTGTCAGCGACCCTCTCCAACTGGGCTGGCTGGACGCGCCGCCTGCCGCAGCGCAGGATGCGGCCCGTCGCCTGCTGGTCGAACTTGATCTGTTTGACGATTCGGGGCGGATCACTCCGGATGGCCGTGAAGTGGTGCGGGTGCCGCTCCATCCACGGCTTGGCAGGCTGTTGCTCCGTTCGCGGGAACTGCGCTGTCCTGCTTTGGGGTGCCGGATTGCCGCTCTGCTTTCCGAGCGCGACCTGTTTCGCACCGGTGTCGGCGGGGGAATGCGTTCAAGCGGTTCCGATGTTGCTGATCGCCTGGAAGCTCTGCATGCATGGCGCACATCCGGCAGGGCTGATCACCGGATGGATCCTGCTGCGATAAAAAATGTGGAACGGGTCTGCCGTCAGCTGGAACGGTTGATGTCTGTGTCCGGAGCGGACAAGCAGGGTTTCTACGATGACGATCTGATTTCCCGGTTACTGGTGGCGGCGTACCCGGACCGCATTGCCCGGCGCAGGGAATCCGGCAGTGACGGGTACCTGCTCATCAGCGGGCGCGGTGCACGGATTTCGGAGCGGAGCGGGGTCAGGAGGGGCGACTATATCGTAGCGCCGGCACTGGATGCGGGCCATCAGGCGGAAGCGGTCATCCATCTTGCCGCGGAAATATCAGAATCGGTTATTCGTGAGGAGCGGGCGCGGCACATTTTCAGTGAAACGGATGTAAGCTGGGATGATCGTGAGGGGCGGGTGATTGGTCGGCGCTGCGAACTGCTCGGAAGCCTTCAGCTTTCAGCCGGCACGGTTGTTCCGCCCGTAGCGCTGGCTGTGCCGGCAGTAATCGGGGCGGTTCGCGCATCGGCGCTGTCGCTTTTGACGATGGACGAGGCAGCCCGTCAGCTGCAAGGGCGTCTGACGCTGCTGCACATGGCATTTCCGGAGCGGGAGTGGCCTGATGTTTCTGATCCGGCTTTGCTTGATTCGCTGGAAGAGTGGCTGGCGCCTCATCTTGATGGCGTCACCTCGGCAAAACGGCTGGCCAGGCTGGATATCGTCGCCCTGCTCAGGCAGCGCCTTGATTACCGCCGCCAGCGCGAGCTGGATGACCTGGCACCGACACATCTCTCTGTGCCGAGCGGTTCACGTGTCAAAATAGATTATACCGGTGAGATCCCGGTGCTGGCGGTGAAGCTTCAGGAACTGTTTGGTCTGGCAACAGGACCCACCGTCTGCGACGGGAGGATTTCGGTGCTGCTGCATCTGTTGTCGCCTGCAGGCAGACCGATTCAGGTAACCAGGGATCTGCGGGGTTTTTGGGATGGATCGTATCAGCAGGTGAAAAAGGAGCTTAAAGGGCGCTACCCCCGGCACCCCTGGCCTGATGATCCCTGGAGCGCCGTGCCGACTCGCAGGGTAAAACCGAGGGTGTAATCAAAATTGGGTATGGCAGCCGCTGCATTCGACGGGGCCGGTATGTTTTTTCTTGTGGCACTCGGTACAGGTGTCATGAGCCCACTTTTCTCCGAATTGCACAATAGGCCCCGGTCCTTTTTCTCCATGGCAATCCGAACATCCGCCAAGATTTTTCTGATGCAGCTTGTGGGGGAAGTATGACATGGAGGCTTTTTGAGGCCCCTCCCAACCGGCAGACACGGCTTGGGTAGCGAGCAGCAGCAGGATAAAAAATCCGGAAATCAGTTTCAGCATATGACGCTCCTGAAATAATGGAATCTTTGTTTTCATTAAAGCAAGGGCGATGCCAACAAAAACGGGACGATCCTTGCGGTCGTCCCGTATAAAGCTGTCTGTGTCTTGGATGCCTGTTTGACAGGGGCTAAGGAATAATGCCGAAGGTACTATCCGAAATCCGATCAGCACTGTTCATCTGTATGCCACGGTCAGGATTGGCAGCCAGATGACGCAGGATGGCGAAAATCATCTCTGCTTCTTCCGGCATTTCGAGTAGCGCGGCAATCCGGTCCGCAGTCATGACCTGTTGCTGTTGCTGTAAAAGTTCACCTACTGCTTTCTGGAGATTGATGACCGCTCCGGCTGCTTTTTTGCCCGCTTCCACACCCGGTTGGTGGTAGGCGTTGATGTTGATCAGGCTGGCGTAGAATCCGACCGCGCGCTCGAACAGGGCTATCAGGACGCCAACCGTAAAGGCATCGACCTGGTTGATGGTAATGGTCATTGATTCCCGGCCATTTTCATAGAGCGCAGCACGTGTCCCCTGGAAAAAACCGAACAGGAAATCACCGCTGGGAACCCCCTCCTCAACAAGCTGGGAATGTCCCTCCCGATCTTTCAACACGTCGATAAACGTGACAAAAAAGTTTGCCACACCCTCGCGCAGCTGCTGGATATATGCGTGCTGATCGGTTGAGCCTTTGTTGCCGTACACGGTCAGCCCTTGGTTGACTGTTGCGCCGCTGCGGTCGAACTCCTTGCCGATTGACTCCATAATCAGCTGCTGCAGATAGCGGGAAAAGAGCAGCAGGCGATCCTTGTAGGGAAGCATGACCAGATCCTTGGCGCCGCGACCGTTCGTAGCGTGATGCCACATCAGAGCCATGCACGCCGCCGGATTCTGCTTCGTGTGCCCCCTTCGGGTAACGGTGTCACAGGCTTTGGCGCCTTCGAGCAGCGCCGTAATGTCGATTCCCTGCAGCGCCGCCGGCAGGAGTCCGACGGCAGAGGTAATCGAGGTCCGTCCGCCGACCCAGTCCCACATCGGGAAACGCTCCAACCACCCTTCGGCCCGCGCCAGCCGGTCCAGTTCGCTTCCGGCTCCGGTTACGGCAACGGCATGCTGGGAAAAATCGAGTCCGGCTCGCTGGTAGGCCGATTTTGCTTCCAACATTCCGTTGCGTGTTTCCTTGGTCGAACCGCTCTTGGATATGACAACCGTCATCGTTTCCAGAATTGCAGTACCCAGCTCTGCAAATACCTTGTCAATTCCGTCGGGATCGGTGTTGTCGAGAAAATACGGTTTCATCCTGTTTGACGCAGATGCCAGAGCATCGGCCACAAACTGCGGCCCTAAGGCGGAGCCGCCGATTCCGATAATAAGAATGTTTTTAAAAGGGGAACCGTGCTGGGCGGTTATGGCACCGCTATGGATCTTTGACGTGAAGGCAAGGATCTGCTCCAGGGCAGCTTCGATCTCCTGACGTATGTCATCGGAAGGGGAAAGTAGCGGGTTTCTCAACCAGTAATGCCCAACCATTCGTCCTTCATCACTGTTGGCAATTGACCCTGCCTCCAATTGCTTCATTTCGGAAAACGCGTCCTGCATCGCGGATTCCATCTGGTCGAAAAAACTACTGGAAAACTTCATGCGGCTGATATCAAGTGAAAGCCCGATCTCAGGGCAGTTACAGAGATGCTGTTGATAGCGGGTCCAAAGGGCAGCTTTTTCCATGCGTTCCTCCCGTACGTCAGATACACAAAAGGCGGAGCATGCTCCGCCTTTTGTGTCAGGTCTGTTTCAGTCTATTTCTTGATGTTGTAGAATACGTCGTGCCCTTTGAAGAGCGAGGTGCTGTCAAGCTCATCCTCGATGCGCAGCAGCTGGTTATACTTGGCAACGCGGTCGGTGCGGCAGAGCGAGCCGGTTTTGATCTGGCCCGAGTTGACCGCCACGGCCAGGTCGGCCAGGGTGGTATCTTCGGTTTCACCGGAACGGTGAGAAATAACGGTCGTGTAACCGGCCCGTTTGGCCATTTCGATGGCTTCGAGGGTTTCGGTCAGGGTACCGATCTGATTCAGTTTGATCAGAATCGAGTTGGCGATGCCTTTCTGGATGCCTTCCTTGAGGATTTTCGGGTTGGTGACGAACAGGTCGTCGCCGACGATCTGGATGCGCTTGCCAAGACGGTCGGTCAGCAGCTTCCAGCCGTCCCAGTCGTTTTCAGCCATGCCGTCTTCAATGGAGATGATCGGGTACTTGTTGACCAGATTCTCATAAAAATCGACCATTTCTGTTGGTGTCTTGACTTTCTGGATTTCGTTTTCCAGGGTGTATTTGCCATCCTTGAACAGCTCGGAAGAGGCAACATCCAGTGCCAGCAACACGTCTTCACCCGGCTTGTAGCCGGCCTTGACGATTGCTTCCATGATGACTTCCAGTGCCTCTTCGTTTGACTTCAGGTTGGGAGCAAAGCCGCCTTCGTCGCCAACTGCGGTGTTGTAACCCTTGCTTTTCAGGACACCCTTCAGGGCGTGGAAGATTTCCGCACCCATGCGCAGCGCTTCCTTGAAAGTTCCGGCACCGGCCGGCATGATCATGAATTCCTGGATATCGACGTTGTTGTCGGCGTGGGCGCCGCCATTGATGATGTTCATCATCGGCAACGGCAGTTCGCGGGCGTTGGCTCCGCCAATGTATTTATAGAGCGGCTGGCCAGCTTCCTCAGCCGCAGCTTTGGCAACTGCCAAAGATACGCCGAGGATTGCGTTGGCGCCGAGGTTGGTCTTGAACTCGGTGCCGTCAAGTTCGATCATCTTCATGTCGATGCCGACCTGGTCTTCGGCTTCCATGCCGATGACTTCTTCAGCGATGATGTTGTTCACATTATCAACTGCCTTGAGAACACCTTTGCCGAGGTAGCGTGATTTGTCACCGTCACGCAGTTCCATGGCTTCGCGTTCACCTGTCGAGGCACCCGATGGTACAGCGGCGCGTCCAAAAGCACCGGATTCAAGAAAAACTTCAACTTCCAGAGTCGGATTACCACGTGAATCCAGGATCTCTCTGGCATAGACATCAACGATCTCACTCATGTACAGCCCCCTTGCATGGAAATAAGTAATTCGGAAAAATCTCCGATAAACTCAAACTCTATATCACAAAAATCGGAAAATAACAGTACCCTCGGGTAAATATATTCAAATCCGTACGTGGGGTGCTCAACATTGCTTCACAATCAGTGTCGAAACGTGGTATGACAAAAAACGGCACTGCTGGTTTTCATGCACTTGGTAAATTGCGGAGAAGGCTTTATATGAAAATACGAATTCTTGTTGTCGATGACGAATTGAGTATGCGGGAATTTCTTTCGATCCTGTTGGAGAGGGAGGGGTATGACGTCAGCGTGGCCACCTCTGCCGAGGAAGCACTCCGTTTGATGGAGTCAGCGTTGTTCGACCTGGTTCTGTCCGATGTAAATATGCCCGGCTTGTCCGGCATAGAATTACTGGGCCGTATTAAACGATTATCTCCCGAGACGGCAGTTCTTATGCTTACTGCCTTTTCAGCTGCCGAACAGGCGGTTGAAGCGATGAAGCTGGGAGCCTACGACTACATCGGCAAGCCGTTCAAGAATGAAGAAATAAAGCAGCTGGTTAAAAACGCCCTCGAAAAACAGGGGCTTAAACGGGAAAATATCTTGCTGAAAAAGGATGCCAGCGAGCGGGACAGCTTTTGCGGCATTATCGGTAAAAGCCCGAAGATGCGGGAGCTTTTCGACATGATTCAAAAGGTAGCCGCCAGCCAGAGCAGCGTGATGATTCTTGGCGAGAGCGGCACCGGTAAGGAACTGGCGGCGCGCTCGATTCATACCTGCAGCCCGCGAAAGTCAAAGACATTCGTTGCCGTCAACTGCGGCGCCATTCCGGAAAACCTGATCGAAAGCGAGCTGTTCGGCCACAAAAAAGGTGCCTTCACCGGTGCCGTCAGTGATCGTCCCGGCCTGTTCGAGCAGGCCGAAGGAGGGACGCTCTTTCTGGACGAAATTGGTGAACTGCCGCTGCTGATGCAGACCAAGTTGCTGCGGGTGCTGCAGGAACGGGAATTCAAGCGGGTAGGCGATGCGCATATTCGAAAGGCCAATGTACGCATTATCTGCGCATCCAATCGGGATCTGGGAAATCAGGTTGGAGAAGGGGCGTTCCGGGAAGACCTGTTTTACCGGCTTAATGTCGTGCAACTCGTGCTGCCTCCGCTCCGTGAACGGATAGAGGATATTCCGCTGCTGATAGAATATTTCTGCCGCAAATTTATGGTGAGTGGACAAACAGCCCCGGCGACCATAACACCGGGAGCTCTCAAGATCCTGATGAATCATCCCTTTCCTGGCAATATCCGTGAACTGGAAAACTGCATAGAGCGAAGCTTGATTCTGGATGCGGTGGTTATTTCAGAAGCCAGTTTGCCGCAACAATTGAGCGCCGGTAAAGCACCCTGTCTTACCGCTGAGTGTGATATTCCCGAAGCCGGTATGATGCTTGAACCGCTGCTTGAGGAACTGGAAAAGAAATATCTGCTCAAGGCGCTGGAGAAGACCGGCGGTGCGAAAAAGAAAGCAGGGGAACTGCTGGGTATGTCGTTTCGCTCGTTTCGGTATAGATTGGCAAAGTTCGGGTTGGATTGCGGAGATGAGTAACCATTGGTGACAACTATTGTCACTCAGTGTTGACGGTTATGGGTTGTTATCGAGTCATAATAAAGCCGTGAAAATATTTACGTACATTATATCAAAGTGTTATCTGATGTGAATAAATTGGTCTTGATATTGCAAAATAGCGTGTTAACATCAAGAACAAGCTCTGATTTCAGAGCATATACCACGAAAGGAGAAACACTATGTTAAACAAGCTTCGTAGCAGAAAAGGTTTCACCCTGATCGAGCTGCTGATCGTTGTTGCGATCATCGGTATCCTGGCAGCTATCGCCATCCCGCAGTTCTCGGCCTATCGCGAGAAAGCCTACAACGCGGCTTCCAACTCTGACTTGAAGAACTGGAAAACGGGTTTGGAAGCTTATCAGGCGGATTTCCAGGCATACCCGGCAGAATATGACGTTCACTAGCCAACAAAAAATCAATTAAACAGAGGAAGGAGTATTGATATGAAAAAAACTTTAATTTTAACGTCCCTTTTGTTGCTTGTAGTAAATTCTGCCTTCGCAGCTGGCTTAAGTACACATACAGCTACTGGCGTAGCGGCGGCAGTTTATGGCGGAGTTGTTGGCGCGGCTGCAACCGCACCAACCGCATTGGTCAAGTTCTCGACCGGCGTACGCGGAATGGTTGATTTTGCAGACAATCAAGGCTACTTGATAGTGACAAAGCATGACACCGGTTCTAAACATTTCGGCACATGTAATTCAGTTAATAATATTTATTGGCAACAATCCGCAGCAGGGGCTCTGGATCCCTCTACCGTAACAGGTGTAACTTCCGGCTCTTCTGCTTCTACCAGTTTTGTTGGCAATGGATGGACTTCTTACTGATCATTGAATTTATATTACCGTATAAAAATTGAGCGGGATGTTTCGGCATCCCGTTTTTTTGTGGAATGTCGGAAAAATCTATTTGTTTGCATCCACGATTGGAGTTAATAAATGATTGCGGTCATAGGTATTACTCTGAAGGGTGTTTTTCGTGATCGGGTGTTTCAGGGGATTATCGCGTTTGCGGTATTGTTTCTTTTTATCCCGTCAGCGTCAACGCTTTCCATGCGTCAGGTGACGGAACTCTCCATTACCCTGTCACTTTCCCTTATCTCTTTCATTCTGCTGCTGCTGTCGGTCTTTCTTGGTGCAACTTCACTCTGGAAGGATATGGAGCGGCGTTATACTTTCAGTGTCCTCAGTCTGCCGATCAGTCGCTGTTCTTACCTGTTGGGACGTTTCTTTGGTCTGGCACTATTCCTGATTTTATCCTCTACGATCCTTGGCTCCGTTGCCTGCCTGGTGATAAAGGTCGCTGCCGGGTTGCACCCTCCTGACCGTCCGGTGGTTTGGAGCTGGCTGGCGCTGGCAATCGTGTTCGCAACCCTCAAATACATCTTGCTGGTGGGTGTGGCGTTGTTGCTGTCAACGGTAAGTACCTCGTTCTTTCTGCCGATTTTCGGCACTATCTGTGCTTTCCTGGCGAGTGGTATCACCCAGCAGGTGTATGAATATGTCAATTCACCAATTGCTGCAGAGGTGGTGTCTCCTCTTCTTAAACCGATTGTTGCGGTGCTTTACTACCTGTTGCCCAATCTGGCCGGCTTTGATCTGAAAGTCAATGCCATCTATGGGATAGCTCCAAACTTTGCCGGCTTGGGGATCACCGCTGTCTATTTTGTCGCCTATACCGCAATTCTGCTGGGGCTCTCATCTCTCTCGTTCAATCGGAGGGAAATGAAATGATGCGAGTCTCTGTTCCGGTTGCTCTGTTAGTAACAGGCCTGCTTGCCTATTGCCTGCTGATAGGCCCGTTTACTGCCTACATGCGCAATAAGCCGATCGAGGAGAAACTGGGTTTTGTGCCCAGCATTAAATTGATAAAGCCGCTTAGTGCTGACCAAAAGGAGATTGCCGGAGCATCGCTGGTAATTAAGGTGGTAATGTACTACGGAGGATTGATGGGAAAGGCCATGGATGGCCGGGTGATTACGGAACGGCCGGATCTGATGGGGATGTCCCGCCTGCTGCATGGCGCCGTGCAACTTGACCCGTATAATATGGATGCCTATTACTTTGCCCAAGGTTTTTTAACGTGGGACGCCGGACAGCACAAGGTCGCCAACGAACTGCTTGAATACGGAATGAAGTATCGTACCTGGGACTGGTATTTGCCTTTTTTTGCTGGATTCAATTATGCTTATTTTCTCAAAGATTATGCAAAGGCGGCTGAATATTATAAACGAGCCGGCGATCTGAGCGGGGAGAGTCTGCACAAAAGCCTCGCGGGTCGCTATATGCAGGAGTCGGGTCAGACCGAGCTTGCCATTTTCTACTTGACCGGAATGGATAAGAACGAGAAAAGTCCTGCAATGAAGAAAATCTATCAAACGCGCCTTAAAGCATTCCGCGAGGTACGTCGGATTGAAGTGGCTCGTGATCAATTCAAGCTGACTCATGGGACGCTTCCAGCGTCGGTTGAGCAATTGGTGAAGATCGGCCTGTTGACGTCACCTCCTGTTGATCCATACGGTGGCAGCTTTTACCTGGAGGCAGATGGTAAAGTGAGAAGCACCAGTAAGTTTGCCTTTGCAGTAATGAAGGGAGAAAAAAACAATGTCGGCAATTGAGATTACTGAATTAAGTAAAACTTTTAAAGGCAAAAGGGGGGCTGTGGTTGAGGCCCTGAATGGGGTTTCACTTACTGTTGGTCAGGGAGAGGTGTTTGGTTTCCTGGGCCCCAACGGTGCCGGCAAGAGTACAACAATAAAATGTCTGGTGGGTCTGATTCAACCATCGTCTGGAAATGCAACCATCATGGGCAAGGCGATTTCTGCAGCTGATGCCCGAAAAACGGTTGGGTATCTGCCGGAGAATCCGGCTTATTATGATTATCTCTCCGCCGAGGAATATCTTCACTTTGTCGGCAGGGTGTTTCAAATGCCCGAAGCTCTGATAGCACAACGCACAGAGGAAATGTTGAAACTACTTGAACTGTGGGATGCCCGTAAACGACAGATACGCGGATTCAGCAAGGGAATGGTGCAACGGGTGGGGGTGGCTCAGACTTTGATTCATGATCCGGATGTGTATATTCTTGATGAGCCGATGAGTGGATTGGATCCGATTGGTCGGGCTTTGGTGAAAGATATCATACTTGACCTGAAAAAGCGTGGCAAGTGCGTTTTTTTTAGTACCCACATTACCGATGATGTGGAAAAGGTCTGTGATCGAGTCGGGGTAATCAACAAGGGGCGGTTACTGGTGGTAGAGAGTGTGGAAAACATTCTTCAACGTGGGGTTGAGGGATATGCCGTTCGAGTGATTAATAAAGATGGCCAGGGAGAAAATCTGTTCGTAGAAAAAATTAATCTGCAATCTTTTATTCAGCAATCGATACAACATCAACAATCAATTGAAAAGATTGAGCCGCGCCGCAAGGACATGGAGGCGTTTTTTCTTGAGATCGTGGCTCAGTAACGGCACATTGCGTCATCCACTGTCAGTACCTGTACTGCTTGTTGCCGTCATTATTGCAGTTTATTACCCGGCACTACTCAGTGGCATTAATCCTATTGATGATCCCGGGATATTCGCCACTTTTTCTGCTTCTCCATCCCTTTCCAGTATAATGTTGCCCGGCAGTGGTTATTATTTTCGTCCAATAATCGAACTGACTTTTTACCTTGATAACCGTCTGTGGGGGATGGCGCCGAGTGCGATGCACCTGGAAAACATCCTGCTGCATTGCGTAAACAGCCTGCTGGTGTATTTTATGGCCCGCAAAATCCTCGTCGAACAAGATAATAAAACTCTGCTTATTCCCCTGATGGCTGCTCTATTGTTTGCACTGCACCCAGCAAACGTTGAAGCGGTTGCCTGGATTGCCGGAAGAACCGATCCCCTGCTTGCCCTGTTTGTACTTTCTTCATGTTATTTCTGGATGAAATGGCTTGATAAGCCGCGCTGGCATAATATGGCAGCCTCTCTGCTGCTGTTTGGCGCTGCTCTTCTGACCAAGGAATCAGCGCTTGCTTACGGTGCGGTTGCCATCTTGCTGGCCATATCCTGGCCGGGATCTGCCACGGGAAGGCAGCGGTTTAATTCGGTTGTCATCATGATAGTGCCTTGTTTGATACTGGTCATTTTGGCTCTGCTCTTCCGAGGTGGAGCAAGCGGTTTGAGCCGGTTCATATCCGGTTCGGATTTTCAGTTACTGCATGGAACGCGAGAGGCGCTTATTGCGTTCGGGTTCTATGTCAGAAAAGTGATAGTTCCCTTTCCGCTGACCTTTGCCATAACTGCCGTACATCCAATGTATGGTACTCTAGTGGCGGTGCTTCTTCCAGCCATGTGGTGGGTGTATAGGCGTAATCGGTTGTCGGGAGTTCTATTTCTCTCGGCGGCTCTGCTGATCTTCCCGGCCATTCTGGTTGCAGTGAAGCAGATTGCCTGGACTCCTTTTGCCGAACGTTATCTGTACCTTACAACGGCTTTTCTTGTACTGGGTCTGGTCGGTATCTTTGAAGATTGGCAACGAAAATGTCCGGTCGTACTGAAGTCAGCTTTTGTCATAGTGATTTGCGGCTTTGCCCTGGGCAGTTTTCAACGTACTCTTCTTTGGAACGATTTGCAGGCTTTTTTTGAGGATGCAGTTGCCAAATCACCGGAATTCGGCTCGATATATTATTCCCTTGGCGGCGTTCTCATGCAAAAGTATCAAATTGACCGGGCGGCTGAAGCCTTTGCTACCGCTGACCGCCTGAATTTGCGAATTTCCATGCGCTACCCAATCAAATCAGGTATTATGGGAACGATGATTGCCAAAGGTGATTACCTTGAGGCCAGAACTTACTTTTTCCGGATTTTCAAGAAAAAGGAGGATGCTCCTACCGATTTTCTTGAACTTTTGTACCAGGCGGATAGCAATCGACTTGCCCATTCCGTGAAAGAAAACAATCTTCTTCTTGCCCGTGACCTGCTTGTAACGCTTGAGTTGCTCTATATGAGAAATTCCGATCCGTTCTGGCTTTACCGGAGCGGACAGATTTTGCTGATTATTGGAAATCCTGTCGGAGCGGTAGACTTTTTCCGCCGGTCGTACTCTGCTGCGCCGAGTGATGCCTATTATTTAACAGCTACCCAAAAGTATCTCAAGAAGCTAGAATGTACCAAATGATTTCACACTACCTGACCATGCTGCGCCCTACACAGTGGTTGAAGAACCTGATGCTGTTTTTTCCACCATTTCTGGCCGGTCAAATGTTGCTGCCGGGAGTCATACTCAGAGGGATGATGCCGTTTAGCGCGTTTTGCCTGGTATCCAGCGCCGGTTATATTCTGAATGATCTTTTAGACCGTCACAGGGATGTTCATCATCCTCAAAAGCGTTTGCGGCCTATACCTTCCGGAGTTGTTTCGTTATCTGAAGCCGGAGTGCTTTCCGTACTTCTGCTGATTTGCGGACTGGTTCTTGCCAGTCTCATATCTCCCCGCTTGTTATTGCTGCTGGCCGGTTACGCGGCCATTTCCACTTCTTATTCCGTGCTGCTGAAAACATTGCCGGTAGTTGATCTCTTCTGTATCTCGGCCGGATTCCTGATCCGTCTTCAGGCTGGAGGAGAACTGTTTCGGGTGCCAATTTCTCCCTGGCTTTTTCTAACTGTTTTTTTGCTGGCGATTTTCTTAAGTACTGGAAAACGGCTGAGTGAATCGCGCTCCTTGGGGAACATGGCGGGAGAGCATCGCGCGAGCCTGGCCCATTATCCGCCGGGATTTCTGGATGGCACGCTGTATATGACCGGCGGGGCTGTGCTGCTTACCTATGCCATGTACACATTGAACAGACAGACGCTCATTTACAGTGTTCCGCTCTGCCTGTTTGGATTGCTGCGCTACATATTTCGGGTCAGCTCAGGGAAGGGCGGGGATCCTACCGAATCATTGCTGAAGGACTGGCTGCTGTTCGTTGTTGGGTTGTTGTGGGTGCTGATGGTGGTCTGGAGCATTTACCGATGAGACAGGTTGCCATCATATTGGTCAACTGGAATGGCTGGCAAGACACCATTGAATGTCTGGAAAGCCTGCTGAATCTGGATTATCCCGATTTTCGGATCGTGGTTTGTGACAATGGTTCCAACGATGATTCATTGCATAAGATCAGAAACTGGGCGGATCAACACGGGATAAAGTATGTCGGATACCAGCGTCTTGAGGCTGAGACAGGTGGTTTGCCGACCGTTGATCCACTGCTGACATTGATCCGGACCGATAAGAACCTGGGCTTTGCCGGAGGCAACAATGTGGGACTACGGTATGCGATGGCGAGGGGCAATGCCGCTTACAGCTGGCTTTTGAACAATGATACCGTAGTGGAACCTGATGCCTTGACTCATCTGATCGAGCGGGCTGAACAACAACCGAGAATTGGGATCTGTGGTTCGACCATTCTTGCTTATGGAGATCGTAAACGGGTTCAGGCCTTGGGGGGAGGTCACTATTGTCGTTGGATCGGGCTTCCTTGGCATCACGGACGTTTTACCCGGTGGGGTGGGAGGGGCAACCAACAGCGAGCAGAGGCTTGGATGAATTACGTTGAGGGTGCTTCAATGCTGGTATCGATGCAGTTTCTTGATGAAGTGGGGCTGTTGTGCGAGGACTATTTCCTCTACTTTGAAGAGGCTGACTGGGCCATCCGTGCTGAAGGTCGTTTCAGGCTCGGTTATGCTCCCTTTAGCATCGTATATCACAAGGTAGGCGGTAGTATCGGTACCAGCAGTAACCCGGCAAAAACGAGTTATACCAGTGACTATTTCAATATTCGCAATCGTCTTTTATTTACCCGCAGGTTCTATCCGGAAGCGCTCCCGTCGGTCTGGATTGTAATTTTTGGGTCACTCCTGCTTAGGCTTTTTATGGGAAAATGGGATAGGGTCATTATGATATGCCGGTTATTGTATGGCGCTACCGACTTTTCCTATGAAATGCTGACTGAGTTCCGTACCAGATCATGAGCGGCGAGGGGAGGATTTCAGTCATCACGGTGGTCAAGGATGGCGCCAGCCATCTTGAAGAGACCATTCTCAGTGTCATGGATAATAAGTCAACAGCAGCGATTGACTACATCATAATTGATGGCGGCTCAACAGACGGTACTCAGGATATCATCAAAAAATACGCGGCTCTCATTTCATACTGGGTCAGCGAGCAGGATAACGGCATTTACGATGCCATGAACAAGGGGTGGGCAGCTGCAGCGGCTGACAGTTTCATACTGTTTCTCGGTGCAGGCGACAGGATAATCTCGCTTCCGGATACCATGATCCGTTACCGTTCGAACGATGTGGTGTATGGTTCTGCCCTGATGGGTGAGAAAACAGTTTTTAAATCCAGGGCGGACTTTCATCTGAAACTGTACAACTCGCTTCATCATCAGGCGCTTCTGGTGAACAAGTCGTTTCATCCAGCCCCACCTTTCAACTGCCGTTACCGGGTATATGCGGACTTTGATTTCAATCAGCGTCTGTTGAAACTGGAGGCAAGGTTTATTTTCGATCCGCAATTCATTGGCTATGCCCGATCTGGGGGAATAAGCGACAAGTCTGGTATTTGGGAGTCATTAAAGGTTGTACGTGGCAATTTTGGGTTTTTTTGGTGGGCGCTAGCCTTGTCGGGCTACTGTGCCATGAAGGTACTGCCGTTTCTGAAGCGACTGAGACCATTTCGTGTGTTTCGGAAGGAAGGCTATTATGACCAGAAATAACAAGTGCCACTTGAGTGACATGCCCATTAAGGTCTATACTCCTGATTCATCTCTGCACAGCCCTGTAATAATGTTGAAAGAGATGTTTTTCGATCTGAGTGCCGGAAGAGAGCTTGCGTTGCGTCTGGCAGTGCGTGACATTCGAGCTCAATACCGTCAGGCTTTACTGGGTGTTTTGTGGGCTTTTATTCTGCCAATGGCAAATACGGCTGCTTGGCTTTTTTTAAGCTACTCAGGAATTGTTAAAATCTCCAGCACGACTCTTCCGTATCCTGTTTATATATTTACCGGAACCATGCTGTGGGCAATTTTCATGGATGCGTTAAATGCTCCTCTTCAGCGCGTTGATGGGGCTAGAGGCATGCTTGCAAAACTTAATTTTCCGCGGGAAGCACTCATCGTGTCCGGAATTTATCAAACTATCTTTAACGCCTTCATCAAGATTGCACTATTGCTGATTGTTGTATTTTTATTTGGAATTCAACCCGGAATGGGTATGTTTTTTTTCCCCATTGGGGTTCTATCCATTATTATGGTTGGCACAGCCCTTGGGTTATTAATTACCCCAATTGGTATACTCTATACTGATATTGGCAAGGCATTGCCGTTGTTGCTGCAGTTTCTTATGTACATTACGCCGGTAGTGTTTCCCATGCCAAAGGAAGGGTGGGCAGCAACTTTATTTAACTTAAATCCATTGACTCCGATTATTCTTACCAGCCGTGATTGGTTAACCGGGTTTTCTCCTGATTATCTGAGTTCATTTATAATTGTTAATTGTTTTGCAGTTTTTATATTATTGGCATCTTGGATAGCTTATCGACTTGCAATGCCCATTTTAATAGAACGAATGAGCGCCTAATACAATGAGTGAAACTCTTATAAAAGTTGATGGTATCTCAAAGAAGTTCTGCCGGAATCTCAAACGTTCGCTCTGGTATGGTATGCAGGATTTAAGCAAAGAGTTATGGGGACAGCGAAACGGCGGCAATGGTGAGTTAAGACCTGACGAATTCTGGGCGGTAAATGATGTGAGCTTCGAGTTGAAACGTGGTGAGTGCCTAGGCTTGATTGGTCACAACGGTGCAGGAAAAACTACCCTGTTACGCATGCTGAATGGGTTGATTAAGCCAGATCGGGGCCGTATTGAAATGCGCGGCAGAGTTGGAGCATTGATTGCACTTGGTGCCGGGTTTAACCCGGTTTTAACTGGACGTGAAAATATTTATGTGAATGCGTCGGTGTTGGGCTTGAGCAAACAAGAGATTGATGACAAGTTCGATGAAATTTTGGATTTTGCGGAGTTGGGCGAGTTTATTGATGCACCTGTACAGAGCTACAGTTCGGGCATGCAGGTGAGGCTTGGGTTCGCTGTGGCAACAACACTTGAGCCCGATATTTTACTATTGGATGAAGTTCTTGCGGTGGGCGATGCAAGTTTTCGTAGCAAATGCTGGAGGAGAATTGGTTCATTGCTGAGTAAAGCTGCTGTGATATTAGTTTCTCATGAAGCTTATGCAATTAGCAGATTATGCGATAAAGCAATTTATATAAAACAAGGCAATTTAGAATATTATGGTGATTCAAACAACGCTCTTAAAATTTATAGCAATGCCAATAAAACATACAATAACGATGTATTCACAGTTACTAACAAATCTGTGAAATCAGTTGAATTCGAGTCTGGAAAGGCTCAGCTTTTACCTGGTGATTCATATGAATTTAGTATGTATATACATATGAACGAGAGTGTAAATATTGATCATGCAGTTATTAATATAATTGACCAAAATGAAGAAGTACACGCGCAATCTCTCTTGGAATTCAATCCAACCAGTTTATTGCTAGAAGGGCTGAATGTTTTTCATGTAAAGCTAGGTCCATTATACCTCTCGCAAAATTCATATGATCTATCGATACTGCTTAGCATTAATGGCGGAAAGCAACCACTGATACACTCAAAGTCGGCACTTGGTTTTTTATTTAAAAATCACATTTGTTACGGGCCAAAATATTACCCTCCTGGTTCGGCATCTAAAATCAATTGATATAACAGGTTTAAAGATGATCACAATAATTCGAAATGTATTCAATGATCTAATCGGTTTTAATCTGAAGAGCAAACATGGAAGCGCACAGTGGTTAATAAACAAAGAAGTACAATATGGTGGCATACACAAAAATGTGCCGCGCAACAAGGTAAGCCCTTATGATCCAAGATCTGAAATTGAAATATTTGCCGGAGGCATGACCGGTGGTGACAGAATGCGCCACCATGGCTACGCAAGATTTTATGAAAAATATCTTAGGCAATATGCGTGTTCAGCGGCACCGATTACACTGGTTGAGGTTGGAATTCTTAGAGGTGTTGGGTTGTCGATTTGGTGTGATCTCTTCCCAAACTCAAGAATCGTTGGGCTTGATATTGACCTTGAACATTTTCGAGGGAATCGTCACGTTTTAGAATCTAAAAATGCCTTTATGTTTAACTCGCCAGAGATTTATGAATTTGACCAATTTATAGATAATAGAAGCCTGATAGGTGAAATTGTAGGTCACGACAAAATAGATATATTTATAGATGATGGCTTTCACTCAATTGAATCAATCACTATTACATTGAATAGTGTCCGTGATTATCTGGCTGAAAATTTTGTTTATTTTATTGAGGACAATGCTGACGTAGGGGAGCTGTTAATTAATAAATGTCCTGAGTATGACGTACATGTACACGATGAGTTAACTGTGCTAACAAGAAAAATATGAGACAAAGATCTATCCTGTAGTTATGGCAAAACGCTAATGCAAAAATGTATTTCTCAAATATCAAAAAAATGCCAGGACTTCCGATTGTTAGTACGGATGCAACTCAAATGGCTGCAGGATCGTCGGTGTCTGCCCCTGACAACTGCCCACCGGGAACTTTACGATATTGTTCACCGACTCTGTTTGCGTGAATTAGAAAGATTTCCAAATTTAGTCAATTGTCCAGATTATAATGATCGCATTCAGTGGTTGAAACTTTTTGACCAAAGTCGTGACATCATTCGCTGTTCTGATAAGATTCTAGCGCGTGATTACGTAAAGGAACACGTAGGTGAGCAATATCTTGTGAAATTATATCAAGTACACAATCATTATGATCAAATTGATTTTGATGCATTGCCGGATTCTTTTGTAATTAAGACGAATCACGATTCAGGTACGGTCATTCTTGTCCGCGACAAGACAGAACTAGATCATCAGGCAGCAAAAGCGAAAATTGAAAAAGCACTTAAAAATCCGTATGGCTGGTTGAATGGTGAATGGGCATACTTATATATTACTCCTAAAGTTTTTGTCGAACAGTTTATTATAACAGAAGATCAAAAGCCTCCACCCGATTATAAATTTCACTGTGCGGACGGTAAAGTCCGATGCCTTCAATATATATCTGATCGCGGTAGTGTTACTAAAGAGAGCATAGTTCAGCTGGATGGAAAGGTTACGTCTACTCACTTTGATCATAACATGCTGCATATAGAGGAATTCACTGTACCCACTACCTGGGAAAGTATGATGTCGGTTGCTGAATCATTGGCAACGCCGTTTAAATATGTAAGGGTGGATATGTATAGTACTAATCAAAATGTTTATGTCGGAGAAATGACTTTTTTCCCGATGGCAGGTTGTTATAAGGGGGAAGGTCAAAAGAAGATAGGACAACTCTTGGACTTTGATCGAACAACATACAAGCCATTGTTGCTGCCAGAGTTGGAAGAGGAGCGCAGACGATTCATGGAGAAGAAGTGCAAAGTCTAGACTCGCAACTGCGGATTCTTTTTATAGGCCTTGCTCAGAGCTCTCACACACACTCTTGGATTAACCTATTTAGTGGGGCAGGCTTAGACATTAGACTCTTTGGAATACATGGCACGGTTGCTCCGCCGGAATTTACTTTTCCGGTGGAATCAACAGGGGCGTGTTCCTTGGCGAATATGAATCGAAGTATTCGGCTTCGAGTGATTGGGCGTATACTTAAGCTTTGGAACCGGTACGTTACATCAAATCCCACTTTTTTACCTGTAGCTCTTGGCTCTATGTCGCGCTTAGATGGTAACCAACGCTTTTGGATTGAACATGCTGACTCCGAATGGATTGCAGAGATTATACAAAGATGGAAGCCTGATGTTATTCACTCACTGGGGCTTGAACCAGCCTCATACTGCTTCAGTTATGTCAGATTGAAGTTTGGATTGAGGAAACCGGCATGGGTGGTTACAGCACGTGGTGGTCCTGAATTGGCTCTCGGGAGACTTGATCCCGAAATTAGGACAAAAATAGCTGCAATTCTCAAGGAATGTGATGGTTTCATTGCTGACAACGACCTGAATTTAAAGTATGGAATACAATTAGGCCTTGATCCATGCAAAATAATACCAGGAGGGATTATCCCGGGGACGGGTGGGGTAGATGCTGACTCTATTCGTGCCCTACGGCTGATGAAACCGTCGAAGCAGCGGATTATCCTGTGGCCCAAGGCTTATGACTGTCCCGCATCAAAATCTCTTCCCGTTCTTGAAGCATTTAAACTTGCTTGGCCTCGGATAGCTCCTTGTACTATCCACCTGACTGCAACAGATACTGAAACGGTACAGTGGTTCAGAACCCTTCCCAGTGAAATTGTATCTTCATGTGTAGTGCATGATAGGATTCCTCACAAACAGTTGCTTGAATTGATGGCGTCGTCTCGCATACTTCTCGCTCCATCAATGATTGACGGTGTTCCTAATACCCTCTACGAGGCCATGGCAAGCGGGGCATTCCCGATTTTTTCTCCGTTGGATACTTTTAAAGACTTGGTGAAGAGCGGAGAGAATATCCTGTTCGCCCGCAACCTGTATCCCCAGGAAATAGCTGATGCTCTTATAAGAGCTATGTCTGATGATGCGCTTGTCGATTCTGCTGCGGAAAGAAACTTTGATCTAGTGCAAAGATTAGCCAATCGTTCAGCAATCTCAGAGCGGATGATTGATTTCTATCGTTCGCTTGCTGCGAGTAAACGATAGACATGATGGCAATCATTTTTTAACCTTATTTCCAATTCTTATTCAACGAGAGTTCCTCTCAAAAGGTTTAATATGGACTTGAATTATCCAATAATTTCAATAGTTATCCCTGTTTATAATGGGTCCAACTACCTTCAGGCGGCAATTGACAGCGCGCTTGCACAAACTTACCGTGATGTTGAGGTGATTGTTGTTAACGACGGCTCCTGCGATGAAGGCAAAACGGAGGCTATTGCCCAAAGCTATGGCGCAAGAATCCGTTATGTTTCCAAGGAAAACGGGGGAGTTGCAAGTGCTCTTAATATGGGGATCCGTCTGGCACAGGGGGATTACATCTCGTGGTTGAGTCATGACGATATTTACCTGCCTGATAAGGTCAAGCGGCAAGTCTCCCTAATGCGCAGGCAAACGCACCAGCGAGTAATCATCTATAGCGATTACGAAGCTCTCCACGTCGACAAGGATAAGCTTTTCAGCTGTAAAATATCCCATCTCACTCCCGACAACTATCTTCGGAACATGTTGCAGTTGCTCTTTAGATCAGAGCTGCATGGTTGTTCGATGCTGATCCCGAAAGATTGTTTTGAAGAAGTTGGCTTTTTCAGCGAACAACTAAGGACAACCCAGGATTATGACCTCTGGTTCAAGTTGCTGAGGTACGGGTATGAGTTTGTTCATCTGCCGGAAGTTCTTATCAGGGTTCGGTGGCATCAGAATCAGGGTACACTCTCAATGTTCGACATTCACGTTCGCGAGGTGGAAAACCTGTACGTCTGGGCCTTTGATCAGTTTCGTAAAGAAATAATTACCTTTCCCGCTGAAGAAATCCACGATCTAATAACGGTGCTACGTCGTAGAACCCTCAAAATTGCGCCGGATTATATCGCTGCCTCGGTTCGTAGTGCTGATTATAAGCTTTTTTGCAAGCTAGGCATCAGGCTTCTGTGTAGGAATTTTACTGACAGGTTTAAAGCTCTGATCATGAAAACCGCAAGCGTCGGGTTATATCTCGTCCCTCAAGTCGTACAAAATTGGATTTTTTATTTAATCGACCGGTACGTGTTTTTTATCAAAATTGACAGAACAAATCATAGCCGTAGTATCGTGTTTGTGGTCTTGCCGGAGAGTTTGCATACTGCCCGCTGGATAAATCAGTTTATTGATCAGGGTTGGGATCTTCATGTTTTTCCAGCGCTGGACACGGGTAAGGTGCATCCTGAATTAAAAAATACAACAGTTTATTACTCTTTTTATGGAGATATCGGTATAAATGAAAAGTCTGGCAACCGATATCAAGGAATCTACTTGCCTACCTCGATGGGAGTATTTGCTGCGGTGCTTCTGCGATCCCTTCTACAACGATTCTACCCGTCATATCGAGCTCATCAACTGTCCAGGCTGATCCGGCGAATCAACCCTGACGTTGTCCACTCAATGGAGTTTCAAATTGCAGGGTACTTGACCCTGGAAGTAAGAGAAGTTTTCGGAAAGGAGTTCCCAAAATGGATAGCCACCAATTGGGGTAACGATATCTATCTCTACGGGAAACTTCATCAACATCAGCCGATTATCAGGCGTCTCTTGGAGTGTTGCGATTATTATTCCTGTGAATGCAACCGCGATGTTGTCTTGGCACGGGAGAATGGTTTCAAAGGTGTGGTCCTCCCTGTATTTCCAAATACCGGTGGTTACGATTTGGCTCTGGCCAAAAAACTTCAGCATCCCGGCCCCATCTCTGAGCGACGGCTGATAATGCTCAAGGGGTATGGTCTGGAACGTGGACGTGCCGTCTCCGCACTACGGGCTCTAGAACGCTGCGCCGATCTGCTGAAAGAAAATAATTATCAAATTGTAATTTATTTGGCCAGCCATGATGTCATCTTTGCTGCGAACTTATTAGCCAGCACAACGGATGTCGATATAAGAGTTTTTCCGTTCTCAGCAGATGCGGGACGTCAGCATTATGCCCTGAGTCACGAAGAGATTCTCAGGTTACACGGGCAGGCTCGCATTTCGATCAATAACAACATCTCAGACGGTATTGCAATTTCGCTCCTGGATGCCATGGTTATGGGCTCTTTCCCTATCCATAGCTGCGGTGCCTGTGGTGATGAATGGTTTGATGACGGAATAACCGGGTTGATTGTATCCCCCAATGATCCTGAAGAGATTGAAGCAGCCATCCGAAAGGCATTGACTGATGACGACTTGGTCAACAAGGCAGCTGCCATTAACTGGAATACCGCGTTGGAAAGACTGGATTATACGGAGCTGAGAGAACTGTCTGTGCAGTTTTATTCACGTGTTTTTACAGGGAGCGAAGGGCGATAATGAATGACGCAGCCTGAAGAGAAAAGAAAGGATTTCGCATGCCCAAACCAAAAATCTTGATTCTCGGTGTAACCGGTATGTTGGGACATACGTTGTTTAAGAAACTTATTACTTCAACCATGTATGAAGTATATGGCACGGCACGTTCTGTAAAAGTGCTGGATCGTTTTTTTTCTGAAGACGAGCACCGACGTATCCGACCATTTGTCGATGCCGATAATTTTGATACGGTAATCAGGGCTCTTGGTTCGGTCCAGCCGGATATTGTCATCAACTGTATCGGTTTGATCAAGCAGCTTCCCATCGGCCATGACCCGCTGACCGCGATCACCATCAATGCCCAGTTACCGCACCGGATTTCACTGATATGCAGGGCCGCAAATGCGCGACTGATTCATATCAGTACCGATTGTGTGTTTGATGGGCTGGAAGGAATGTATACCGAATCAGACTCTCCATCACCGGCTGACCTTTATGGCAGGACAAAGCTTCTGGGAGAAACAACCTATCAACATTGCATAACGCTCCGGACCTCTATCATCGGACATGAGCTTAAGGATAAACTTGGTCTGGTGGAATGGTTTCTTGCGCAAAAATATTCTGTACGAGGCTATACTCGCGCAATATACTCTGGATTTTCAACATTGGAGCTGGCAAAGATCATAGAAAGGTATGTGCTTCCCAATAACGACCTTTCAGGGCTCTACCACGTGTCTTCAGAGCCGATCAGTAAATATGATCTGCTTTGCCTTGTGCGTGAGCGGTACTGTAAGGAAATAGAGATTGAGCCGTATGCTGATTTTGTCTGCGATCGTTCTCTTGATTCGAGCCGGTTTCGCGCCGCGACCGGGTATATGCCGCCGACATGGGAGGAAATGGTGACGCGTATGTACGAAGGAAGTATGTCGAAGGGTTAAAGGCGCTACGTGCGTTGAATTGATGAATTGCGCTGTTTTCGTTAGGTTACAGTTCAGCATAGTTCAAGGAGGTCTCTCTCATGTTCAAAAATAAAACCCTGCTTATAACCGGCGGCACCGGCTCGTTCGGTAATGCCGTGCTGCAGCGTTTTCTAAATACTGATATCAGGGAAATCCGCATCTTCAGTCGGGATGAGAAGAAGCAAGAAGATATGCGGATTGCGCTGAACAATCCGAAACTGAAGTTCTTCATCGGTGATGTGCGACTGCTGGACAGCGTGGATTCTGCCATGAAAGGTGTGGATTTCGTCTTTCACGCCGCGGCTCTCAAACAGGTGCCTTCGTGTGAGTTCTACCCTCTGGAAGCAGTACGTACCAATATTCTCGGTGCAGAGAATGTATTCAATGCAGCAATAAACAACCATGTCCCAAAGGTGATTGTTCTCAGCACTGACAAGGCGGTCTACCCGATTAACGCCATGGGCCTTTCCAAGGCGATGATGGAAAAACTTATGGTGGCCAAGTCGCGTACAGCCTCGTCTAGCGGCACTGCGTTCTGTGCAACTCGTTACGGCAATGTGATGGCATCCCGCGGTTCGGTGATCCCGCTTTTTGTTCAGCAGATTAAAGAAGGGAAACCAATGACCATCACTGACCCCAAAATGACACGATTCCTCATGTCACTGGAGGACTCGGTCAACTTGGTATTGTATGCGTTTTCACATGCCGCGTCCGGGGATATCTTTATCCAGAAAGCACCGGCTTCCACGATCCTGGACTTAGCAGTTGCTTTAAAAGATATTTTCAAGGCTGATAATGAGATCAAAGTCATCGGTACACGTCATGGTGAAAAACTTTATGAAACGTTAGTTAACCGCGAAGAAATGGTGCGGGCGGTCGATATGAAAGGTTTCTACCGCATCCCGGCGGACAACAGAGAACTGAACTACAACAAGTATTTCAGTGAGGGAGAGCAGTCGATCTCGGAGATTGATGATTACACTTCCCACAACACGCAACGACTGTCGGTGCCTGAGGTGAAGGAACTGTTGCAGGGACTCGATTTCATCAAGGAGCAACTCCATGTTTAAAGTGGTAACCATAGTCGGTACACGTCCCGAAATTATCAAGCTTAGTCGTGTTATCTGCGAACTGGACCTGCACATAGAGCACACTCTAGTGCATACGGGGCAGAATTTTGACTATGAGCTTAACGAGATCTTCTTCCAGCAACTTGCGGTACGCAAACCTGATTACTTTTTGGAGGCTGCCGCAGACACAGCTGCACGAACCATCGGCAATGTGATTGCCAAAGCCGACGAACTGCTGGCACAGATACGGCCTGACGCCCTGCTGGTGCTCGGTGACACCAACAGTTGCCTGGCTGTAATTGCGGCAAAACGCCTTAAAATTCCAGTTTTTCACATGGAGGCCGGAAACCGCTGCTTCGACCAGCGGGTCCCTGAGGAGACCAATCGAAAGATTATTGATCATACGAGCGATATTAATATAGTTTTTTCCGAGCACGCCCGGCGCTATCTGCTGGCCGAGGGAATTAGGCCCGAAACGGTGGTTAAGACCGGATCGCCCATGAAGGAGGTGCTGGATTACTATTGTCCGCAGATTGAGACTTCGGATGTTCTGTCTCGCCTTGAACTCGAAACAGGTCAGTTTTTTTTAGTCAGTGTCCATCGTGAAGAAAATGTGAACAGCGAACAGAATTTCACTGACCTCCTAGCTTCATTGAACGCAATTGCGGAACACTACGACAAGCCGGTGATTGTCTCTACCCATCCTCGTACCCGCAAACAATTGGAAGTGTTGAATGTTCAGAATATGAACCCGTTGATCCGCTTCCTGAAGCCGCTAGGCTTTTTCGATTACGTCAAGTTGCAGCAGCATGCCCAGTGCGTCGTTTCTGACAGTGGTACGATTACGGAGGAATCCTCAATCCTTGGCTTTCCGGCTATCACCATTCGTCAGGCCCACGAGCGGCCCGAAGGGATGGACGAGGCGACGCTCATTATGAGCGGCCTTCATCCGGAGATGGTACTGAAAGCCATAAAGGTCGCCGTTGCCCATTATGCTGACGGCGTCCGGCCGTTCCGGCTGTTGCCCGACTACGATGTGGAGAATGTTTCCCGGAAGGTTCTACGGATAATTCTCAGTTACACCGAGTACGTTAATCGGACGGTCTGGTATAAGTGAATGACTGATTTTAATCCCAAGGTTTCTATAATAATTCCAGTTTACAATGGTGCCAATTATCTCAGGGAGGCAATCAATAGTGCACTAGCTCAAACATACGGAAATGTCGAGGTGCTTGTTGTAAACGATGGCTCGACAGATAGTGGTGCGACCGAGAAAATTATTAAGTCATATGGAAGCCGGATTCGTTATTTCAGCAAGGAGAATGGTGGGGTAGCTTCTGCGCTTAATGAGGGAATCAGGGGGATGTCGGGTGAGTTCTTTTCTTGGTTGAGCCATGACGATGTCTACCTACCCGAAAAGGTTGCAGTACAGATTGCCCTGATGCAGCAGTTGCAGAGTCCAACTGTGCTTTACGGTGATTATGAGTTGATCAATGGTTTGTCTCAGGTTCTCAGAAGAGTGACGATACAGCACTATTCTCCCAGCGAATTTCGACAGGCGCTAGTCTGCGATAACCCGATTCACGGCTGTTCGGCCATGGTACCCCGAGTCTGTTTTGAAAAAGTGGGGCTGTTTGACGAATGTTTGCGGACTACACAGGACTACGACCTGTGGTTCCGTATGGCCAAGGCATATGAATTTCTTCATATGCCCGTGGTTTTACTCAAATCACGTGAACATGCGGAACAGGGAACTGTCACCATGAGTGCGCTTCACAACCGCGAGTGCAATGACTATCTGATATCCGGCATGCAACAATTGGTAGCTGAACTGTTAGCAAAAGGGGAAAGCAAGGAATCGTCCAGCATGTTTATGGCAACCTGCGCCATCAGCTTCAGGAGGAGGGGGTTCTCTCAAACAGCCAAGCAAGCATTTAGGGAGGTCAAACTGACGGCTGGCGTCTGGAAGTTGTTGATGCACACCCAATATCGTACGCTGCTCTTGAGTTACCTAAACTGTTGCGTCCAGCGCCTCTGTCAGCAGATGCGTCTGCAACTCTTCCAAGGCAGGAGGTAAGGGGTATGAGTTTGACTTGCGATCTCCAAGTTGCTGATGAATTGATTAACCATAATAGGGAGATGCACGATCTACTCGCTCCTCTCTACGAAGGACGCCACGGAGAAATATTCAATCCAACGGAGCAGCGCAGGATCCACAATCTACTTCAGTCTATTTTGGGGAAAACGCTTAGTCAGGGTGCTCCGCGAGTCCTTGATTTTGGCGCTGGAACCGGTAATCTGACCAGGCAGTTCTTGAAACTTGGGGCTACTGTGGTAGCAGCTGACGTGTCTGAAGGCAGTCTAGGAGAGTTGCGAGCATTGACCGGTCGGCAGAGCCGTCTGGAAACCTTGATCCTTAACGGTCGCGATCTGGCTGGTGTAAATTCCGACAGCTTCAACATTGTGGCTGCGTATTCAGTGCTGCATCATGTACCTGACTACCTTTCGATTATTGAAGAATTCGTAAGGGTGGTGAAACCAGGCGGTATAATATACATCGATCACGAAGTCGGCCCCCTATATTGGAATGATAATGCGGAATATCTGGCGTATTGTCAGGAATTAGCGGAGTTTCAGAAGGTCCAGCCTGAAAATATCCTGCAAAGATTGCTGAGGCTGTTAACCCGAAGAGGGGGGGGGCGTCATATTTTGGCGACATTAAGACTGAGGGGTAATCAGGTCGTTGATGATGGTGATATTCATGTTTATAAGCACGACCATATAGAATGGCCAGCGATCAGAGAGCGTCTGGAGCCTTTCTGTAAGATTGTGGTGGAAGAGGATTATCTTGTTTGTCGAGAACTTCAGGATCCACCTCATGTGTGGTCTCGCTGGAGTGGTCGTAGTGTTGACATGCGATATCTCGTTGCACGTAAAAAGTGAGTTACTGATGAGGGTCCTGGTAATTGTTACTGATACGTATTCGTATGGTGGCACCTGTCGTTTTCTTGAGCGATTGCTTGAAATGCATAGTCAGCAACGCATAGAAACTGCATTGCTCGTTCCAGAATGCGACTATGGTGAATATGTTGCTCTACTGGTACCACGATTTTCTGTTGAGGTTTTTGCTGCCCGAAACCGTGTTGGTCCAGATACATCGCCATTTTTGACTCCACTCTTTGATGGTTTGTTCTCCTGGCGTACGGTTCGCTCTTGGCTGCCTGATCTGATAGTCGTGTCAACCGGCGATCCGGGAAGAATGTCGGTTGTTCTCTATTATCCCGTTCCTGTCCTTTATATTCTTCACTCAGCACCAGAATACCGATTTCGTTTCCTACCGAGATGTTATCTGCAACTGGGATTGTTGTTCAATAACGTGGTCATGACCGTTTCAAAAGCTGCTGCTGATTCAATTTCACATCTTATGGGAATCCCGAGAGAAAAGATTGCGGTAGTTCATAATAGCTGTAAATTCGTAGAACAGTCTGTAGATGGACGTCTGGCTGTAGTCCTGACGGTCGGGCATGTTGTTTCTTACAAAAACCCTTTAGGCTGGCTTGCTGCTGCTCAAATGGTTATACAGGATCGGCCTGATGTTTCATTTGTATGGGTAGGAGACGGCGAGATGCTTGATTCAATGCGAGTCAAGATTAACGCGCTTGGCCTTGAAGATCGCATCAGACTCCCCGGGTTTATTGCTGAGCCTTCAACCTGGTACGAAACTGCGCAGGTATATTTTCAGCCGAGTCTTCGGGAGAGTCATGGCATTGCAGTGCTTGAAGCCATGCTGCACGGACTACCGTGTGTGGTTGCTGATACAGGAGGAATGCCGGAATCGGTGGTTAACGGGGAGACCGGCTATGTGTGTCCGCCTGCTGATTCGGCCTGTTTTGCCGGGCGTATTACTGAACTGCTTGGTGATTTTGCCTTGCGCGAACGTATGGGGAATGCTGGCAGGCAGAGAGTGGAAAGAAGTTTTACAGAAGAGATTCAGGAGCTGAAGATCATGGCTCTCTACGAGCGTCTTGTAATCAAGCTAGGTAAGCGATGAGTATTTTTACCCTGACTACTCCGGTCGTTTTAATTGTCTTCAACCGACCGGATACTACTGCTCGCGTTTTTGCTGCAATACGGGATGCCCGACCGGCTCAGTTGTTTATTGTTGCTGACGGTCCTCGCTCGGAACGCTTAGGTGACGTAGTCCTCTGTAATGAGGTGCGCTGCATCGTGGAACAAGTTGATTGGCAATGTGAGGTGTCAATAAATTACTCGGATGTAAACCTAGGCTGTAAATTGCGAGTGTCAAGTGGATTGAACTGGGTTTTTGGGCTGGTTGAAGCGGCTATCATCCTGGAAGACGACTGCCTGCCACATCCATCTTTTTTCGAATACTGTGAAAAACTTCTCAAATATTACAACGCTGATACAAGGATTATGCATATAGGTGGCTGTAATTATCAATCGGGTAAAACACGCGGCGATGGCAGTTATTATTTCTCGCGCTTGAATCATGTATGGGGTTGGGCTACATGGAGACGTGCCTGGAAGTTCTATGATGTTGCTATGGGAACCTTTCCAACATTTCTTTTAACAAATCAAATTGCCAATGTATTTACAGAGCTGGAGGTTCAGGCATATTGGGTTAATAGCTTTTTGTCGGTTTATCGCAACAAACTGGACACTTGGGATTATCAATGGACGTATGCGATGTGGTGTCAAGATGGATTGGCCATCTTGCCTAATGTTAATATGATTTCAAATATAGGATTTCATTCTGAAGCCACACATACGAAAGACAGCTCAAGTCGATTTGCTAATATGTCAACATTTCCCATGGATTTGATTGAGCATCCTTCTTGTGTGTTGCATGATATTGAAGCAGACAAATATTCATATAATTTATTGTTTAAGCCTGACCCTTTGAAGTCGGTATGTAACAAAATAATCATGTACTTTGCGGAACTGTTCTGCTCTACAGCTGACCGTAGCAAAAGATGATATTATGCGATTTTCTTCTCCAGTCATTGAAAACGAGTGTCTTAATGTTGCGACATGTCCATTATGCAATGGTGTAGATGTTGCTTCAAGGGAAAAGATTCCTGTAAACAATGTTGTAAAAATGTACAAAAGTTTGCTTGGTATTGATGTCTCTGAAGAGTTTGCAGAGGTGGTGTCATTTGATTGTATCAGATGCGGCGACTGTGATCTTTGTTATTTTTCTCCTGCTGTTTCCGGTTCTGAGCATTTTTACAAAATGCTTCAGGCTTTTAACTGGTATTACATGGACGAAAAAAATGAATACGATTTTGCTCGGCATTTGGTGAAGCCGACCGATGATATTCTTGAGATAGGGTGCGGGAAGGGAGCATTTGCCAAACTTATCAATTGCAAAAGCTTCCTTGGTTTGGAGTACAGCAAAGAGGCACAGATACTGGCATCTGAAAATGGTGTTAAGGTGATCAGTGAGACTATCCAAAATCACAGCACTCATAAAGCTCAAGTTTACGATGTTGTTTGTTCATTCCAGGTGCTTGAGCATGTTACTGATGTTCGTTCGTTTATAGAGTCTGCAGTAGTTTGTCTTAAGAATAATGGATTATTGATTGTTTCGACGCCTTCTTCTGACTCGTTCGCAGCACTTGTACCCAACTTCATTCTCGATATGCCTCCTCATCATGTGACCCGGTGGAGCGATAACTCGCTTATAAACGCTGCTAAACTGTTTAATTTGGATCTGCTTGAATTATGGCATGAGCCATTACAGGATATCCACCGGGGATTCTACGCTCAAACAATTTGTGCACATGCCGTGATGGAATTGTTTCGTCAACAGAACCGTGTCTGGAATGATTCATTTATATACAGATTTGTGTCTATGGCGTGTCTTATACCATCCAAGCTGTTTGCCAAGTGTCTTCCCGGTCGTTTTTCCCATCCACGAGGCATTTCGGTTACCGCAGTATTTCGTAAACAGGCAGGAGAATGATATGAAACTGCTTAATATTGGCTGTGGAGCCACGTATCATCCCGCATGGGTCAATATTGACGTCGAGCCTGTGTCAAAAGAGATATTACGCCACGATGCTACAACCCCACTCCCTCTCGAAGACGGTTGTTTTGACGTTTGTTACTGTTCGCATGTACTCGAACACCTGTCCCGTGATGAGGCCCGGTTGCTGGTGACCGAGATTCATCGCGTGTTGAAACCAGGGGGGATCATCAGGCTTGTGGTACCCGATCTGGAAGGTATTGTTCGTGCGTACCTGAGTACCCTGGAGCAGGTACTCTCGACAACGGAAGGCGATGAACTTTCTTACGATTGGATCATGCTGGAACTCTTGGACCAAATGGTTAGGGGGGCGAGTGAAGGAAAGATGGGGCCGTTTCTCAAAAAGTGTCCGCCGGAAGCGCGCGCATTCATTGCCGCACGAATTGGCACAGAAGCCGAACGGTTCTGGGGTAACGAACAGGTCCAGCACGGCACCCTCACGCAACTTTCCGAAATGTCCCCTGTGTGGTTCATCGGCAAGATACGATACTTTTTAATGAGCGGATGTGCGTGGCTGCTGGTGGGGAGACGGGGGATGCGCGCCGTGAGGGAAGGGTGGCTCAGAACTTCCGGAGAGGTACATCGGTGGATGTACGACCGCTTTTCTCTTGGCCGTCTTCTCAGAGAGGCACGATTTGATGAAATTGCAGTCAGTACTCCCGATATGAGCAGGATTCCCGGGTTTGCCGCATACGAGCTTGATGTTGTTGCAGGAGTTGTGCGGAAACCCGATTCCCTTTTTATGGAAGGTGTCCGGCTGTGAAAGTTCTACACCTCTCGACGAGTGATATGACTGGCGGTGCGGCGCGAGCGGCTTTTCGCCTCCATCGTGGGCTCGTGGAGAGCGGTATCCATTCCCGGATGCTTGTTCAGAACAAAAGTGGTACCGATACTCTGGTCGCTGGTTCTGATACGCGATGGGGGCGGTATCTTGCGATGCTCAAATATACGGTCGATTCTCTACCGGCGATAATCAGCCGCCGAGGCAGAGGAGCTACGTTCTCGCCAGCACTGTTTCCAGATAGGATAGCACGTCACGTCGCCGGAATCGCGCCGGACATAAACCATTTGCACTGGATTGCCGGCGGCTTCATGAAGGTAGAAACATTGCCCCATCTTCACGGACCGTTAGTATGGACATTGCATGATATGTGGCCATTCACCGGCGGCTGCCATTACAGTAGCGAATGCAGCCGCTATACCGATTCATGCGGGTGTTGCCCGGCATTAGGAAGTAGCGCTGAGGACGACCTGTCACGGCGAATTTGGCAGCGCAAAGCCAGGGCGTGGCGAGCACTACCCCTGACGCTCATAACCCCAAGCCGCTGGATGGCTGAATGTGCGGCGATGAGCTCGCTTTTTTCTGAGGCCGATATCAGGGTGATACCCAACGGCATCAACACGACGCTGTTTCATCCGGGTGACCGCTCCATGGCGCGTAAAATTCTTGGCTTGCCACTGGATCGACGGCTGATCCTTTTTGGCGCCATGAGTCCGACAAGCGATCCCAGGAAGGGGTTACAGCATCTGCTCCCCGCTCTCAAAGATCTGGCGAATAATGGCTGGGGGGAGCGTGCCGAACTGCTCGTGTATGGGGGGAGCCTGTCGGAAAAAACGCCTGATTTTGGCATAAAGGCCCGCCCAATGGGGCAGGTGAGTGATGAAACGTTGGTACTTCTCAATTGTGCGGCGGATGTTTTGGTCGCTCCATCGACTCAAGACAACCTGCCGAACACGGTCATGGAAGCGATGGCGTGCGGAACCCCTGCCGTTGCTTTCAAGATTGGCGGCATGCCCGATATGATCGACCACGGTGAATCTGGCTGGCTCGCCCACCCGTTCGATCACAAGGATCTCGCACGGGGAATAATACATGTGATTGAGAATGCCGGTCATCGCGAGAAAATGGGGAAGCAGGCACGGAAAAAAATTGTTAGGGAGTATGCTGAAAATATTGTGGCCCGACGTCATATTAATCTCTATGAAGAGCTATTGGGGAAGGAATGAGACACTGATTAAAGAGACAAGGTTCATTTATGAAACTGAAAAAGCGAAATCATCGCGTCAAATCACTCTTCATCAAATGTTATCAGAGTAGCATGATTGTAAAAGCACAACTATATATGGCACGGAATACTTTGAATTGAAGATCAAGCTGCTTAAAAAAATTGATCGTCTGGTGGGAGCCGTTATCATCTCGTGTCTCCCTGTTGCCCCCATGCGGCCGTTTCAATTGCCCCGCCGCATTCTACTTATTCGTCCCGGAGGTATTGGTGACGCCATTCTGTTGGCTTCATCCATTAACGCGATCACCCTGTCCTATCCGGATGCCCGCATTACAATTCTGGCAGAGCAGCGCAACTGCGGAGTCTTTTCCCTAATATCTGGCGTGAACAAGACTCTTTGCTACGATCGTCCTGGAGAGTTAATCCAGGCAGTGCTGGGAAGATACGATATTGTTATTGATACGGAGCAGTGGTACTACCTGTCGGCAGTCATCTCGAGGTTGGCACGGGCGCCGATGAAAATCGGTTTTGACACAAATAAGCGGAGAAGGCTGTTCACCCATAGTATCTGTTATGATATGTCCGTTTATGAACCGTGTAATTTTGCCGCCTTACTAAAACCACTGGGATCAGATTGTCAGCAAAAAACTGAAACAGTCACTTTGGCGTTGCCGTTTCAGGCTGTGTCCAAAGCACATCAATTGCTTCAATCAACTTGTTACGACTCATTTGTTGTGATTTTCCCCGGTGCTTCAATTGAGGAAAAGCGTTGGGGCGCTGAACGTTTTAGTCTTGTTGCGAAGCGGCTTGTCGAAACAGGCTACAAGGTGGTTGTGGTTGGAGGACGGGAAGACCGGAGTGACGGGGATAAAATTGCGGGTAACGGGGGACTTAACCTGGCTGGTATGACAACACTTGCAGAAACGGCTGCAGTGATAGCTCGCACAAGACTGGTTATTTGTTGCGATTCCGGAGTGCTGCATATCGCAGCAGGTCTGAATATTCCGACAGTGTCGCTCTTCGGGCCAAGCAGTGTGAAAAAGTGGGCACCCCAGGGCGAAAAGCACATAGTCCTGGATCACCATCTTCCCTGCTCTCCCTGCTCGAAATTCGGCACGATACCTCCATGCCCAATTGACGCCCGCTGTATGAAAAAAATTACTCCAGATGAAGTGATGGAAGCAGTCAGGCGGCTGCTGTCGCAACCGCCTGATGAAACAATAGTTACTCCTCCATTCTCGGAAAAAGAGCTTCTGCTTTGACTATCGTTGTTCCTGTTTGCAACCCGCCCCATGCCAGTCCTTCTTTTGAAATTTCATCATCCCATCCCAAAGAAGCAAGAGCTTTTGCCGAAGTGCCCGGCAAAAACGCCGAAAGGATACAGTGGGTAACGCGTTGCGATTCAAGAAGGCAGTACATGACCGTGGCTAGTCGCTCGTTTTGAGCCGGATCCTTGGCCAGTGCCCATGGAGCAGTGTCGTCTATGTATTTGTTGCCTGCGGAAATGACTTCCCATATTGCTTGAAGAGCCTTGCTGAATGCCATCTCATCGATAAATTTATCTACGGATGCAACCATCTCTTCTGTCTTCTGCTTCAAAATCAGATCAATATCTGCCAACTGGGCAGGTGCAGGAAGAATGCCGTTGAAATACTTGACCGCCATGGCGGTTGACCGGGATAGCAGGTTGCCGACATCGTTGGCCAAGTCGGAGTTGATGCGTTGAACAAGTGCTGTGTGCGAAAAGTCACCGTCAAGACCGAAAGGGACCTCACGCATCAGGAAGTATCTGACCGCATCCACGCCGTATTTGTCGATCAGCATGTTCGGTTCAACGACGTTCTGCAGGCTCTTGCTCATCTTTTGACCTTCCACGGTCCACCAGCCGTGGGCAAAGACCTTTTTCGGCAGCGGCAGGCCGGCAGCCATCAGGAAGGTCGGCCAGTAGACGGCATGGAAACGGAGGATGTCTTTACCGATCAGGTGGACGTCAACAGGCCAGTAGCGGCCGTAGTTTCCGGTTTCATCCGGATAGCCGAGTGCAGTGATATAATTTGTCAGGGCGTCAAACCAGACATAGATGATGTGGCGGTCATTGCCGGGTACAGGAATACCCCAAGAGAACGTTGTGCGGGATACCGACAAGTCACGTAATCCCTCTTTGACAAAGGAGATGATCTCATTTCGCTTGCTCTTTGGCTGGATAAAGTCAGGGTTGGCGTCAATGTAGGCCAGAAGCTGCTCCTGATATTTACTCATGCGGAAAAAATACGATTCTTCCTTGAGCTTTTCCACCGGGCGGTTGCAGTCCGGGCAGCGTCCGTCGATCAACTGGGTTTCGGTCCAGAACGTTTCGCAGGGGGTGCAGTACCAATCTTCATATTCGCCGAGGTAAATGTCCCCTTTGTCGAGAATGTCTTTGAATATCTGACTGACGCCTTTTTTATGGCGCTCCTGGGTGGTGCGGATAAAGTCGTTGTGGGAGATGCCCAACCGGTCCCACAGTGCCTGGAAACGCTTGACAACACGATCCGCCAGTTCCAGCGGTGTTTCGCCTGCAGTTGTAGCGGCTTTCTCAACTTTCTGGCCATGCTCGTCGCTGCCGGTCAGAAAATATACATCAAATCCCATCAGGCGCTTGTAGCGGGCCAGAACATCTCCGGCAACGGTTGTATAGGCGTGGCCGATATGCGGTACGTCGTTCACATAATAGATGGGGGTCGTTACATAGTAAGTCGGTTTCATATCAGGCTCCTGGTGATGGTGTCGGTGTTCCACCCGACGGTTTACGGTGGCCGTGTTTGCGGGAACGGTGCTTTTTGCGCGGTTGCCCGGTCTTTTGAGCTTCCGGTGTTGTGCCCGATGCCGCATCTTCCTGGCGAACGTGGGGCGTTGGCGCTGTCTTTGCCGCTTCTTCTGCCTTGGTATATGATTCGAGAGACGTCTTCTCTACTTTACGACGCGGTTCCGGTCGTCGCTCACGCACACGCGCAGGTTGCTTGGGTGGCGCGGCGGGGGCGGCGGCCGGAGCTGAAGCCGGCGCGCCGTCACCAAGGATTTCATCGCGTTTGATAACAATGATTTTGTTGTCGTCAAGCTTGAGGGTGATGTTGCCGGTCAGGATGTTGACTTTATCGACTATGCCGACAGCATTGACCGTACGCACCCGTTTGCCGGATTTCGGGAAGTTTTTACGCAAACAGCAGTAGGTTTCATATTCATAATCCAGGCAGCAGAGCAGGCGTCCGCATTGCCCGGATATTTTGTTCGGATTGAGAGCCAGATTCTGTTCTTTAGCCATTTTTACCGAAACCGGCTGAAAATCACGCAGCCAGGAACTACAACAGAGTTCGCGACCACAGATACCGATCCCTCCGGTCATCTTGGCCTCATCGCGCACCCCGATCTGGCGCATTTCGATACGGGTGTGAAACGAATGGGCAAGGTCCTTAACCAGATCCCGGAAATCAACCCTGCCATCGGCTGTGAAGAAGAAGACCGCTTTGCTGCTGTCAAATTGATACTCGACACGTACCAGTTTCATGGGCATGTTGCGTTCAATGATACGGTTCACGCAGAATCGGTATGCCTCATGCTCTTTCTGGGTGATTCGCTCTACCGCAGCCATGTCTTCGGGAGTTGCCTTCCGTTTGACAACGGTCAGAGAGCCTGAACCTTCCGCCGCTCTTTCCATGGGCGGCTTTATAACCTGGCCAACCCCGACACCACGTTCAGTTTCTACGACAACGTGGTCCCCCTGAACAAGTTCAAGCGCTCCGGCGTCAAAATCATACATCTTGCCGGCTCTGCTAAATTGGATGGTAACAATATGTGACAAAAAGACCTCCTGAAATATATACGGAAACAAATTATTGTCCGAAAAACAGCTTCCGTTGTAGTTACGGTTACCGCTTATCTGACGGCGGCTATGGTCATAAACAGGTTGTCCAGAGCCAGTTTTGGATTTGCATTGCGTTGGACGGCGCGTCTGGTGTCATAAATGCGCTCCAGCAGTTCCAGGTTGCGAGGCAGTGACCGTTTAGCCGCAATTGACTCAATTGCCGGCCTGACCGTACGATTGACGATGTCTCCCGTGCCTGCGCCCAGATGAACCGCATCCCGGAAAAAGGAAAGAAGCATATCAAGCAGTTCAAGTGTTGCGTCACGGTTGCCGGACAGTTCTTCCGATGCATCGAAAACGGTTGCGATCTGATTGATATTCAACTGGCTTACTCTGGACAATACAGCTTCACGACGAGAGGTAAGTGCTTCATTGTCAAGCTCCATGGCACGTTGGAGGCTGCCTCCGGACATAGGTGCGACAAGCGCCGCCGCTTCAGAAGCCATGCCGCCCTTTTCGAGCAGCAGCAGCATGTGTTCGGGAGAAAGCGGGGCAAACCTGATCACCTGGCAGCGGGACCGGACCGTTGACAACAGCATGCCGGCATTTTCAGTCAGCAGGATAATCAGCGCGTTGCCGGGTGGCTCTTCCAGCGTTTTCAGCAGTGAATTGGCCGCACTGACACTCATTCGCTCTGCCGGATCGATGATGCACGCTTTGCGCGGAGCCTCGTAGGGGCGTAAGGCCAGGTCGTGCTGCAACTCCCGTAACTGTTCGATACTGATGTCGCGTTTATCCGGCAGAGGTGCGATCAGGTGAATGTCGGGATGGTTGCCGCCAGCAATTTTACGGCACGAGGGGCATTCACCGCAGGCATCATCCGGCAAGACTGTACAGAACAACGCCTGGATCAGTGCCAGTGCTGTTTTCTTCCGGCCGCATCCGGAAACACCCTCAAACAGATAGGAGTGAGCTGTTTTGCCATTCCGCAGAGAGCGTCGAAGAACTTCCACAATCCGGTCATGTCCGAGAATATCAGCAAATGCCACGCTGGGTCTCCGGAATGCGTGTTAGAATCTGTGTTGATAGTGCGGAAAAAATATCGTCAATACTCTCCGCACCATTCATAATCAGGAAACGGTCCGGATTTTCGGCTGCCAGTTGGAGGTATCCGGCGCGTACCCGCTGATGGAAAGCCAGCGCTTCAAGCTCAAAGCGCTCTTCGCGAGGGCCGCTGGAAGCTTCAATCCTGCGGCGAGCCCGGTCCAGTCCGATGGCGGGATCGCAGTCGAAAAGTACGGTAAGGTCGGGATACACGCCTTGACATGCATGACTGTTCAGGGTGTCGATAACACCCCTGTCGATGCAGCGACCAAAACTCTGGTACGCCGTCGTTGCATCGCAGAAGCGGTCACACAGAACTACTTTTCCGGAACTGAGGGCAGGAATGATTACTTCCGAGACATGCTGGGCACGGGCAGCAGCATACAGCATCAGTTCTGAAAGGGGGGCGAGGGCCCGGTTTTCCGCATCCAGCAGAATTGCCCGTATTTTATCGGCAATCGGGCAGCCACCAGGTTCGCGTGTAAGGTGGGTGTGTATGCCGCGAGCTGACAGGAGCTCGGATAACATCTTGATCTGCGTGGTTTTACCACACCCCTCAACGCCCTCAAATGTAATGAAATAGCCCACGTGCCACGTCCTGATCCGCTTATATATGCACCGAGTACATGTAAATGCGGAATTATAGGCAAGAGCCTCTGATTTATCAACTTAAATTCCCATTGTGCGCCAGCTTCGGGTGAGTTTCGGTTGCCAAAACAGGATCAGGTGACTATAGTCAGAAGCTTCCGAGGAATTCTATGGCAACAAATATTCAACAACTTGAGCACCTTCTGGCATACCAGTTCCGGGACTGGAATCTGCTTGCCCAGGCCCTGACCCATCCTTCTTTCGTGAATGAATCGTGTGGTGATACGGGAGACTACCAGCGGCTTGAGTTTCTGGGGGATGCGGTCCTCGGTCTGCTGCTGGCCGAGATGCTCTATGAATGCTATCCGGACTGGGCTGAGGGGGCACTGTCCCAGCTCCGTGCCCGCCTGGCGGGGCAGGATGTCCTGGCTGACCGGGCCAGGTGGCTGGGAATAGCGCCGTTTATCCAGCTTGGCCGCGGCGAGGAGCATACTTCCGGGCGCGAGAAGGACTCAATTCTTGCCGATATACTGGAAGCAGTGATTGCGGCGTTGTATCGCGACGGCGGTCTTCAGGTTGCGCGCACGTTCGTAATCCGGCTTTTTGAGGGTCTGGTTGCAGCTCCCGAGACACTTGCCTTTGGGCGTGACTCAAAAAGTGAGCTGCAGGAATATCTCTCATCAAACGGTTATTCTCCGCCGGAGTATCAGTTGATCGAAGAGTCCGGACCTCCCCATGACCGGCAGTTTTCCTTTCAGATCATTGCCAATGGTACGGTCATCGGCACGGGGCAGGGGAAGTCAAAGAAGATTGCCCAGCAGGCCGCTGCGGCCAGAGCGCTTGAAGCTCTCCAGGCTGTACAGGGGCAACGTGTGTGAAGCCGGTTACAGTCCCGTTTTTTATCAGTCATCAGGGGTGTCCTCATACCTGTGTTTTTTGTGATCAGCGCACCATTTCCGGTGCAAGCGGCTCTCTTCCCTCAGGTGAACAAATCCGGACCAGGATTGATCTCTGGCGTTCCACGGCGGGTAACCGTCCTCTGGAGGTGGCTTTTTTTGGCGGCACGTTCACCGCGCTACCGGAAGAAATGCAGGCGGATCTGTTGGAACCGCTGCAGCCGCTTCTGAGAGACGGAGTTCTTTCTACCGTCCGTATCTCGACCCGGCCCGACTGTATAGATGATGACCGCGTGGCCTGGTTGGCGGAAAGAGGCGTTCGTATCATTGAACTGGGGGTGCAGTCAATGGCTGACACGGTCCTGGCGGCATCGGGGCGTGGCCACTGTGCAGCTGATTCACTGAACGCAATCCGCTGTATAAAGAATTTCGGGCTTACCGTCGGAGCCCAGTTGATGCCGGGACTACCGAATGATACGCCTGAGACGTCGCTTGCCTCTCTGGAGCAGGTCATTTTGGCCGGTGCTGATTTCCTGCGTATTTATCCGACCGTAGTACTGAAGGGTACCGAACTGGCGCGGCGCTATACTGCCGGAGAGTTCGTGCCGTTGTCTCTTGATCGTGGGGTATCGCTCTGCAAATTGCTGTTGCAGAGGGCAATGCAAACGGGGGTTCCGGTAATCCGCATCGGGTTGCAGGCGGATCAGGGACTTTCCGGGGAAACTGTGCTGGCCGGTTGCTGGCATCCCGCACTGGGGCAGATGGTTCGCTCTCGAATGTATGCTGATCTTGTTGATCATTTTGTTGCATCTGGAGCGTGTGCCACCGTATATTGTCACCCGGCGCGGATCTCGGATGTGATCGGGATGGGGCGGAGTAACCTGCTGCGTCAGGCCGAGCGCGGGGTTCGAATAGAGGCCGTTCCGGATGCTTCGCTCAAGAGGGAAGAACTTAAAGTGCTGACTGAAAATACATGTACCATCTACTCTATTTTAAAAGACATTACGTACTCAATTCACGAGGTGTAACTCATGCGCAAAGAATCTTTGAAATTTCTCGAACAACTCCTTGATGCCCCCAGTCCATCCGGTTACGAACAGCCTGCTCAGCGCGTTTTTCGCGACTATATCGCTCCGTTTTGCGATGAATTGACTACTGATGTCATGGGTAATGTTTTTGCACGTATCAGCGGCAAGGGAAAGAATATCCCGCGGGTAATGATTGTCGGTCATACCGATGAGATCGGCCTTCAGATCAAGTATATTGATGACAAGGGGTTTCTCTATTTTGCTGCCGTCGGAGGCGTGGATGCCCATTTGACACCGGGCAAGCGAGTTGCGATTCATACCGCCAACGGGCCGTTGCCGGGGGTGATCGGCAAAAAGCCGATCCACCTGATGGATAACAAGGATCGTGAAACCGTTGTCAAGCTGGAGTCACAATATATCGACATCGGCGCAGCAGATAAGAAAGAAGCACAGAAACTGGTCAGGGTAGGGGATGCGGTAACCTTTGAAAGTTCCTTTACCCGTCTCCACGGCGATAAGGTTGCCTCGCGCGGCTTTGATGACAAAGCCGGCTGTTTTGTAGTTGCTGAGGTGTTGCGTCTGGTGTCGGCATCGGGCAAAAAGCTGGCAGTTGATCTATATGGCGTTTCTTCCGTTCAGGAGGAAATTGGCATGCGCGGTGGGACAACCAGTTGCTATTCGGTCAATCCGGATGTCGGCATCTGTGTAGAAGTTGATTTTGCCACCGATCAGCCCGACGTGGAAAAGAAGCACAACGGTGAAGTAGGATTGGGGAAAGGCCCGATTCTGGCCCGGGGCGCCAATATTAACCCCCATCTGTTTGAATTGTTATCTTCGTCAGCAGGGAAAGAAAAAATCGACATCCAGCACACGGCAGCTCCTCGTGGAACCGGTACGGATGCCAACGTCATGCAGATTTCACGCGGCGGTGTTGCGACGGCGCTGGTCAAAATTCCGCTGCGCTATATGCATACTTCCGTCGAAACGGTGTCACTGTCCGATCTGGAGGCTGCCGCCAGGCTGATTGTTGCAACGCTGGGGAAAATCACCTCCCGCGAGGAATTTATTCCGAAATAATGCGCTAAGCAGAATGCGTTACTGACCATCGGTTAGTATCAATTTATCTCTCATTAAAAGTATACGGGACGTACGACCATTTCCCTTGACTTGGCCGGTACGCTGTACTAACTTCTCTAAAATTTTCATCTGCAAGGAGTTGTCCATGCAATATGACAAGCTAACCGAAGGATTAACCTTCGATGATGTCCTGCTCGTTCCCGCTCATTCATTGATTCTTCCCCGTGACGCCAATCTTACAACCCGAATCTCCCGAAACATATCGCTGAATATTCCTCTGGTGAGCGCCGCCATGGATACGGTTACCGAAGCACGTACTGCGATCTGCATGGCTCGCGAGGGTGGCCTTGGTATCATTCACAAGAATCTTTCGATAGAAGCTCAGGCGTATGAAGTTGATAAGGTGAAAAAGAGCGAGTCCGGGATGATCGTTGATCCGATTACCATGCGTCCGACGCAGAAAATAAGCGAAGCGCTCGATATCATGCGCCGCTATCGCATTTCCGGTGTTCCGGTCACCAAGGCAAACGGCAAACTGGTGGGTATTCTGACCAACCGGGACCTTCGTTTCGAGACTGATTTTGAACTGCCGATTTCGGCCCGCATGACCAAACGCAATCTGGTTACCGTGGAAGTCGGCACGACACTGGAACAAGCTAAAGAACATCTCAAACATACCCGCGTTGAAAAGCTGCTGGTGGTCGATAACGACCGTTTTCTGAAGGGACTTATCACGATCAAGGATATTGAGAAGGTTAAAAAATATCCGTTTTCCTGCAAAGATAGCCTCGGCCGTCTGCGGGTCGGCGCCGCGGTCGGTCCCACCGCTGAAATGGAAGCGCGCATGGAGGCTCTCATCAAAGCCGGTGTCGATGTGATCGTCATCGATACCGCCCATGGTCACTCCCAGGGTGTCATCGAAGCTGTGCAGCGCGCCAAGTCAACTTTTCCAGGTGTGGAAATTATCGCCGGCAATATTGCCACCGCCGAAGCGGCAGAAGCTTTGATTAAAGCCGGTGCCGACGGCATCAAGGTCGGTATCGGACCTGGTTCAATCTGTACGACGCGAATTGTTGCCGGTGTCGGTGTTCCTCAGATTACTGCGATCCATGAATGTTCACGTATGGCCCACAAATATGGCGTCCCGGTTATTGCCGACGGCGGTATCAAGTATTCCGGAGATCTCCCCAAAGCGGTGACGGCAGGCGCCGACTGCATCATGATCGGGTCACTGTTTGCGGGAACCGAAGAATCGCCTGGTGATACGGTCCTCTACCAGGGGCGTACCTACAAGAGCTATCGCGGTATGGGTTCGATAGGCGCTATGAAGGACGGCAGCAAGGACCGCTATTTCCAGTCCGATGTCGGCGAGGACGTCAAGCTGGTTCCGGAAGGAATTGAGGGGATGGTGCCGCTGCGCGGACCGTTGTCGGCCAATATTCACCAACTCCTCGGCGGACTCCGTTCCGGTATGGGATACACCGGATGCGCCACAATTCCGGAACTTCAGGAAAAAGGACGTTTTATTCGCATTACCGGCGCCGGTCTCAAGGAGTCTCATGTTCATGATGTTACCATCACGAAAGAAGCACCTAACTACCGGGTAGGTAACTAATACACCCGTTGGGGGCACCTCGCCGCAGCGGGGTGTTTCCAGCGGGTTTTCTTTTTATACCGTATTTAAATTTGAATGTTACCCGCCTTATTTCCTCTGTACTTCAATTGGTTACTTACTAATACTTCAATCAAAGGTTGTCATTATGTCTGATATTCACAGCCAGAAAATTTTGATTCTCGATTTTGGTTCACAATACACCCAGTTGATTGCCCGCCGGGTTCGTGAGGCCCATGTCTATTGCGAGCTACATCCCTTTGATATGACTATAGCGGCTATACGCGCTTTTTCTCCCAAAGGCATCATTCTTTCCGGCGGTCCCTGTTCGGTGTACGATACGGGTGCACCCTCGGTGGAAGAGGAGTTGTTTGAGCTGGGTGTGCCGGTGCTCGGTATCTGCTACGGCATGCAGTTGATGAGCCGGCATTTCGGCGGGGAAGTTGTGCCGGCCGGCAAGCGGGAATTCGGTCACGCAGAACTGCTGGCTGCCGGACAGCCGGGGCCGTTGTTCGACGGTTTCTTCATCGATGGTACCAGTCCTGTCTGGATGAGCCATGGCGATCATGTCGCCCGTGTCCCGGATAGTTTTGAAGTTGTGGCCGGGACGGCCAACGCTCCTGTGTGTGCCATACAGAATGTTGCCCGGAATCTCTACGGCGTACAGTTCCATCCTGAAGTCAATCATACACCGCGCGGCGAGCAGTTCATTGATACGTTTGTGCGAGGTGTGTGCGGCTGCAGCGGACAATGGACACCTGGTCAGATTATTGAGGATTCCATAGACCGCATCCGCCGTCAGGTCGGCAGCGATACCGTGATTCTCGGCCTTTCCGGCGGTGTTGACTCCTCCGTTGCCGCAGCGTTGATTCACCGCGCTATCGGCGACCAACTGACCTGTGTGTTTGTCGATAATGGCTTGCTACGGTTAGGGGAGGGGGACCAGGTTATGGCGACCTTTGCCCAGAATCTGGGTGTTAAGGTGATCCGGGTTGACGCCGAGGAGCGGTTCCTGACGGCTTTGGCTGGAGAAAGCGATCCGGAAAAGAAGCGCAAGATCATCGGCGGGCTGTTTGTCGATATTTTCGAAGAACAGTCCAAGCTGATTAAAGATGCCAACTGGCTGGCCCAGGGAACCATTTATCCCGACGTCATTGAATCTGCCGGGGCAAAAACCGGCAAGGCCCACAATATCAAGAGTCACCACAATGTTGGCGGCCTGCCTGACTACATGAAGCTTAAACTGCTGGAACCGCTCAGGGAGCTGTTCAAGGATGAAGTGCGGGCCATTGGCGAAGAGCTCGGCCTGCCGCGTCAGATGGTCTGGCGCCATCCGTTTCCCGGTCCGGGCCTGGGAGTGCGGATTCTTGGTGAAGTGAAGAAGGAATACTGTGACATCCTGCGCCGTGCCGATGCCATTTACATTGAAGAACTTTACTCTGCCGGTCATTATGACAAGATCAGTCAGGCCTTTGCCGTGTTTCTGCCGGTCAAGAGTGTTGGTGTCATGGGCGATGGCCGTACCTACGAATATGTTGTTGCGTTGCGCGCGGTGGAAACCAAGGACTTCATGACCGCTGGCTGGTATCCGATGCCGTATGAAGATCTGGCCCGCATCAGCGGCCGCATTATCAACGAGGTAAAGGGCATCAACCGGGTTGTCTATGATATTTCCAGCAAGCCGCCGGCAACGATCGAGTGGGAATAGCGCCTTTCACGCGCCTTGCCTCCCATGACTGATCTTTCAGAGGAGAGTGTGGACAGCACTCCGAAAAATACCGGTGCAGAGCGCTGGCTGTTTGCGGAGGCCAAAAAGGTTCGCGGACTTTTGTTTGCAGTTGTGGCACTGTCTGCCGTTATCGGAGTGTTGGTGGTTGCCCAGGCCCGTCTGCTGGCTACTGCCTGCCAACGGGTTGTCATACAGGGTGAAGGTGTCGAATCGGTTACCTCCCTTGCTCTGACACTGGTTCTGGTGGCCGTTGGTCGCAGCATGTTTTCCTGGATACTGGAACACAGATCGTCGGCTGCCGCTGCCAGGGTCAAGCAGGCGGTCCGCAGCAGGCTTTATCGCAAAATTCAGGCGCTTGGACCTGCAGGTTTGGGGGGGAGCGATACCGCTTCGTTGATTGAAACCGTTACCAAAGGGGTCGATGAGCTGGAGCCCTATTTTACCCGCTTTCTTCCGCACGCTGTTCTGGCGGCCCTGCTGCCGCTCATGTTTCTGGTAATCATTGTTCCTTCCGAATGGCGCGCCGGTCTGGTGCTGCTCTTTTCTGCTCCCTGCATTCCGTTTTTTATGATTCTCATCGGACGTGGTTCCGAAAAGCTTCATCGCCGCCAATGGAGCCGTCTCTCCCGGATGGCCGGCCATCTGCTCGATCTTGTTCAGGGGTTGCCCGACCTTATTATCTTCGGAGCTGCAAAACGTGAGGCAGCGGTTATTGCCCGTGTTTCTGAAGAATATCGTTCGGCCACCATGTCAGTACTGCGGCTGGCCTTCCTCTCTGCCTTTGCGCTGGAGTTTTTTGCCACCGTTGGTACAGCAGTGGTTGCAGTGATTGTTGGTTTCAGGCTTCTGTCAGGAAATCTTTCGCTGGGCGAGGGGTTGTTTGTCCTGCTGATGGCGCCGGAGTTTTATCTGCCGCTGCGCAACCTCGGCCTCTCATATCATGCCCGGATGCAGGGGGTAGCTGCTGCCGAACGGATTGCACCACTGCTGGCCACACCTGATCCGGAGGGCTTTTCCGGGATACTGCTGCCATCGCCTGGTCCGCCGGCTGTCCGCTTTGAAGGCGTTTCATTCCGCTATGGCGGTGTCAGGGGAGGGGTTTCTGGTGCCGACCTGGAACTGCCGGCCGGAAGCTGTACTGCTCTCGTGGGTGAAAGCGGGGCAGGGAAAAGTACTCTTGCGCGTCTTTTAATCGGACTTGCCCGGCCGGAACGGGGACGTATCCTTATCAATGGCCATGATTTGACCCTGCTTGCCCCTGACGCATGGAGATCCTGTCTGGCATGGGTGCCGCAGGCTCCCTATTTTACGTCGGGAACTGTGCGGGAGAATCTCCTGCTGGGTCGGCCGGATGCCAGTGAATATGAAATTTCAGATGCTTTGGAAGCGGCTGCTGCGACTCAGTTTGTCAGTCGTCTTCCTCACGGTCTGGATACAATTCTGGGGGAACAAGGAGCAGGATTGTCCGGCGGTGAATTGCGAAGGCTAGCGCTTGCCCGGGCATACCTGTGCAAGGCGACGCTGGTCGTTCTGGATGAGCCGACTGCAGGACTCGATCCTGAAAACGAGCGGCTGGTGGGAGAAGCACTGGCACGGCTGTCAATGGGGCGGACAGTACTTGTTATCAGCCATCGAGAGCAGACCCTGATCCATGTTGACCGGATTGCGGAAATGGTTGACGGGCGAATTGACAGGGTTGTATCTCCGTTTGAATTTCTGAAACCTTCGGAGGCTGCAGCGTGAACCATATCGTTCGCTTTCTGAAGATATCACGCCCGCAACGGGTGTGGATGGGAGCAGGAATTCTGCTTGGAATCGTGGTTATTGCCGCCAACACCATGTTGATGGCAGTTTCCGGCTGGTTTATCGCCTCAATGGCAGTTTCCGGTGTCAGTGGCGTACCGTTTAATTATTTTTTCCCATCAGCGAGCATCCGCTTTCTGGCCATTGCACGCACCGTGGGCCGCTATGCGGAACGTCTGGTGACGCACGAGGCAACGTTTAGAGTTGTTGCAGAACTGCGGGTATGGTTGTTCAGCCGCTTTGAGCCGCTGGCACCGGCCTGTCTGGAACGTTATGCGGGCGGTGATGTGGCGGGAACGCTCCGGTCTGATGTGGATGCCATGGAAACGTTCTATCTGAAGGTTGTAGCCCCCCTTACCGTCGGGATCGTGTCCTGTGCGGCGGGTCTCTTGTTTCTTGCCTGGTTCAGCCCTCCATCCGCCCTGGTAATGCTGTTTTTTCTTGTGATTGCGGGGATTGGCCTGCCGTTGCTGGTGCGCCGTTTGTCAGTTGAGCCGGGGAGAAAGTCAGCGGCTTTGGCTGCTGAACTGCGTTCCAGGGTCACCGAAGGGCTGCAGGGAATTGAAGAGTTGATCCTGCTAGGCGCTGTGGACCGGCAGGCTGACGTGGTTGATCGTTTGTCGGCGGAGGTGGTTGCTGAACAGGAACGGTTGGGCCGCGTCAATGGACTTACATTCGGTGGCATGGCTTTGTTTGCCGGGGTCGGTGTGGCAGGAGTGATGCTGGCCGCCAGCGGCCAGGTGGCCTCTCATCAGATATCTCCACCCCATCTGGTAATGCTGTTGTTGTTTTCTGCTGCAATCTTTGAAGCTGCCGGTCAGCTCCCCGGCGCCTTTCATCACCTTCCGGCGGCGCAGGAGTCAGCACGTCGGATCTTTGATTTGGCGGATGCGCCGGGTCCTGTTCCGGATACTCCTGTACCCTGCAGCGTTCCTGCCGATATGACTCTTGTATTCAGAGATGTTTTTGCTTCTTATCTGCCGGGCAAGGCGATACTGCAGAATGTTTCCCTGAAAGTTCCTTCAGGGAGCAGCCTTGTGGTAACCGGCAGCAGCGGTATCGGCAAGAGCCTCATGATCGAGATACTCCTTCGTTTTCGAAATTATCAGGGGAGTATAACTCTGGGCGGCACGGAGATCAGCGATCTGTCCAAGGAAACGTTGCTCGCTTTGATTTCAGCTGTGCCCCAACGTCCCTATCTGTTCAACGGTACTGTCAGGGACAATATCATGGTAGGTAATTTTTCTGCCAGTGATGCTGAGTTGCACAGTGCTCTTGTTGACAGCTGCCTTGATATGTGGGTGAGCGGACTCCCTTTGGGTCTGGATACACTGGTTGGATGCAACGGCTCTGCCGTGTCAGGTGGAGAAGCACGACGTATTGCACTTGCCCGGGCATTGCTTAAAAATACCCCGATACTGCTTCTGGATGAACCGACAGAAGGTCTGGATGCTGAAACTGAGCGAACGGTCGTAACACGTCTGAGTGAACGTTTCAGGCGCTCAGGAATGACCCTTCTGGTTGTCAGTCATCGCCCGGCCTGCCTCTTGCTTGGTGAACAGATTATTCAGCTGAACCCCGCCACATAGCTCTATTCCGTATTCGTACAATAATATTTCACACTGCTAAATTTTTTGTTGACATTTTGTGGTCACTCCATTAAAGATAAAAAAGCTCCGCTTGGTATGAAATATTCCCGCATAGATTGTTCATAAATTCACATTCGGTTTAACAGTACAGAGTACCTGAATAGCTAAACTTTCTTTTTTGCCAATATTGACTCAATTAGAATCAGAGATAGACTTAAATCAAGCATCTATGCTCAGGTACGCGCCTGCGGCATAAAATCCATACAAAGGGGGAAGTATGAACGTAGTTACACTCAGTCAGCTGCAGTTTGCTGCAACCGGAATGTTTCATTGGATATTCGTTCCGCTCACACTCGGTCTGTCAATCCTGACAGCCTGGATGGAGACCAAGTACGTAAGAACCGGTGACGAGACATGGTTGCGCATGACCAAATTCTGGGGCAAGCTGTTCCTGATCAACTTTGCTCTGGGTGTTGTTACCGGCATCACCATGGAATTCCAGTTCGGGATGAACTGGTCCGAATATTCCCGTTACGTTGGGGATATTTTTGGTGCACCGCTTGCGATTGAGGCTACGCTGGCATTCTTCCTTGAGTCAGTTTTCATCGGTGTCTGGATATTCGGCTGGAATAAAATTTCCAAAAAAGCCCATCTGGCATCTATCTGGCTGGCTTCAATAGCAACAAATGTTTCTGCTCTGATCATTCTGCTGGCAAATGCCTGGATGCAGAAGCCGGTAGGCTATGTGATTCGTAACGGTAGAGCAGAAATGGATGATTTTCTAAAGGTTCTCTTCAACGATTATGGCTGGATCAAGTTTATTCATACGCTGCTTTCCGGCTACGCTCTTGCGGCTTTCCTTATCATGGGTGTATCCGCGTGGCATCTGTTAAGAAAGAACGAAAACGAATTTTTTGTACGGTCGTTCAAGCTTGCTGCGGTGTGGGCTTTTGTCGCGACCTTGGGGGTTGCAATAACTGGCGATATGCACGCCGTTGAAATCGCCGAACACCAGCCGACAAAGTTTGCCGCCATGGAATCGCAGTGGGAAACTAAAAAAGGTGTTGGCATGAGTCTGCTGTTGATTCCCGATGTTGCACGTGAATGCAACTCAACCGACAAGTTCTGTATTCCCAATATGCTCAGCCTTCTGGCGTTTCATGACGCAACTGCTGAAATCAAAGGTCTGAAATCATTTCCGCCTGAACTTCGTCCACCTGTCCTGCCGACGTTCCTCAGTTTCAGGGCTATGACAGGTCTGGGAATGTTCATGCTCCTGACAAGCCTGATCGGTATCGTTCTGTCGCGCCGCGAGAAATTTATTGAATACAGGGCTTTTCTGACTCTGATGGTATTTGCAATACCCGCTCCCTACCTTGCACAGCAGCTGGGTTGGCTTGTGGCCGAACTGGGACGTCAGCCATGGATCGTGTACGGAGTACTGAAAACTTCAGATGCGGTTTCAAAGTCGATTACGTCTACGCAGGTGGTACTCTCTTTACTCGGTTTTACCGTATTGTACGGCTTTTTGGGTGCTATCGATATCTTCCTGCTGGTTAAATATGCCAAAAAGGGACCGGATAAAGATGTTTCCAGTATCATCAATGTTCAGGGGAGGGGATAACTCATGGATATATCAGTATTTCAAGTTATTTGGTTCGTACTGTGGGGCGTTTTGTGGGCAGTTTACTTTATGCTCGACGGTTTTGTGCTGGGGACAGGCTTCCTGTCGTGGATCCTGGCTAAGAATGACACAGAAAAACGTGTGCTGATTAATACCGTCGGCCCGGTGTGGGACGGCAATGAAGTATGGCTGATTACTGCCGGTGGTGCGACGTTTGCGGCTTTTCCTACGACCTACGCCCTTATGTTCAGTAATCTCTATTCGGCTCTGCTTCTGCTGCTGTTTGCCTTGATCGTACGCGGCGTTTCTTTCGAATTCAGAGGCAAGATTGACAGTCCTGTCTGGAAAAAAGCATGGGATAATGCCATCATGGTTTCCAGCTTTCTCCCGGCTCTGTTATTCGGTGTTGCCTTCGGCAATATTTTCAAGGGCATCCCTATGAAAAACGATTTTGCAGCCATTAACTTTACTTACGATGGTTCGCTGATTGGTCTTCTTAATCCCTATGGATTGGTAACCGGTGTGCTGTTTGTCATGCTGTTTGCAGTGCATGGTTCGCTGTATGCCGCGATCAAAACAACGGGGGATCTCAGTAAGCGTGCCGCAGATCTTGCCAATAAACTCTGGCTGCCGCTGCTGGTTGTTGCGGTAATTTTCCTTGCTTTCACATATCCTGCTACAAAACTGTATGATAACTACCTTAAAGCACCTGTATTGTTGATTGTTCCGGTCATTGCGGTCGCATCCCTGTTGATGATCAAGGTGTCTGCCCTCAAAGGATCGTTCCACAAGGCATTTCTATTCTCATGCTTGACCATTGTTTTTGTGGTTTTTACCGGTGTAACCGGGTTGTTTCCCAATCTGATTCCATCAAATATTGATCCTGCCTCCAACCTGACCATATTCAATTCTTCGTCAAGCTTGCTGACCCTGCAGATCATGACTGTTGTGGCTGCAATCTGTGTTCCGACAGTAATTGCCTATAAAATATGGGTGTACCGTATCTTCAGGGCAAGGGTCAGTAATGAAGATGTACTGGGTGACGCTGACGCATATTAATCGACGGTATTACTATTGCTAAAGTCTTTATCAGCCACCCTGGTTCTCTGGGGTGGCTGATTTTTTTTGTCGTCCGGCAGTACCGTTCTTCACCCGTGAGCATTCTCTCGCAAACAGCCAGAATAAAGTCTTATTGAATTTGTGTGCTCACTGAAATAGAATGCAAACTACAATTAATTCAGGAGGGTATTTATTTGGCCGCCATTTCTTTTGAAGAGATCATGTTTACCATTATGTCTGCTACCCAGGATACGTTTAAGAGTTATATGAATATTGACCTGCTGGCCGGCAAGGTTGAAAAAAAGGTTGATCCCGTTGATTCTGATGTGACCGGTATCGTAGGCATAGCCGGTGATCGGGTCGGCTACATCATTATAGCTACGGATAAAGCCAGTGCACAGTGTGTTGCCAAAGAGTTGCTCATGGTCGATGAAGCGGATGAAGAGTGTATCCGAGATGCCATGGGAGAGCTTGCCAACAATATTGCCGGGGTTTTTAAAACCAAATATCATGAACAGTACGGCAGTGTTGCTCTTGGTCTGCCGTTGGTAGTTTCCGGACAGTTGCGTGCCATCTCGGAGCCTCCGGACTCAAACGAAAAATCGAGCATAAATGTACAGTGCAAAGGGGTGACCATACCCTTCAAAACGGTTGACGGTTCGATTTCTATTACCGTCATGGTGTACATGTAATGCTTGTATCCGTAATGAAGAGGAATTCAACACCATGAATACCCTGCTGGATCGCTATGGCGCTTTATTGAACGAAGTTGACGGCTGGTTTCAGAGGTGTCTTGAACAGCATCCGGATCTGATTTCATGTCGTAACGGCTGCTCGGAATGCTGCCGTGGGCTCTTTGATATAACCCTGCTGGACGCATTTTATCTCAAGCGCGGTTTTGACATGCTTCCCGAATCAGATAAGTCCGAACTTGCACGAACAGGAACCCGGCGGCTGGATTTGCTGTCACGTGTGAATCCGGCTTTTGTCGAACCGTGGTTGCTGAACGGAATTCCTGAGGATGACTGGGAAGCGCTTATGCCTGAAGATGATGAAACCCCGTGTTTATTGTTGTCCAAACGGGGGGGGTGCCTGCTCTATGAATATCGGCCTATGACCTGTCGTCTTAACGGAATTCCGTTAATTGATGTTTGCGGGGAAGAGCTGTTTGATGAGTGGTGTACCATGAATTTTACCGATATGGACCCCCGCACGCTTACGGACCTGCGTTTCGGATTCTCGGAATTGTTTTCCCAGGAACTGCTTCTGTTTCAGGAACTGATTCGCCTCATGACCGGGACTCCACGAAACGAGGTTGATCTTTTCATACCGGCGGCCGTTGTTATGGACAGCAACAAAATCATACGAGCAATTGAAGAGTTGCCGCATACTCCGTAACTTTTCCCCTAATCAACGGCAACAACGAAGTTGCCGGGGAAACCTTTGCGTTCAAACGATTCCTGGGCCGATTGCGCTGCCCGTAAAGAGGCATAGCGCCCTAAACGTACGCGATAGAACGTGCTTCCGCCAACGATTGATTCCTGGACGTCCGCTGAGCCGTATTTTCTTTTTAACTCTTCCGCATATCGGAATGCATTAGCCCTGTTTTTAAGCGCGGCTACCTGAAGCGCAAAGCTTCCGCTGTCATAACTGCTTGGCGCGCGATAGGATGTTTCTCCTCCAGATTGGTCAGTTTTATAGCCAAGTGCCGTTACCTTGACGGCAGCAACCCCTTCCTGCATCATATCCAGCTTGCGTGCTGCCCCCTCCGAAAGATCAATGATGCGTTCTCGAACAAACGGCCCGCGGTCATTGATACGTACCACAATTTCCCTGCCGGTACGTTTGTGGCGAACGTTAACGTATACCCCGAGTGGTAGCGTCTTATGAGCGGCGGTCATTGCATTCATATCAAAAAGCTCTCCGCTGCTGGTTTTGCGGCCATGGAAGTCCCGCCCGTAACTGCTGGCGATCCCTTCCTGTATAAACCCTTCGTGGCTGGAAAGCGGTTCATACCGTTTACCGGCAACAGTATAGGGCTTTTGACCTGCTTTTTGCCGGGTTTGCTGGTTGTAGTCACGTGGTGAGTATGCGCGCTGCTGGATGGCACATGCGGAAAGCGTGAGGGACAAGAGGGCGGTGAAGATGAACCGAACCCTGCGAATAGGGAGTGTCATGCGCTGACTGCCACTCTAGAGTGATTGTTTTTTTTCTTTATGACATTCATGGCATTCCATAGGTCCGCGATCTTTTTCCCGGTGACATCCTTTGCAAAAAGAGTGGGCGGCCCGTTGGTCGAATCGTGACATCCTGTGTTCTTTGGTCGGTGTCTTTGATGTGTGGCAGGGAATGCAGGATTCCGTCTTCATTTCAGCCTGGTGCAGATCGTGATTGAACCGGACGTTCCCTTTGGATGCTTTAAAAATAAAATAGCGGTCTTTGGTGGCTGGATCAATGCGTATGGTATACTCTTCTTCTGCATGTAAGGGGGACGTTAAACAAAGCATTATGAGGAAGAGGATGAAATAGTAACGGTATTGCACATGAGACTCCAGATGTTATATTAACGTGTTTCCTGACTAATCCAGCCAATATTGCGGTTATTCTGGACCCCATTTGTCATGTTTAGATGGAAATATAACATTCAATAGCATGAAAAGCGGTATCAGTAAAGAATTTCTCTTCATTTATGAGTTTTGTATCACATTATCCCGGTCTGTTAGAACTCGACAACTTGCTGTTATTGTAATATTTTATAGTTTTACGTGCTTTACCGGATACGCTCACCAGATAAGGACAAGACATGTCAATTTCCCTGCCGTTCAATGCAGCCATTACCAGCAGTTTGTTTACGCCGCTTTCGCCCGGGCAGGAGCAGGATGCTTCTCCCGGTTTCCTGGCCGTTGTGCAGGGGTATTCGCTTGTGGTGTGTGCCGGTTCCCAACAGGAGTTGCTTCCGGACACTCCTCTGCCAACATGTATTATTCCGGAAGCAGAGCCTTTGCTGATCGGACTCTGGCAGGGAAAGCCGCTTCGTACCGTGAACATTACCCCGGATGTCATTTTGCCGGCAGAATATGAAGCGCTTCCGTTTCAGGGGCCTGATCTCCGGTTGGACAATGCTCTGGCAACCATAGCCGGTCGGGCCGCTCAAATTTTGCATTGGGAGCGCCGCAGCCGCTTCTGCTCACACTGCGGGTCTGGTTTGGCCAGAATCGCGGGCGGTTGGGGCAAGCGCTGTCCGGCTTGTGGAGAGGATCATTTTCCTCATATTCATCCTTGTGTTATTGTCCTGGTCCGGCGCGGTACCGAACTGCTGTTGATACGTAATGCCGCCTGGAATACGGGGCGTTTCAGTCTGGTGGCCGGTTTCCTCGATTTTGGTGAATCTCTGGAGGAGTGTGTCCAGCGTGAAGTGCGTGAGGAAGCCGGGATAGAGGTTACCAATATTCGTTATGCCGGGAGTCAGTGTTGGCCTTTTCCCAGCCAGCAGATGGTTGGTTTTCTGGCCGACTATGCAGGAGGTGAGGTCAAGCCTGATGGTGTAGAGGTCGCCGAGGCAGGCTGGTTTCGTGAAGACGCCCTTCCCGTGTTACCGGGCAGCAAGCGGAGCATTGCCCGTTGGCTTTTTGATGTCTACGGGAGATCTAACGTGGAAACGCTTCAAGAGCGGGATGAAATGTAGTCATCCAAGTTTCATATCCCATCAAAGGAAATTATGCCGTGAAAAAGTTTGCAGACAACAAACACGTAGTTCAGAAGCTGTTGCTTTCACAACCTATTGATATACCTGTGTTCCATGACGTTGCATTACGGTTGCAGCAAATGATGAATGACCACTCATATAAAATTGAAGAAGCAATAATATTAGTACATCAGGACACAGCCTTAGCCTCCGAGATGCTCAGGTATGCGAACTCAACCTATAATTCAGGTAAGACACCAATTACGACAATTAAAAATGCCATCGTCAGGCTGGGTTCACAGCAGATTGTAAACCTTGCATTTACCGCAAGCATGGCAAACAATAAGTCAGACAATCATATTATAAACAGTTACTTACGAAAGCTCTGGCAACATTGCCATGCTGTTGCTATTACCAGTTCATGGCTGGCAGTTCAGATTAAACATGACAATGATATACTTGATTTAGATCCTGATGAGGTCTACCTGGCTGGTTTGCTCCACAGTATTGGAAAGCTGTATCTGCTGAAGTCAATGGACAATTTGGTTGCGGCGGGGATATTACAGGCTGATGAAGCCATCATAGATCAGATTCTTGAGGAGCTTACTATCCCGCAGGGCGTAAAGGTAATGCGCCACTGGAATATTCCGGATGTATATGCAAATTCAATTGAACGCCATAGAACCGATGCGTGGATAGGTGAAACAAATAATCATTTGGTTGCTTCAGTACGATTGTCTTGCAAAATTCATCACTGTATCGAGCAAGGGATCGAAGCAACGGAGGTCTCCGGCATAGTTAATGATGAGCTGCTCTTTTTAGATATTGATGATGTCTCTAATGTGTATGAAATGATGAAGGCGGTTGCCTGATATCTGCCGTTGTATAAGAAGCTTTTCACCCAGGTAAAATGCATCTTTAAAACTCCGGTGAACTTCAAACCAGGGAGCCGCTTTACAAGCTTACCTCTTCCTTCAAGAGTTTTTGATAACTTCTGCTGTTTAATCTTTCCCCAGAGATCTCCGCGAATATTATTTTTGATTGTTCATTAGTAAAATGCCAGATATTATCCGGCTCAGACTTTTTTCGGAGAGAATTCCTATGATCGAACAATTTGTTTCAGGTATTGCCACTCGAATGGGGATGAACCTGTCAAAGGTGACGCTGGTAGATGGTCAGCCTCTAGGTTGCATTGATGTTCAATTGCTTAATATGTCTTCAAAAGGTCATGTGGTGTCTGCGCTGGTTTTTCAGGTTGATATTGAAAATCTTAAAAACGGGGTTGGATGCGATAGCCTTGAAGTGAGAATGAGATCGTCATTGTCGCGTCTTCAAAAGTTGCTTGAGCCGCGATAACGGGAATTGCTCTGTATGAAGTGAGGTTGGAATGATTGAAGAATTTGTTTCAGATATTGCCGCAAGAATGGGTATTGCACTGCCTGAAATATCAGTGATTAACGGGCGTGATACGGGCAGTTTTAGAGTTTATATCCTCAACATTGGTACTGCAGATAAGCAGATCAGTGCATTAGTGCATCAGTCGGAGTTAAATGAACTCCAGGATGGTTTCAACTGCGAAAGACTGGAACAGAAAATACGTTCAGTCCTGACGCGCCTCAAAGCGTAACTTCCGCACTTCTCTCTATTCTATCGCATGATGATGGAGCATCCAGCTCTGGTCGGTTACATTGAACACCAGTTCATAGAGCGCTTCATCCGTTGTCACTGCATAGTGCAGGAGCGGAGTTTCCCCGACTTTATCTTTCCAATAGTATGTCGTCTCCTTGACTACATACTTCTGATGGTTCAACTCAAACCAGATCGGTTTCGCTTTTTTATCAGGTTCAAATACAACCGCTATGCGTATTGGAACTCCCGCCGTCATTCGTAGCTTCTGATCGTCCGCAGAAGTTTGCCTGCAATAACGGTATCAGCCTCGCCGTCCTTGATAATAATTGGTTTCATGGAAGAGTTCTCCGGCTGTAATCTGATATGACCGGATTCACGGTAGAAACGCTTCAAGGTTGCTTCACCATCAATCATGGCAACCACGATCTCGCCGTTGTCGGCTGTAGGTTGGGGACGGATCAGCGCCAGGTCTCCATCAAGGATGTGGGCATCGATCATGCTGTCACCCTTCACCTTCAAGAGATAACAGTCAACCCCCTTCAGCCAGTTCGGATCGATACTGCAGTAACCTTGAAGATCCTCTATAGTCGGTTCCGGTATGCCTGCCCTGATTGTTCCCACTATTGGTACCGATACGGGAATAGTGGTGCGGCCCGGTATGGCTATGCCTCTGGAGCCTGATCGTCTTACAATATATCCTTTGCGTTCCAAGGCTTCAAGATGCGCTATGGCGGTCGCCGTGCCCTTGGTGGCTATATGGCTGGAGATTTCCCGCAACGTAGGCGGACAGCCGTTAGTATCAAGATTGGAGGTAATAAAATCCAAGACCTTTCGTTGACGTTCCGTAAGTGGTTGCATGAAAAGCACCTTTGTGATATCAAATGACATATTATATCAAATGATATCTATCGAGGCCGAGGGCGTCAATAAAAAAGATTGGCTCCACCAAAAATAATGATACATTAACCAGAAAACCGTACCGGCACGGATTGTAGAATTCACGTGCTGAAAACGTGAGCTACGTTGTGGCTCATTTGTTGGCGATTTTGACAGTCATTCTCTACAAGAACGGTTGGTGGTGAATATGGATTTTGTATTCTATTTTATGATTGCAGGCGTTGCCATGGCGCTCTTTTCCATACCTGTTGTTGCCCTGTATTCTGTCCTGGAAACCAAAGCGCGTGAGAAGGAAGCGCGACAGTACGCACGCAGGATCCTTATGGAACAGCTTAAGCAGGAAGAAGAAGCAGAAGCCCGGAATAAGAGACTTTCCCTGTAGCAAAACTCCCCATGAACAAGCCCCGCACAATTTTACACGTAGATATGAACGCCTTTTTTGCCAGCGTGGAGCAGCAGGTCAACCCTGAACTTCGGGGTAAGCCGATAGCGGTTGTTGGCGGCGGCGGACGGACGGTGATTACTACCAGTTCTTATGAGGCCAGGGCCAAGGGCGTTAAAACCGGCATGGCGATCTGGGAGGGTAAGCGGGTCTGCCCGGAACTGATCATTGTTGCCGGTGACAACCGGAAGTACAGCTACACTTCCGGAAAAATCAACGAGATTTTCCGGGATTTCACGCCCGAGGTTGAAGCCTTCTCTATTGATGAGTCCTGGCTGGACGTCACCCATTCTCTTGGAATCTTCGGTAGTGCCGAGACGATTGCCTACCGTATCAAAGCCCGCATCAAGCACAGCTTCGGCATCACGTGCTCTGTCGGTATCGCTCCCAATAAACTTCTGGCCAAGCTTGCCAGCGATATGCAGAAACCGGACGGACTGACAATTATCGCACCGGAAAAGGTTGCACAGGTTTTGGAGCATATGCCGATCAATGTGCTCTGCGGTATCGGGCGCAAAATGGTGCGGCACCTCAACATGATGTCGATTTATACCTGCGGTGAGTTGGGGCGGTGTGACGAAGCGCGCCTGACCCGCAAATTCGGCATCGTCGGCGCACGGCTCAAACGGATGGGGCAGGGGGTAGACGAATCACCGGTGATCCCGTTCGGTGAGGAAGATGAGGTGAAATCGGTAGGGCATTCCAGGACTCTGGATCAGGATATTGACGACCCCGCTGAGATTCGCCGCTTTCTGCTGCAGCTTTCGGAAATGGTCGGGAGCCGGGCGAGGAAATACAATGTATCAGGAAAAACGATTCATTTGTACGTCAGGTATGCAGATTTTTTCTCCAGTTGGGGGAAACAGACCACGCTGAAGAGTTATATCAGCCGGAGTGATGATATTTACCAGGCGGCGCTGGGGATACTTAATACCGTGGAATTGGAACAACCGGTGCGCCTTTTGGGGATCAGCTTAAGCAATCTCCAAACGCAATCTGAACAGTTGCCGTTGTTTATCGAGGAACGGAAGAAGCTGGAGGCGACAAAGGCCATGGACGCGGTCAACCTGAGGTTTGGGGATATGGTTGTGACGTACGGGAGTTTACTGCCGGGAAAAGAAAATGCCGGGAGCCATGTAATCCCACCAAGCTGGAAGCCTGACGGAATAAAGTCAGTAAGTGTCAAATAAACTAAAGATTTTTTGTTACAATGTTTTCTCTATCATAAGCCGCCAGATAGACCGCGTTCCTCCCCTCCACTTCGGCCAGCGGATCCTGCTTGCGGGATCTAATCTGAAATGCCTACTTATATAGTCGTTGGGAACCGTACCATAGGTGTAACCCTCTTCACTGTAACGCTCATCCTAATCCATGTTTACCCGTTTTTACCTTGGTTTGATCTGGATTATACCACCAATACCCTTTGCGATAATGTGCGGCGTCTGAAATCTGCGGTTGCGGTCTTGGTTCTATAATTTGCCAAATTGCATGTGCCTGATATTCGTCTATAATCTGAACATAGAAGCTGACTCTGCACTATCAAACGAAATGGAGGATGTCATGGTTTGTATATCGAACTACGCAAAATTCATATATGTGCACTCTAAGAGAGATAAGAGTAACGGGGAGATGTGATGTTTAAGTTTCTTAACTCCATATTCAGCAACGATGCAACTTCAGATAATTATCCCGAGACCATCGTGCACGCAGCAATTGAGCATGCAGTGGATAGCACTGATCCATGGATTCGCGCTGTTTTTAGCTACGAAAGGAAATTGCGCCCGGCAGTCATACGAGCCATCGATTATGTGGTGACATTGGTGGATACTATGGCGACGCCCATCGTAGTGGAACCGGGCAGTTATGAAAGCAATGCTTTACTGCGAACCTTTTTCTTTTCCAAAGATGATATGCTGAGGGTACTCGCCAACGACCGAAACCTGATGAGTTTTCTGAAAGGTCAAGCTGATGCTCCGCCACTGGTCTTTGCCCTTCTGGTAATGGCAAAGCAGGAGAAGGTAATTATTGGTGCAGAGCTGTCCGGTGACATTGTCCTGCATGACATTCCACAGACTGTCGTCAGCTTCGAGGCCCATCGTCTGCTAGATCCGTCTGTAAGCGAAGTAGAGGCTCGGCACCATGCCAAGAGAAGGTTATTTAATCACCTCCTTGGGCTTGCACTCAGGCGCATTGTCACGGTAAAAACTGAACGGGGCAAACTGGAACGATACCGCTCAATTCTCCAGTCCAAGCTTGACCTGTTGCAGCGAGCGGGATGGGGGTTTAACGAGACTACAGGCGATGAGCACCTGGATGTGACCGGCATTGAGGTATTGATAAGCAGATTAGAGGCACAGTTGCAGGAACTTGGCGGGGATGATCGAATGCTTGAGGTCTATCTGGACATAGTTGCCGACGTATTGAGCCAGCCTGAACAGCATCTCTGGGCCAGGAAGGAATCTCTTGTTATCAACCGTATGGGAGTCAAACGGAGCAAAGATGACGGCAACACACCGGAAGTTACGCTCGACATGTTTGCTAACGATGAAGGACGCAGCATGGTGGTCACTTTGACAGCTCTTGCCGGAGATGTTATTTGGCCGGAACGGGCAGAGCCTTTTCGCTGCCGATAGACGTCTTGGCATGGCGTCTTAGCCAAGCCAGAACATCATCCACATAGGTGAATACCACAGGGATCACCAGCAAACTCAGAAGTGTCGAAGTTACCAGACCGCCAATCACGGAAATAGCCATAGGCCCTCTGAAGCTGGGGTCGGCCGCCCCAAATCCTAAAGCGATCGGCAACATCCCGGCAGCCATTGCAATCGTGGTCATCAGGATGGGCCGGGAACGTTTATGGCAGGCGTCCATGAGGGCGTCCAGACGGCTCACACCACGCTCCCTCCTTGCCATGATGGCATATTCCACAAGCAGGATGGAGTTTTTGGTAACGATGCCCATCAGCATCAGCAAGCCCATGATCGACGACAGAGAAAAGCTGGCGCCGGTGATCAGCAGCGCCAGGAAAGCGCCACCAACGCTGAGTGGTAGCGCTGCCAGGATCGTGGCAGGTTGCAGAAAGTCGTGGAAGAGCAGTACCAGCACGACATAGATGCATAAGACACCGGCAACCATCGCCAGTCCAAAGCTGCCAAATAGTTCGCCCATTCTTTCGGCTTCGCCCGAAGCCATCTGGGTGACGCCGCCAGGTAATGACTTTAATGAAGGCAGTAGATTTGCCTCGGCCATCACCTCACCGATACTGCGTCCTCCCAATTCTACATTTATGGTAGCCTGGCGCTGCCGATCCCGCCGTACAATCTGACTAGGTCCGTCGCTTACCCGTATCTCCGCCAAATTATTAAGGGCCACAAGACCATTACTACCCTCTACGCGGATTTGACCAATAGTATCTATGTCCTGGCGAACGGTGTTGGCCAGGCGCACACGGACATCAATTTGGCGCTGAGGCAGGTTTAGTTTTCCTAAACTGGTCAAATAGTCCCCATAGGTAGCGACCCGTACCGCATTGGACAGGGCCGTGCTGGTAACGCCAAGGTCGGCAGCACGGGCATAATCCGGTTTGATCTGGATTTCCGGACGTTGCAGGCTTGCGCTGGAAGTTACGGAACCAATACCATTAAGGGTTCGAAGATCGCGCTCAACAGCTTTACTGGCAGTTTCGAGGAGCGTGGGATTATCGCTTGCCAGCATAACCTGTAAAGATTCTCCATTATTGCCGCTACCGAGTTTCACGCGTACACCGGGAAGCGGCTCAAGAGCCAGGCGGATTTCCTTTTCAATTTGGGCCTGCTTGTAACTGCGCTCGGTTCGGGGCGTCAGGTTCAAGACCAGGGTTGCCATTCGGACATCGCTGGTTGCCGTACCGACGACACTGAATATCTCTTTCACATCCTTGACCTGCCTTAACAGTTGAATAGCTTGATCAGTGATTCGCCGTGTGTCGTCCAGGCGGCTCCCCGGTGGAAGTTCCAGCGTGACCTGGGTCTGGCTTTGATCGCCGACGGGTACAAAGCCGGTGGGCAGCAGGGGAATCAGTGCCAGAGATCCTATAACAAAGCCGACTGCCGCGGCCACGGTAGTC
>Ga0154471_113_pt3 | contig 64037 bp, 58 predicted proteins | sample RifGroC2_FD_115950 | JGI IMG/M metagenome (GOLD analysis project Ga0154471, IMG submission 115950) | Geobacteraceae bacterium GWC2_53_11
GGCGGTGCCATTGCCCTCGGCCACCCGCTCGGCTGCACCGGCGCGAAGCTGACCGCCAGCATCCTTCAGGAGATGCAGCGCACCAATACCCGCTACGGCATGGTTTCCATGTGCATTGGCGGCGGTATGGGCGCGGCGGGGATTTTTGAGAAAATGTAAACAGAAACTGGCCACAGAGACACAGAGTCACAGAGGAAAAAACTTACAAGAGAAGACAGACATCAAAAACGGAATGTGTAAATTTTGTAATTACGTTTAGCAATATCTCGAATTTCTCCGTGTCTCTGAGTCTCTGTGGCAAAAAATTAATCAAACCAATACGAGGTGACACCATGTCCAAAAAACTATTCAAAGGCGCCGAATATCTCATCACCGCCGCCGACAAGAACGACGTCTTTACCCCGGAGGATTTCAGCGACGAGCAGCGTCAGATTGGCGACACTACCGAACAGTTCGTGCTGAACGAGGTCGTTCCCCTTCGCGACAGAATCGAACACCACGACCTGCCGCTGACCGTCGAGCTGATGAAGAAATGCGGCGAACTGGGACTCTTGATGATCGATGCGCCGGAGGAGTACGGCGGGCTGGAGCTGGACAAGGCGACCAGCATGCTGGCGGCGGAAAAACTCTCCCAGGCTGGTTCATTCTCCGTCACCTATTCAGCCCATACCGGCATCGGAACCCTGCCGCTCGTTTATTACGGGACAAAAGAGCAGAAAGAGAAATACCTGGAAAAAATCATCTCGGGTGAGTGGATTGCCGCCTACTGCCTGACCGAACCCGGCTCCGGCAGCGATGCGCTGGGCGCGTCCGCGACCGCCACCCTGTCTGCCGACGGCAAACACTATATCCTCAACGGCACCAAGCAGTTCATCACCAACGGCGGCATTGCCGATCTCTACACTATTTTCGCCAAGATCAACAAGCAGCACTTCACCGGTTTTCTGGTGGAGCGGACTACCGAGGGTTTAAGCGTCGGGCCGGAAGAGAACAAGATGGGCGTGCGCGGTTCTTCCACCACCCAGATCATCCTGGAAGATGCCAAGGTACCGGTGGAAAACCTGCTGGGTGAAATCGGTAAAGGGCATAAGATCGCTTTCAATGTTCTCAATGTCGGGCGCTTCAAGCTGGGGGCCGCCGTTACCGGCGCTGCCAAGGTCTCCCTTGCCACCGGGATAAAGTATGCCAATGAGCGCAAAGCCTTCGGCGTAACCATCGGCAGTTTCGGGGCCATTCAGGAAAAAATCGCCGACATGACCGCCGCCATCTTTGCGTCAGAATCCGTCGTATATCGTCTGGCCGGTCTGATCGACGACCGCCTCGCCACCCTGCCCAAGGGGACGGACAATTACTACGAAACGTATCAGCAGGGGATCGAGGAATATTCCGTCGAATGCGCTATTGCCAAGGTGTTCTGCAGCGAGGTGCTGGCGGATGTGGTTGACAAGGTCGTGCAGGTTCATGGCGGTTACGGCTTCATCCAGGAGTATGCCGCTGAGGGGTATTACCGCGACGAGCGGATCAACCGGATCTGGGAGGGAACCAACGAGATCAACCGGCTGCTGATCCCCGGTATCATCCTGCGTCGCGCCATGAAGGGTGAGATCCCGCTTCAGAAAGAGGCGATGAAAGCCTTTGAATCCCTGATGTCACCGTCTTTTGACGAGCTGGACGATACGGTGCCGTTCGCCGCCGAAAAGGTGCTGATCGCCAACCTGAAGCAGGCGTTTCTGGTGCTGGCCGGAAGCGGCGTGCAGAAGTTCATGGATACGATCAAGGACGAGCAGGAGATCCTGCTGGCGGTCGCCGATCTGGCGATCCAGATCTTTGCCATTGAGAGCGTTGTCCTGCGCGCCGAGAAAATCCTGCCGAAACTGAGTGACAGCAAAAAAGCTTCCGTATCCGCCGCTGTAAAGGTGTTCACCTTCAACGGCACCGAAACAGCCGCCTCTGCCGCTCGCCGTGCCGCCTACTTTATCGAGGAGGGCGACACCCTCACCATGCTGCTGGCTGGTATCCGCAGGTTTACCAAATACGATGCTACCGGACTGCTCAAGGCCAAGCGGCAGTTGGCTGCCGCCGCTCTTGAAGCGGAGAAGTATATTTTCTAGCAAACTCCCCCTCCCTAACCCTCCCCCGCTTGGGGAGGGAACTGAAGCTCCTCCCACCAGCGGGTGGAGGCTGGGAGGGGGGAGGAGTCGTATATGATCGATCCGCTGTTCCAACCGATAACCATCAATGGCATGGAGGTTAAAAACCGCATCTTTATGCCGGCCATGCACCTGAACATGGCGGGCAATTACGCGGTCAGCGACCGGCTGGTTGATTTCTATGTCGAACGGGCGCGTGGCGGTGCCGGGATGATTACGGTCGGCTATGCTACCGTCGATGAACTTTCTGGCAATCCGGGCAATATCGGCGCCCACAAGGATATCTACATCCCCGGCCTGACGCGCCTCGCGTCCGCCATCCGCGACAACGGCGCCCGCTCCTCGGTGCAGCTGAATCATGCCGGACGCTATAATCACTCCATGCTGACCGGCGGCAGGCAGCCGGTTGCTCCCTCCGCCATTGCGTCACGTCTGACCCGTGAAACACCGCATGAACTGGATATCAGCGAAATTGAAGAGATAATTTCCTGCTTTGCCCGGGCGGCAGGGCGTGTCAAGGAGGCCAGATTCGATGCCGTGGAGATCCTCTCCGGCACCGGCTACCTGATCAGTGAATTCCTCTCGCCGCTCACCAACAAGCGCGAAGACCGCTACGGCGGTGATTTTGACAATCGCAGCCGCTTTGGTCTGGAAGTCATCGCGGCGGTTCGTGCTGTCGTCGGGGCGGATTATCCGCTGGTGGTCCGGATGAACGGCAACGAATTCATGAAGGGGGGCTCAACCCGTGCGGAGCTTCAGGAGTACGCCGAGCGGTTGGAGGCTGCCGGCGTTGATGCGCTCTGCATCAATGTCGGCTGGCACGAAGCCCAGGTGCCGCAGATCGTTACCGAAGTGCCGCGCGGAGTGTTTGGCTATCTGGCGCGCGGTATCAGGGAGCGTGTCAGTATCCCGGTCATCGCCAGTCACCGCATCAATGATCCTGAGCTGGCACGGGAGATGATTGCCGATGGCATCTGCGATATGGTGGCGCTCGGCCGGGCGCTGATTGCCGACCCGTTCTTTCCCGAAAAAGCCCGTACCGGCCATGATGCCGATATTGTACACTGTGTTGCCTGTGGGCAGGGGTGCTTCGACAACCTGTTCAAGATGAAAGCGGTGGAGTGCCTCTGTAACCCACGCGCCGGGTACGAAGGGGCACGAACTCTTACTAAAGCGGAAACGCCGCTGAATGTTACCGTCATCGGAGGTGGTGCTGCGGGGATGAGTGCGGCAATTGCCGCTGCCGGGCGCGGCCATCGGGTGACGCTTCATGAGGCGGGTGATCAGCTGGGTGGACAGCTTCTGCTGGCCGGAGCTCCTCCGGGGCGGGACGAATTTCTGGAACTTGCCGTCGATCTGGAACGGCAGGTCGAGCTGTCCGGCACCACGGTTATATTCAACTCAACGGTTGACGAGCAGTTCCTCAAAGAGAGTGCTCCGGACGCCGTGATACTTGCTACCGGTGGAACACCGATTGCGCCTCAGATCCCAGGCGCCAGGCAGCCGCATGTGGTTCAGGCATGGGACGTATTGACAGAAAACGTCGTAACAGGTCGCCGGGTCGTCATCATCGGAGGAGGTGCGGTTGGTATCGAAACAGCGCTATTACTGGCGGAAAAGGGCACCCTCTCCGGCGAAGCGCTCAAGTTCCTGCTGGTTCATGGCGCCGAGTATATCGAGGATTTGTACGGACTGGCCACGCACGGCAGTAAAGAGGTCACGGTTATCGAAATGCTGGAGGAGCTGGGCAAAAACTTCGGCAAGAGCACCCGCTGGGGGATGATGCAGGACGTGGAGCGGTATGGCGTTGCAACTCGCACCGCGGCCAGAGTCGTAGAGATTACCGACGCCTATGTCATGATCGAGTGCGACGGCAGCATTGAGGAAATTCCGGCCGACACGGTTGTACTGGCGGTCGGCACAAAGGCACATAATCCGCTTCAGGAGCTGGTTGCGACGAGCGGCATTCCGTTCCGGGTTATCGGTGACGCGCAGAAACCGGCCATGGTTTATGATGCCATACATCAAGGATTTAATGCCGGCCGGGAAATTGGCTGAAATAAAGGAGTCTATTATGAACCTGAAAAGAACATTTGCCACAGAGACACAGAGTCACAGAGATGAAAGTCAGATCTTGGCTTGTAGTGCAAAAAGCTCTGTGATTTCCTCTGAGTCTCTGTGCCTCTGTGGCATGACTGCCTTTAAAAGTTTGCTTGTGGCTTTTGCGCTGGTACTGCTCTGTGCCGTCCAGTCACCGGCGCTTGAAGTTGCCGGGGTGCAGTTGGACCAGGCCGTGGCGGTACGAGACCAGCAATTGAAACTGAACGGCTATGGCATCAGAAAGAAGTTTTTCGTCAAGGTGTACATTGGTTCGTTATATTCGGCCAAGCGGCTTACCACTGCCGCCGATGCGCTGAAGGACAGTGGTGATAAGGTCATCCGGATGAATTTCCTCCACTCGAAAGTTGAAAAGGAGAAGATCATTGAGGCATTCACTGAAGGGTTTACCAACAATTCGCCGGATCTTGCCGGTTCGCCCGAGGTGAAAAAATTTCTTGCACTCTTTAGCGCCGATTTCAAGCGGGGCGACGTGGTTGACCTAGTGCTTGGTGGGGACGGCTCAGTCGCCGCCAGCCACAACAGCAAGGTACTTGGCACCATTACATCGCCAAAGCTGGCCCGCGCTGTTCTCGCCATTTATCTCGGCGACAAACCGGCTGATGATTCGTTGAAGCAGGGGATGCTCGGAAAATAATCACAAGGAGCATTCTTGTATGTCGCAAACCTTTTCCACACCCATCGAACTCCGCTTTTCTGATCTTGATCTTTATGGCCATGTGAACAGTGTGGTGTACTTTACCTATCTGGAAACGGCACGGGTAAAGCTGTTTCAGGACTTTTTCCATGACATGACCGCACGGAACATTTTCACGCTGGTTGTCCGTGCCGAGTGCGACTACAAGCTGCCGATCCTGTTCGGCGACAGCCTGATTGTGTCCGTCAACATTGGCAGGATAGGCACCAGCAGCTTTGATCTTGACTACCGGCTCCATGACGGCAGCGAAAAGACCTATGCCACTGCGCGTACGACCATGGTCTGTTTCGACAATGTCCGAAAAACCACCATTCCGGTGCCTAATTCAATCACCACTATGGCCTGATAACAAGGAGCATCTGTTATGAACACCGATCTGATTCAATCCGAGCTTCTGGACGGTATCCTGACCGTACGGATCAACCGTCCGGAAAAAAAGAATGCGCTTACCACTGTCATGTACGGTGCCCTGGCCGATGCCCTGCTGCGCGCTGAGGAGGAGCCGGGCATACGGGTTGTGCTGCTGTGCGGCAGCAGCGACTGCTTTACCAGCGGCAACGATATAGCCGATTTTATCAATTTTCCGCCGACCGGTTCCGACAGTCCGGTGCTGCGCTTTCTAAACGCCATTACCAACGCGACAAAGCCGCTTGTGGCTGCGGTCAGTGGGGCTGCAATCGGTGTGGGCACAACGCTGCTGCTTCATTGCGATCTGGTCTATGCGGCCGATACGGCTCAGTTTCAGATGCCGTTTGTTTCGCTGGGACTCTGTCCGGAGGCGGGGTCCTCGCTGCTGCTGCCGCAACTTATGGGGCACCAGCGCGCCTCGGAACTCCTGCTGCTGGGCGAACCGTTCAGTGCGGTTCGCGCCGAGCAACTGGGGATTGTAACGGCGGTGCTGCCGCAGGCCGATATCCTCCAGGCGGTACGCGCCAGGGCGGAACAGCTGGCGGCCCAGCCCGCTGCGGCTGTGCGCCTGACTAAAGCGCTTCTCAAGCGGGGTGATGCTGAAAAGCTTCGGGAAACGGCCCTGTATGAGATAGAATGCTTTCTGGAACGGCTTGCTTCGCCGGAGGCGAGGGAAGCGCTTCAGGCGTTTATGGAGCGCCGGAAGCCTGATTTTACGCAGTTTGATTGAAGGAACACAGTATGGGACACCACCTCGGCTCAAAAAGCAGCATCGTACCGCTCATCGACCGGCTCAACAAATATCCGATCGGACTGGTGGATACGGAAAAGTTACGTGAGATTTTGGCGCTTCTCTTTGACGAACGTGAGGCTTTTGTCGCATCACGCTTTCCACTGGAAGAGGCGACGCTGCCGGAGCTGGTGCGGCTGACGAAAATGCCAGCGACAGAACTGCTGCCGCTGCTGGAGCAGATGGCAAACAAAGGGCTGGTGATGGATATGCCGTACGGCGGCGAAACCTATTACCTGCTGCTGCCCGGGTTGATCGGCTTCTTCGAGTTCACCTTCATGAAGAATCGCACCGATCTGCCGCTGGAACGGCTTGCACTGTTGATGCGGGAATATCTGGAGGAGAGCCAGGCATCGGAATTCTTCGGCAGCAGAACGCCACTGACCCGGTCGCTGCTTTATGAAGAACAGGTTCCGGTGTCGTCGGAGATCACCAGTTATGACCGGGCCCGTGACATTATCCGTACCGCCGGATTCGGTGCGGTCGGCATGTGCTACTGCCGCCACAAGAAAGAACACCTTGGCGAGACGTGTGACAAGGGGGCACCGACGGAGGGGATTTGCATTTCGCTGGGAAGTGCCGCCCGTTTCATGACGCGGCGCGGCTTTGCCCAGGAGAAGAGCGTCGATGAGCTGCTGGCGGTACTTGACAGCGCCAGAGCGCTGAATCTGACCCACATCACCGACAATATACGTCACAAGCCGTCATTCATCTGCAACTGCTGCAGCTGCTGCTGCGAGCTGTTGGCCGGGGTACAGGCGGGCTACCACGGCGGTGTCGCTAAAACCGGTTTCCGTGCTGTGATTGACCGGGAACGCTGCACCGGTTGCGGTGTCTGCTTGCGCGCCTGCAACGTCAAAGCCATCGCACTGCCGCAGGGGGAGACGTTTGTTCAAAAAAGCGACCGCTACGCTGTTGTTGATGAGGATCTCTGTCTTGGCTGTGGTGCCTGCATAACCGCCTGCAGGTTTGGTGCGCTCACCATGGTTCCTGCTGCAAACCGGGAGGCAACGCCGCTGAAACGGAAGGATCTGTTCATCCGGATACTCAGGGAAAAACGCCGCCTGGCACCATTTGTCGTTAGCGGCATCAAGAAAAGTCTGCGGAGTTTGCTGGCGGGAAAGTCGCCCAAAACCGTGGTGCCGATTATCTGTAGGGGCGAATAATATTCGCCCCGTTTAGAACGGCAACGGAAGTAAATTGTATCAGTTGTTCCGGCTGGGCATATGGTTATTCGCCCCTACGTGAAACGGTAAATCAACAATTTCCATAACCCTTAGAGGGTTTTCAGGGAGAAGGAACACTCTCCACCGTATCCCCCGGTTTGATCGTTCCCCCGGTGATGACTTTGACAAAAATCCCTTCTTTGGGCATGACGCAGTCGCCTGCCTGATAGAAGATGGCGCAGCGGGTGTGGCATTCCTTGCCGATCTGGGTGACCTCCAGCAGCGTCTCGCCTACTTTGAGGCGGCTGCCGATGGGGAGCGAGACCAGATCGATGCCGCTGGTGGTGATGTTCTCGGCAAAATCACCCGCCGTCACATCAAGCCCCAGTGCCCTCATTTTATCGATACTCTCCTGGGCCAGCAGGCTCACCTGGCGGTGCCAGTCACCGGCATGGGCGTCGCCGACGATGCCGTGATTCTCCCGCACTACCACAGATTCTACCGGCTTCTTGCGCTCACCCTTGTTTTCACTGATACAGACCGCTTTGACATGTGCCATGCTGCTATCCTCCAACCTGTGACATTGTAAAATTTTTGTGAGCATATCCTTCTTCTGAGATGGCGTGCCGCTCCGGTTTGGTCGAGACGATGCAGCGCAGCGCATCAGCCAGCTTTTCCCGGTCAGGCGGTCGCAGGAAAGGAACCAGATCTGTTTTCTCATCGGAGAACAGACACCCCTTGGCCTGACCGGTGGAGGTAACGCGGATGCGGTTACAGTCGCTGCAAAAGTGTCCGGAGACGGCGGTGATGATGCCGATGCTCCCTTGGCCGCCGGGAATGCGGTAATCTCGCGACGGCCCGGCAAACGCTCCTTTGTCCACGGGCTGCAGTTCATAGCGCGAGGAAATCCGTTCCAGAATCTCGCTGCCGGGAATGCAGTAACGCTGCCAGCCGTCTTGCTTGACCGCCGGCATGTATTCGATGAACCGGATGGAGTTGCCGTGCGTCAGGGTGCGGTCGGCAAAATCGAGGATTTCGCTGTCATTGACACCGCGCATGATCACGCAATTGATCTTGGGTGGGGGGAATCCGGCCTTCTCGGCGGCGTCAAGTCCTGCGAGCACGCTTTGCAGGCTACCGCCGCGGGTTATGTCGCTGAACGTCTCCGAATTGAGGGAGTCGAGGCTGACATTCAGGCGCTGAACTCCGGCGTGGTACAGATCGGCGGCCATCTTCTCCAGCAGCGCCCCGTTGGTGGTCAGGGCCAGGTGGCGAAGTCCCCGAATGGCGGACAGTTGTGAGAGGAACGGGACAATGCCCTCCCTGACCAGCGGCTCGCCACCGGTGATGCGGATTTTCTCTATGCCCAGTTCAACGGCGGTTTCGGCGATCAGCAGCAGTTCTTCATAGGAAAGAATCGATTCATGCGCTTTGTGCGCAACCCCTTCCGGCGGCATGCAGTAAAAACAGCGCATGTTGCAGCGATCCGTCACCGATAAACGCAGATAATTTATGTTTCTCCCGTGGGAGTCGGTCAGCTCCATTGTCATCCTCTGGTGGTGCAGTTAAATGAATGGGCATAGCGGGCAAAAGCAGCGCTGAAATCATCCGGTGGATTCATCAGCACTTCGTCCGGGGTGCCGCTTCCGATCAGCCGCCCTTTGTTCATAACGGCCAGCCGGTTGCACAACTGCAACACTTCGCGGCAGTCGTGCGTGGCAATTACCGCCGTAATACCTTCTGAATGGAGCAGTTGCGTCAGCTGCAACAGTAGCGCTTCGCGCAAAGGAAGGTCAAGCGCCGTAAAAGGCTCGTCCATAAAAATAATTTCCGGCCGCATGGCAAATGCGCGGGCCAGACTGACCCGGCGCGCCTCACCTGACGAGAGCGAGCGCGCCGAACGCCTGGAGAGTCCGGTGATGCCGAACCGTTCCAGCGCTTCGTCCACACGCTCCTGCTGCTCCTTTCGCGGCGTCCCGCGCAAAGACAGTCCGGTTGCCACATTGACCGTCACCGTGGCGTCCAGCAACAGCGGTTCCTGAAGTACCATGGCAACCCTGCGCCGGTAACCCAGTTCAGCGCGCCCGCCACGAACTGCCTCGCCGTTTACCAGCAGATCGCCTTTGCCCACCGGCAGCAGACGGGCCAGGGCCAGCAGCAGGCTGGTCTTGCCCGCGCCGTTCGAGCCGATCAGAGCGAGCACGTCGTTTTCCCGTACCGTCAGGGAGACGCTTTTGAGTACATCCACCCCGCCGCGTTGCAGGGAGAGATTCCGGGCTTCCAGCAGAGGAACTGTCATCGTGGCCGCCGTTTCTGCTGGATTATCGTCAGTAGCAGGTTGATCAGAAAGGTCAGCGAGAGCAGGATGATGCTGAGAGCAATGGCGGTGTCAAAGTTTCCCTTGCCGGTTTCCATGACGGTAGCGGTGGTCAGAACCCGTGTCTGTCCTTTTATGTTACCCCCCACCATGATTGATGCTCCCACTTCGGAAATCACCCCGCCGAAACCGGCCATGACCGCTGCCAGCAGCGGCAGCCGCGCTTCCTTGATCAACAGCCAGACCATTTGCGGCCTGGATGCTCCCAAGCCGAGAATCTGCAAGCGGAGGTTGGCGGGGAGGCTCTGAATGGCGGCCATGGAGATGCCGGTGACGATGGGGGTGGCGATAACCCCCTGGGCAATAACCATGGCGGCAGGGGTGTACAGCAGCTCGAAGTGGCCGAACGGGCCGTTGCGCCAGAGGAAGATGGTCACGAACAGGCCGACTACCACCGGCGGCAGCCCCATGCCGGTATTGACCAGCGCCGCCACCAGGCGTTTGCCCGGAAACGTGGCAAGTGCGAGAACGGTGCCCGAGCTTACCCCGATCAGCAGGCTGAGCAGCGTTGCCAGCCCTGAGACCTTGAGCGACAGCCAGGTAACCGCCAGCACCTCGCTGTCTCCGGACAGCAGCAGGCGCACGGCTTCGATTATTCCGTCAAGAATCAGTTCCATTCAGTAAGCGCTTACAGGCCGAGTGACGCGGGATTTTTTCCGGCATCGGGGAAGAACAGCGGAGCGCCGAATTTTTCGACGCCAAACCGGCCGATGGTTTCCTGCGTCTTTTTGGCAACCATGAAGTCGGCAAATGACTTTCCACCGGCGGCATTGATTTTGGGCCACTTGGCCGGATTTATTTCGATGACATGGTAAATGTTGAGCAGTTTGCTGTCACCCTCGCTCAGAATAACCAGACCGAGGTTTTTCTTCAGCGCCAGAAAGGTGGCGCGGTCGGTCAGGGTGTACCCCTTCTTCTCGGCGGCCACGTTCAGAGTCTGTCCCATGCCGAGACCGGTCTGCTGATACCATTTCTGGCCGTCCGGTGAGATGCCGGCCCCTTTCCAGAGCCCCTTCTCCTTGGCGTGGGTGCCTGAATTGTCGCCGCGCGAGGCAAACAGGGCCCCGCTTTTGGCAATACGTTGCAGGGCGTCCACAGAGTTTTTCGCCGTTTTAACCCTGGCCGGATCGCTGGTCGGGCCGACGATGACGAAGTCGTTATGCATCACCAGACGGCGGGTTACGCCGAAGCCTCCTGTCATGAATTTCTGCTCCGCTTCAGGGGAGTGAACCAGCAACACGTCCGCTTCGCCCTTTTCACCCATCTTCATTGCCTGGCCGGAACCGACCGAAATGGTTTTGATCTTGTAACCGCTCTCTTTTTCGAACTGCGGCACCAGCACATCCAACAGCCCTGAATCCTGCGTGCTGGTGGTGGTGGCGAGAATAATGGTTTTGGGGGCGGCCAGGGCAATGCCTGTTGCCGCCAGCAGGATTACAGCACACAATGAAATTAGTTTTTTCATAAGGTTCCCTCCCGAATTAAATTTAAAACAAAAACGCCCCTTCTCTCGATAGAAAAGGGGCGCGGACAGACCACGGGCAGTGGCGCGTCTGGCACGAATTCCCCTTTTCATCCTGAATAGACAGGATAGTTCGTTCACGAAGTTTTTGCGGGACACCGCAATAAACTTCTGACTCACTAAAGGAGGGTGGCGCTGTTTCCGGCGGCACCCGCAGGTTACGGGCCGTGAGGATGTATCCCTGGTAGGCGGCGTAACTCGGAGAATGGTGAAATAAAGCGGAACTATACTGGTACGATGCAGCATCTGACAAGCTGAAATATTCAGCGTGGTCAGGTGGAGCGGGATATTTTCTGGTAATCCTCCGGTGTGTTGACGTTGCGGAATGAGGCATAATCGGGATCCAGCGTGGCAATCTTGCCGCGCGGTACCAGCCGGACGTGCGCCAGATCAAAAAACGAGAGGATGCGCCGCTCTCCTGCCCGCAGCATCGCCTCCATCTTGGCAAGGCAGCTTTTGGCATAGACGGCGTGCAGCGGTTCCAGGCCGCCGGGGGTCTCGGGGATAACCACGTCAACTCCGCCCGGCATGCTGCTCAACTCACGGATCAGGCGGGGATTGAGCCCCGGCATGTCGCAGGCGGTGACAAAGGCGCGACCGGCGCTGCAGCTTGAGAGTGCGGCGTGGATGCCGCCCAGCGGCCCCATACCGGGAAAAATGTCGGCAATCTTGCGGCAGGGAATGAAGTCGTAGATTTCAGGTGTATTCGTGACCAGCAGCACTTCGTCGAACAGTTCGGTCATGCGGCGGTAGGCGGTTTCCACCATCCGTTCGCCATTGACCTCCATGAGTGCCTTGTTCCGTCCCATGCGGCTCGATTCGCCTCCGGCAAGGATTACCCCCGCGATGTCGGAGAAACGTTCGCGCGGCGTCATCCTGAGCCGTTCCGGGCAGGCCGCGATACGGAAGCTTTCGCCCCGTACATAACCGACCAGGCCGATGCCGTGCTCAGTGCAGATGCGTACCGCCATGTTGGTCGGCGATGTGCGGGAGGCGACCAGGGCTATTCCCAGCGATGCCGCTTTGGATGCCAGTTCGGTTGATACCCGGCCGGAGGTAAGCAGCATGCGTCCGGTCAGGTCGATTCCGGCGAAGAGCGCCTGTCCTGCCAGCCGGTCGATGGTGTTGTGACGCCCCAGGTCTTCTGCATGCAGCAGTATTTTGCTGCCGTCGCTGATCGCCGCCGAGTGGATGCCGCCATGGCGGCCATAGCGCTCGGAAAGCTGGCCCATCTCCCGCATGGCGCTAAAGACCGCCTCTGCCGGAAAGGTGGCGTCCGGGGATGCCTGTTTCGGTACTCCGGCGTTGAAGGAAAACGAGATGCCGGTTCCGCACCCCGAGGTGAGCACCGGGGTGAGCCGTTCCGGCAGCTCTCCCCGGATACGGATGCTGGCTTCGCCGGAGTCCTCGCACACCCCCATGGCCAGGAAATCGCCCAGTTCGCGCACAAAACCTTGGGTGCGCAGAAAACCTGCCACCAGAAATCGTAGCTCGTGGGGGGATGCCACCAGTGTGGCAATGTCGCGGCCATTGACGGTGAGCTTGACCGGGAATTCTGCCGGAAACTCATCCAGTATTTCAGTGATGATGCCTTTGTCGTAACGGAGCATAAACGTGTTTGTCCTCTGAGCAGAACCAATTTTCAGTAATAACGGCCAAATCCCTCTCAATCTCCCCTTATCAGGGGAGACTTCAAGGCTTCCCCCCTGACAAGGGGGGATTGAGGGGGGTTGGTTTTAGGCGGGCTATTTACCCCGCTCAAAGCCTTCCTGTGCTGCCAGCAGGTCCAGGTGGATCGTGAGCAGGTCTTCTATTTCCAGCGGCGTATCCACGCTTCCTTTGCGCGAATCCCGCGTCTTGATGTAGCGGCTGCACGCCTTGCAGGTATCTACCCGTGTGGCGCCTTCTCCGGCGGTGAAATAGGAGAGCTGTTCCGGTTCGTCGCAGCCGCAATAGGCGCAGGTCAGGCGCTTGAACTGCCAGCTGAAGGAACAGGCCGAGCAGGAGAGCATGCGCCGTCCCTCCTCGCCGGATAATTCAGCCATGCCGGCCCGGGAACCGCACACCGGGCAGAAACTTTCCTGCCATGCGGCAAACTGTCCGGCGGGGTATCCGGCGGAAAAAGCTTCCAGGCTGGTCTTGAGGGGAATCTCAAAGATATATTCAACCAGCGGGGCGGGAACTGTCAACTCGTTTGCCAGATCATTAATCGGCGCGCGGTTCCGTTCCAGGATGGCACGAAAGAGTGCGCCCGGATCAACGGAGCCGCTGCTGAGGGCAGCAGAGATTTTCCGGAGATATTCGTCATGCTCCTGCCCTTTGTCGGATAGTACGTCAATAATCCCGAGCAGAAAGGCAACGCTCTGCTGGCGGTTAAGCTTCAGGTCGGAGCTGTTCATCAGGGGGAGGGACTGTCCGGTCCGTTCCTGTGCATCGGAGGATGTTTCAAATGATATGCCGGTCTGCTGTTCCTTGCCGTCAACATAGTCATAAATGCCGATGAACAGAGGCACTATTTCGGCGTATTCAGGGGATGATTTTGCGGCCTGCTGCAATGCAGCTATTTTTTGTTCCGTTGAAGGCATGGTAACTCCTCTGTGCAGGGTGGCTACATCAAGGGCGGCCTTAATTCAGGCCGCCCCGCGATTATAGCAGAGTAACATGAGATGCGATATTACGGATTTTCTCCGGTGGTTTCCTTGTACCATTTGGGGTGGTGCTTCTTAGCCCAGCCCCGTTTGACATCGCCGTACAGCATGGCGTCTATCGTGCCGGGGTTGCCGATGGTGGCCAGATAGACATGCACGATCACGAACATGATTGAACCGACAAACATCAGGCCGTGAGTGAGCAATGAAATCTGGACGATCCAGCGCGGGAACAGCGTCGGCGCCCAGATAAATACTCCGGTCACGCCGAGAACGGCGGTCGCGGCGGCGACATACAGGGCAAACAGTTTCTGTCCCGGATTGTATTTGCCGATGTTGAAGTGGGCGGCGTCGCGTGAAAGATACCCACCCCTTTTTTCAACCCATGCCTTGTCATCCTGGTCAAATGTGGAAACGTCTTTCTTGTGGTTGAGATACATGTAGATGGAGCTGCAAAAGAAAATGACTCCGCCGATCTTATGCACCAGGATGGCATTCTGGCCGCCGCCGAACAGGTTGAAATAGCCGTTGAACAGCCGGGAATACAGGCCAAGCCCAGACAGGAGCAGGGTAAAGAAACTGGCCGTGACAATCCAGTGCAGAACACGCTCGCTGGTGCTGAAACGCTCGATATAGTTACTCATGGCCGTCTCCCTTCCCTGTCTCGTCATCGATCTTTTTCGGGCCGATGGTTACATAATGCAGCAGCATGGCGCCGATACTCCCCCAGAAGCCGAGGATGCCGAGCGGCTTGATCACGTCCTTCCAGAGGAAAATGGACATCGGTATGCTCGGCTTGGCGGGCAAGCCGTATTGTTCCGGCGGCCCCTCCAGGGCATATACCACCCCCAGTCCCAGCAGGTCGTTTTCTCCATAGAGCGTCTTTTTAGCTGCCGTTGCCTTGGCGATCAACTGGCTGCGGTTGCCGAATTTGAGCGACTCGGTCGGGCACGCTTTGGCGCAGGCCGGGGTCATGCCCCCTTCAATGCGGCTCTGACAGAGGTTGCATTTGGAAACCTTGTCATTGGCGTCATAGCGGGGGACGTTGAAGGGACAGGCTGATACGCAGTATTTGCAGGAAATGCACTTTTCCTTGTTGTAGGCGACAATGCCGTCCTTGGTGCGGTAGAGGGCGCCGGGGGACGGGCAGACCTTCATGCAGCCTGCGTCGCCGCACTGCATGCAGCGCTCGTTGAGGAACTGCCAGGAAACCGCCCCGGATGCTTCGCTTTCCACGAACCGGATGCGGTTGAACAGTGCCGGTGTCAGGTCGCGCGGATTTTCGAACGTCCCCTTGTTGGAGGTTATGTCGGCATCGGTCTTGTTCCACTGCTTGCAGGCCACCTGACAGGAACGGCAGCCGATGCAGCGCGATGTGTCCACGAGAAATCCCTTGCGGGTAGCTTGATTGATGGTGTCGGCCATGGCTTACCCCTTTCTCGCGATCCCGACCATAAACGCCTTGGTCTCCGGGATCATCGTATTGGCATCGCCCGCAGTAGGGGTCAGCAGATTAGCGGCGTCGCCCACGCCGGGGGTGTGCCAGCCGAAGCACCAGGGCATGCCAACCTGATGAACGATTTTGTCACCGATTTTAAACGGTTTGATACGCGACGTGACCATTGCCACCGCCTCGATCTTGCCGCGCGCCGACGATATTTCAATCATATCGCCATTGCTAATGTTCTTCTCCTTGGCGAGTTCGTTACTTATTTCACAGAACTGTCGTGGCTGGAGTTCCAGCAGCCAGGGGGTATTGCGGGTCATGACGCCGGTCTGCCAATGCTCGGTGACCCGGTAGGTCGAAGCGACATACGGGAAGCGGCTGTCATTGGTCGCCAGCACGTCCTCTTTGACGGCAGCGTCTTTGAAGATCTTGCTGGCCGGGTTGCTCATCTGCTTGGACATGAGATTTTCCGGGAGCGGTGATTCCACCGGCTCGTAATGTTCCGGGAAAGGCCCATCTTTCATGCCGGCGCCAAAAATCGCGGCAACCCCGTCGGCACGCATGATAAACGGCTTTTTACCCTCTTTTTCATCTGCCATCGGCGGCCATGGCCCGTCCGGCACGTCCCCCACCCAGGCGCCTGTTTTGCCGTTCGGCAGCGGCGCATTCGGATTCCAGTACACCACCGCTTTTTTCAGGTTAAACGGCTTGCCGTTAACGTCGCAGGAAGCGCGGTTATAGATGATGCGGCGGTTAACCGGCCAGCACCAGCTCCACTCCGGAAACATGCCAAGCCCGGTCGGATCTTTCTTGCCTCGTCGGGCCATCATATTCCCTTTTTCGTTGTAACTCTGGCTGTAGATCCAGTTGCCGCACGAGGTTCTGCCGTCAGCCTGCAGCTGGGCAAAACCGCCGGTCAACTCTCCCTTTTTACCGAGCATTTTTTTCGGTGTGCCGGGAGGCGGTGGCGGCGGCGCTTTTTCACCAGGTTTCAGTTTCGGTATATCTTCGACATCCTCAAGGAAATAGCCGTTGATTTCCTTGGCAACGGCGTGAACATCAACACTCTTGATCGTGCCGTCAGCCCGTTTAAAGCCATAGTTCCAGGTAAGGTTGGTCAACTGTTCCGGCAACGCCCCCCCCTCTTTGGCATACATCTCCTTCAGCTTCTGGTACAGCTCATGGATGATTTCGGCATCCGGCTTACTCTGTCCGAGCGGGTTCACCGCTTTATAACGCCACTGCGCCCAGCGCCCGGAATTGGAAATACTCCCCTCCTTTTCAAAAGAGGCGGCAGCCGGGAGGAGAAACACTTCCGTCTTGACCGATGCGGAATCAACGCCCGGTCCTTTCCAGAAGGAAGCGGTTTCATTGTCAAACAGGTTGACCGCTACCATCCAATCCAGCTTGGCAAGAGCATTGCGAACTTTGGTGGTATTGGTCCCGGAACAGGCGGGGTTCTGCCCCCAGGCAAAGAACCCCTTGAACTTCCCTTTGATCATATTGTCAAAGATCATCAGCCACGACCCGTTCATCCCCGGATCGAGCTTGGGAAGCCAGTTGTAGCCGAAATCGTTCTCCTTGGTCGCCTTGGCGCCATAAATCGCCTTGAGGTAGCTGATCAGGTATTTGTTGCGGTTCCCCCACCAGTTGGCGCTTTGGGGATCCTTGGTTTTCGGGGTGTATTTTTCAATATAGGCCGCCGTATCCTTCAAATCACCTGAAGGGACGGGGAGATAACCGGGGAGGATGTGGAACAGCAGTCCCTGGTCCGTAGAGCCCTGAACATTCCCCTCTCCGCGCAGGGCGTTGATGCCGCCGCCGGCAATCCCGATATTACCAAGAAGAAGCTGGATGATGGACATGGCGCGGATGTTCTGGGTGCCGACCGTGTGCTGGGTCCACCCCATGGCATACAATTCCGTGCCCGCCTTGTCCGGCTTTCCGGTGGAGGCGTACAACTTGTACACTTCCAGCAGCTTATCCTTTGGTGTGCCGGTAATTCTGCTGACCAGTTCCGGCGTGTAGCGGGAATAGTGCTTCTTCATCAGCTGGAAAACGCAATTGGGGTCCTGTAGCGTCGGATCCTTTTTGACGCTGTCATCGGCGTTCTTCTGGAACGACCACGCTTTGACGTCGTAACTGCGCTTCTTTGCGTCATAACCCGAGAACAGACCTGCCAGGTCGCCCGGCATTTTGAAGTCGGCATTCACGAGATAGGCTGCGTTGGTATAATTTTTTACATACTCTTCAAAGTGGAGTTTGTTCTGGACGATGTAGTTGATCATCCCCCCCAGAAAAGCAATATCGGTTCCCGAGCGGAGAGAAGCGTACACGTCTGCTTTTGAAGCGCTACGCGTAAAGCGGGGATCAACCACAATCACTTTTGCCCCGGCGTCCTTCGCCTTCATGATCCAGCGGAAGGAGATCGGGTGGTTTTCAGCGGGGTTTGCCCCCATGATAAGAATTACATCAGCGTTCTTTACATCAATCCAGTGGTTCGTCATTGCACCGCGTCCGAACGACTCTGCCAGAGCCGCAACTGTTGCGCTGTGTCAAATGCGGGCCTGATGTTCAATATACACCAGGCCTAACCCCCTCAGGAATTTTTGGTACAGATAACACTCTTCATTATCCATGGCGGCGCTGCCGACAGATGCGATTCCCATGGTGCGGTTGACGATTGCTTCAATCTCTTTGTCAACCTCGGCATTGCCGACCTTTTCCTTGATCTTGATCTTTGAGGTTGCCACAAAACTGGTGTCGCGGGTTTTTTTAACCTTCTTGGCTATCTCGTCAACAGCCCAATCCCAGGAAACCTCTTTCCACTCGGTTGCGCCTGCCGCGCGATAGAGCGGCTTGGTGACGCGCGCCTTGTTGTCGCGAAGCTGATATACCGACGACCCTTTGGGGCAGAGCGCCCCCTCATTGATCGGATGATCGGGATCACCCTCGACATTGATGATGTTGCCCCCCAGCGTATGCACTATCATGCCGCAACCTACGGCACAATACGGACAGATGCTGGTGGTTTCCTTAGCGTAGCGGATGGGCAGATCCTCAGCCTTGGCCTCGACGGGAGCGAGGTTGTAACCGAGGGTGGCCGCCGCCAGGCCGGAACCGGAGAGCTTGAAAAAATCTCTGCGTGATACCGCCATTGCTGGACCTCCTTCAAAAATGGTTGTTATCGTTGCCGATGCCAACCATCCCCTTTTCAGCCCCTGATACGGGGTAGTTCGTTAACGATCTATTTTCTGAAAAACCTGCAGAACATAGATTTTAACTCGCTAAAGGAGGGCGCCGCCGTTTCCAGCGTCACCCGCAGGCAGCATGCCATAGAAACCGCTTCCGTAGGCTGGTGCTGCTCGGAGATGGATACGTGTTTTTAAAATATGCCGAATGTTGTGCTTAACCCTGCAAAAGTAAAACATTTGTCTGGAACTTTGTAAATGATGCATTGTATCATCGTTATACTATGGATCTGTTTGGTTATCAATGGCATGGTCAATAAAAAAATCAATTATTCTGAGCGTGTCAAGCCATTATGTAGTAACTATGATACGACTAATCTCTCGTATGAGCAATAGATATGCCAAGTGAATAGCAATAATAGAACCCGAGTTTGCTCTTCATAACAGTTCGGAATTGCAGGCACCTCCTCTTTTGGCAGGAAGCTCAAAAATATTGAGCAGCTTGATAAAATGTATACTTTTTACCCAATGAGTATATTTTTGATACATTGAATAGTACTTGAGATATTGAAACATGCAAGGAGCCGTCAGTGCCTGAAGGGAAAATAATCATCTGCGACGATGAAAAAGAAATAGTGCGCTATTTGAAGAAAATTTTGCATTCGTTGGGCTACGCCGTGGACACCTATACCGACGGGCAGACCTTGTTGGATCGACTGGAGACAGACCCGGCATATATTCCCGATCTTCTGGTTCAGGATATCAATATGCCGGGCATCAACGGCATCGAAACTCTCAGGAAGGTGCGCGGTCTCCGGCCGGAGCTGCCGGTGGTGATCATGACGGCTTTTGGCAGCATCGATTCCGCGGTGGAATCCATAAAACTGGGGGCATACGACTACATCACCAAGCCGTTCCCGATTGAAAAGCTGCTTGGCACGCTGGACAAGGCCCTGGAACGGGAAATACTGCTGAAGGAAAATCAAAGGCTGACGGAAGAATTGATCAGCAGCACCGCGCCCGGAGAGATCATCTTCACCAGCAGCACCTATCGCAAAGTCTATGACATGACCCTGCAGGTGGCGGCGAGTGAGGCGAATATTCTCATTCAGGGAGAATCCGGCACCGGCAAGGAGCTGATCGCCCGGGCGATCCACTTCAACAGTGCCCGCAGGGATAAGCGCTACCTGACCATCAACTGCGCCGCGCTGACCGACACCCTTCTGGAAAGCCAGCTATTCGGCCATCTGCGCGGAGCTTTCACCGGTGCGCTGACAACCCAGAAAGGGCTTCTGGAAGCGGCCACCGGAGGCACCCTGTTTCTGGACGAAATCGGAGACATGACGCTGGCCCTGCAGTCAAAATTGCTGAGAGTCATCCAGGAGCGGGAGTTTACCCCGGTCGGTTCAACCGAGATCCGGAACTGCGATATCCGCATCGTCGCGGCTACCAACAAGGAGTTGGAGCGGGAGGTTGCCGAGGGGCGCTTCCGGGAAGATCTCTTCTACCGGCTCAACGTCATTACCATCACTCCGCCTCCGTTGCGGGAGCGCAAGGAGGATCTGGTGCCGCTCACCCTGCACTTCATGAAACGGTTTTCCGCCCGGATGAAAAAACGGGTCGATAGCATAAGCGATGACGCTTTGCGGCTGTTGAAGGAGTATCACTGGCCCGGCAACATCAGAGAGTTGGAGAACATCATAGAGCGGGCGGTCATTCTGGCCGGGACGAACCGGATAACGGTCGATCTCTTGCCGATCCGCACCGGTACGGGTGCGCGGGTTGCTACTTGTGACGATGGCGATGATTCGCTGGAGAGCGTCGAGCGGGATCACATCCTGCGGGTGTTAAAAAAGAACTCTTATCACAAAAGCCGGACCGCCGCGATTCTGGGGGTAACCCGCAAAACCCTGGACCGGAAAATCGCCGATTACGGTCTGACGATCCCCAAGAACAGCTTCGAAGCCGTGTAGAGTATGCGGTTTCCTCGGCTCTCCATACGCCTGAAACTGACGATCGGCTCTCTCCTGCCGCTGTTTGTCGCCATCCTGTTCTGTTCGCTGGCAGGCATTTTCATTATCAACACCCGCATCAATGTGCTTGCCCAGGAAAAGGTCCGCACCGACCTCAACTCCGCCCATGAAGTGTACTCCAACGAAATCAATCATATCCGCGATGTGATCCGTTTCTCCACCAGCATGCCCCATGCCGCGGATGCCGTCACCGCCAATAACCGGGAGGTTATCGCTCCGCTGCTGTCCGCCATGATGAAGAATGAGCAGCTGGACATCCTGACCATGGTGGACCGTAACGGACGGGTTCTGTTCCGGGCCGCTAATCCGCATGTCTACGGAGATCTGCTCGGTGGTGACCCCCTGGTTGCCAGGCCGCTGCACGGGGAGGTGGTTGCCGGGAGTCAGGTGTTCCCTCCGGAGCGCCTGCAGCGTGAAGGGAGTAATCTGGCTGCCCGGGCGATCATCGACGTGATTGCGACTGAACGGGCGCAACCGGGACTTAAAAAAAACGAGCCGTCCGGCATGGTGATGGTTGCTTCCGCACCGGTCAGGAACGGCCAGGGGAGTGTCGTTGGCGCCCTGTACGGCGGCGTGCTGTTGAACAGGAACAATACGGTCGTGGACAGGATCAAGAAAATCGTGTTCGAAGGGGTTCAATTCAAGGGGAAGGACGTGGGTACCGCCACCATTTTTCTGGATGATACCCGCATCAGTACCAACGTCCAGACGCTGGAGGGGAACAGGGCGATCGGTACCCGGCTCTCCGCCGAGGTGTATAACCGGGTGAACCTGAACAAGGAAAAGTGGGTTGACCGGGCGTTTGTCGTCAACGACTGGTATTTCACCGCCTATGAACCGATCATCGACCTGAGCGGCAGCGTCATCGGATCGCTGTACGTCGGCATGCTGGAGCAGCCGCATACGGCCCTGAAGAAAAAGGTCGGCCTGCTCTTTGCCGGCGTACTGCTGGCCGGCTCGTTGTTCGGCCTGGCCGTCTCCGGCTACATCGGCAATCTTCTCTCGCGCCCCATCAGAGAGCTGAAAGGGTTGGTGCAACGCTTTTCCGCCGGAGAACGGGATGTGCGGATAGAGCCTTACTCCGGGGACGAGATCGGCGAACTGGCAGAGGAATTTAACGCCATGACCGCCGTGCTCAGGGAGCGGGAACATGCTATTATTCAGCTGAACAGAAACCTGGAAGCCAAGGTTCAGGAGCGTACCGCCGAGCTGGAGGAAAAAAATCAGTTGCTGCTCAAGACGCAGGGTGAGCTGGTGAAGGCCGAGAAACTGGCGGCCGTGGGCGAACTGGCGGCCGGAGTGGCCCACGAGATCAATAATCCGATGGCGATTATTCGTGGCAACGCCGAGGTGTTGATGTTCGATCTGAAGCCCGGCCATCCGAACCGGGAAGAGGCGGAAATCATTGCGCACCAGGTGGCGCGTGTGGAAAGCATCGTCGGTAATCTGCTCTCGTTTGCCCGGCATCGGCGCAAGGCTCTCAAGCCGGTGGCGCTTGACCATGTTCTGGAGGATATTCTGCGCCAAGTTAAGCACCATGTACCGCTGGATGGCATCGAAGTCAGGCGTGAGTACGGTATGGGGAACGTGGCTGTCGAGGGTGACGAAAACCAGCTTGGCCAGGTATTCACCAATCTGATCGTAAATGCCGTGCAGTCCATGACGCAGGGCGGTGTTCTGACCATCAGAACCATTGCCGATAGTGGCGCGCCGGTGTGCCGGGTTGAGATCGAGGATAGCGGAGACGGCATACCGCCGGAACAGGTGAATGATATATTCACGCCGTTTTTTACGACCAGGGAGAACGGCACCGGTCTGGGGCTTTCCGTCTCGTACGGCATAATCAGGAATCATGGCGGTGGCATCGCTGTCCGGAGCGAGCCGGGAGCCGGCTCCACATTTACGGTTACGCTGCCGTTACGTCAGCAGGGAGTATCCGAGGATGATGTGGAACAGGGAGAGGCGTAGGGCGTGAAGACGTTTGCTGCTTGAATGGCGGAAGCACATGGGAATCGAACCCACCGAGGAGATTTCTCATCCCCCCCACCGGTTTTGAAGACCGGGCAGCCCGCCAGCGACTGATGTGCTTCCATTGGTAATCTTCGTGAATCAACCAGATGTGTCGGCACTATTTATACATGGTGGTTTCGATGCGTACAAGGGGTTTTAGAAACATAATTATTATTGTGGTAATAACTGATGCCGTTCATTGCCATGCCTCTGTTGAACTGATATATTTTCGCGCAGTCTTTCAGTCTGAGCGCGGAACTCCCGGAGTTATCCATGAAAAAGATCAGCAGCATTCCCAAAGTCGATAAAGTGTTGTCTCTCCCTGCCATCAGGTTACTCCTTGAAACATATCCGAGACCGACGGTGCTGACCGCGGTGCGCAACGTTCTGGCAACACTCAGGGGCGATTCTCAGGACGGCAGGCTGGCAACGGCGCTTGACGAGGAGCAGCTCTGCGGGTTGATCGCGGGCGAACTGGAAAAGATCATTGCTCCCACCCTGCACCCGGTGGTGAACGGCAGCGGCGTCGTGATTCATACCAACCTTGGCCGTTCGCTCCTGGCGGAGTCCGCCTGTCGCCAGATGCTTGAGGTTGCCCGGCGCTACTCGAATCTGGAAATGGATATGGCGACCGGTGAACGGGGTGAGCGCTATGTCCACGTTGAAGCGCTCCTGTGCGAACTCACTGGCGCGGAAGCGGCGCTGGTTGTCAACAACAATGCTGCCGCCGTCCTGCTGTGCCTGTCAGGAATCGCGGCGGGCAAAGAGGTCGTGGTGTCGCGCGGCGAGCTGGTGGAGATCGGCGGTTCGTTCCGGATACCGGACGTCATGAGGCTGAGCGGCGGAATTTTGAAAGAGGTCGGCACCACCAACCGCACCCATTTGAAGGATTATCAGGGAGCCATTTGCCCGGAAACGGCACTGCTGCTCAAGGTTCATACCAGCAACTTTTCGGTGGTCGGCTTTACCGCCGAGGTGTCGGTTGAGCAGCTCGTTCGCTGCGGCAGGGAGGCGGGGCTTCCGGTCATGGCCGATATCGGCAGCGGCTCGCTGCTTGACCTCTCAAAGTACGGCATAACCGGTGAAACTCCGGTGCAGGAGTATCTCAAGGTGGGCGTTGATATCATCACCTGCAGCGGCGACAAGATGCTCGGCGGGCCGCAGGCCGGTATCATCCTCGGCACAAAGGAAATCATTGCCAGGCTGAGAAAGAATCAGCTGTTGCGGGCGCTCAGGATTGATAAGCTGACCCTGGCCGCGCTTGAGGCTACCTTACGGCTGTACCGGGACGAGCGGGAGGCGGTGGCGGAGATCCCGACCCTGCGCATGCTGACGCTGCAACCGGCGGCGCTTAAGGCTAAGGCTCAGTCCTTGATTCGCCGGCTGCGCCCGAAACTGCCCGCTTCGGTCAGACTCACGGTGGTTGCCGGCAATTCCCAGGTGGGCGGCGGTTCCCTGCCGCTGCTTGATCTGCCGACGTATCTTATGGCAATCGAAGCCGCAGGGTGGTCGCCACAGAAAATTGATGAGGCATTCAGGGGGCTTAAAACTCCGGTGCTGGGGAGAATCAACAAGGGACAGTACCTGCTTGACCTCCGCACCCTGCAGGATGCCGATTTTCCGGCGCTGGTCGAAGCCATGGGCGTATTGTCATGAGCAAGAACCTCATCCTCGGTACCGCCGGTCACATCGACCATGGTAAGACCTCGCTGGTCAAGGCGCTGAGCGGAGTCGATACGGATCGGCTGCCGGAAGAGAAGTCCCGTGGCATAACCATTGAACTCGGCTTTGCCAGCATGCTGCTGACCGGGGATATTCAGCTCGGCATCGTCGATGTGCCGGGACATGAACGTTTTGTCCGCGCCATGGTGGCCGGTGTCGGCGGCATGGACATGGTCATGCTGGTGATCGCGGCTGATGAAGGGGTGATGCCGCAGACCCGCGAGCACCTTGATATCTGCCGCCTGCTGGGGGTGAAGCAGGGGCTCGTTGTCCTGACCAAGTCCGATCTGGTTGATCCGGACTGGCTTGGCCTGGTGACCGAGGAGGTGCGCGATTTTGTGGCTGGGAGCTTTCTGGAGGGGGCACCGATCATTCCGGTGTCGTCCCGCAGCGGTACGGGGATCGATCGCTTGAAGGAAGAGCTGCGTACGCTGGCGGCTCGGGTCGATCAAAAACGGAGTGACGGCGCCTTCCGCCTGCCGGTTGACCGGGCGTTCACGGTAGCCGGCTTCGGCACGGTGGTCACCGGCACTCTGCTGTCCGGCCAGGTCAGGGTTGGCGATGAAGTCGAGCTGTTTCCCTCCGGGATCTGTACGAAAATCCGAGGCATCCAGGTTCATGGTGGCAAGGCCGAGGTCGGCTGCGCCGGACAGCGTCTTGCCCTCAACCTGCAAGGGGTTGACAACAACCAGACGCAGCGGGGCGATGTGGTGGCTCCCCGTGGGCTGTACCGGGCGACCAGGGCGGTCGATGTGGAGATCAACTGCCTGAAATCAGCGCCTCGGCCGCTCAAGCACCGTTCAACCCTCCGCCTCCATTCGGCAACTTATGAAGTCTCGGCGCAGGTTATCCTGCTGGACCGGATGACTCTGGAGCCGGGTGAGAGTGCCTTTGCTCAGTTGCGCCTCGCCACCCCGGTGCTGCTCTTGAACGGCGATCCCTTTGTGCTGCGCAGCTATTCCCCCTCGCAGACGGTCGGTGGCGGCACCATTCTTGATCCGTCCCCGCCGCGCAGGCGCCGCCGCTCGGCAGAGGCGCTTGCCCTGCTGGAAGCGATGGCGCTGGGCGACGAGCCGGAAATGGTCGAGCGTCTGGTGGCGGCGTCGCTACTGTCCGGGATTTCCTTCCAGGATCTTATCCTGCGCAGCGGATTGTCGGCAAAGCGTCTGGATGCGGCGCTTTCCCTGCCGCTCTCTTCGGGGAGGATCATCCAGATGGTGCGCGAGCCGCGTATTTTTCTGGGGCGCGACAGCTTCCACAATCTCTGTGAAATCCTGCTTAACAGAATTGAAACCTATCTGGCCAACAATCCCATCAAGGAGGGGATCAGCCGGGAGGAGTTGAAAACCAGGATTCCGGCCCGGAGTGACGGCCGATTCTTCGGCCAATGCCTGCAGTATCTGGAGCACGAGAAGAAAGTTGTGGCGGATCGGGATCAGGTCAGGTTGCCGGGCAGGACAGGAGGAACAGTTGAAAGCAATGCCGATGTTCAGCAAAAACTGGAGGAGATACTAATCAGCGGCGGTGCCGAGCCGCCGACGGTCAAGGAGTTGTGCGAACAGCTTGCGCTTCCGGAGAAGGTCGTTATCGAACACCTGAGTCTGTTGGTCCGGCAGGGGCGTGCCGTCAAGGTGAAGAATGACCTGTTCTACGCTCCCGCCCCGCTGCAGGTGATCTCGGAAACCATGGTCGCGTATCTCCGCGACAAGGGGGAGATAACCCCGTCGGAATTCAGGGAGATAACGGGGCTGTCCCGGAAATTCATGATCCCGGTTCTGGAATATTTCGATTCACTTAAGATAACGGTACGGGCCGGGGACAAACGCTTTTTGCGGAGAAAGTGAGATATGTAGAGGAACTAAAAGCGACCACCCCCAACCCCTCCTTATCAAGGAGGGGAGCTTAAATCCCCCTCCTATTTTAGGAGGGGCTAGGGGTGGTAAGGTGTTAGCTCTTCCGTATAATCCGCTCTTCCACAAAATCGGCCACCTGGCCGGGGTTGTTCAAATCCAGCACCGGCACATCAAGCTCCAGCGGTTCGTCCGATGCCACTGCGATCAGGCTCGGATCGTTTTCCTCTCCACGACAGATCAATGTTGCGCTCCGCTCCCTACGGTGCACCTCTATCTTGGGGAGCCCGCTTTTCTTGAAGCCCTCCGTCAGAATCAAATCCACATCACTGAAATAGGTTGCGATCAGTTCCTCAATGGGAGGGGCTGCGGCGTGCTGCTTTACCACGGCCAGTTTTTCCGGCGATGAGATCAGCATGGTGTCTGCTCCTGCTGCGGTAAGGCGGTGGCTGTCCTTGCCGGGGTGGTCGATGTCGAAACGGTGGGCGTCGTGCTTGACGACACCGATGCGGTAACCGCGACGTTTCAGCTCCGCAATGACTTTTTCCAGCAGGGTGGTTTTGCCGGTTCCTGATTTGGCGACGAACGAGACGGCGTTGGCGATCATGGGTACCTCATACATGGTTAGTAGTGTGGGTGAAATGTATCTGAAAGCGGTGAGTAGTGTAAAGAAAAACGGCAATTCGCTCTTGCAAAGGCGCTAAGGCGCAAAGAAAGCCGGAACTATACTAAGTAATGATAGTTCATCTGGCAGATGATGAAGTTTCTATTGCGGTCTGTTTTTCTTGGCGGTCTTTGCGCCTTTGCGCGATTAACTGCTTATTATGTTTGAGTAGCAACTCTTCTGTCATCCACAGTCATTTTGCGCTCAACACGTTCCCCATCGCGCAGATCGTAGTAATCCGCCGGAGTATTTATATTTCTGAAAGAATCGAGAGCGGGATCGACGAAACGGATAGTCTCACCAGGAATCGTGGTGACCCGGACTTCGGGCAGGAAAGAGATCAGCCTTCTCTTTCCCGTTTGCAGGGCCGTCTCCATGGCCGGGAGGCAGGAACGGCAGTACACGGCATGCAGCGGTTCCGGGCCGTTTTCGCTCTCGGGGATGATGACGTCGCTCTGGCCACGGCGCGCCACCAGAGTCCTGATCACGTCATCGTTCAGGTACGGCATGTCGCAGGCCACGGCAAAGATATGGGGGGTGCGGCTGTGAAACAGTCCGGCGTGCAGCCCCGCCAACGCTCCCGCACCCTGATACAGGTCAGCAACCATGCGGCAGCCGAGAAATGCGTACTGTTCCGGTGTGTTAGTCACCACCAGCACCTCTTCGAACAGAGGTGACAACTGGCGGTAAATCGCTTCGATAAAACGGCCGCCGCGATGGGGGAGCAACGCCTTGTTGCTCCCCATGCGGCTAGATTTTCCTCCGGCCAGGATGACGCCGGTCACTCCGGAGAATGCCGGGGTTGTTGTGCTGGCCGTGGTCAATGAACCGCTCCGCTGCCGGTTGCAGGGGAGTGGCCATGATCAGCGGCGGTGCTGTGGGCGTGGTCGGGGATCGAATAATCGACCGTCTCCGGGTGGTGCTCGAAGATAGGGAAATACTTGGCCAGCAGCACGAAGAAGAGGACATGGGCGGCAATGATGCCGATCGTGACCAGTGATTCGATGACTGAGGGGTAGTAGATCGCCTGGTCGGCCTGCTCCATGCCGAACATGGAGACGTTGAAGCGGTTCAGCACCAGGCCGAAGATGACCAGTGATGCCCCGCGCAGCTGCATGCGCTGGTCTTCGCGGTACGCCTGCTTCATGAACATGACCATCGGAATGATCACGCCGATGACGATTTCCGCCACAAACAGGGCCAGCAGGCTGGGGCGGTCGAACAGCGGGCCGTGTGACAGCAGGGTGGTGGCGGCAAGTTTGACCGCCAGGTAGACAGCCAGCACCCAGGGGAGGATTTTGGTCAGCACTTCAAGCAGTTCCGATTCATCCGGTTGACCCATGAAACGGTGCACCATGGTGGCTTCCAGGATGATGATCGAGATGCCGGTAAAGATGGCGGAGAGCCAGAACAGCAGCGGCAGCAGCGGGTTGTACCAGAGGGCGTGCAGCTTGTCCACGGCGATCAGGAAAAACGTGCCGAGCGACGATTGGTGCAGGGTCGAGATCGAAGCGGCCCCGATAACCAGCGGCATCTCCAGCCAGCGCAGCACGCGCAGCGGCAGATGGTAGCCGAACTTCTCGCAGACCGGCGAGAGGAACTCCAGGAAGAGCACCGTGGTATAGGCCATGATGCACATGGATACTTCGAACATCGGCGAATGAACATTCCAGTAGACCATGGTATGCCAGGCCCGCTGCGGCTGCCCTAGGTCGAGCAGCAGCCCCACGCTGACGAGAGAATAGCCGAGGAAGCCGGTCACGATGGCGGGGCGCACCAGCGGCTCCAGCTTCTTGATGTGGAAACAGTGCACGATGGCGCCCAGGGTAAAGGCGCCCGCTGCCAGCGGTACGGCGGTGACTACGTCGAAGGAGATCCAGAGGCCCCAGGGATAGACATCGTTCAGGTTAGTGGTGACGCCGAGGCCGAAGATGAAACGCACGAGCGAGGCGAATGCGCCGAGCCCCACGAGGGCGATCATGAATTTGAGGAAATTGTGATAGCCCTTGATTTCATTGATGATCAGTTTTGCAGCGGTCATTGGTGCTCCTCCTTCGTTTCTGCTTCACTGGTTTCGACGTTCGTCGTCTCCGGCGTCACCTTGCTGTTTTTGAAGGCCTCTTCACGCCGGATTCGCTCCGAACGATGGGTAAACCAGGAGAGGAGTGACAGACCGCCCCCCACGGTGAGGAAGATGCCCGGCACCAGGCGGAGCGCCTGCCAGGTGTAGGAGGGCAACGCGCGTTTGGTGACCGGCTTGAAGCCCAGCTCATCCAACGGCTGATGGGTTAAATAAAGGACGCTGGTACCGCCCGCCTCATCCTTACCGTAAATCGCCTGATGGTAGCGCTCCGGCCTGTTTTTAAGACGTTTTTCCGCTTCCTTGAGCATGTCGCTGCGGCTGCCGTAGGTGATGGCGGTCGGGCAGGCAGTGGCGCAGGCGGGCTGCAGCCCCTCCTTGATGCGGCTGTAACAGCCGGTGCATTTGCGCACCAGCGGGAACGCCTTGCTCCATTCGTATTTGGGCACGCCGAACGGACAGGCGATCATGCAGAAACGGCAGCCGATGCAGCGCTTGGCATCGTAAACCACCGGCCCTTCGGTGGTCTTTTTGAAGGCGCCGACCGGGCAGACCGAGGCGCAGGCCGGTTCGTTGCAGTGCATGCACATCTCTTTGTAAAAGGCGAACTCGTTCTGGCCGTTCTTCTGGTAATCCTTGAACTTGACGCGGGTAAAGGTGAACTCCGACATCAGCGGCGGGTTCTGATACCCCTCGCCGCTGAAAAACTTCGTATCCTCCGCCTTCAGCTGGTTCCACTGCTTGCAGGCGACCTGACAGCCCCGGCAGCCGGTGCATTTGGTCGTATCAATCAGGAATGTTTTTGATGTGGTGAAATCTGCGGATGTCGAACTCATGCCTTGTTACCCCCTTTTTCAAGATTGCAGAGAAACGCCTTGAACTCGGGAATGCTCGTATTGGCACAACCGACCGACGGAGTCAGCATGTTGGCGCTGTCCCCGGTAGAGAGACCGGCATAACCGAAATGCCACGGCATACCGACCTGCTCGATCATTTTTCCGTCCACACTGAATGGTTTGAGGCGCGAGGTAATCAGGGCGATGGCCTCGATCGAGCCACGCTCGGTGGTGACGCGCACCTTGTCACCTTTTTTGATGCCCTTCTGTTTGGCCAGCGATTCGCTCATTTCGATGAACATATCCGGCACCAGCTCATTCAGCCAGGGGAGGGAGCGGGTCATGCCGCCGGTCTGCCAATGCTCTGTCATGCGATAGGTCGTGCCGATGAACGGGAACTTGGCCATGTTGCTGGAGACGTTTTTCGGTATTTTAACCACCGGATTGTTCTGTACGCTGGACATCCGGTTGTTGGCCGGGCTTTCCGCCGGTTCGTAATGTTCGGGGAACGGGCCGTCCTTCAAATCCAGCGCATACAACCGCGCATGCCCTTCCGGCAGCATGATGAAAGGATATTTCCCCTCCTTGTCGTCCTTCATGGGGGGCCATGGCCCGTCCGGCACATCACCCTTCCACTTTTTCTCAAGCGCGTCCCAGGCGATGACGATCCGCTTGGCATTGAACGGCTCTCCGGCCGTGTTGACCGAGGCGCGGTTGTAGATGATGCGGCGGTTGACCGGCCAGCACCACGACCATTTGGGGAACAGCCCCAGGCCGGTCGGATCCGACTCGTCGCGGCGGGCCATGAGGTTGCCGTCCTTGGTGTAGGAACCGCTGTAAATCCAGCAGCCCGACACGGTGGAGCCATCGTCCATCAGGTATTTGAAGGCCGGAACCTGATCTCCTTTTTTGAATTCCAGGGTCTTGTCCTTCTCGACGACGGTCACATCTTTAGTGAAATAGCCGTTGATCTCCTTGGCGACCAGGTGGACATCCGGTTCGTGGCCGGTGCCGTAATTCCAGGCCAGCTTTGTGATCGGTTCCGGAAATACCCCTTTCTCCTTGGTGTAGAGATTCTTGACCCGCTTGAAGAACTGGTCGATGATCCAGAGATCTGACATGGACTCGCCTACCGGTTCAACGGCCTTGTAGCGCCACTGGGCCCAGCGGCCCGAGTTGGAGATGGAACCCTCTTTTTCCACCGATGAGGCGGCCGGCAGCATGAACACCTCGGTCTGGATCTCTTTGGGGTTGACGCCGGGACGTTTCCAGAAGATGGAGGTCTCGGTTTCCCACAGATCCACCGTCACCAGCCACTTGAGTTTGCCCAGCGCCGCGCGGGCATGGCCGGAGTCGGGACCGCCGACCGCCGGGTTCATCCCCATGCAGACCAGCCCTTCCAGTTCCCCCTTGCCCATTTTTTCCAGAATCTTGTTGTAGGCATAGCTCCCCATCCGCTTGGGCAGGTAGGAGTAGCAGAAGTCGTTAGCGGCCGTGGCGTTGTCGCCGTACCACGCCTTGAGCAGGCTGGTCAGATATTTGGGGGTGTTGCCCCACCAGTTGGCGCTCTTGGCATCCGTGGTCTTGGGGGTCCACTTCTCCACATAGGCTTTGAGATCCACGTTGTCGAACTCGGGGGACTTGAGGTAGCCGGGGAGCAGGTGGAAGAGCAGGCCGTAGTCGGTGGAACCCTGGACGTTGGACTCACCGCGCAGGGCGTTGACGCCGCCCCCCGCAATGCCGATGTTGCCGAGCAGCATCTGCAGCATGGCTACGGCGCGCACGTTCTGGGTGCCGTGGGTGGATTGGGTGATGCCCATGGCGTACAGGATGGTGCCCGCCTTGTCGGGGCGTCCGGTGGCGCAGAAATTCTGCACAACCTTGAGGTAGTCCTCTTTCTTTGTTCCGGTAATGGAGCAGACCATGTCCACGGTATAGCGGGAGTAGTGCTTCTTGAGCAGTTGATAGACGCTGCGGGGATTGCTCATGGTCAGGTCGCGCTTCGGTTTGCCGTCGGCGCCGGACTCATAGGCCCACGATTTCAGGTCATAGCTCTTTTCCTGGTCGTCGAAGGAGCAGAACATGCCGTCCTTGAAATCGTATTTTTCGCCGACGAGGAAGGTGGCGTTGGTGTAGTCGCGGACGTATTCTTCATGAATCAGCTTGTTCTGCAGGGCATAGTTGATCATGCCCCCCAGAAAGGCGATGTCGGTGCCGGGACGAACCTGGGCGTAGATGTCGGCCTTGGAGGCGCTGCGGGTGTAGCGCGGATCGACAACGATCAGCTTGCCGCCGTTGTCCATGGCTTCTTCGATCCATTTAAAGGAGATCGGATGGTTTTCGGCCGGGTTGCAGCCGATGATGAAAATGCTGTCGCTGTTCTTCAGGTCGATCCAGTGATTCGTCATTGCCCCACGTCCAAATGAAGCCGCCAGACCGGCGACTGTTGAGGAGTGTCATAATCGGGCCTGATGTTCGAGCTGTCCGACACCCATGGCGCGGGAAAATTTCGACCAGAGATAACATTCCTCGTTATCCAGTCCGGCGCCGCCAAAAAAGGCCATGCCGTCGGTGCGGTTCACCACGTATTCCTTGTTGTCCTTCTTGTTCAGCTCCTTGACCTTGAACGTTCTGTCGCGGGTCTCCTTCATGCGCATGGCGATGCGGTCAAGAGCCCAGTCCCAGGATTTCTCCACGAACACGTCGGAACCGGGGGCGCGGTACATGATCTTCTGCAGACGCCGGTCATTGTTGGCGATCTGAAAGAGCGAGCTCCCCTTGGAACAGAGCGCTCCCTGGTTGATCGGATGCTTGGGGTCACCCTCAATATTGATGACCTTGCCGTTTTTGGTGTGCACCAGCATGCCGCAGCCGACCGCGCAGAACGGGCAGATCGTGGAGCTGGCCTTGATTCCCTTGATACGTGTCTGCGGCGCATCGGCGTTGGCTTCGCCCGGTGTGCCGCTCATGGCGACACCGGCTGCCGCCAGTGCCCCCCCCTGCAAAAACTGCCTTCGTGACATTCCCATAATAATTTGACTCCCTTTGTTAGTGGCACACGTTCATCTTTGGCTGTTCTCAGGCTGGAACCTTACCACCCCTAACCCCTCCTAAAATAGGAGGGGGATTATAAGCTCCCCTCCTTGATAAGGAGGGGTTGGGGGTGGTCGCTTTAGTGCCATCTTGATTACAACGTGCGATCAGATGTGTGCAAAACTGTCTCGATTAATGAAAAACAAGCTGTATACGGCAAAGGGCATGCCAATGCTGTTTACGCTATACGTTCACATGGCTGTCGTGCGGCAGGACGCAACGGTTTCAGTGCTTCGGGGTGAACGTGCTATGCGGCAGGTGTGCATTTTGTGGATTGCCAAATGTGCATAATTGTCTGATACTGTGCAAAACTGTCTTGGAAGGGTGTGTGTATGGCACAGATATGTATCTGCGACGACGAGGAAGGAATTCTCAAGTATCTGAAAAAGCTGCTCAAGGGGCACCAGGTAACGACCTTCAGTCGCGGAGGGGAGTTGCTGGCGCATCTGGAGTCGCCAGCCGGTGAACGGGTGGAACTGCTGCTGCAGGATCTGCGCATGCCGGATCTGGACGGCATCCAGATATTGCAGCGGGTCAGGGAGAAACGCCCGGAACTGCCGGTGATCATCATGACCGCCTTTGCCACGGTGGACGACGCGGTGCGCGCCATCAAGCTCGGCGCCTATGATTACGTGACCAAGCCGTGCCCCAACGAAAAGCTGCTCAGCATGGTGGAAAACGTGCTGCAGATGCGCCGTCTGGCGGCCGAGAACCGTCGCCTGCGGGAGGAACTGGCCGGAGGCGCACCGGAGCAGATCGTCTTTGCCAGCCCCCGGTTCCGCGAGGTCTATGACTTGACCCTCAAGGTGGCGTCCAGCGACGCCAATATTCTCATTCTCGGCGAATCGGGCACCGGCAAGGAGCTGATCGCCAGCGCCCTGCACCATAACAGCCCGCGCTGCAACCATCCGTTCGTCTCCCTCAACTGCGCCGCCCTGAGCGATACCCTGCTGGAAAGTCAGCTGTTCGGTCATCTGCGTGGTGCCTTCACCGGTGCGGTGACCAATCAGAAGGGGATGCTAGAGGAGGCTGACGGCGGCACCCTGTTTCTGGATGAGATCGGCGATGTCAGCCCGGCGGTGCAGGCCAAGCTGTTGCGGGTGATCCAGGAACGCGATTTTATCCCGGTCGGCTCGACCCGCGCCAAAAAGGTGGATGTGCGCTTCGTGGCCGCCACCAACAAGGATTTGCAGCGCGAGGTATACGAAGGGCGCTTCCGTGAGGATCTGTTCTACCGTCTCAACGTGATCAGCATCAACCTGCCGCCGCTCCGGGATCGCCCCGAAGACATCGAACCGCTGGCGCGTCACTTCCTGCGCCGCTTTGCCTCGCGCATGGCCAAGGATATCCGTGACATTGCCCCGGAAGGGTTGGCAGCCTTGCACTCCTACGGCTGGCCCGGCAACGTGCGCGAACTGGAAAACGTCATGGAGCGGGCGGTGATTCTTACCAATGGCAGCGCCATTACCGCTGACGTTATCCCGTTGCAGGCGGGGCGCAGTGAGGTGCAACCACCGGCAGTTCCGGTGCCGAAGCCGGAGATGGTCCCCCTTGAGGAGATGGAGCGTCAGCATATCGAGGCGGTTCTGAAAGAGAACCGTTACAACAAGAGCCGCACGGCCGAGATTCTGGATATCTCACGCCGGACGCTGGACCGCCGCATCGCCGAATTCGGGCTGATGGAGGGTGAACGCTGATGCAGCGCGTTCGCACCTCCATTCGCCGCAAGCTGATCTTCGCTACCCTGACGCCGCTCTGCGTGGCAATTCTGCTCTGCTGGCTGATCGGTTCGCTGCTGATTACCGACCGCATCTTCCGCCAGGCCCAGCAGAAGGTAATCGGCGATCTCAAGCTGGCCCGCAAGGTGTATCAGGACGAGGTCAACCATCTGGCCAGCATCGTCAGGGTGGCCGGGATGACACCATCCATGGCTGACCACCTCGTGTCAAGCAGTCAGCCGCTGCCGGAAAAGGCCTTGCAGCAGTTGCTGAAGGAAGAACAGCTCAGTTTTCTCAACGTCATCGACAACAGCGGCGTTGTCCACTACCGGGCGGCCAATCCGGTGAAGAAGGGTGACCGGCTGGACGGAGATCCGCTAGTTGCCCGTGCCCTGAAGGGTGAAATGACCGGCGGGGCCCAGATCTACAGCGCGGAACGCCTGGCAGCGGAGAACCGGAGTCTGGCGGAGACGGCGCAGACCGCACTGCGGGCGACGCCCCGTGCCCGGACGGTCTCGAACGGGAGTGAACGGCGCGGCTTGATGCTGGTGGCAGTGGCTCCGCTGCTGACGTCGGACGGGCGGGTGGCCGGTGCGTTGCAGGCGGGATTCATGCTCAACGGGGACAGCCGGGTCGTGGACACCATCACCCGGATTGTCTTCGACAAGGATGGAGGTGCGGCCACGGTCTTCCTCGGTGACGTGCGTATTGCCACCAATGTGCGTGACTCGTCAGGTGATCGCGCCACCGGCACCCTCATGTCGGACGAGGTCGCCAGGGTGGTTCTCTCGCAGGGGAAGCTCTGGAGCGACCGGGCGTTCGTGCTGAGCAACTGGTTCATTTCGGCCTATGAGCCGATCAGCGACCCCTCCGGCGCTGTTATCGGCGCCCTGTACGTCGGTATGCCGGAACAGCCGCTGCTGGATCTGCGCAAGAACCTCAACCTGATCTTTGCCGCTGTTCTGCTGTTTGTGGCTGTGATCGGCGTCACCCTCTCCACCTGGATCGGCAGCCGTCTGGCCAGACCGTTGCGCGCCCTGGCCGAGGCAGCTCGGCGTATGGCCAGTGGCGAACGTATCGAGCCGATTCTGGTCAGGAGCGATGACGAGGTGGGTCTTCTGGCCGACGAATTCAATGCCATGACCCGCGAGGTCAGCACCCTGAATCAGACCCTGGAGCTAAAGGTCGTGGAGCGTACTCATCAGTTGGAGGAGAAGAGTCAACAGCTGTTGACCGCCCAGAAGGAGCTGGCCAAGTCGGAACGCCTGGCCGGACTGGGGATGCTGGCGGCCGGCGTGGCCCATGAGATTAACAACCCGCTCGCGGTGATCCGAGGCAATGCCGAACTGCTGCAGGTTGCCATTGCCGCTGATTCGGAGGATCGTGAAGAGGTGGATGCCATCGTGGAGGAGGCGATCCGCATCGGCCGCATCGTCAGCAACCTGCGGGTGTTCTCGCGCGGCGGTATGCAGCGGGTGTCTCGCTTTTCCCTGGGTGCGTTGCTGGACGGCATTCTTGACCAGATCGGCCACCAGATACCGCTTGAGCGCTACCGGATCGTCAGGGATTATTGGGGAAAGGATATGATGCTGGAGGGTGATGAGGACCAGTTGCGGCAGGTCTTTACCAACCTGATCGTTAACGGTCTGCAGGCCATGCCGGAAGGCGGGGATCTGGTGGTGGACGCCGTTTTGGATGCTGCTGCGGAACGGATCTGCGTAACCATATGCGATCAGGGCGGCGGTATCCGGGGGGAGGATATGGGGAGATTGTTCACGCCGTTCTTCTCCACTAAACCGCAGGGAACCGGCTTGGGGTTGGCGGTTTCCTACGGTATTGTCAGCGACCACGGCGGAGAGATTAATGTCAATAGTTCACCGGGAAACGGTGCCACGTTCACCGTTCTGCTGCCGATACATCAGGAACAACGGGTCTCAAGTGACGCGGTGCACATCAAGCCCGGTGAAGTTCAATAAATTGATCTGAGTCATGTAAATAAATGGCCGATCTGTCACAGTACAACCATGGAAACGATGACACCACATCAGAGAAAAGATATCAAACTGCTCGGCAAGTTTGTCGAGGTGTACTGCGCCGGCAAGCATGGTGAGGCAGAACATGCTTCCTTTGAGCTGCCGGAGAACCTGGGCACACGCACACTATGTCCCGATTGTGCCGCGTTTCTGCAGTATGCCATAACCAGGCGGCTGAAATGCCCGCTGGAAGCGGAAAAGCCGACCTGCAAGCATTGCCGTACCCATTGTTATGCCAAGCCGCAACTGGCAAAGGTGAAGGAAATTATGGCGTACTCCGGGCGCACGTTGATGCTGCGGGGCAGGCTTGATTATATCTGGCACTACTTTTTTTAACGATACCGAACCCAAACTAAAGGAGAAACTACCCATGTTGAGAAAAATCGTAACAATAGATCAGGATAAATGTGACGGCTGCGGACTCTGCGTGCCATCGTGCGCCGAAGGGGCTATCAAGTTGATTAACGGCAAGGCGGTATTGTCGGCAGATAATCTGTGCGACGGATTGGGAGCCTGCCTGGGCGAGTGCCCCCGTGACGCCATCCACATCGAGGAGCGCGAGGCTGACGAGTTTGATGAAGCGGCCGTGGCCAAACATCTGGCCGCCCAGGGGAAGCCTGCCCCGGTGCACCAGCATGCCGCCCCTGCTCCGGCAGCCCACCACCATGCCGGCGGCGGCTGCCCCGGTTCCCGTGCCATGAGCTTTGCCCCGCCGCAGACTGAAACAGCAGCCGCCCCGAGCGGCAGTCGCCAGAGTCAATTGGCCCAGTGGCCGGTGCAGCTACATCTGGTTTCCACTTCAGCTTCCTACTTCCAGGGGGCCGACCTGCTGATCACCGCCGACTGCGTGCCGGTGGCCTATGCCGGGTATCACGAAGATTTCCTCAAGGGGAAGGCGGTTGTGATGGGATGCCCGAAGCTTGACGACAACAACTTCTACACCCAGAAGCTGACCGAGTTGTTCACCAAGTCGGACATCAAAAGCATCACCGTATTGAAAATGGAAGTCCCCTGCTGCGGCGGCATCGCCATGGCGGCTCGTCAGGCGCTGGCCGCCTGCGGCAAACAGATAGAATACAAAGAGGTGACCATCGGGATTCAAGGGCAGATTAAGGGGTAGTCCCCTCCCCCCTGGCGGGGGAGGGTTAGGGTGGGGGGGAAGTCGCCATGGAATTACTCCGTGGCATTTTCACCCACCCCCTAGCCCCCTCCCGTCAAGGGAGGGGGGGAACTCAAACGGCCTGCGCCACACATTTGTGGCGACAGGCCGTTTTGTTTTCTTGCCGATGGTTCCGTTGCTATGTTGAACGATTCAGCCCATGCACGACATCGGGAATCCTGTCCGCCTCCACCGGACGGGAGTAGAAAAAACCCTGGATATAGGTACAGCCGATCTGTCGTAGGATTTCCAGCTGCTCCTGCTGTTCCACCCCCTCCGCAACTGTCTGCATGCCCAGGTTGTCGGCGAGGCTGACCACGGATTGCGCAATGGCCCGGTCTCCCGAATTGCGGGCAAGATCCGTGACGAAGGAACGGTCTATCTTGAGTATGGTTACCGGAAAATTCTTCAGGTAACTCAGGGAGGAGTAGCCGGTGCCGAAATCGTCGATAGATATGCTGCAGCCAAGGGACCGAATCTGATTCAGTACCTTCACCGCCTCATCCGGTTTCTCCACCAGGGCGCTTTCGGTCAGCTCCAGCTCCAGATGTTTCGGGTTGATGCCGGTTTCATCGATAATTTTCGAGATACGCTCAATCAGGGATGCTGATTTGAATTGCACCGCCGAAAGATTGACGGCCATGGAAAGATGAAGCCCCTGCTGTTGCCAGAGCAGTTGCTGGCGGCAGGCGGTGCGCAGTACCCATTCGCCGATGGGAATGATCTGGCGGGTTTCTTCCGCCAGCGGGATAAAACGGAGCGGAGATACAAGGCCGAATTCGGGGCTGTTCCACCGGACCAGCGCCTCGACCCCGACTACCTGGCCGGTGGCGACGGAGACCTTGGGTTGGTAATGCAGCTCCAGTTCATTCTGTTCGAGCAGGCGTCGCAGCCCGTGTTCCATGGCAATGCGGTCGCTGAGTGTGCTGTTCAGCTCCACCGAGAAGAACCGGAACGTATTTTTCCCCTCTTCCTTGGCGTGATACAGTGCAATATCGGCATGCTTTTCGAGCGTTTTGCCGTCGTCGCCATCCTTGGGGAAAAACGCAATACCGGCGCTCCCGGTCATAACAATTTCGCTTCCTTCGAGCTGCAGCGGTTTCGCGATCGCTTCCAGCAGCTTCTGGGCAACCGGCACGGCATCCTCGGCGTGGTGGATATCGTGCAGGATCACGGCAAACTCATCCCCCCCCATCCGGCAGACAATATCGTCATCACGCAAAATGTTCGTAAAACGGCCGGCCATCTCGCGCAGCAGTTTGTCGCCCGCCGGATGCCCCAGGCTATCGTTGATATGCTTGAAGCTGTCCAGGTCGATGTAAAGAAGGGCCGCACCGATCTCCTGGCGCCGGCTGCGTTTCAGGGCCAGTTCCAGACGGTCCTGCATCATCCGGCGGTTGGGAAGGTCGGTCAGCGGATCATAATACGCCAGCCGCTCGATGGTCGCCTCGGCGTTCTTGCGCTCGTTGATATCCTCCACATTGGCGATGAAGTGGGTAATCTCGCCGTCGTCGTTGTACAGCGGACTTATCGATGTAATTGACCAGTAGACCTCGCCGTTCTTGCGCCGGTTGAGGAGTTCTCCCCGCCATTCCTTGCCGCTCAGGATGGTGTGCCACAGGTTGTCGAAAACTTCACGGGGGGTCGAATCCGACTTGAGAATGCGCGGGTTCTTGCCGATCGCCTCTTCCGGGGAATAGCCGGTCAATTGGCAGAACTTCCGGTTAACGTATTCGATCGTGCCCTGCTTGTCAGAGATCAATACCGCACTGGCACTGTTCTCGATGCCGTGGGTCAGTTTGCGCAGATATTCCTCGCTCCGTTTGCGCTCGGAAATGTCGCGGATTGATTCGATCGCCCCGATCCGCTGGCCTGAAATGTTGTAGAGCGGCACGCCGGTCGCCCAGACATAGGAGCCTTCGCCACCATTCAAAGCCGGACAGAACGCCTCGGCATCCAGGATCTCGCCGTCCCGGCGGATGTTGGCATACTTGGCCGCCAGCTCCGCATCGTCCACATCGAACAGGTCCAGCAGGTTTTTTCTCCGGTTGCCGTAGAACGGGATAGTGTACTCATTGTCTCCCTTGCCGATCATCTCTTCCTTGGGAACTCCGGACATCTTCTCCATGGCCCGGTTCCAGATGACCACTTTTTTGTCCTGATCAATGACAAAGGTGGCATCCGGAAGGAAATCGATGATTTCCATCAGCTGCTGTCGTGTGTCACGAACCGCATTTTGCGCCAGAGATGCCTGGAGCTGCTGTCTGCGCTGGTACAGCTGAAATCCTGCCAGAGCAGCTGCGGCGACCACCATGATGACGGCAAAGGTGCAGGTCTGGCGCCAGGCGTGGGAACGCCAGGAGCTGAACATGGCGGACAGATCACGGCTGGCCGCCACCACCAGTGGTTTGTCCATGTTCAGGTCCGGGGGGCGGATGGTATGCTGGGCCATCAGCCGCTGCTCTCCGGTGGCGAAGACCGTGCCTGACATGATGCTTTCCCTGCTGTTCCCTTCCATGTGACGGGTGAAGAACGATCCGGGTTTGTCAATGTTCTTTCCCCGTTGTCCCTCCCGCTCAGGAACGATCAGAAACTGTATGCCGTCGCCATGGGCAATGGCCGACCACATATCCGGCGTGTAATTGACCGAATCGAGGACGGTCTTGAAGTATTCGGGATCGAGGGTCGCCACGGTGATGCCGGCAAATTCGCCATGAGCATCGCGAATGACCCGCACCAGGCTTATGCCCCAGGCGCCGAGAAGGGTCTTGAAGGGGGATGATACAATAAGCTGAAAGGGGTCCGGTTTTTTCAGGGCCGTTTGGTAATATTCGCGTTGGCTGATATCGCTGCCCAGAAGCTGCTTCCAGTTGGCAAGGCGGATGGTGCCGCCGGCATCCGCCACAAGGAGCGTCCGGACGCCCGGCATGGCAGCTGTCAGAACTTCCAGCCGGTGATTGGTCATGGCTTCTGGCCAGCGTTTGGCAGGGATGTAGGCCAGGTCATCCCGGATGCCCTGCAGCACCCGGTTGGTTCCCTGCAACTGGAAGCTCAGGTTGACATCGATGACGCGCGCCTGGGCTGCGAGGCGCTGTTCTTCACCGGTTCTGATGTCTTGATAGTTTTTATACAGGTTGTGAATAACGGCGCCGGCCAAGAGCGTCAGCGCCAGGAGAAGCATCCCCCACTGTCTGGCAAATCGGTATGTTGTATGCGAGATATTATCCTGCATTGCGGCGTAACCGTAGTACGAACAGATAGGTTATCAGCAGAAAGGGAAACGTCGAGAAGGAAGCGGCCAGGTTGCCCGCGAAGAGCTGCCAGGTTGCGAAGACTACCAGTCCGATGACGAAGAAAAGAAGCAAGATCAAGCCGAGTTTGTTCATAGAGTCCGTTGGTGCGGCGACGAAGAGTTTGTATGCCGCATTGTCGATGAGATATCGGGCAAGTGTAGTACACAGTTTCTTGAACGCAAAGTAATAAACTTCACAGGAGAAACATTCCCTGACGGACTGTTCAGGTGTCGGAGCAGAAGAAACGGCGACAGATGTCGGGACGGGATTCGTAGATACTGCATCGGCCTTCGGTCAGGAATTCGCAGCCGTAGTCGATTTCCAGCTTGTGCGGGCCGTAGAGCGACAGCTGCAGGCGTTTGGCTCCCAGGGCTTCAAGCCGCTCGTATTCGTCCCAGCTGAGTTCGACAGCGGCAAAGGAGCTGCAGCAGACGCCGCCGCACTCCCGGCAGCGGTCATCGCCGTCGCGGGGTGAATCAAGAAGGATGCCGTGGTAACGTTTCTTGCGGAGGGAAGGGAAGAGCATCGTGTCTCTCCTTCATCGCAGCCGGTGCCATTCCGCTGCGGTTGTACGCAGATAATCAGCAGTCACCAGTATACCAATTGCTTATGGCAATTCAACCATTTAGTTGTGTTCAGCTCTCCAGATATTCTGCCAGAACGCCGCTGGTTCTTCGGAGCCGTTGGCTGAGAATGCAGGCAATCCTGATAACCAGCTTACCCCACAGGCGCGGGTATTCATCGGCAAGCTTCTCAAAACCATCCGAGGTTAGTACCAGGAGCTCTACCGGCGCGTGCGCCCTGGCCGTGGCGGAGCGGGGTTCGCCGTCAATGAGCGACATCTCCCCAAGCGAATTTCCCGGTCCGACGGAAGCGATGATCTTCGGCTTGTGACCCAGATCCTCCTTGATGATATCCACCCGCCCGCGGCAGACAATGCTCAAAAAAGCCGCAGTCTCCCCCTGTCGGCAGATAACGCTTTCAGCGGCTATGCTGTAGGCTTCCATAAAACCGGCCAGCGACAGTATCTCGCTCCATTCGAGCCCTTTTCCGAACTGGGTTTTTTCAAGCATTTCCGCTCTGCGCTGCACCGACAGAATTATCTGCTCGAATCCATCGGCTGAAAACGGAGTGGTGTCACGGGACATGCATTGCTCCTTGTATCGTTTGTTGGCTGAGTTATTATAGTAGCTGTGGTGCCAGGAATTGCAAGGTTCGTCGATGCGCTGCTCAAAACAGTCCTGCACCGGATGTGAAATCTCCGTTAATGTCGGGTTGTTTCTATGGTACAACTTTGAAAAATCAGTACGTTTTGTAACACAAGGCTGTTCATACGGGAGGAGAGGGTATGTCTGCACGCATTGAAATAATTTTGGCTGATATTACAACGCTGGCGGTGGATGCCATTGTCAACGCAGCGAACAATACGCTGCTGGGAGGTGGAGGAGTGGACGGCGCGATTCACCGGGTTGCCGGGCCGGAGCTGGTGCAGGAGTGTGCCGGGCTTATGGGGTGCGAGACCGGGGATGCCAAGATTACCAAAGGGTACAAGCTCCCTGCGCGGTATGTCATCCACACGGTCGGGCCGGTCTGGAAAGACGGCGCACATGGTGAACCGGCACTGCTGGAGTCCGCCTACCGCCGCTGCTTCGAGGTGGCGCATCAGCACGGCCTGAAGAGCATCGCCTTTCCAGCCGTCAGTGCCGGGGTCTACGGCTATCCGATGCGGGAGGCGGCGGTTGTTGCCCTGACGGCGGCTCAGACGGCTATCGACTTGTATCCGGAGCTGGAACGGATTATCTTCGTGCAGTTCAGCGAGGGGGCGCAGCAGGTGTATCGGGATGTGGCTGCGAAGCTGGGATTGTGCACGTGAGTTGATTGTCAGTCCAGCGTCTTCCGGTAGCGCTTTACCCCGATGGTCAGGACAACCATGGCGAACAGCAGGATCTGCCAGAGCTGCGGCATCACCTCCTGAAAGCCGTTCCCCTTCAGTAAAATCCCCCGGATTATTCTCAGAAAATGAGTCAATGGCAGCACTTCGCCGATGGCTTGCGCCCAGCCGGGCATGCCGCGAAACGGGAACATGAATCCGGAGAGCAGCAGCGACGGCAGGAAGAAGAAAAAGGTCATCTGTACTGCCTGGAGCTGGTTTTTAGCCAGGGTGGAGAAGGTGATCCCCATGGCCAGGTTGGCGGCGATGAACACCAGCGACGTCAGCAGCAGAAGCGGGATGCTCCCGGTCATCGGCACGTGGAACAGAAAGCGTGCCGCCGTGAGGATCAGTCCGACCTGGATATAGCCGACAAAAATATAGGGTATGATCTTGCCCAGCAGCACTTCCAGCGGCCGGGTCGGCATGGAGAGGAGGTTTTCCATGGTGCCCCGTTCCCGCTCCCGGGTAATAGCCAGTCCGGTAATCATGACCATGGTCATGGTCAGTACCACCCCCATCAGTCCCGGTACGATATTGTACTGCGAGATGCCTTCCGGATTGTAGCGGGCGTGGACGCGCAGATTTACCGGACCGCCTCCGCCGGCCAGAAACGCCAGCGGTCCGGTCAGATCGTGCTGCAGTCCTCCGGCGATCACGCTTCGTAATGAGGCGATGGCGTTGCCGGTTGCTGAAGGATCGGTGGCATCGGCCTCCACCAGGATGGTTGGCTTCTCACCGCGCAGCAGATTACGGCTGAAATTTTCCGGAATGGTGACGACAAACTGGACATCACCCCGCGCCAAGGCTGCTTCCGCCTCCGCTTCGTTCGATATCAAACGCACGAACCTGAAATAATCGCTGTTTTTGAGTGCCGACAGGATGGTGCGTCCATACTGGCTGGAGTCAGCTATCAGTACGGCGGTGGGAAGATGTTTCGGGTCGCCGTTGATGGCGTAGCCGAACAGCATGAGCTGCACCACCGGAATACCGATGATCATGCCGAAGGTCAGGCGGTCCCGTCGCATCTGGATGAACTCCTTGATGACGATGGCCCAGAAGCGCGCAAAAGATAAGGGGGTACTCGTTTTCATGGCGGAAAGTTGTCCTTTGAACTTCCCATGAGGTGGATGAAGACATCCTCAAGACCCGGCTTGACCTGCTGCCAGAGGTACGGTTCGGTGCGGAAGGGGGCAATTGCCTGTTCAAGTCCGGCCGCATCGGTTCCGCTCACATGCAGTCTTGTGCCGAAGGCAACCGCCTGCACGCCGGGGGTCTCGCGCAACCGGCTGGCGATGTCGTGCAGATCATGGCCGCTCACCGACCAGGTGGTTAACTGTGCGCCGGAGATGACTTCAGCCGCCGTGCCGCTGGTCAGCAGGTTGCCGTAGGAGAGATAGGCGAGGCGATCACAGCGCTCGGCCTCGTCCATGTAATGGGTGGAGATCAGAAAGGTCAGCCCCTGTCCGGCCAGTTCGTGAATCTGCTCCCAGAAGTCACGCCGTGCCTTCGGATCGACCCCCGCGGTCGGCTCGTCGAGCAGCAGCAGTCTCGGGTTGTGGATCAGGCAGGCTGCCAGGGCGAGGCGCTGCTTCCATCCCCCCGACAGCTCGCCGGCGAGCTGTTTCTGCCGCCCGGCCAGTCCCAGCCGCTCGATGCTCTCCCGCACGGTTTCCCGGCGATTCTTCACCCCATACATCCGGGCGACAAAATCGAGGTTTTCGGCAATGCTCAAGTCCTCATAAAAACTGAAGCGCTGGGTCATGTAGCCGACCTGGCGCTTGATTGATTCGCTCTCCCGGATGACGTCGAAGCCGAGGCACGTCCCTTCACCAGCGTCCGCGGCAAGAAGCCCGCAGAGCATGCGGATGAAGGTGGTTTTGCCGCTGCCGTTCGGCCCGAGGAAACCGCACACCTCACCCCGGCGTACCTGCAGATCAATGCCGCCCACGGCGACCGTATCGCCGAAACGCTTGGTCATGCCGCGCACGTCGATGACGACATTCTCCGTCATGAGCCAGACCTGAACGTCACCGAGACCGGTTGTCCCGGATGGAGCTTCAGCGCCGTTGCCTGGTCGAAGGCCAGTTCAACCATATAAACCAACTTTTGACGGCTTTCCCGGCTGTAGATGACCGGTGGCGTGAATTCCGCCTGGGGCGAGATGAAGCTGACCGTGCCGGAAAACGGTGTGCCAATCCCGTCAACGATGACTTTTGCCGTGTCACCTTGATGAAGCGTTGCGAGCCGTGATTGGGGGACGAATGTTCTGACCTTGATATTGTGCGGCGGGAGCAGGACTATTACCGGCCTCCCCGCCGCGACCCACTCCCCGTTCCGGTACAGCGTGTCAAACACCAGCCCCGCTGTCGGCGCGGTCTGCCGTTTCTGGGCCAGATCCCACTCGCTTCTGGCCAGTGCCGCCTCCAGAGCATGCATGCTGGCCTCGGTCGCTGCAATCTGGTCGCTGCGCGAACCGAGCTTTGCCGTGCCCAGTTCGGCCTCAAGCTGGGCTACCCGCTGGCGATCCTGGTCTCGCTGGGAGCGGATCCGGTCAACTTCCTGCAGCGGCACGACTCTGGCGGCCAGCAGTTTTTCCTGCCGCGCCAGCTCTTTTTCCGAAAACTGCAGTGCCGTTCGCGCCAGGTTCAGCTGTGCTGTTGTCGCTTCCAGTTCCGTCGGGCGTTTACCTTTCTTTGCATCGGCAACCTGGGCCCGGATCTGGGCAAGCCGGAGTCTGGTTTCGTCGCGAGCCGTTGATTCCTGGACATTCTCCAGTTCAAACAGAAGGTCGCCAGCTTTGACCTGCGTTCCCCGCTGTACGGACAGCGCCGCCAGCTTGCCGGGCAGCGGGGCGGAGACGTAGACAAACTCCCCCTCTACATAGCCCTGGACGGTTTCCGGGGTTGGAGAAGTACGGGCGCATCCGGTCGCCATCAGCATTATGGCTCCGGTAAATGTGACTTTTGTGTATGTAATCCACCTCATCGTCTGGATATCCTTTTCGTAAGGTTCACAGGGGATCTCCGAACAGCTTGGCGACAATATTCCTCAGCTCCTGGAGTTGAAAGGGCTTCTGAATAAAACCGTCCGGCATGTCATCCCTGAAGTTTTTAGCGGAAGTCTGGGTGGCATGACCGCTGCTGATTATGACCTTGGCATCAGGCTTCAGCTTCCTCAATTCACGAAGCGTAGCTACTCCATCCATCTGCGGCATGGTCAGGTCGAGAATAATAAACAAAATATCATGTTCATGTCCCCGGTAGACGTCAATTGCTTCTTTTCCGCCGGTAGCACTCAGGCTCTTCAATCCCATCTCGGCCAGATATTCACGGCATACTTCTCGTACATACTCTTCATCGTCCACTACCAGCACTGTTCCTGTGGGTTGCTTGTGCTGTTCCACGATTGCCTCCATGGGAGACGGGACACTGTAATGAGGGCCAGCGGATATGGGGAACAGTACCTTGAAGGTAGAGCCAAGTCCCGGTTCGCTGTAGAGAAGAATTGCACCTTTATGTGCCTTTACTATGCCCATTACCGATGCCATGCCGAGGCCTCGTCCGGTGAATTTGGTCGTGTAAAATGGTTCAAAAATCCGCTGCTGAGTATTCTTGTCCATGCCGCAGCCGGAGTCGGTGACATCGACGTAAATGTAGGATCCCGGTTTGGGTTTCTCGTCGAGCCTGCTGTAGTTGAGCAGTTTCTGGTCGCATTCCTGCACCCCGGTAGCAATCAGGATGTTGCCCGGTTCGTTGCCGATGGCTTCCGAAGCATTGGTAATCAGGTTCATGATGACCTGTTGCAGCTGTCCTGCATCACCCTGTACCGGAGGCAGATGGGCCGCCAACTCGGTCTTCATGGTAATGTTTTTGGGGACGGTCATTCGGAACAGGTCGCAGTTTTCCTTGACCAGTTGATTGAGGTTAAGCTGCTTGAGTTCAAATATTCCTTTGCCCGTATAGGCCAGCATCTGCCGGGTGAGGTCCGCTGCCCGCAGGCTGGCCTGCATGGCCCGCTCCAGGCGGGTTGCCGAAGGAGATTCCTTGCCGGTCTGCATTCCCGACAACAGTTCAAGGTTGCCGATGATGACCGCCAGCAGATTGTTGAAATCGTGGGCAATACCTCCGGCCATGATGCCGAGGCTTTCAAGTTTCTGTGCATGGAGGAACTGGCGCTCCAGATTCAACCGCTCTTCTTCAAGCCTCTTTTCGTCCGTAATGTCACGACCGATTCCGATATAGAGCGGCGTGTCCGTGGAATCGGTGTGTCTGGTGCCGTTGGCAATGAACAGCCGCCAGGAACCGTTGGCATGTTTGACGCGATAGGGGAGACAGGTTGAAGCCAGGCCGCTGGTCATGACCTGGGTTAGGTATTCGAAACAGTGTTGAATGTCATCGGGGTGCACAAACGGCTGAAATGGTTTCCCTATGACCGTGGCAGCCGGAAATCCGAAGTGCGTTTCCCAGGAAGGGGAGACAAATTGGAATACGCCATTGGCATCAAGGACAAAAATAACATCGAAGGAGTTATTCACCAGGGTGCGGAACTTTTCCTCGCTGGCTTTGAGGGATTCTTCGGCCCGTCTGCGTTCGGTCAGTTCCAGCTGCAATTCTTTGTTGGCCGTTTCCAGGTCATGAGTTTTCTGCTGAACCTGATTCGACATCTGATTCAGCGATTCGGAGAGCAGCCCAACCTCATCATGGGTCGTAACAGGCAGTTGGGTGCCGTAATCTCCCGTGGTAATCCGTCTTGCGAGTGACGCGAGATTAATCACCGGTTTCGATATGTAACGAACCATCAGGTAATAGATGAGGATTGCGGCCAGGCAGAACAGGATGGATGCGGCGTGGATCAAGCGCTTGACGTGGGTGACGGCCGCCTTGACATCGTCAACGTAGATTCCGCTCCCGACGACCCATCCCCAGGGCACATGTTTCTTGACGAATGAGATTTTCGGGAACAGCTCTGCAGTAACTCCGCCCGCCATGTTCGGTTTGGGCCATGAATAGGCGACAAATCCCTCTCCCGCGGCTTCAACCACTCCATTCATTGCTATAAACAGGTTTTGATTGTCAAGTTTTACCATGGCCGGTTCGGACCGTGTCTGTTTGCCCGAGGCCTTGTTGAACTGGGGATCGTCCAGAATTTTGCCGTCAAGGGAGGGAACGGTGGGATGCATGATCATACGGGGGACGGGGCGGCTCAGGTCGTGAATCCAGAAATATTCCTTGCCGCTGAACCGGAGAGATTTGATCAGTGAAATAGCCCTGGACTTGGCCTCAGCGGTTGATTCCAACCCTGCCTGGGCTTTCGCCGCCTGAGCCTCCAGAATGCCGTACACGACTTCCACCACCTGGCGGGTGGCGATTTGCCGCTCATTCATGAAATAGCTCTGCATGATCGGAACAATAATGATTTCAACCGCGACCGCGATCACACAAATGCTGAGCAGCAGGATCGACATGATCTTGGTCTTGATGCCCCAGTTCCGGAACTGTGTGAACATGGCGGTACTCCTGTGAGGAGAAGAAACTGGTTGCAAGATGACTATCAACTATAGCAGAGAGCCCATGGAAATCAAGGAGAACGGCTGGGTGAGACAAGGCGGAGGCCGGAGAGGAATACGGTCAGGCCCCTTTCTTCCAGAACAGGAATGCTTCAGCCGCTTGCCCATTTCCCTCTGCCTATGCTACAACACCTCCATGCTCCAGCTCATCAATCTATCCAAAGACTTCGCCGGAACTCCGCTCTTCACCAACATCTCCTGGCACCTGAAAAAGGGTGAACGGGTGGCGCTGGTCGGAGAGAATGGCGCCGGTAAATCAACGCTGATGAAGATCATCGCCGGCCTGACCGAACCCTCTTCGGGCGAGATCCAGTTTGCCCGCGGGGCCAAGGCCTCCTATCTGCCTCAGGACGGCATCGTCACCGCCGGGCAGAGCCTGTTCCATGAGGCCCGTGCCGCCCTGGCCGAACTGCTGGCCATGGAGGAGGAACTGCACCGGATCGGTCAGGATCTGGAACGGCTTCCTCACGATTCACCGGAACATGAGCAGATCTTGACCCGCTACGGAGAATTACAGGAACAGTTTCGTCATGGCGGCGGCTACACCATGGAGGCCGAAATTGGCACCGTGCTCAAGGGGCTCGGCTTTGCCCAGTCCGACTGGCACCGCGACTGCGGCGAATTTTCCGGCGGCTGGCAGATGCGCATTGCCCTGGCTCGCCTGCTGCTGCAGAAGCCCGATGTGCTGCTGCTGGACGAACCGACCAACCACCTGGATATCGAGGCGCGCAACTGGCTGGAAGAGTATCTCTGCGCCTATCCCGGCTCAGTCATCCTCGTTTCCCACGACCGCTTCTTCATGGACAGCGTCTGCAGTCGTATCGCCGAGGTCTGGAACCATACGATGGCGGATTATCACTGCCGCTATTCGACCTATCTGCACCAGCGCGAGGAGCGGGTCACCGCCCTGCGCAATGCCAAGCGCATTCAGGATGAGGAAATCGAGAAAACCGAAGATTTCATCCGCCGCTTCCGTTACCAGGCCAACAAGGCGTCGCAGGTGCAGTCGCGGGTCAAGCAGCTTGAGAAGGTGGAGCGGATCGTCATTCCGCCCGAGCGGAAGCGGATTCGTTTTCACTTCCCGGAAGCTCCCAAGAGCGGCAAGAGTGTCATGGAACTGAAGGGGTTGACCCGCTCGTTCGGCGACCACGTCGTGTTGAACAAGATCGATCTGAATATTGAAAAAGGTGAGCGGGTGGCGCTGGTCGGGCACAACGGCGCCGGCAAATCAACCCTGATGGCGGTGCTGGCCGGAGGCGACTTTCAGGGGGGCGAACGGATTCCGGGGCACAACGTCAGCATGGATTATTTCGCCCAGGATCAGGCCAATGTCCTCGATCAGAGCCGTACCGCCTACGATGAATTGTATGCCGATGCCCCGTACGACATGGTGCCTCGTTTGCGCGATATTCTCGGGGCGTTTCTCTTCACCGGCGATGACATCCACAAAAAGGTCAGCGTTCTGTCCGGCGGGGAGCGTAACCGCCTGGCGCTGGCCAAGATGCTGCTGCGTCCTTCCAATCTGCTGCTCATGGACGAACCTACCAACCATCTGGATTTGAACAGTAAAGAGGTGCTGCTGGACGCTCTTAAAAGTTTTGACGGCACGGTGGTGTTTGTCTCCCATGACCGCTATTTCGTCAACGCCCTGGCGACACGGGTGGTTGAGGTTGACGGCGGCAAGGTGGAGAATTATTTCGGCGATTACGAATACTACCTGGGGAAAAAGGCGGGTGCTTCAGCTCCGTTCGCTCCGGCTCCGGTCGCTGGTATTGCTGCTCCGGCTCTCTCCGCGAACAGCTCACCCGCGCCGCTCCCGCCTTTGGACAAGGACGTGCGCCTCAAAGACCGCGAAGATGAGAAACGGCGCAAGCGCGAGGATCAGGCGCGCCAGAAGCGGATGGGTGAGATTGAGGGGCAGATTGCCGCCGTGGAAAAGGAACTGGCGCTGCTTGAAGCTGAAATGAACGCCCCCGGTTTTTTTGATGATCCTGAGCGGGGCATGCAGGGTGGCGAGCGTCACGCCGGCTTGAACGGACGGCTGGAAAAATTGTACGGGGTGTGGGAAGAACTGTCGGGGTGAACAATCAGGGAGAATCCGCTTTACCTTGAATCTGTAAATAGGATAAAATTTATCCAGTTGCTTCAGGTGCTGTATCAAGTTCACAGAGACAGGAGAGATGACCATGAGAAAGCTTACTGTAGCGTTGTTGGCGTTCACTGTTCTTGCTCTTTCACCCTTGACCGTACTGGCTGCCGGTTCAACCGGCATCACCTGGTACGGTCATTCTGCATTCAAGGTTACTACTCCCAGCGGCAAGGTGCTGCTGATCGACCCATGGCTTGCCAATCCGGCCAACCCCAAGGGGAAGGAGTTGCTTGCATCGCTGGATAAGGCAGACCAGATCCTGGTTACCCATGCCCATGGCGACCATATCGGCAATACGGTTGAGATTGCCCAAAAGACCGGCGCAAAACTGGTTGCCAGCAATGATCTGATGAAGGCAATGGTCAAATACGGCGGTTTCCCAGCCAGCCAGGCCGACTTCTCCGGCACCGGCAATTTTGGCGGGACCGTGACGCTGCTGGCGGGCGAGGTGAAAGTTACCTTTGTTCATGCCGTGCACAGCTCCGGGCTTGAGTATGACGACAAAATGGGGCTGCCGAAAAGTCTGGCCTATGCCGGTAACCCGGGCGGCTTCGTCATTGCCATTGCCAATGGCCCGACAATCTATCATACCGGCGACACTGATCTGTTCGGCGACATGAAGCTGATCGGCGACGTTTCGAAAATTGATGTGATGATGGCCTGCATCGGCGACAAGTTTACCATGGGGCCGGATCGCGCGGCTGCGGCCGTTGAACTGGTCAAACCGATGATGGTCATTCCGATGCATTTCGGTACGTTCGCCGCGCTGAGCGGCACTCCGGAGGCGTTTGAGCAGGCGCTGAAAAAGCGCAACCTGGCAACGGTGTACAAACGGATGCAGGTGAACGAAACATTCAGCTGGAAACCGTAACCCGCGTCTTGAGGTGATCTATGGCGACACGTATTGAAAAAGATTCCATGGGGGAGATGACGGTCCCCGCCGAGGCATACTACGGAGCGCAAACAGCCCGGGCACTGCGCAATTTCCCGATCTCCGGCCTGAAGCCGCATCGCTCCTTTGTCTGGGCCACGGTGGTCATCAAGAGGTGCGCAGCCCGGGCCAACATGGGCACCGGCAGGCTGGCTGCCGAGGTCGGCAACGCCATCGTTGCTGCAGCCGACGAGGTGTTGGCCGGTGGACTTGCCGATCAGTTCGTGGTCGATCCGTTTCAGGCGGGGGCGGGTACCTCGCATAACATGAACGCCAACGAGGTGCTGGCAAACCGGGCGTTGGAACTGTTGGGGCGCTCAAAGGGTGACTTTGCCACGCTTCACCCCAACGACCATGTCAATATGGCCCAGTCTACCAACGACGTCATTCCGACCGCGATCCGTCTTGCGTCGCTGGAAATGCTTGATCCGCTACTGGAACAACTTGAAACGCTTGAACTGGCCCTCGCCGCCAAGGCGAAGGAGTTTGACCATATCCTCAAATCGGGGCGCACCCACCTGCAGGATGCCGTGCCGATCCGCATGGGGCAAGAGTTCGGAGCCTATGCCGCCGCCATCCGCAAGAACCGCGAGGGGCTGGAATCATGTATCCCGGCATTGCTGGAGCTGGGGATCGGCGGCACCGCCGTCGGGACCGGCCTGAATGCCGAGCCGACCTACATCACGGCCATGGTCGAGGAGTTGACCGTTGCCACCGGTTTTCCGCTGGTTTCCAGCGCCGATCTGTTCGAGGCGATGCAGAACATGGACCCGTTTCTGGCGCTGTCGGCGGCGTTGCGCCGCACGGCGGTCAACCTCGGGCGTATCGCCAATGACCTGCGCCTGCTGGCTTCCGGTCCCCGTACCGGCTTCGACGAAATCAGGCTGCCAGCTATCCAGCCGGGCTCATCGATCATGCCGGGCAAGATCAACCCATCCATGGCCGAGATGACCAACATGGTCTGCTTTCAGGTGATGGGATGCGATCAGGCGATACTGCTGGCCACCCAGGCAGGGCAGCTGGAGCTGAATGTCATGATGCCGCTGATCTCCTGGAACCTGACATTTTCCATGGAAATACTCAAGAATTGCGTGCAGAAATTCACCGAATACTGTATAAAAGGGATAGAGGTCAATGAAACGCGTTGCCGCCGTTATCTGGATGACTCACTGGGTCTGGTGACGGTGCTGGCACCGTACATCGGCTACAATGCTTCGGCAGCCATAGCCAAGGAATCGGTCGCCAGCGGCAGGAGCATCCGGGAAATCGTACTGGAACAGAAGCTGATGGCGGAAGCGGAGTTGGACGAGATCATGCAGCCGGAACATCTGACCGAACCGGGCTTGCCAAAAAAGTAGTTTGTTGAGCAACACCACATACAAAGGAGAATGAACAGATGAAAGAAGAAGTATTGAAGGTTCTTGAACAGGTACGTCCAGGTCTGCAGGCCGATGGCGGCGATGTGGAGCTGGTTGAAGTTACCGAAGACGGTATCGTCAAAGTGCGTCTGAAAGGCGCCTGCGGCAGCTGCCCGATGTCCACCATGACACTCAAGATGGGGATCGAGCGGGCGATGAAGGCTCAGATTCCGGGAGTTGTGGAAGTCGTTCAAGTCTGATCGGTACGTAACATAACAGCACTGACGCCCCGCCGGATGATACCGGTCGGGGCGTTTTTGTTTTGAGGACCGGTGCTGCCGCATCGTATGGTCATTTTTTCGGGAAGCGAGTATGATAATAACAGCACATAAGGAAATGTTTCTCGAAAAAGGGGGTGTATGTCATGGCAGGTGAAAACGCAAAAGTCTGTGCGGTGACCGACGCCAATCTGCTTGGTAAACTGACGGCAGAAGCCGAGTTCAGTTGTGCCAGATGCGGCGCCAAAGCCCACAACAAGTCAAGTGTCTGTGAACCGGTGCCGTTTGAGCCGGATCATTAATAATAGTAGTTTCTTAGGGGAAAGGGGGAGGGCTTTTTAAAGACCTCCCCCTTTTGTTGACACGCTCTTCATCTGCTTCGCCGGAAGTGTTATGGAGAAATGACATGTCTTTGAGAACGTTCGTCATCGGCGACATTCATGGGTGCGCCGACACCCTGCGGCGACTGGTCGAGGAAAAGCTTCAGCCCTCTCCCGCTGATCGCATCTACCTGCTGGGAGACCTGATTGACCGGGGTCCCGACAGCAAGGGAGTACTCGACTTCATCTTCGAGCTCCGGAAGAGGGGGCTGACTGTTGAAAGTATTCGCGGCAACCACGAAGAAATGTTCCTTCATGCCGGTGACGATCCGGCGAACTTCGGACTCTGGGCTCTTAACGGCGGCCTTGCCACACTGGCGAGCTTCCGGGCGGAAAGCCCCCGCGACATTCTCCCGCGCTATCGTACCTTTCTTGAATTTCTGCCGCTCTACATCCTGCTGGACGAGTTCGTCCTTGTCCATGCCGGTCTCAATTTCGATCTGCCGGATCCTTTTCACGATACCGAAGCCATGCTCTGGACCCGCTCGCCGTTTGTCGACCCGCTACGCATTGGCGGACGACGTCTGGTCTGCGGGCACACGACGATCACCCGCGAACAGCTCGAAGCGTCACTTGTCAGCGACAAGATCACGCTCGATAACGGCTGCGTCTTTCCTGAGCGGCCCGGATTTGGCAACCTGGCGGCACTGGAACTCGCAAGCATGACACTCTTCCTGCAACCCAACCTTGACCTCTAAACGTTAGTCAAAGCAGCATTATCCTCGCAGCAGAAAGATCCTTCGTGCTCGGCTCAACCGGAAGGCCGGCTTCGAGATAGGCATCAAATCCCCTGGTCAGGATGTGAACATCGTTCCAGCCGAGTTTCTCCAGCGTTTGGGCAGTACGGACACTGTTTTCTTCGCCCGGACAATCGGACAGGACCACGATCGGTCGGTCATGGGGAATTTCCGCCAGGTGCTGTTCAACCGTATCAATTTCAAAACGGACCGCGCCGCGCACCTTGAACAGGCTCCAATCGTGTTTATGATTGTGACGAACCTCCACAAACTGCAGCGGGTCGCCATGTTTTATATGATCTTTCACCGCTTCGGCAGTGACACTGAATCCTTTCAGCATGTATATCGCCCCCTTTTTAACTGGTTGTAATCCGGGCAAAGCGCCCTTTTCCAACAGGTACATTATATCATAATCATCCATTCCCGACTCCTGTTGATGGGCCCGGCTATCCGCAATAAACATGTCACCTGCAACAAAACTTTACCCGCATGTCTCCCTGTCGCCTGAATCCTGTCCGGCCGCCATTCAAGGCTGCTAGGGTGCAAAAAAAGTTGCTTGGCAAGCAGATGTTTCCAGTCGTGGGTGTACTTGTATCATGCCGATATAATTAGTGGTTTAAGGTGCCGGCTTTGGCAGGATCTCTGCACCGCCGTAACCGATCTCACAAAGTTCACTACTTTCCGGACAGTAATATTTGGAACAGTTATGAAAAAAATATGGCTGATTATGGGGGGGGGCTGCGTTGGTGCTGTCATGTGCGGCGCTCTGGCGGCGCTGTACATCCTGCCGCTGGACTTCCGGGAACGCTCGCCGGTTCAGCCCATTGCCTTCAGTCACGTTGTGCATGCGGGAAATAATGCCATTCCATGCCTTTACTGCCACCGCGCCGCCGACCAGTCGCGGTTGGCCGGAATACCGTCGGTAATGGAGTGCCGTGCCTGCCACCTCTATATTTCTCAAGAATCTGCCGAAATCAAGAAGCTGATCGGCTACTGGGACATGAAAACGTCGATTCCCTGGGTCAGGGTCAACACCCTGCCGGACCACGTCTATTTCTCCCACATGATGCATATCCGCGCCGGAATCGACTGCTCCTCCTGTCACGGCCAGGTGGCAGGAATGGAGCGGATCAGCCGGACGGCCAGCCTCAAGATGGGGTGGTGCCTGGGGTGTCACCGGCAGCATAGGGCCAGTATCGATTGCTGGACTTGCCATATTTGAGGTCACTATGAAACGGAGAACCTTTTTACAGCTCAGTGGAATGACTGCCGCCAGCGCGCTTTTGGCCGGATGCCAGTCGAAAAACGAGAAGTTGATCCCGTACCTGATTCCGCCGGATGAAGGGGTGACCCCCGGTAAGGCAACGTATTACGCCAGTTCCTGTACCGCGTGTCCGGCCGGGTGCGGCATTGTGGTGCGCGTGTCGGAAGGGCGGGCCAAAAAGATCGAAGGCAACCCTGGACATCCGGTTAACCGGGGCAGGCTCTGCGCCCGGGGACAGGCCATTGTGCAGGAACTCTACCATCCGGACCGGGTTGCACAGCCGCTCAAACGTGTCGGTCCGCGCGGTTCCGGGGGATTCCAAAAGATAACCTGGGCAGAGGCGCTTGGCCTGCTTACGGCCAACCTCAAGGAGCTGCAGCGGAACGGGCCCGACCGCCTGGCCATGATGACGCCGCAATTATCCGGTTCCCTCTCCGCTCTGGTTGACAGATTCATGCGTTCATATGGCTCTCCCCATCATCTTTCCTACGAACTGCTGGCTCCTGACTGGTTGCGCCGTGCTACCCGCACAAGTTTCGGGCAGCCCGGCCTTCCCTACTATGATCTGGCAGAAACCCGCTACCTGCTCAGTTTCGGCGCCGATTTCGTGGAGAGTCACCTCTCGCCGGTCCAGTACGGCAACGCCTTTGGTCGAATGCGTCAGGAACGGGATACGGTTCGCGGCCATTTTACCTATGTCGGTGGCCGCATGTCCCTGACCGCTGCTTCGGCCGATCGTTGGATGCCGGTCCGGCCCGGAAGCGAAGGAGCCCTGGCGCTCGGGATGGTACGGCTGATCCTGGCCGAAGCGCGCTACGACAAAGCAGCGCTGGCCGCGCACAACCTCAAAGCGGAACTCCTTCTTGACCATCTAAAGGGCTTTGATCTTGCGAAGGTGGCTGACTTGGCCGGCCTGTCAAAAGAATCTGTCGCCGAAGTTGCCCGGGAGTTCGCCACTACCCGCCCCTCCCTGGCCATGGCCGGAGAGGGGCTCGCCTTCCAGACGAACGGCCGGGAATCGGTTCGCGCCGTGCATCTGCTGAACCTTGTGACCGGCAACCTGAACCGTTCCGGCGGGGTTTACCCGGCCGGGGCATCGGACGGCCCGGAACATTCATTCGCCGAACTGCCGGCGTTGGTCGAAAAGATGCGTACCGGGGGGATCAAGCTGGCTCTGATCAAAGGCGACCTGCGGCACTCGATACCTCCTGCCACCGGTTTTCAGGAGGCTCTGGACAAGGTGCCCTTTATCGTCAGCTTTTCCACACTGCTGGATGATACCGCACTGCACGCCGACCTGATTCTGCCTGATCACGCCGCCCTGGAGAGTTGGGGTGATGTAATCCCCCGGGGCGGCCTGCGGCAAACGGTGTACGGGCTGATCCAGCCGGTGGTGACACCGCTCCATGACACCCGCCAGTTCGGAGATGTCCTTTTGGCGGCAGCCTCGGAACTGGGGGGGGCAGTGTCAGAAGTATTGCCCTGGAAATCCTGCCGGGAGTTGGTCAGGGAAACCGCCGGCAGGCGGCTCGCCACCGCACGAGGCGGGGATTTTGAGACGCTGTGGGTCGAACTGCTCCGGCGGGGTGGAGGATTCGACACGGGCACGGGACCAGGCACGACATATCGCTGGGTTGCCGCAGCCAAACTGCCCACCCCGGACCTCCCCGCGTTTGCCGGTGACGAAGTACAATTTCCGCTGCATCTGCAGCTGTTCTCCTCAACCGCCTTTCACGACGGCCGGGGTGCGCCACTTCCCTGGCTGCAGCAGTTACCGGACCCGATGAGTACGGTGGTATGGGACAGTTGGATCGAGATCAATCCAAAAACAGCCGCAAGCCTGGGCATCAGCCAGGGAGACCTGGTGGAAGTAACTTCTCCACGGAGTACGCTGCGCCTGCCGGCGGTGCTCTATCCCGGCATTCGGCCCGACCTGGTGGCCATCCCGTTGGGGCAGGGACATAAGGGCGCAGGGCGTTATGCCAAAGACAGGGGGGTAAATCCCCTGGAGCTGCTGGTCCTGCCGGAGGGGAGTGAACAGGCCTGGAATGCGACAAGGGTCCGGGTGACCCGTATCTCCGGGAAAGGTGATCTGGTGACGGCAGGGCATCCGCAGGGAAGCTACCGGAGCGACCTGATCGGAATATGATAGTAAACCAACCTCCCTAGCCCCCCTTATCAGGGGGGGACTAAAAGCTCCTCCCCTGACAAGGGGAGGCGGGGGAGGGTTAGGTTTGAGGTTGCTGTAAAGGAATATAAACCATGGAAAAACTGACCAGTCCGTACAAATGGGGAATGGTGATCGACCTGGACCGCTGCACCGGTTGCGGCGCCTGCGTGGTCGCCTGTCAGGCCGAAAACAACGTGGGAATCTGCGATAAAAAGGAGATCTCCGAGGGGCGAGGGATGCATTGGCTGCGCATCGAACGCTACTGGGTTGGGGAGTACCCCGACGTCCGGGTGCGCTTCCTGCCGGTCATGTGCCAGCACTGTCAGGATGCCCCCTGCGAGCCGGTCTGCCCGGTTTACGCCAGCTATCACAACCCGGACGGCCTGAACGGCCAGGTCTACAACCGCTGCGTTGGCACCCGCTACTGCGGAAACAACTGCCCCTATGCGGTGCGGGTCTTCAACTTTTACCAGCATGAGTGGCCGAAACCGCTGGACAGCCAGCTCTCACCCGACATCACGGTCCGCTCCCGGGGGGTAATGGAAAAATGTACCTTCTGCATCCAGCGCATCCGCCGTGCCAAGGAGGAGGCCAAGGAGGAAGGAAGGCAGGTGCGCGACGGCGAGGTGCAGCCGGCCTGCGCCCAGACCTGCCCGAGCGAGGCAATGGTGTTCGGCAACCTGGCCGATCCGCGCAGCCGGGTCAGCATCCTCTCCCGCAGTCCGCGCCGGTTCCAACTGCTGGAGCATCTGGGGACGCATCCTTCGGTTTTTTACCTCAAGGGAGGAGGACGCGAACATGTCTGAGAGGCAGTTGGAAGAGTTACGGGAGTTCAGAGAGTTCAGAGAGTCTGAAGAAACTCCAAAAACTCCAGGAACTCTACAAACTCAAAAAATCAACGACGATCTGCTCTCCTCCCTGCGCCCGCCGACCCTGCGCTGGTATGTCCTGGCGCTTTGCCTTGGTGCCGTGGTGGCTTGGGGGTTGGCGGCCTTCACTTGGCAGATGACCCACGGCATGTATGTGACCGGCAAGAACCGCCCGGTCATGTGGGGTTTCTACATCACCGGCTTTGTCTTCTGGGTCGGCCTGTCCCACTCCGGCACCATGGTTTCCTCGATCCTGCGTCTCTCCCAAGCCAACTGGCGTCGGCCGATCCTGCGCGCCGCCGAGGCCATGACGGTCTTCTGCATCACTGTGGCCGGCATGTTTCCGTTAATCCACCTGGGGCGCAACTGGACTTTCTTCTACATGATACCGTATCCCAACCAGCGCGGGCTCTGGCCAAACTTCCGTTCGGCGCTGCTCTGGGACATGACCGCCATCACGGCCTACATCATCGGCAGCAGCCTGTTTCTCTACCTGGGGCTGCTCCCTGACCTGGCCGTGGCCCGCGACCGCTCCAAGGGGTGGCAGCACAAGGTGTATGCCGTCCTGGCCATGGGGTGGCGCGGCACGGCACACGAGTGGTCGGTGTACCGCAAGGCCTCTACCCTGATGGCCGCCCTGATCATCCCGGTGGCGGTCTCGGTGCACTCCATCGTGGCGTGGGACTTTGCCGTAACCGTGGTGCCCGGTTGGCACAGCACCATCTTTCCCCCCTACTTCGTGATCGGCGCCATCCTCTCAGGCGTGGCGGCGGTGATCACGCTCATGATCGTCATTCGTAAGGCTTTTCATCTGGAGGAGTATCTGACGCCGCTGCACTTCGACAACATGGGCAAACTGCTGCTGGTGATCTCGCTGCTCTGGTCCTACGCTTACTTCGTCGAGGTCCAGACCACCTGGTACGCCCATGAGCCGATCGAGTGGGAGGTCTTCAGTTTCATGTCTCAGCGCTACACCCCCCAGCTGCTGATCATGCTGGCCGGAAACACACTGCTGCCGATCTTCTGCATGTGCTTCAAGAGGCTCAGGCGTTCCATCGGAACCATGCTGGTGGTGTCGCTCATGGTTAACGTGGCCATGTTCATCGAACGCTTCCTCATCATCGTACCGTCCCTGTCCCACAAGAACATGCCCTTTGCCTGGGGTAGCTACTCGTCCTCGTGGGTGGAGATTTCGGTGAATCTGGCCGCCCTGGCCGGTTTTGCCCTGCTCTTCACCGTCTTCGCCAAGTTCTTTCCGATCGTGGCGGTCACCGACGTACGCGAGCTGGAGGCCCGCCGGGCCGAGGTAAGCATGGGGCGCGCCAAGGTGCCGTCTATTGCCGGGGAGGAGGACTGAATGGAAACTCTGGGGGTCTTCAGGGATGTGGAATCGGCGGCCCGAGCGGTGGATGGATTGATCCGGGCCGGATTTACCGAGGCGCAGATCGATTCGCTCACCTCGGTGCCGTATCCCGATGGTGTACTGGTCAAAACCGGGCAGCGCAGCTGGTTCCGCTGGCTGGCACTGGCCGGCGGTCTGGCCGGCGCCGTTGCCGGTTTCGGGCTGGCGGCCGGCACCGCCTGGCTCTATCCGGTGCAGACCGGCGACAAACCGATCATCGCCATTTACCCGACCGCCATCATCATGTTCGAGACGACGATGCTGTTTACCATCATTGCCGCAATGGTCGGGATGTTTCTGGAGATGAGGCTCCCGGCGCTGAAAAAACGCCCGTACGACGCGGCTGTCAGCGACGGTTGCATCGGTATCTGTCTCACCATCCACCCCGGCGGGGAAGCGGTGGAGTGCCTGCCGGGAGTCCGGTCGGATGAATGCATTGGCGAGATAGCAGCCCTTTCCGCCGGAGAGCAGAGAGAGCTGGCGACGGATGTGATGAAGCAGGCGGGAGCCCTGCGGATCATCGGGGAGGAGATGTCATGAAGCTCAGTTGTTTCCTGTCAACCGGTATAATCATTGTTGCCGTCACCCCGCTGCTGATGGCTGCGATGTGGATGGATGTCCAGCCATCTCCGAAGCCCTATCAGGCACCGGTGTTATCGCCCCCGGCCGGTTCCGTGCCGGTAACCGGAACGGAGCTTGTTGCGCCGGATAGCGAACTGCGTAATCCGGTTGCAGCGACCGGGTCGTCACTGGCTGAAGGAAAGGCGCTCTACGCCATCAATTGTGCCATGTGCCATGGCGAGAGTTCAACCAAGCCCGGCCCGGTCGGCACTAAGCTCAAGCCGCCCCCCCCCGGCCTCGATCATGCCCTGCTGCAGAAACGTGGTGATGCCCATATCTTCAGGGCCGTGACCTTCGGGTTCGGCCGCATGCCCCCTTTCAAGGGGAAGCTGACAAAACAGCAACGCTGGCACCTGGTCAACTATCTGCGCACCAGGGAGTAGGGGCTGCCACCGGAATTTTGCAAGGAGGATTACATGGAACTACCGGCAACGACACAACGGGTTGTCCTGCATTCGGCAGCGTGGAAGACCCGCAGGATTGAAAGGGAGATGGAACAGCGCCTTTGGTACTACCTCGATCACCCCGACGAAATCGACCGGCGGCTGAAAGAGCTGGATGAGGAGTGGGACATGGAGCGGACCCTCGAAACCAACGCTTCTTCCATCGCCCTGATCGGGCTCGGTCTGGGCGCGACGGTCAGCCGCAGATTCTACCTTCTGCCGGCCCTGGTCATGGGATTCTTTCTCCAGCACGCGCTCCAGGGGTGGTGTCCGCCGGTGCCGCTTTTCCGTCGCCTCCGGGTGAGAACCCAGAGCGAGATCGAGCAGGAACGCTACGCGCTCAAGGCCTTGCGGGGTGATTTCGGTGCGCTTGGCAGCGAAAGTAGGCGGGATCTCCCGGCGCAGGTGCTCGAAGCGGTACGCAAGTAATCCGGTTGCTTGAGAATGTTACCGCTGCCGGCGGAACCAGGCAACAATCTCATCGCTGCTCCGGGCTCCCTCCAGCTGAGCAACAATTCTCCCCTCCTTGAGCAGGAACATCACCGGGATGCCACGCACCCCGAAGCGCCCGGCCAGCTGCGGATTGTCCTGGCTGTTGACCTGGACCACGGCTGCCGTTCCCGCGAGTAGTTCGGCAGCTTTCCGAACTGCGGGGGCATACGATCTGCAGTGCGGGCACCAAGGCGCCCAGAATTCAACCAGCACGGGGCCGCCGTACCCTTTGACGAACGGGTCGAAGGTCTGCTCCGCCAGCTGTTGCGGCTGGTAGTACAGGGGTGGCAGCTCCCGGTGGCAAGTGCCGCACCTCCCCGCCTTACCCTCCTTGTCGGCAGGAATTCTGTTGGCGGTTCCGCATGATGGACAGGTAACAGTAAATGCTGGCATGACGCTCACGCTCCAATCCGCTGTCATTGATTTCTGTCTGATTATATCCTATAGGATCAGGGGTGAATAGTTTCATCCCGTCTTTTCAGGAGAATACCATGACTGCTGTTTCCCCCGGCCGCTACCGGCACTACAAAGGCAATTTCTACGAGGTGGTCGGCGTTGCCCGCCACAGCGAGACCGAAGAGGAGCTGGTGGTGTACCGCAAACTCTACGGCGACCATTCGCTCTGGGTCCGGCCGCTCGGCATGTTTATGGAGGATGTGTTGGTGGATGGCCGGTCGATGCCGCGTTTTGAGAGGATTGAGAGTCCGGCCGCAGAGTAACGGCAGTCAGGGGAGGGGCACGGCCCGTTTCAGGTCCCTGAAGCGCTTGAGCCGGAACGAGGACTCCCGTTCCCGCTCCCCCAGAAACTGGGCGATCGTCCGCACCTGGTGCTGCAATTCGGGCAGGATGCGTTCCTCCAGGACCCGGATGCGCCGGGTGACCCGCACCACCTCCTGGCCGAGCCGTTTGAGTTTACTTTCAAAGGCGGCGATCTCCAGCATCGCCTGCAGAATCTGCTCGAAGTGTTGCAGGGACTCTTCCAGCCGGGACGTGGTTGTCCGGTAGTCATAGCCGCGCTCATCAAGCTGCCGTAGCGGCGATTCGCGCACTGTCACCTCCCGGTAGCGGAGCCCCATCACGCTCCGCTCGCTGACCTCCACCCCATGATCCTGCTCCGCCACAGCGGCGATGGAATCCAGCATCTCCTCCCCCTCGATAGCCAGAGAGAGCGCCAGCTCGCGCACGGCCAGGCCGTAGGCGGCCTGAACCGCGTCGCGCGACGAGAGAAACGGCGCGGTAGCTGCCAGGAGTTCCCTGATCAGCGCCTGCCGCCGGGCCTTCAGGATGCTGTTGCTGTTCTGCACCGAGCGGCTCTTCTCCTTGAGCAGCAGCAGGTTGGTGCGAGTCGGATGGATCATGGCGGTTTCCCTTTTTCCCTCACTCTGCAAGCGCAAAACGCTGCAGGAGCGCCAGCCCCGTATCCAGGCTTTCCGCAACCGTGCGCCGTGCTTCCCCCTGATGGACCAGCTCCCGTTCGAAAACATCGGCGAAATCCAACATCTGGCGATCCCGTTCACCAAGGCCGTCCCGCCCGACGATCGCCTCCAGGCGGCGCAGATCACGGCCCCGGGCGTAGTGCCGGTAAAGGAGATTGGCCAGCTGGCGGTGGTCGGAACGGGTGCGCCCTGCACCGATCCCCTGCTGCATGAGGCGCGACAGACTGGGAAGCACGTCCACCGGGGGAAAAATCCCCTGTTGATGCAGCTCTCGCGACAGGACGATCTGCCCCTCGGTGATGTAGCCGGTCAGGTCGGGGATCGGATGGGTGATGTCGTCCTCCGGCATGGTCACCACCGGCAGCATTGTCACCGAACCGGTCAGGCCGCGGATGCGCCCGGCCCGCTCGTAGAGAGACGACAGGTCGGAGTAGAGGTATCCCGGATAGCCGCGCCGCCCGGGCAGTTCCTCGCGGGCGGTCGAAACCTCTCGCAGGGCGTCGCAGTAATTGGTCATGTCGGTGATCAGCACCAGTACATCCATGCCGTGGCTGAAGGCGAGGTATTCGGCCACGGCGAGCCCGAAGCGGGGAGCCAGCAGACGCTCGATGACCGGCTCCCCGGCGCGGTTGATGAAGGCGGAAAAACCGCCCTGCATCCCGCTCAGAACGTCCATGTAGTAGGAATACTCGTGATGGGTCAGCCCCAGGGCCACGAACACCACCACGAACCGGCCACCTCCCGTCAGGCGGGCGTTCTTCAGGATGCCCGCCGCCATCTCCTTGGCGGGAAGGCCGGCACAGGAAAAAATCGGCAGTTTCTGGCCGCGCACCAGGGTGTTCAAGGCGTCGATGGTGCTGAATCCGGTCTCGATGAAATCCTGCGGCCTTGCCCGTGCCACCGGATTGATCGGGGCTCCCGATATGGGGCCCCACCGTTCGGGGATATAGGGAGGTTCGTTGTCCAGCGGTGCGAAGGAGCCGCTGAAGACCCGGCCGATTAC
>Ga0154471_174_pt1 | contig 62474 bp, 27 predicted proteins | sample RifGroC2_FD_115950 | JGI IMG/M metagenome (GOLD analysis project Ga0154471, IMG submission 115950) | Geobacteraceae bacterium GWC2_53_11
CCCTTCGAGCAGTCCGTCCGCGATGCCGGTAACAACGATTGTCTGCGGCGTGGACCAGTTGAGTGTTGTAAAGGTAATCTCGGCAACCGGATCATACGTGTAGGAACCGACCGATCCGCTGCGCAGCCAGGCCTTGACCTGATGGCTGCCCTGATCATCAAGCAGGTCGGCAAGTGAGAGTTTTACATCCGCGCCCGGAGCGCGGGTCAGACTGAGGGTATAGACGTCGGAATACGCATCGGCGGCAATTGCCTGACCGGCTGCATTATTCTCGCTGACGACGATACTGTCATTGACCTTGTTCACCACCACTGCGGCGGCATCATTGTCGAACACCTGCACCGGCATGGTCAGCACTGTCAAGCTATCATAAGCGCCGCCGTCATCCGGCTTGGCACCCTGCTGGATACTGTGCTGGATATTGATGGTGCGCACACCTTCAGCAAGGGTATCATTGGGTGCGGAGACTTCAATTATCTGCGGAATGAACCAGTTGTTACGATCGAACACAAGAGTCGTGCTTTGCAGCCCGTTGACGAGCAGGCCAAGGCCGCCGGCGCGCGTTTCACTTTCCTTCAGCTCTGATGGCGAAGCGGTAACATACACATCTTCTTCAGGTGCCCGGGACAATACGACAGAGTACCTGCCGCGCACCAGGCCCGCCGCTAAAGCAGCGGCATTGTCTTCAAACACACGCAACGGGCCGTCGAAAGTTCTGATAATTATGCCCGGCTTTTCGTTGTCGGTCACGCTGGCCGAAATATCCTGTGCAGTGGCATTGGCATAGCCTGAGGCAACGCTGTTGCCAGGCAGTGAGACGTCGATAATGCCGCTGTGACCGAGCAGATCGTTACTGACAACTTCAATGGTCCCGCTGTTTTCGCTGCCGGCGACATTGAAGGTGTCGCTCCCCTTACCGCCGATCAGATTGACAGAGACACCGTCCTTGGTGCTGGCGATATAGTAATTGTCGTTGCCTTCCAGCGCATCGATGTTCAGACTTTCGATGCCGTTGAAATCGACATGCAGTCCGGCGCCGAAGATGCCGGCGTCGGTAACCACGAACTTGTCGGCATATTCGGTGCCTACCACGGTAAGCGTGTCAAGACCGTCGCCCCCCTCGATATGCACCGGCGCGTTGACCGTGTAGGTAATCAGGTCGGCACCCTTGCCGCCGTTGACGTTGGTGATCGGCGCATTAAGATCGCTCGGATCCACGGCAACAAAGGCGCGTACCGTGAAGGTATCGTTGTCGTCCTCGCCGAACAGCCAGAGATCCGCCTTGTTGCTGTACACAACAAAAGAGTCGTTACCGTTGCCGCCGTAGAGGGTGGTTGCGTGGTGCACGCCTGCGGTGAGGTAGCCGAGCGTAATGGGAGTGGTGGGAATATAATCTTTTTCCGCAAGACCGGCGTAGGCGTCGCGTGGCGACTGGTAGACCTGGCCGATCTGGAAACGGTCGGCGCCGCTGTCGCCATAAACGGTCAGCGCCGAGCTGGTGTCGTCAAAGACAAAGGTGTCATCACCTTCGCGGCCAAAAATGGTCACGCCGGCAGCAATTGCACCGTAATTCACCCGCTCGGCACCGCCGCCTGCCATCGGGAGGCGCTCGGCATCGGTCTGCAAGCCGATAATTGCATTGGGGCGGAACAGGAAGAAGTCGGCATCGTTGGTGCCGTATATGGTTAACCGGTCGTTGTTGTCAGCACTTGAGATAACAGTGCCATTCGCATCTCTGGCAAGACTGTCAACGGTGATGTTGGCACTGCCGCTGCCGGAGAGGCCGACGCGGTACACGTCGCTTCCATCATCACCGTGGATAGCCAGTTCACCCGTGTCGACTGTTGAAGTACCGCTTAACAGACTTATACCATCGGCGAAGGTCTGACTGCCGGTCTCATCATAATTGACCCGCAGGGTATCTGCGCCGGCACCGGCTGAAATATCGGTGTAGGCATTGGTCGCCCCGACATTGATGATGTCGTCACCGCCGTTGGTTGCAATGGTGACATGCGCCACCGTGAGATCTGAATTGCTGATGGTGCCGTTGATCCAGAGGGTGTCGGCGCCGCTGCCGAGCTTAAGATCGGTAAACTCAAGGTCGGCAATATCATAAAGGGCAGGGATGAGAATACCACCGTTGCTGCTGAACAGCGAGCCGCCGTCCAGCGTCCAGGCACGCGCACTCCCGTCAAGAGTGTTGTTGAAATACAGATGATCCGCCGTGCCGGCGCCACCGGAAAGGCTGAGCTGACCTTTCATGTTGGACAGCGCATGGGTAGCGTCCCCCACCCTCAGCGCATCGTCACCGTCACCACCCTCTATACGGGTGATGGCACCGATGTTGCCTATCGAAACCGTCTGGACGAGAACCTCGTCATTGCCGCCGAAGGTGCGGATATTGGTGCTGTTGGCATGGGTGCTGGCCACGGTAAAGGAGTCACTGCCACTGCCAAGATCAATATTCAGAGTTTCAAAATTGGCATAGGTAATGCCGCCGGTCGCGCCAAGGCCGGTCACCGTGGTGGCGGTCAGCACGCCGTCGGTATTGGCAGAGAGGTCCCCCTTGTCGTTAAGCCTGAGGCTGTCCGAGCCTCCCTGCCCGTACACCTTCAAGATGCCGTTAATGGCATTAAGCGTACTGGTGCCGTCGGCGTCGGTGCTGCCGATGTAGAAGGTATCGGAGCCGCTGCCGGACTTGATGGTCGTGGTCGTCGCGGCATTGGTGCTGCGCACCTTCATGGTGTCGTTGTACGTGCTGCCCAGATTGATGTTGAGAGTTTCAACCGCGCCATAGGTGATGGTTGAGGTGTCGATTCCGGTACTGCTGTTGCGTCCCACAATGGTCGAAGCCGTCATCTGGACAAATGACGCCTGTGCCGTATCGTCGATGATCAGGGTATCGCTGTCGGCCCCGCCGATAATTGTCAAAGAAGCCGTGAAGTTGTTGAGGGTTCCGTTGGTCGCGCCGGTTTTTTTGGCGTTGCTGCCGACGTAGAACGTGTCAGAACCCGTTCCGCCATCAATGGTGGTGACGCTGGTGGTGTTGGTAATGGCTATCGTGTCATTCTTGACGCCGCCGAAGATGTTCACCGCGTTGGCTGTCAGTGTGCCGAGGATTTCCATCACAGAACCGGTTGTGCCCGGTGTTGTTTCACCGTGGGGATCATCGCCGTAAATGGTGATGGTGTTGCCGACGACAACGGCATTCTTGTTTATTTTGAGATGATCGCCGGCATAGATTATGACGTTATTCCGCACGCCGAAATCGTCTTCCGAACGAACTTCGACATCATCATCAATTTCCACATCGTCACTGTTATCGTCATCATCGTGAGCGGTAATGGTGATGTTGCCATGCCGCGAACGGATATTTTCCGTAATATGGATGGGGCTCATGGTCGTGATGGTGACCGGCCCGTCCGCGCTGACGCCGGTGCCGCCGACAGCCATCGCCCCGGTGTTCCTGATATAGACACCGCCGGTGGTCGAGGTGCCCTCAAGGGTGCTGACCTTGGAGGAAAGCATGTTTGCCGATGAGCCGATATCGCCCGAAGCAAACAGGCTTACAAATCCGGAGGTAACATTGGAGACGCCGGCTGATGCGGCATTGACGATCTTTCCGGATGGCGCCGAAATATAGGCATTGCCGCCGTTATTCGCCGCAACGGAGATCAGGTACAGGTCGCCCAGCCCCTGGACATAGGTATTGCCCCAACTGGAACTGGTCAGACCGACCGTGCCGGTTCTGATGATCAGATCCTCGCCGCCGGCGCTGCCGATGGTGCTGTTAAGCGATCTCAGGGTGATGCCGTTGCCGATGACCCGTTCGACAAGAGTGCTGTCTTTCCGCTTGATGCCCAGGTTGGCCATCAGCGCGACGTTGCCGGCGGTTGATTTGACTTCGTCGATCAACATGGCATGGTTGGACATTTCATAGAGGAAGATGTCGCCGCCGGCCAGTGCCTTGATGTCACCGGACTGGGTTTCAATGTAATTTGCGGCTGAACCGATGGTGCCCGCGGCCTGCAGGTAAATGCTGTCGGCGGTGATAACCTTGGCCATGTCGGCAAGCAGCTGCTGCGCAACCGGATCATAGCTGTCGGAAATGGAACCGCTGCTGACCAGGCTGACGTTGCCGCCGGTGGTATTGACTGCCATCAGCCGCAGGTCGGATTCCGCATTGATGAAAATATCGCCGCTGGCGCGCGCCGTCAGGCCGGTGCCGGTGGTCAGAACCAGATCAATCGGTCTGGCAACGGTGCCGATAGTTCCGCTCAGACCACCCTCGATAATGACATCGCCGCCCTTGATGTTTTCCTGTGCAATTCCGGCGCCGCTCCTGCCGTCAGTGAGCCCCGCCTTGGCCTTGATCCTGACTTCACCGGCAGCACTGATATGATTGATGGCAAAGCCGGCTTCCGTACCGACATTCACCTTGCCGCCGGTGGAGATGAAATCGACAACGCCGTTGGCCAGCACGTTGATATCGTCTACCTGCTTCACCTCGATATACTTGACGATGGCCGTCTTATCGAGATTGAGGACCCGGGCGGTGATGTCCGTGCCGGCAGCGTCGAAGAAGGTGACATCCTTCCGTTCGGCGGCTGCCAGGGCAATTTTGGCAGCTTCCGGCAGATTGTTCGACAGCGGCAGGTCGATCCTGATCTTATCGGCCTTGATGGTTCCGATATCCCCGGAAGATTTCACATAGACATTGAAGCCAAGGATATTCGGGTCTTCGCTTTCGCCGACCGTCGAAGAAACCGTTTTGGGCTGCAGGATGCTGGCGTTGACCGAGTTTCTCAGCATATCCTCGCTCCACGCGGCACGCTGCCGCATGACGTCGCCATCGGCAAAGAAATGACCGCTGCCGGTGACCGAACCGAGCGTGATGACGGTCGGCACCGTGGCCTCGGCATTTTCGCTGCTGACGGCCAGGCTAATCCTGTTCGGATTGGCAGTATCCTTTACGACGTAATATGACCTGCCATCCTCAAGTCCGCCTATGGCTGCCGGGGCTGTCCCGTTGCTGTAGACGAACGCCGTGCCGGTGGCAAAACCGTGTCCGGTCAACGTGACGGTGTTGGCGCTGTCGTTGACAGCGGCAAACGGATCGAATGATTTTGCCCCCAGCGCATGCATGACACCGGCAATACCCATGGCATCGAGATCGATGAAGGTCCCGTTTGCGGCGTTGGCGGCCGTTGCTGCCAGCTTGACCGTATTGGCGTCAACAACGATGGCGTAATAGGTCGCGCCATCCTGCAGGCCGACGATGGAACTGCCGCTATGATAGGTCACCACCTGGCCGGTGGTGAAGACGTTGGCGCCGACGTCGATGCTGTTGCCGCTGACGGCGGAGGCGCCGACAGTCTGGTGAAGGGCAGTGGCGTTGACATCGTAGTTCCAGCCCGGATCGAACGTGGCGGTAACCGTGCCGTAAGTTTTGTGCAGATCCCGGTACTCTTTGGTACGGGCGTTCTCAAGCGTCGTAATGGCGTTGCTGACGAACGTAGCAAGCGCCGTCCCGGAATAGCCCTGCTTTATCCCTTCCGCATTATAGAAAGTGCTGTAGGCAGTGCGCTCGGCAGCGGTAAGCGTAACCGTGAAATTTGCATCGAACAGCGCCGGGTTCGGCTGGCGGTTGCGATACTGCCAGTAGGCGTTATATTCGGATGTTTTGGTATTCTGATACGCATTGATGGTGGCGGTGATACTGACTCCGGCGGTATCTTCCGTAGCCTGCATCCGGTTCCAGAGCTGAAGCAGCTGGTCGGCGGTACGATCGTCGCGAACCGTCAGGGTGTTGGCATCGATAAGGCTGCCCGCTTTTACTTCAATGCGCACGTTTGCGTTGCTCTGGGCCTTGATCAGGCTCAGGTTGCCGCTGTTTTCCGTCAGGAAGATGCTCTGGGATGCCGTGAGCGTGACCCGATCCCTGGCCAGCGTCGTGCCGCTGTCAATGGTCAGGGCACGGGCGCCGGCACCCGGAGTGCTGGCGCCCGTGCCGCCGCTGCCAAGGGCACCGATGCTACCGGATGAAGAGGTGAGGGTGATCGATCCGCCTCTGATCAGATTGTCGGAACCCGCACTGTAATCCGCGGCGGCAAGGATGCCCCCGGCGCTGGTCAGGACGATATCGCCGTTCTTGTTGTCGGTGACAACCCTGTTGATCGTCAGGGAGCCCAGTATCTCGCTGATCCTGATATCGCCCCTGGTGGTGACGGCAGTCAGGATTCCGCTATCCGTTGTCAGGTCGGTCTGCAGGGTATTAGCCGAGCCGATGCCGTTTACCGCCGTCAGCGTGACGTTTTTGCCGCCGATGACGGCATCACTGTTAATCACGATTATCTGGTCGCCGGCAGCAAGATTTGTCAGGCCGGCCACATCCTTGATAGTTCCGCCGATCAGAATGTCGCCGCCGCTGTTGACCACCACCCCGACGTTGGCATCACCCGCATCGAAACCGATGAAATCGATATCGATTGCCCGGTCGGCACGGATGCTGTTGTTGTAGTAGTCCTTCTTGCCCTGAACCGTCGTCACCTCTGAATAATAGGTGCTTTTCCCGTACCACGTCGAGGTTTCCCAGTTGCGTTTCGATACGGCCGGATCGCCGACATTCATGGTGAAATAATTGTAGGAATAATCACTGGTATCAGCGGAAACCTTGACGTACTCACCCGGCTCGCGAATCGGCCTCGGATCGATGTTCTCGCGATACGGCCCGCTGATCATGTTGCCCGGGTCGGCGGCCAGCGCATCGATCCCCAGCCAGGCTGAACTGGAGTATGTCGCCGTCGTTTTGGTCTGGTAATTCTGGCCGTTGGACCAGTAGTAACGCATGCCTGCCAGAGGATCGTAGTCCGCCGAACGGGCTCCGCTTCCCAGGCCGAAGGTTTCCCCGGAAACGAGGATGCCGGTCTGGGTGTTTTTCTGGAAATAGGTCCTGGTTTTGACCACGCCGTTTTCACGGTAGTATTCGGTAACCCGTATGCCGCCGTCCGCCTGCATGAAAGAGGTGTCGGTAATTTTCAGTTTGCCCGCAACGCCTTTGCCGGAGTCGAGTTTGTTGACCACCAGATCATAGCCGGTCTGGTTATCAACCTTGACGCTTCCGTAGCCGTCCATGACGTTAAGATGGCCGCCGCCGGTGCTGACGATCTGGCCAAACAGCTCCATGTAGCCGCCCGCCACCTGGGCAGCCCAGGCTTCAAGGCGATCTTTCTCAACGTTGAAGTTGACATTGATATTATCGGAGCCGTCCGAAGGGAGGGTGAAGGATTTCCAGTCGTCGGTGGTAAGGCCGAACTGGTTTTTCAGATAGGTGGCCAGCGAAAGTTTGGTTTCCGTTGTTTCGACGATCAGCTCGCCAAACCAGGTGCTGCCCACAACCGTGTCGGAATACCCGGTGCTGCCGAATACCGAGGTTGAAGCAAAACCGTACGAATTGGCCTGGGCCTTGGTAAGGGTGGTCACGCCGCTGCGATACAGGTTGTAGGCAATTTTGGCTGCACTGATACGCGAGGCATCGGCGGAGGCATCAACCGTAACCGTCCGCACCGGCAGACCGCTCTGCACCGTACCGGCAATGTTCAGATATTTGGCACTGATGGAGACATTGTTGGCGGCAATAATATTGCCTTTACCGTTCATCAGGTTCGCCTGGCTGCCGGAGTTTTCGTCCAGGTTTACCGTACCGACGACATTCGCCCCAAGGGCGGCATTGACGGCTGAATTGAGGGCTGCTGTGCCGCCACTGCCGCCGGTGACGCTGAAGCTTGCGGCTCCGCTGGCGCGTGCGGCGGCCTCGGCCGCTGCCCAGGCGGTACCGGGGTTGTTGCCGGCAGTGTACAGGGCGTCAATGTAGCTCTGGACGAAATTCTGTCCGGTGGTCAGGGTCAGCTCGCCGGCGCTGATATTGGCGCTGGAGTAGATGCTCCCCTGGGCAATGACCGTCACACTGCCGAGAACGTTGGTGACATCCCCGTCCATTTCAACCGAAGGAGTCTGGAATTTGTTGTATTTCGGGTCGGCAATATTGACCGGATTGTCTTCATTGAAATTGCTCTTGATGAGTATCTGCGGCGTGCTGCCGGTCTTTGTCACGTCAAAGCTCAAAGCCGTGGTCAAGCCGGCTGTTTTGTTCAGGATGCCGGAATTGTTCCAGATCTCGGTGCCGTTGAACATGACCGTGCCGCCGGCGTTGTCCGGAATGGTTATCCGGTTGAGGCGCAGGTTTGCCGGGCTGTTATTCTCAATCGAGATAGTGACGTCTCCCGGTGCCTTGAGGGTGCCGGAGCCGGAGAGATTGTCGGCATAAATCCTGATCAAGCCCGCCTGTGCCCAGATGTCCGACAGGGTGACATACGGAGCGGCCATCGAGGCAATGTAGACGTTCTTGTCCGCATTGTAGAGCCCCAGCTCCTTCATCTGCGCTTCGACCCTGTTGATCTCGATATTGAACGCCGCCACGGCTGCGGTATTACCCGCATACAGGGTTCTCATATCCAGCCAGTGCTTCCATTCCTTGATCAGGTTGGAGGCGATTGATTCGGTACTCAGAACCGGGTCCGGCATTCCTTCCGTTTTCGTGACGACCGCGCCGGCATCAATGCCGAAGTCTTTCGGGATCACAATCGACTGATTTTTCAGGGTGCCAACTTCAATGGCGCCGTTGACAATAACTGAGGTGTTGCGTTCATCCTTGGAAGTGCCGCCCTTCAGCTCATCGGATACTCCGCCGCCAAGTGCGCTGTTGATGCCGTCGGCAACAGCAGAAAGCCAGCTCTTGCCGGTGCCGGTGGCCTTGATGTTCGAAGGGCTGTACCGTTCGGCCTGCAGCCAGGCATCGCGGCCGAATTTCAGGTTTGCACCGCTGCCGACGATGACGGTGTTGTTCTCGATAATTTCGCCGTGCGATTTGAGGCTTTCAATCGGAAGAGCCGAGGCATTCAGTTCGTCGCCGCGCGAAATGATGGTGAACTCGCTTCTGACGCCGTCGCGGTTGCGACCGGCAAGCAGGTTAAGCGTGCCCAGGGCGTTGATGGTTGTGCCGGTGCCGACCGTGGACTGGTCATTGGCATGAATGCGCGCAAGCGCGTCAACGGCCGCTGCCGAAGCCAGTCCGTAGGTATGCACCTGCGGTTCAACCGTCAGAGAGCCACGGGTACGGCTCTGAACATCTACATTGCCAATCGTGTTGATCACAACATTGTTGCCGATTGAAGACGTGGCGTTGATCTCGTCGGCAAGGATGTAGCTCGTAGCAGCCGCGCAGTTGATAAGGCCGCCGGAATCCAGGCTGATATCGTCGAAACCTTCCACATCGTTGTAGGAAGAGATCAGGAAATTGCCCGGGTTGAGCGTGCTGCCGGTGATGGTGATTTTCGCGCCATTCCCGACGGTCGCATCCGTATAGTTCTTGATGATCGAAATGCTTTCGGCGGCGCTGCCGTTCAGCACGCCACCCTGTCCGGCCTTGACGTTGTACTGGTTTGTCCCGAGCAGATTCTTTCGGGCGGTGTTGGTGGCGTCAATCTGGAAATCAAGCGTCGAAACAACGGCGTTGCCGCCCAGTTTTGCCAGTACCGTGCTGGTATCAAGATTGGAGGCCTTGGCGCCGCTGACATTCAGCCCTCCCGCCGACATGGAATCGGTTCTGCTGTCGAATCGCGCCGTATGGCTGGAAAGGACTTTCAGGCTCGACACGTTGAGGGTGTTCTTTGACGTGCTGGCATCGTCGCCGATAAAAGCGCTGGTCGTGCTGGTGGCGGTAACCGAGGCCAGAGAGGCGGAACCGGCGATCAGTCCGCCGCTGCCGGCAACTGAGCCGGCAAAATTACTGTCATCGCCCGAGGCTGAAACCAGCAGTGCCGGACCGTTCCCCTTGCGATAGATGACGGTGTCGCCGTTGGCAAGGCCATTGTCGCTGCCGATCTGGATTGAGTCGCGTGCCGAGTTGAGTGCCGACGACGGATTGAACGTGAACGTCCGGCGATCATAGCCGGAAGCCTCGGTCAAGGTATTGCCGGAACCGAACACCGCCGGGTCACTCAGATTGACTATGATCGGCGCCGCTTGCGAACCCGCCGTATTGGTGGCGTTGGAGAAGGAGGAAGCCAGATTTACCCGCGTCGGAGTAAGTATGGTGAACCGGTGGCCGGTTCCGGTGGCCACGGCACCGTTCAGACTAAGTGCCCCCTTGACGGCGCCGGACGCGCCGGTCTCCGCATCGCGGGCACGGAAGCTGACCGTACCCGGAACGCTCGTGTCGAGGTTGGTCGTGGAAACGTCATACAGGCGGATACGGCTACGGTTGCTGCTGTCAACTTCAACATAATAGGTGCCGGAGTTGACCAGGCCGCCGACTGCGGTAGCAGGGACCGCAGTGCTGCTGCCGGAGTTGTAGGAGACCATCTCGCCGGTCGTCAGTCCGTGGTCGGCGCCCAGGTTGATCCATTCGCCACTGACGGCGCTTGCCGGAGTGAACGCGCGCACATCGTCAACAACCACATAATAGAGCTGGCCATCGATCAGCCCGCCGACCGGATCGCCTGAGGCAATGGTGACGCCGTTGCCCAGATATGAATTGGTTGTCACGTTGGAGTTCGCATAGGTGTCGTTGGCGCCGGCGGCAATCATGCCGTAGGTGCTGCTGTCCACGTTGGCATCCTGCCTGCTGTTGCCGGAAGCGTTGACGGCAACAGACGTGGCGACCGAAAGGGTGGTGTTGTCGGCAATATACCCGCTGACCGTCCCTGAGGTAGTTGCCGAGCTTGACGTTGCGTTGACGCCGATAAGGGAGCCGGAACTGCCGGTGGCGTAGGATTTGGCGGAATATCCGCCGGTCGGATAAGAGAGGGAAGCCAGTACCGACAGGGTGTTTGCGGAAATTGTCTTGGAACCGCCGCCGATATACGCCGTAACATTCGGCGTTACGGTCGAAGTCGCCTTGCTGACCCCGACGGTCAGCACGCCGCCGCTGACACCGCTGGCGTCGGAATTGGCACTGACTTTGTCGCTGGCAATGACGGAGAGATCTCCGCCCGCTTTGAGAGTCGAGCCGGTCGCGTAGGCGCTGACAACGGGAGTTATGGATGCTGTGGCAGCGTTCTCGCCGCCGATGGCTAGAATCCCGCCTGTGGCGGAATCCACATTTGCGGTTGCAGTATTCGACGCATCGGCAACAATCGAGAGATTGCCGCCCGCGGCAGCGGTAACCGAATCCATATGGGCAAGCGTGCTGCCGTTGCTGTTTGATGTCGCCGAGACGGCGCCGATCGCCACCAGACCGATGGTCAGGGTGCCGCTGCTTGATGTCGCCGTATTATCCGAACGCGACAGCAGTGAAATCGACCCGCCGGTTGTAAGCCGTGCGCCCGCATTGACCCTTGTATCAAGCTGTGCCGACGAGGTGGCAACGGCAACCGCTCCGTTCGCGGCGACAAGCCCGCCGCCGGGAGCCGAGGCGGATGCTTCCGCACCCTTGTTGATGACGGCTCCGGCAGTCGTGTAATTGTGCAATGTCTGGAGGTTGATGCCGTAGGCGCTGATCTGGGCATTGCCTATATAGGTATCCATGTCCGGCGTCACAACGGCATCGGACAGAACAACGCCCAGGCCGACAAGACCAACGGTCGTGCCTTCCGCTTTGGCCTTGGCCTTGTCCTCGGCCTTTGACGTCGCGGTCAGGATACCGGTCAGGGTGAGAACCGCACCGTCACCGATAAAGGCCATGATGGTCGGCGTGACATTGGCGTCAACATCGGCGCCGTTGCCGGCAAAGACGCCGCCGCCGGAAGCATTGCCATAAGCGTCGATGGTATTGGCCGAACTGGACAGCATGGTCAGGTGGCGGCCGCTGATGGTCGCGCCCTGGCCGATATAGCTCTTCACGGTTGGCTTGATTTCAACCTTGGAGATTGAAACTCCGATGGCGCCTACCCCGACGCTCACGCCAAAAGCATCGGCATCGCCGACAGCAGTGGCATCGGCGGTGAGGGAGATATCATTTACCGCGGCAATAGCCGCGCTGCCGGCAATATACGCTTCGACTGTGGGGTTTATGACCAGCGACGCTTCGTTGCCGGTAGCACTGGCAAGACCGACGGCAAGACCGTAGGCGGTGGAAGAAACGGTCGCATCCGAATCCGCCGCGATGGTTACGCCGTTAACCGCCTTGCCTGCCTCCTTGCCGACTTCCGCATATTCACCGATATAGGCCTTGGTGGCACCGCCCAGTGTGGTTTTGGTTACCGAGGCCCCGGCACTGATCAGGCCGCCGGTTGCCCCGAGGCTGGTGCCTTTGATGCTGTAGGTTGAATTGGCCGTAATTGAGAGAAGGTTCGCGTTGGTTATTTTTGTCTTCGCCGCAGCCGATGTCCCTTCAATATATGCCAGCGTGGAGTTTGAAATCGTGGTGGCAACGACCGAACCGCCCAGGGCCAAGCCTCCGGAAGCGGCAAGACTGAAGGTCAGCACATCAACCGTGGCACTGTCTGTTGCGGACAGCCCGACCGTGCCGCCCGCAGAAATCGTGGATGTGCCACGGATATCCGCATGGGTGGTAGTTGCCAGATCGCTTGTCACCGCCGAAGCATTCAGGCCAGCGATACCGCCGAAACTGAAGCCGGCGGCAAGCCCGGCAACCCTCGCGTCTGAAGTGGCAGCAAGCGAGACATCGGAATTTTGCGACGTGGCGACGGAGTTTACGATTTCGGCTTTAACTTCATTTTTGACGCTGTTGGTAACAACCGCGGCACCGAGAGCGATACCTCCGGAGCCGGCAATATTTCCGGCAAAGGCGACAATATTCGCATTGGCATCAACGGTATGCCCTTCAAGTTTACCGATAACCTTGGTTGTCACATCGTTGGCGGAAGTGGCCACTGTTGTTGGCGGGGTATCGGAAGCGCCAAGGCTTATGCGGCCTGCTCCGGTAACCGTTGAAGCGGTGAAGAGGGCATCAACCTTGTTGGCAATCGTGTTGGTGGTTACTGATGCCTGTCCGGAAATGCCGCCCGAAATGGCAACACCGGCTGCAAATGAACGGATTACCGGTACCGACTGGGAAGCCAGCGACACGGCGCCTCCGGATGTTACCGTGGATCTGGTTACCGCGGTATGCACCCCGTTGGCGATCTCGTTGATCGACACGGCAGCGCCGAACGCACCGCCAAGGGCAGCGGAAAGGCCGACCGCGATGGAATCAACGGTTGAAGAATCGGCGGCGGTAAGTTCGACATTTCCGGTGCCGCTGGTGCGGACATTGGTGCTGTCCACAATCGAAGCATCGACCGCATTATGGATCTTGTTGACCGCCAGGGACAGGTTGCCGGCGCCGATGGCTGAGACCGCCGCACCGCCGACAAAGCTGAACATGTCCGCATCGGAAAGAGCGCTCAACTGGATGGCGCCGCCGCTGGTCACGGTGGAGGCGTTGATGTCGGCCGAAATGGTGTTGCCGATGTCGTTGATAGCCACAATGGCCGACCCGCCAACCGCCCCGCCCAGGGCAAAGCCAAGCCCGAGCGAAGAAATTTTTGACGTGTCTTTTGCCAGCTGAATGACGCTGCCGCCGGTAGTGACCTGTGAACCGCCCTTGATAGAGGCATCAACCGTATTCGATATGTCGTTACCCAGGCCGGTGGCATTGATGGACACCCCGCCAGAGGCGGCAACGCCTGCGGCCACCGCAATAATGGAGGAGCTCGACAGGGCGTTCAGAGTGACAGATCCCGCCGTCGAAGCGACCGTGGAACCGATGATATCCGCCGTAACCGTATTAGTGATGACGTTGCCGACCAGAGTGAAGTTTGCCGCCACACCGCTCGAACCGGCCAAGCCGACGACAACCGAAAGGATATTGGCCGAAGCCAGATCAACGCCGTCGGGCGAATCGGTCAAGGCGTTATCGAGTTTTGCCTGCTGGTTGGCAGGGACTGCCAATGCCGCAGGAGTTCCGGCTTTCACATCGCTTGCGGTAAGGGATACGGCGCCCTGAGCGCGTACTGCGGAGTTACTGTCGATGGTTGAGGAAATCGTATTGGCAATGACATTGCCAACCGCTGTCACCTGAACGCTGAAGCCCGCTGAAACCGCCACGCCGATGGTCATGGAGCGGATAACGGCTGCCGAGTTGGCCGACATGGTGACCGACGAAGCAGCTGAATCCAGCGTCGAACCACTGACAAAGGTTTTGATGGAGTTGGTAATCACGTTGGCTGACAGTGCCGCACCCACCGCGCCGCCGCCGGCGGCAGCGCCGAATGCCAGCGCATCGACCGTGGAGCTGTCCGAGGCCGAAATGGTGACCGCACCGTGGACATCCACGTCAGAAGCGACGCCGTTTGCACTGGCAATGCCAGCGTTGACTGTATTGGTTATCGTATTTGCGGAGAGTGACAGCAGTCCGGCGCCGGTGCCGAAGGCAACGCCGGCGGTGAACCCGAGAATAGTGGCGGCCGACTCCGCTTTCAACTGCAAGGAGGCGCCGCTTGAAACCGTGGACCGCTCTATCACCGCTTCAATGGTGTTGCTGATAACGTTGGCGCCGATCAGGGCTCCGGCGCCGACAGCACCGGAACCGGCCACGCTTACGCCCAGCGAGCGGATACCGGATTGATCTGAAGCGGTCTGTTTTACCAAGCCGGCTGCCGTTACGGTTGAACCGCCCCTGACAGAAGCATCGACGGTATTGGCGATGACATTGCCGAAACCGGTGGCATTGACGGCAACGGCCCCTGAACCGGCAACCCCCACGGTTGCCGCAATAATACCGGCCTTGGAGGTGGCGTTAAGTTCAACCGTGCCGCTATTGGTGGTGGTAACGCGGGAGTTGACAATATCCGCTTCAATGGTGTTGGCGATAACGTTGCCGGTAAAGGCGCCATTCACCGCAACCCCGCCGGTACCGGCGACACTGATGTTGATTGCCAGGATATTGGCCGTCGGATCAAGGGGAGAGCCGCTGAGCGAATTATTGACTTCCGCCTGCTTGTCGGCAGGCACCAGCCAGGCCGGCAGGACACTCGGTGCAAGATCCGAGGCGGTCAACGTCACATTGCCCGCTGCGGAGACCGTTGAGGCGCTGATCGTCGAGTTGACCTTGTTGCTGATCACGTTGCCCATCGCGGTGAGCTGCACGGCAAAGCCGCCCGATCCCGACACTCCGATGGCAAGGGTTCTGATAATCTCGGACGAATTTGCGGTCAGGGCAAGCGCCCCGCCGGACGTCAGCGTTGAGCCGCTGATGGCTGCTTCGATGGTATTGGTTATGACGTTGGCTGAAAGCGCCACGCCCACGGCGCCGCCGCCGGTGCCCGATACGCCGATGGCAATGGCGTCGATGGTGGAGGCATCTTTTGCCGATATGGCGGCCGCGCCATTGGAGTGAACATTCGAAGCAGCGCCGTCATTAACGACTCCCGCCTTGATGCTGTTGGTGATCACGTTGCCGGACAGCGACAACAGCACTGCCGCAGCTCCCGACCCGGCGACGCCCGTTGAGAAGCCCAGGATGCTGGCGGCCGACTCGGCGGAAAGGTTCAGCGTGGAACCGCTCGACACCGTGGAGCCGGATATCTGCGCCGCTATCGTGTTCGTGATGACGTTGGCCCCGATCAGGGCGCCGACAGCCACTGCTCCCGTTCCGGCCACGCTGATGCCAAGAGAACGGATAGAGGACTGATCGATGGCGGACTGCTTCACCAGACCGGCGGCAGTAACCGTTGAGCCCCCCTTGATGGAAGCTTCAATCGTGTTGGTGATGACATTGCCGAAGCCGGTAGCGTTTACCGCAACCGCGCCGGAACCGGCGACGCCGACGGTGACGCCGATTATTCCGGCCTTCGATTTTGCTCCCAGGTCAACTTTGCCGCCGTTTGTCGTGGTGACGGTGGAGTGATCAAGAATATCGGCCTGAATCGTGTTGGCGATGAGGTTGCCGGTGAGGGCGGCGTTGACCGCAACTCCTCCGGTAGCGGCGACGCTGATGTTGACGGCCAGGATGTTGGCGGCAGGATCGACCGGCGAACCGCTCAGGGCGCTATCGACTTTCGACTGCGTGGCAGCCGGCACCAGCCATGCGGGGACGATGCTCGGTGCGATATCCTGTGCCAGCAAGGTCACATCACCGGCTGCCGTTACGCTGGAAGCGCTGATGGTGGATGTCACTCTGTTGCTGATCGCATTGCCCATCGCGGAAACCTGGACGGCAAATCCGCCCGATCCGGCCACGCCGATCCCCAGGGTGCGGATGATTTCCGAAGAGTCCGCGGTCAGGGTAAGCGCCCCGCCGGAAATAAGGGTCGAACCGCTGATGGTGGACTGGATCGTGTTCGCGATGACGTTGGCGGCCAGCGTCACGCCTACCGCACCGCCGCCGGTGCCGGACACACCGATGGCGATGGCATCAATGGTTGAGCTGTCTTTTGCCGAGATGCCGACCACGCCGCCGGAATGGACGCTCGAGACGCCGATCTCATTCACGACTCCGGCCTTGATGGTATTGGTAATCACGTTGGCCGACAGGGACAACAGGACCGATGCGGCACCCGAACCGGCTACTCCGGTGGTAAAGCCCAGAATACTTGCGGCGGATTCAGCGGCAAGATTCAGTGTTGTGCCGCTTGCAACGGTTGAGCTGGAGATCTGGGAGATAATGGAGTTGGTGATGACGTTGGCGCCGATCAGCGCCCCGACAGCTACCGCGCCGGAACCGGCCACACTGATGCCGAGAGCGCGGATGCTGGAGCGATCGGTCGCAGCCTGATTAATCAGGCCGGCCGCCGTTACGGTTGAACCGCCTCTGATGGACGCGTCAATGGTATTGGAAATCACGTTGCCGAAGCCGGTGGCGTTCACCGCAACGGAGCCGGAACCGGCCACGCCGACCGTGACGCCGATGATGCCGGCCTTGGAATCGGCGTGCAGATCGACCTTGCCGCCCGTTGACTGCACCGTGGCGTGGTCAAGCACATCAGCCTTGATGGTATTGGCAATCACGTTGCCGGTAAATGCGCCGTTGACCGCCACGGAGCCGGAAGCGGCCACGCTGATGTTGACGGCCAGGATGTTGGCCGCCGGATCGATCGGTGATCCTGACAGCGCGGCATCGACATCATTTTTGTTTTTCGTGCTGCCCAGATTCCAGCCGGTCAGGACGCTCGGGGCGATGTCCTCGGCGGCGATCACGACATCCCCCGCCGCACGGACGCTGGTATTGGAGCCGCTGATGACGGCCGCCACGTTATTGGCAATCACGTTGCCCATGGCAGTAACCTGAACCGCAACCGAACCGGAGCCCGCTACGCCAAGCGCCAGCGCCCGGATTATTTCCGCCGAGTCGGCGGTTATGGTCAGCGAGGACGAGGTATCAAGGGTTGATCCGCCGCTGATCGTGGCATGAATGGTGTTGGCAATGACATTGGCCGACAGCCCCACGCCGACGGCTGTCGAACCGGAGCCGGCCACACCGAAGGCGATGGCATCAATAATGGAGGAATCGGTTGCGGTGATGGTAACCGCGCCGGCTCCCCGCACCGCGGCCGCATCAGTGACCTCGGCCCTGGTCGTGTTGGTCACCACGTTGCCGGCCATGGTAACCTGAACCGCAACCGAACCCGAAGCGGCGACACCGCCGGCAAAGCTGAAGATGGTCGAATTGGCGGAGGCAGACACGTCCAGCGTGGAACCGCTGCTCACCGTTGCGCCAGAAATCAGCGCCGTCACCGAGTTGGTGATGACGTTGGCGCCGATAATCGCGGAGATGGAAGCATTGCCGGATGCGGCGACACTCAAACCGACCGAGGTGATGTGCGACTGGTCGCGGGCGGTGAGATCAACTACTCCGCCGGCCCTGACGACAGTTGAAGCACCGGTAATGGAGGCATCAACGCTGTTGGTGATCACGTTGCCGAAACCGGTGGCTTGCACGGCAACCTTGCCGGATGCACCGACCCCGACGCTCAGGGCAATGATCCCGGTTCTGGAAAGAGCGGTCAGGTAGACATCGGCGGCTGAACTGCTGATCACGGTTCCCGCCTGGTTGACTCCGGCAAGCACGGTGGAATTGCTGACGTCTGCCTTAACGGTATTCGTCACCACGTTGCCCATCAAGGATACGCCGACCGCGACTTTGCCCGACCCGGCCACGCTGACCATTACCGCCAGAATATTGGCGTTAAGGTCAATGGGCGATCCGCTTAATGCATCATTCAAATCCTTCTGGTCATCGGCGGAGAGCATCCATGAGGGGAGCACCGTTGGCGCGATATCCTGTGCCGTGATGGTCACATCGCCCGCGGCCTTTACCGTTGAATCGGACACGATAGACGTGATCGTGTTGGCAACCCCGTTGCCAAGCGCCGACACTGAAACGGCGACGTCGCCGCCTCCTGAAACGCCTATGCCGAGAGCCCTGATGATTGACGAGGATGTTGCGTCGAGAGAGACAAACGCCGAGGAGTTCGTCACCGTTCCGGCGGCGGTTATCCCTGCCAGCACGGTTGAGCCGCCTGAAACGGCGGTGGTAACCTTGTTGGTAATGACGTTGGCCGATACGGCGGCGCCGATGGCGGTTTTACCCGCACCGGTCGCACCAAGCGCCAGCGCGTCGATCACCGAAGCATCGATGGCGGAAAGGGCAACGCTGCCGAAGGCGGTTACGCTGGAGCCGTTGGTGATGGCGGCATCGATGCTGTTGTTGATAATGTTGGCCGAAGCGGCAACGCCAACGGCAACTTTACCGGCCCCGGCACCGGCAATCGTCAGGTTGACGATCTGCGAGCTGCCGAAGGTCGGCATGGTAACACCGGAGGTACCCACCGCAATTTTTGCCGGATCGGCCGGAGTTGTTGGAGGAGCCATCCCGGCGGCCAGCGAAACCTTGCCGGCGGTTGAGGTCACTGAGGACCCGTCAATGACGGCTCTGATGCTGTTCTGCTCATAGACGGTTGAGGCGGCAACACCGATGGCCGTCTTACCGGAACCGGCAAAGCCGCCGGCAACGACAATGACGGTGGTGCTGTCGTTGGCGGTAAGCTTAACGTCACCGGTGGCGGTGAGGGTTGATGCACCGGTCACCTTGGCCGCAACCGTGCTCATGGTCACATTTGCCGAAATAGAGCCGCCAAGGGCAAATTTCTCGCCCCCTGCACCGCCAAGCGTAACGCTGACCAGCACTTCCTTCGACAACGCCGAGATATCCAGGGTCGAGCCAGAGGTAATGATTGCCGTATCCGCAACGGCAGTCACATTGTTGAACACCAGGTTGACGCCCAGAGCCGCTCCAGCGGCCGAACCGCCGGTTTTCACCGCAACGGCGACACCACCGGCCAGCGCCACGCTGACCTCCTGGTCTTCCGCCGCCAGGGCAACGGCGCCACCGGCCATAATGGTGCTGTGCAGGATATGGGCATCAATCGAGTTGATGAAGAGGTTCATCGCAACGGAACCGGCAATTGCGGTCTTTTCCGAGCCGGAACCGGCAACGGCAAGCGTGACCACCGTTCCGCTTGCCTTGGCTTTGCTGCTGAACGAACCAGAGGTACGCAGGGTGGAGTTTTCCACCGCCGCGACTACGCTGTTATTCACCGTATTGACGGCAATGGCCGCGCCCAACCCGGCATCCTTGCCGAGCCCAAAGGCACCGGCAAAGGTATAAATCGAACTGCTGTCCTGGGCCTGCAGCGTAATGTTGCCGGTTGAATCGGCCGATGTCGTGGTGCCGGTAATTTTTGCTTCAACGGTGTTTCTGAGCAGATTGAGGGTAACCGTGCCTGCGCCGCCTGTTCCCTTCTGGGTGCTGGCAGCCACGCCGACGGAGCCGGTGACCGAGACAATCAGGCCGTCACTGGTGGCAAGGACATCCAGGTTGCCGGTATGCTTGAAGTCGGTAAGCGCGTCGATCTGTGAACGTACAATATTCTCGGTATAGGAGAAACCGATGGCGACCCCGTAGCCCCCTTTACCGCCAAAAGCTCCGGAACCGGCAATGGCAATCAGGTTGGTGCTGTCGGACGCATCCAGTTTCACGCTGCCGTTGACAAGAGCCGAACCGGCAATGTTACGCAGGCCGGTCTCAACCGTATAGGTGGAGACATTCACCCCAACGGAACCGGCAACCGCATTCCCCTTGTCACCGGTTGCTCCGGCCAGGCCGGCAGCCAGGGAGACGGTCCAGCCGGTACGTTTCGCTTCCATGGCCAACTCGTGAAGATGAAGGGTGGTGGCCCCATCAATAAAGGCGTCGGTCGTACCGAACTGGACGTTGATACCGAAACCGCCGGCAATGCCGGTGGAGGAACCGCCGCCGCTCCCTTTGGCAAAGGCCATTGCTCCGGCAATCGAGCCGACTATTGAGGAATTCAGGGCGGTCAGCGCCAGCGTCGAGGTCGGGGCCGAGAAAGCTCCGGTGTTGCGGATATAGGCACGAGCGTCATCGTGGATTATGGTGACGGCTGCCGAACCGGAGACACCAAGTGCCGCTTTGGATTCCGGCGTCTGTTTGTTGTTTTCGGTGGTTTTCTTGATCGGCTCAACGGCAGTGTTGACGTCTTTGATCTTTTCCTTAACTTCTCCGTTTTTCTTCATCAACTCGGCAATGACGGAATTCTGCTTGTTCTGCCAATCGCCCAGCGCCTTGTTGCTTTTTGTCGAGCCGTCGGACCCCTGGGTGCCGCCCGTACCACGGTTCGGTTTCGGCTTTTGCTCGGGCGTCGGTTCCGGCTTGGGTGTTTCAGCCGGTTTGGCAGTCGGCGCTATCGCCACACTGCCGGCCACGGCAAAGTTGCCGATGAAGCCGTTATTTTCAGCGTGCAGCCGCACATCGCCAACCGAGGTAAAGCTTCCTTTTGTGCCCGAGGTCGTATCGCTGGCCAGATCGCCGATTACAGCCTGGGTATTGCGGGTAACATAGTCAACTCCGGCGCTGACACCAATACCGGTTGCCTTGGAAATGGCAACACCACCTGCGATTGTAATATCGAGGATATGGTCAGTGGCGCTGACAATGACCGAACCGTTATCGGCAGCATCTGTAGTTGCCGGATCCAGTACCAACGCGGAACCGACATCGATTACCGCGCCGTTTTCGATCTGGGCAATGGTGGTATCCAGCACCACGTTCGCCAGGAACGCCCCGTTGAAGGCTACCTTGTCGGACGAACCGCCCGAAGCGCCGATGGTCACGGCAACAACGTCGGTGCTGGCATCGACATGCAGGCTGTCGGCGTGCAGGTTGACGCCGTCTTCAATCTTGGCGATGGCGGTGTTGTTGTAGACATATACCCCGATAGCAGCGCCAACCGCCCCCTGCTCTGCGGAAGTGCCAAGTGGATTGAGATTGTCTCCGGCCGCCTTTTTGGCTTTCGCCTTGTAATCTTTCTCGCCTTTTTTGGGAATCAGGTCGGTCACGAGACCGACCGGGTTGGGCAGACTGAAATTTCCCACCACATGGGCAGACTGGTTCTGGATCGTTGCCTGCACGATTACCGACTGGGACGTGCCGGTGTGCGTCTTCTGGTTAATGGCGGCGCCGCTTTTGATGGTCGCTGCCGCACTGTTTTGCAGATATTCGGTGATCAGCACACCGGCAACGGCAACTTTATCACCCGAAGCGGTGGCGGTTGACCAGTCATTGGCAAACCATCCGGAGGTGCCGATGTCTGAATTAATATAGGTCGTCAGGGTTCTGAGGAAGTTGGTGCCCATCTTCAGGATCGGGTTGCTCCCTTCCCACTTGCTGGTGTCGCTGAAATCCTCCGTCAGCAGGTTGATATCCCTTTCCGGGGTACTGCCGACGTACTCGTACCAGGTTCCCACATCGCCGTTGCCGGTATGATTGGACTTGACTTCAACGATATCGCCGGTTCGAACCGAAATATTCTGTTCGGCGTTCTCGGTGGTATAAAAATTGTCCGTATAGGTTTCCGTGACAAACGGGTCATAGACCAGATTCTTCCATCCAGACCATTCAAACGGGCTGAGAGCCTCGGCAATGACTGACAGTTCGCCCCCTGCATCGACCTGGGCGCCGCTGTTGATATACGCCTTGGCATCGTTTTCATAGACACCGACACCCAACGCCACCGAACCGGAGAATTTATTACCTTCGCCGCCATGATCGGAGTCGTTGTCTTCATTGGCAGCAGCCGACGAACTCGCGCCAAACCAGGGCGAACTGCTGATACTGCTGTAGACGGTGACCGAATCACCAGCCTCAACTTCACCTTTCAGGGTGTTGTCGCTTTTGCCGTCGCCTATCCGGGCGTTTGTCCTGTTGAAATCAACCTCTACGGCTACGGCACCGGCAAGATCCAGTTTCGATTCAGCCGGTTTTTTCTCTTCCTGGGTAGGAGCGTTCTTGTCCGTTTCCGCTGTTGCAGCCTTGTTTTTATTGAACAGTTTTTTGGCGTAGCCAAAGAGCGCCGGAATTCCTTTACTGGTCGCAGCAGATTTGGCATCGTCCAGATAGTCGCCGGTGCTGTCATCGCCTACCCCTGCGGAAGCTGAGGTTCCCATGGAGGTGGAAGGGACAACAAAGAGCTTGGTGGTGTCAACCGAGTTTTGCGTCATGGTGGCGTTGACTTCAACCTTGCCGCCTACGACCGCGGTGCCGTCCAGGAAAGCGTTGGTGTCGCCGTCGGAATAGGAGAAGGCAATCGCGACCGCCACGGCCCCGGCCTGACCGGCGGTGGATCTGGCCATCGTGCGCGTTGCATCGGAGGTGTCGGCCTGCACGTACAGGTTCCCGCCTATGTTCAGAGTCGCGGTATCGGCGACGATGGCATTGGCGTCGGACACGAGCACGCTGACGGCAATCGAGCCGGCAAGCCCCTTGTACCCGGTGGTGTCAGACACGACATCAAGGGTCTGATCCGTGGTGGCCCGGATTGTGGCGTTTCCGCTCGTATTCACGCTGCCGCTGACATTGACGCTGGCGTCGGTGATCGACACTCCCAGGGAAGGGCCGCACAGTTTCAGGAAGCCAAGGCCAAGCACCCCGGCCAGAGCGTTGGGCGGAGAGGCCGATACATTGGTCATACTGCTCGCGTGGGCAGTAAAATCACGGGCAGTAATCGTGGTGTCTTTCTCAATGTCTATCGTGGCGGTCGAGGTGGCAACCGTGACGCTCACGCCGAACTTGGAGAAACTTTCGATCAACCCACCGGTAATGTTGGCCGGATACGCTGCATACCATGCTTCTTCCGAAAGCAGTTTGCGGCTGTCCGAAGTGGCCAGAAGGCTGACATCCCGCCCCTTGATCGTTGCCGTTCCGGCAACGGTAATACCCACATTGGAAATGTCGATATTAACAAACGGAGTCAGCAGTGCGTTGTTATCAATGGCGGAGAGGGAAATATCGCCCGATGTGTCGATGTTTCCGGCAAGCCCCTCGGCAAGCAGGTGGGCCCCCGAGTTGACCGTTATCTTGTAGCCGTCAAACGATATGTTGCCGGCAATTCCGGTTGTATCGCTTGTCGAGACCGTCACACCCGTGTTGACATCTATTGTCTCGGCAGTGACCGCCAGCGAGTGGCCGTTCAGAATCAGGTCGCCCGCAATGACGACGGCATCGCCGCCATCAAGATTCTTGTTCAGGCTGCCGCCGTCAATGGTCAGGTCGGCATTGAAGTTGCCGAGCGCCGCAATGGTGCCGTCCGCTTTTTCACCCAGGTGGACGTACTCCGAGGTGTAAGGGGCATTGTAGCCGGTATTGATCGTGAGAGAAGCGGTGGGATCCCGGAACGTGACGCTGGTGGTGCCGATGTCGGTCTCATCGGTTATGGTGATCTTGCCCGCCTCGGGACGGAATACGTGCAGGCGGTTGGCAATGGCAGGACGGGCATCGAAAACATAATCCGCAATAGTGCCCGTGCCGGTAACGGTTTCAACAGTTGTACCAAACGCCAGGGTGCCGAAGGAGCCGGAGCCCAGGTTCAGGGAGTCCGTCCCTTCGCCGGCATCCAGCCTGAGTGCGGGAGCGAACCCTGCAACATTCAGGAGGATCGAATCATCCCCCTTGCCGCTGTTAATCGTCAGCGAATCGGAAGGCGTATCAAATGTAATCGTGCCGAAGGAGCCGTTTGTGCTGCTGATCTGGTATCTGCTTCCCGTACCGGGCGCCAGCACGATCTGGTCGGCACCGCTGGTGGCATTGACAACGAGGTTTTTGGCTTTTTCAACACCGGCGTAGCTGAAAACGGTGCTGCCGTTCAACTTCAGGTCGTTGGTGCCATACGCCACATCCTGCGACGCACCTGCCGGTGCTGTCGCCGTCACCGTGGCGACCGCTCCGGTGAGGTTGGTAATGGCCAGGGAATTGCCGTCAACGCTGGCGGTATAACCCGAGAGGCCATCTACTTGACCTGCCAGTCCGCCAAGCACCTGCGCCAGAGACTGGTTGCCGGTAACCGTGTGGCTGTACGCCGTGCCTCCAACCGTCACCGTCCATGTGGTACCGGCAACCGGCATACCATCCAGATTCACCAGTGTCGTCTTTGCTGTTGTGCCGTCAACAGTAACCGTGGCGCTGGACAACAAAGCCGTCGTGACAGATAGCGCCCCCTCGGTCAGTTTGGTGATGGTGACGAAAGAGCCGTCACTCGCGGCGGTATAACCGGCCAGATTGTTGATCCGGGTGACCAGGTCGGCAGTGACCACCGCCAGAGTTTCCCCGGCTACGACGTTGTGAAGGTAATCCGTCCCGTCAACGGTGATGGTCCATTTTTCTCCGGCAACCGGCGTGCGATCAAGCTTCACCAGGGTCGTGGAAGGAGTGCTGACTTCCGAGGCAATCCCGTCCGGCAGCGTGGTGGTCACATTCATGACCCCGCCCGCCGCCTTGACGACAGTAATGACCCCGCCATGTACCGTAGCGGTATAGTCCGCAGCTTCGTTAATCAGCGCCGTCAAGGAGTCAATGACCGTTGCCAGATTCTGACCGCTGGTGACGGTGTGAGTGAACTCGGCGTCATCAATGTTGACCGTCCAGCTCTGATCGGCGGTCGGAGTGCCGTCCAGCTTGATCCAGGCCGTTGTGCCGAGGTCTGACGTAATTCCGGCCGGGAGCGTGGCGGAGACATAGAGCGTGCCGCCGAACAGGTTAACAACCGCAAGGGTGCTGTCCTGAACCGTTGCCGTATATCCTGCGGTGTTGTTTATCAAAGCGGCCAGCGCGGAAACCACCTGAGCCAGATCCTGGCCGGCGGTTACGGTATGGGTGTACACCGCACCATCGACCGTGACGGTCCAGTTCTGGGCCGCGACCGGTGTTCCGGCAAAGGTCATCAGGGCAGTTACGGACGACCGTTCATTGATGTTTGACGTGCCGGCCATCAACTTCGCGAAAACCGTCAGCGGGGTTCCGCCACCCGGCTTGATGATCGCGATGGCGGCGCCTTCCTCTTTTGCTGCGTATCCTGCGGCATCATTCACCAAAGCCGCCAGGCTGCTGACCACCTGCGCCAGATTCTGCCCCTCTGCCACCGTATGGGTAAAGTCCGTGCCGTCTACCGTGACGGTCCACTCCTCACCCGCAACAGGCGCACCGGCAAAGGTCAACCGGCTGGTAAATGCCGTGGTCGCATCAACCGTAGCAGCCGTACCGGCCTGTAGTTCGTAGACTATGCTGTCAGCGTCACCGGCTCCACCATCAAAAACCAGAGACGAGGGAGTAATGAACTGTCCGACATGAATCGTATCACTGCCGCTGCCGGCATTCAGGGCAAGCGAACCGGTTGGATCGGCAAAACTGATGGTAGTGAAGGAGCCAAACAGGCTCTCCACGATCAGGCGGCCATCCAGGCCGTCACGGCTCAGTTTGATATTATCAGCGCCGGTGGTGACCGCATCAACAACGGCAAGAGCATGAGCCGGCACTGCCGGTGTAACGCTCACATTAACACCGTTCAGGCCGGTAATGGCAATAACGCCGTCCGTCACCTGAGCGGCATATCCGTCAGCAGCATTGATCTGCGCCGCCAGGTCGGCTACCACCTGGGCCAGGCTCTCCGTGCCGACAATGGTCGCAGCGGCGCCAACCGGCAGCGATGTCGAAACATTCAATGTGCCCCCTGCCAGCCTGGTGACGGCAATCGTGCTTCCTTCCACACTGGCGGTATAACCGGCCACGCTGTTCACCTGGGCTGCCAGATTGTTCACAACCGCCTCAAGCGTCTGCCCTGCCACGACGTTACAACTGTAACCGGCGCCGTCCACGATAACAAACCAGGTTTCGCCGGCCAGCGGCGCGCCGGTCAGGGTTACCGTGGAAGTCTGGGCAACAGCCGTACTGATGGTTGCGGAAAGTGCCGTCGTCACATTCAGTGCACCGCCGGCCGGTTTGGCAATAACGACCGCATTGCCCTCTGCGCTGGCCAGGTACCCGCCAGCGCCGTTTATGGCGGCGGCCAGACCGGAAGCTGCCTCTGCCAGACTTTGTCCTGCCACCACGGTGTAATCAAAGGCAACACCATCGACGCTGATTGTCGCCGTACCGGCAACTGCCGCACCGGTCAACAGCACCTTGGTCGTAAGGACACCTGCCACAGCATGGCTGTAAACGGTGCCGTTCACGTCCAGTGCCCAGACTTCACCGGCAGCAGGAGTGCCGGCAAGGGTCACTTTTGTTTCAGCAGCGGTAAAAACCCGTGCCGTGGCTGTAGTAGCATCATCAATGGCTTCAATACCGGTATAGGTATAGCCGGCTTCACCCTGGAACACAGCTCCCGAGTCAATACCGGTGGCACTGTAGGTTTTCAGCGCCCCGGCAGTGCCGCCGCTGTACTGGATTCGGTCGATACCGGATGAGAGGCCGGGTGCATTACCCTTCAGGGAACCGCTGATGCTGCCGGCAGCGCCGAACACAAAGGTATCGTCCGCGTCCTGCGCTCCGATCAGGGTCTCAATGGAAGAAAAACCGAAGCCGCTATTAAGCGTTCCGCTGTTGCTGCCGGTGATATTCCAGATGTTGGCATCAACCGTACCGACCAGCTTGTCTTCGCCGGACGACCCGCCGATCACGTTCTGGATATTGAGAATACCCTTGACGCCGGTGGCTCTGCCGACATTCGTCCGCACCCCCATCAGTGACAGGTCAAGCTCGACAGCGGTGGTATAGGCGGCATAGTTCAGGGTATTGACTTTGCCCGCGCCGACCCCGCCGGTGATGTAGCCTTCAAGGAAACCGCCATCATCAAAGACAAAGGTATTGTTCCCCTGGCCGCCGATGATGTTTTCTATGCCGACAGACTCGCCGAGCGTGTTGCCGCTGGTGTCTGCAACCGAAACCGTGCCGTCGTCATGAATGGTAAAGGTGAGGTCTTTGGTAACCCGTGAGAAATCAAGGGTGTCGTTGTCGATTATGCCGCCACTGGTGATGGTATACTGTCCCCAGTTTTCGTTAAAGATGAAGGTGTCGTTGCCGCTCCCCCCCCTGACGGTTTCCACCCTGCCGATACCGCTCAAAGCACCCGTACCTGAATCCCGCACCGCATGTACGGCAACACTGTTCAGGCCTTCGGCAACGGCAACGCTCTTGTCCGAATTGAAGGCAACGGTCAGGTCCTTCGTAACCGCAGAAAAGTTGAGGCTGTCATTGTCGCCGACGGTAGTATCAACAACGACATCGGTGCCCCAGCCATCCTTGAAAAAGAAAGTGTCTGCTTCCGGTGTGCCCTGAAGTACGTCTGCCCCGGAACCGCCAATAACTTTTTCGACATTGCTGATGCGGTTTAACGGCACCGGCGCGGTATAGACCGTAGCGTCAAGGATATCGCTGCCGCCATCGGCAAGCTCTACAATCGTGTCCGCCTCGCCCATTGCGGTCAGCAGATAGGTATCATCACCTGCGCCGCCGATCAGCACGTCATTGCCTGCGCCGCCGGTAATCGCGTCATTTCCGGCATTTCCGGTAATGGTGTTGACGGCTGCATTACCGGTAAAGGTATCGTTACCGGAACCGCCGATCATGGAGCGGATATTGCGAATGCCGGTGGTACCTGTGGCAGAACCGGCAGCCAGGTCTACCGCAACGGTCGTTGTGAAGGCCGAATAATCAAGGGTATTTGTCCCGCCAACACCGCCGTCGATATAGCCGACAAAATCGGCGCCATCTTCAAAGATAAAAGTATTGTTCCCGGAACCGCCAATGAGTTTGTCGATAATATCCACGTGGCTGAGTGAACCTGACACTCCTGTCACTGAAACCGTACTGTCGGTATGGATGGTAAAGGTGAGATCTGAAGAAACCGCCGAAAAGTCGAGAGCATCAAGGCCGTATTCGCCAAAATCCGTGATGGCGTCACTGCCCCAGCCGTTAGCAAATTTGAAGGTATCAGAACCTTCTCCGCCATCAAGCACATCATTGGCAGTGCGACCGATCAGGAGGTCATCGCCCGCTCCTCCCGCCACAGCCTGAATATTGCTGAAGGTGGTGGTAACAATGGCCGATGCCACCGGGGTGCCTGTCAGTGTGCCGCCGCTGCCGGTCAGGGCAATGCCCAGATCGGTGGCTGCCGTGCACCCGTTCAGACCTGACACCGCCAGATTTGCGATGGTCAGATTGCCGCTTCCGGCTGACGTATCGGTAATGGTAATCCTGTTGCCCGTAACCGCTCCGGAAAGATGGCTGTCAGCTGCGGCAATCGCCGTAAAGACATCCTGCACGGTAACGGCATCGCCGATAGTTACATCTACCGATGTCCCGTTTTTGAGAGTGATCCGCAGGTCATTGACGACCGGACGTCCTTCAAGCGTACTGCCAACGCCGATGGCGGCTATACCCAGATCGGTCGCGGTTGTTGACCCGTTCAGATTGGCAACGGTCAGGTTGCCGGAACCGTTGGCCGAATCTGTAATCACGATACGATTCCAGGCACTGTTGAGGTTTGCGTAAAGGTTTATATGGGCATTGCTGATGGCATCAAGAAGATTCTGCACCGTGACAACAGCAGTGAGATCTATATCAACATTCGTCCCATCCGTAAGGGTGACACGGATGTCATTGCCGGCAACGGTTCTGACACCCGCGCCATTATTGAACGTGGCAAGCGGAGTGGCTGCCAGCAAATAGGCGGTATCCACACCACGGCCATTATTAAGGGCGCTGAGCGGTGTCTGTGGCGTCAGGGTTTCCATAACCCCGCCGGAAATAATCGTCCCGCCCACCGAAGCGACTCCGTTCGTCAGATCTGCCAAAACCGGCGTCTGGCTGGCGGAATAATCCAGAATATTTGTGCCGCCGCCGCCATTGATGGTTCCGGCAAAAGAGGCGCCGTTCTCAAAGACAAACCTGTCGTTGCCTGCGCCACCGACAATACCGGTGACACCGGCAGCCACCTGCAGCTTGTTTGACCCATCGCCTACCGACAGCGTTCCGTTTGCATGAATGGTTACGGTGAGATTTTCCGTTACCGCAGAAAGATTCAACGTGGCGGAGCCAGTGACACCGGTGATAACATCATCACCCCACTGCCCGGAAAGCACGAAAGTTTCGGCTCCGCTGCCGCCAATGATCGTATCTTTGCCAAAACCACCGTTAAGAGTGTCGTTGCCCCCCCTGCCGTCTATGGTGTTATCCGAGACGTCACCGGTAATGATGTCGTTTTTTGAACTCCCGATCACATTTCGGATATTGCTTACGCCGCCCGTACCGGTTGCTGTCCCCGTACCCAGATTGACTGTTACGGCGGAGGTGTACGCGGAGTAATCCAGAGTATTCGTTCCGTCGGCTCCGCCCGCAATAGTGCCGCCAAAAACAGCGCCGTCTTCAAAAACAAACAGATTGTTCCCTTTGCCGCCGATAAGCTTTTCCATGCCGGCAACAGCGTTTACTGCGTTGGCCCCTGAAGTTATGGAGACAGTTCCGTTGGCACGAATGGTAAAGGTCAGATCAGATGTGACTGCGGAAAAATCAAGCGTATCTATGCCACTGCTGCCATTATCGGTGACGGTGTCGCTACCCCAGCCATTCGAGAACAGGTAGGAGTCAGCACCGTCTGCGCCGGTAAACGCCTGATTCGTCGAATCGCTGACAAAATCCTGCAACAGATACCTATACCCTTGCACCGACAGCGGAGCGGCCTCGATAACGCCGGTACTGTATTCAAGGGTCCAATCCCCCCCCTGAGATGAATCCCCGGTGCTACCGGTCGAAGCGGCAACATCGGCCCCGGTAATTTCACCGAGCCTTTTGACAAACGCTATGCCGGCTTCTCCGTCAGCAATGCCGCACCCATAGAGCAGTACATCCCCGCCCGGCTTGATGCTCTCCTTCCACGAAGCAAGCTGGGTTGTTTTCTGCTGTAGCTCCTGCTGGTCAACCGAGCTGTCACCGATCTGCATGAAGCCGGTGGCGCCGTGGGAGATGATGTGAACCGCGGAAACGTCCTTACGACCGGAAAGTTTTTCCGTAATCTGGTCGATGCCGTCGCGAGACGGGTCAAGAAGGTTTATTTCGATCGGGGATTCATTCGTATGCTGCGCGGTTATCTGTTTAATTATCGAGGCATAGTCGTTAACAGCAGGGTCAACAAAGACAAGCTGCAAACCGCTCTGTTGTTGCGGCAGGGTCAACTTTGCCGCATTGTTTTGAATGGCTGCAGAGCCGGATGTGACAAGGTCTGCAGGTGTGGCCAGGCTTGATACAGGTGCTGCGGCTGCCGTTGTTTCGATGTATGGTATGCCATGGATGGTATCTGCCAGCGGGGGAACGGCAAAACCGGGGGCATCTATGTTCTGCGGCGGAATGAGGGTATCGCCGGACAGAAGTACGCGGCTTTCCAACGTTTCAAAATGAACCGTGCGCCGGTTTGACGGGGACGGTTCATTGCTTCTGAATGTCGCGGCTATTTTTCTAAACTTTCTCAACAGACTCATTGCCCACCCCCGGCGAAATCATATTCGCCTTTGCAGCCGATCAATTCTGTAACAAGGTATTTACGAGACCGAGTTCTTCAGGCTTCAAGGTTCCCACGGCATGTTTGAGCCGTAAGGAATTGAGGATGTAATCATTGCGCGCCTGGGAATACTCTTTTTTGTACCGGAAGAGATCCTGCATGGCATCAAGCACCGCAATGCTGATATACAATCCGGACTTGAAGCCGTCTTCCTTTGCTTCCACAACCAATTTCTGTGCGTCAATCGACTTCTTCATTGCCTCAACCCGTGCTATGGAACTCACAATCCCGGAATACGTGGAGCGAACCTTCCTTTCCACCATGCGATTCTGCTTCGTAACCCCCTGAAGAGCGCTTTGGTGCAAACTGGCAGCCTCCCTGGTCCTGGAGGTTACGATACCCCCCTCGTAGAGCGGGACATTCAGCTTTATCAAGAAGTCATATGTAGTCGTGTCGCTTCCCCCGCCAAAGAGTGAGCCTTTGGTCTGCCTGTTGGCAAAGTCAGCCTGAAAATCAAGCGCGGGATAGTGAGCCGCCTTCTGACGTTCAATTTCCTTGTCAGCAATTTCGGCCTTGCGTTTCTGGATAAGAATTTCAAGATTTTGCTTCAACCCTGCTTCAGTCCAATAGTCAACGTTTTCCGGGAACGGTTGCGACAGAGCAATATCATCCTTCAGCGGCTGTATCTCCTGGGTAGTTACTCCGCAGATTTCCGTAAGTGCCTGGAGAGCGTCATTAAGGGAATTTTCCGTTTCAATCCGCTGCGCCCGTACCGCGGCGAGGCGCGCCTCGGTATCGTACCGGTCTGTTATCGGAGCCATCCCCTTATCCGAGCGCTCTTTTGCCCTCACATGGTGGAGTTCAACCGCAGACTCCTCGCTCTTTATGGCAGCAAGCCGGTCCTTGGCGACGAGAACCTCCATATACGCTTCGGCAACCCTGAGGGCCAGATCCTGCCGGGCTTTTTCAAGTTCAAGCGCGGAACGGCTCAACACCGATTTTGCTTGGCTTATACTGGCAAACGACGAGTAGTGGAACAGCGGCAGGGATAGGGTGAGGCCGTAGGACTCGGAATCATAATTGGTTGCTCCCGCAGCGTAAACCTGGTTCTCGGAACTGTTAATTCTTTGATCGGTAAGCGTGTAGCTCACCTCACCGTACACCTTGGGCAAAAGGGAGGAATAGGCCTGACGCAACGTTTCAAGCGAAGCCCGTGAGTCATACTCCGAACCCTTTAATTGCGGGTCGTTTTGCAATGCAAGTCCGTAATAGTAAAGGAGATCGCGTGAGGATGCCGCTTGCGTGACAACAGAACACACACACACCAATAATGCCGATAAAACTGCTATTCTGCATGCAGACAGACATTGTATAAACACACAAACCTCCGCTTTGCTTCAATAAAATCCAAGTCGCCAGGCACAGCCATTGACCAGTTTGATACACCTACCGTTCATCTCTGGGCTTGAATTAATTCGTTACGAGAGCCGGTTCCACCCGGCTTCAAAAATAGCTGCTCACACTCAGGTTTATCATCACATCACGCCTGTTTGATGCTCCCGGCAGATCGTATTCTGTAAATACCGGCACAACAATTCCCGCGACGGCCATCCCGCGCTCTGAAAACCTGTAGGTGACCTCGGGGATAAGATCGATCGTTGTCAGTGCATTTTTTTGCAACTCCGAATTTATCCTCGAACTGAAGGCGTGCAAGCCCGCTGCTTTAATACCGGCACTGAATCCTGTTGAAGAAAATGCCCGTTCGGTTGCCGCCATGTAGGCAACAGTCGGAGCGTATACGACGCCGTTGTCCATGACCCAAAAATCAAACGGAGGGGGTATGGTTATCCCGGCCATGAGTGTTGTCCGGTAGCCGCCACACTTGATAATGGATTTATGGGTAAAGGAAAAATCGTATGACCCGGTGCCGGAATGGCTCTCCGGTTCTCCGGTAGGAAATTTTGCCGTAAAGATGAAATAGGCATCATAATTTGTATCTACATCGGTTCTGTATTTGACACTGAACATCGTGTCTCCCACCTTCAATCCCGGGCTTTCCGAATTGGATACCAGCGGAATATCAAACTGGGCCTGCAGATCAGGATTAATAAAGAGAGACACCGGCACATCATAGATGCCGTGTCCGCTGCGTATATAGGTATCAAGTCCCACCCGTCCCAACGGGGGGGAGGCAAATCCGGACAGGTCCGGCTCCGTGCTCGTCTGAATCGTCCTGAATACCAGGGGGGAAGCGAGAGAATCCGCCTTGGGCGGAGATACCAGGTTGGTGATTCGTCCGGTTTCGGCGAATGCATTCTGAGCGCTCAATGCGAGCAGGCAGACTCCCATGACTGCATACAAGAAGTGTGGCCTCATTAATATATCTCCCGGATCAGACTGAAATCGAAATCGGCAACAAATATATTTGCCCCGTCAGACGTAATACCCTTCGGATGCGAGAACGTTGCGATGCCACCATCCCCATCGGCGCGACCGGCAGACCCCGAACCGGTTACTTTCGTAACAATCCCTCCGGCAATGTCAATCTTGCGGATAGTGTTGTTGTTTGAATCCGCGACATAGAGATTTGTTCCGTCGGTTGTAATACCTGACGGAGCATTAAAGCGGGCTGCTGTTCCGGTGCCGTCAATTGAGCCGGGAGTTGTCGAACCGGCAACTGTGGTAACAGCGCCCGTCGCAATCTCGATTTTGCGAATGTTGTTGTTGGCCGAATCAGTCAAAAACAGACTTGTGCCGTCCGTGGTAAGTCCTTCCGGAATATTGAAAGTGGCTGCTGTTCCTGTTGCATCAACAGCCCCGGAAGCACCGGATCCGGCCAGCGTTGAGACCACCCCAGTTGCAACGATGATCCTTCGAACTATCCGGCTGCCGGAATCCGCCACATAGACATTGGTGCCGTCAGCATCTATTGTTATTCCACGTGGATAGGTGAAGCTTGCCGCAGCACCTGTGCCATTGCTGCTGCCGGAGGTCGCCGAACCGGCCAGGGTGGTGACGGTACCGGTGGCTATTTCAACGCTGCGGATCATATGGTTGTAAAAGTCGGAGACATAGAGGTGCACACCGTCCGTCGTGATGCCATAGGGCGCATTGAAGCGAGCTGCCGGACCGATACCGTCAGCAGTACCGGAAACATTGGGGTCCCCTGAACCAGCCAGGGTTGTGACTTCACCGGTCGATATGACTATTTTCCTGATCGAGTTGTTGAACGTGTCGGCGACAAAAAGATTCTTGCCGTCAGTAGTAATTCCGAACGGATTTCTGAAAGCGGCAGCAGTTCTGGTGCCATCCGTTGATCCCGGTTCAGCGGTTCCGGCAATGGTGGTGACCTTGTAGCTCATGGTCAACGGAACTCCCTGAAGCGTCCCACCAATCAGGGTGTCCCCTTCAGGTGTGGCTTTGATCGTTGCGGAAACCTCCGGTGAGGGTGTTGAGTCACCGGTCGAGTTGTAGGCTGTCACCTGATAGTAGTAGGTAGTGCCCGGAATCGCGGAGCTGTCGAGAAAGGTTGTCACCGTCAGGCCTGTCGCGATTGCCGTTTTTGTCGTAACCGGACCCGATGCCGTTGAGCGGTACACTTTGTACCCGATGATCGAAGAAACTGATTTCCAGCTTAATTCGATGCTGGACGCGCTGGATGTGACAACAACGCCTGAAGGCGGATCAAACGAATTAGTTCCGCCGCACCCGGTAATCAGCATCAACAGTAGACCAGCAATCAATAACAACGGCTTTGCCATGGAGATATCCTCTTTCAATCAATCCGGCTGATTTCAACCACATCAATATTTTTGTCGCGCTGACATAGCTCTAGCAACTTTACCACTAATATGCACGTTATCAAATTAAAATATACTTTGTAAACAGGGTGATTAACGGTGTTTTTGTGAGGGATTTCACGGACATGTCCGTAGGTAAAATATTTGTAACATCGATGGAAGGGGGAAGAGCGCGGTTCTTTTAGATTTAGTCAGGTTTCCTTAATGTATTGTATGGCAAGGCGGCGCATTGCCTTAACGCCACTGAGTTCCAGCTTTTCAATAATTCTGGCATAATAGGATTCAACCGTACGAGGGCTTATGGCAAAGAGATCTGCCATCTCGGCAGCTGAGTCCCCCTCACCTGTCCGGCGAAAGACTTCCATTTCACGGTCACTCAACCGTTCCACCGGAATCCGGGGGTTGTTCGAAATGAGCTTGTCTGCCAGGATCCTGGCGATTACAGGGCTGAAAAAGCGTTGGCCGGACAGTACCTCCCTGACTGCGGCAAGAAGAGTGGCCGCCGTCTCCCGCTTTGTCACATACCCCACTGCACCGGCCGCAAAGGCGGATTCAACATGGAGGGCATCATCGTACATCGAGTAGACGAGCGTCATAACGCCACGCGGAGCTACTTCCCTGATCAGGTCAAGCCCGCTCTCGTTGCCGAGAGAGAGATCCACCAGTACCAGATCGGGCCGGGCTTCCTCCAAACATCGCAACGCCTCTTCCCGGCTTGCCGCTTCCCCGCAGACAACTATCCCCTCCTGGTGCAGAAGCAGTGAAAGCCCCTGACGGACGGCAGGATGGTCGTCAACAAGAAAGATCCTGATACCTGTAAGTGTGTTCTCAGACAAGCAGCTTCTCCCCGGATTTAATTCTTGAGCATGGCGCGGTACAGACAACAAGTGTCCCTCCGTCCTCTGGGTCACGGATATCAAGCCTTCCGCCAATGGTTCCCGCCCTATGCCTCATGATCCCGATCCCCATCCCGCCGTTTTTCTTTGCCGCCACGCACCGGCCCACTCCGTTGTCGCGCACTTTCAGAACAAATCCTTCTTCAAAGCTGCATTCCATTGACACGATAACAAGAGTAGCTTTCGAATGTTTCACCGCGTTGGTAATAGCCTCACGGGCGATACGGTACATATGGGTCAGCTGGTCAGTAGAGCATGAACCGCACCCCAGTTTCTGATGAAACTCCATTACCGGCGCACCCTGCCTCGACAGACACCGGATCAATTCTTCCAAAGGAGCGGCCAAATTTTTTGAATCAAGCTCCAAAGGACAAAGCCCGCGTGAAAGATCATAAGCATGGTTTACCGCGTCGTCAAGCAATTGCCCCAGCATCTCCACCTCAACGATACTGGCACCGCCAGAAGCCAGTCTGCTTTCAAGAGCGGCGCAATGCAAACGCGCTCCGGTCAATTGTTGGCAAAGGCCGTCATGGATATCATGGCTGATCTGCAAGCGTTCATTATCACTAATCTTGATAATTTCGCATTCCAATCGGATTCGCTCTGCCATCTCCGCTTCCAGGGCGCGCCCCGCTGCTGCATGCTCTTCCACTTCCTGTTGAAGAGTTGAAACAAGATTCCCGATTTGCATATTCATGCTGGAAAGAGCCTGAATATGCTCCTCTCGTTCGCCGGAAAGCTGCTCGGCCGCAATAAATGCCTCAGAATACCGCCGCGCCAGAACCAGCGATTGAGTACACACCAGAAACAGAAATCCGAACGGGGCAACGTAAGCGGTTGAAATAACCCCGCGATTATGAAGAATATCATTGCTCACTGCCAGGAAGAAGATCAGCAGGCCCGTCAGGATCGTTGCGGCCCCGTTTCTTTTAAGAATGATCGCCCTGATCAAAACATAGCAGATATATCCTTGAATAAGCAGTATCAGCGGATGAAAGGGTTCTACCAAGAGGCTGGATATTTTTGCAGAGGACACCAGGGCAACCAGACCAAAGGCCAGGCAGCTTCTCTTCAGTATCCGCATAAGCCGGAGTGAGCATTCGGTAAAGTAGAGTGACTGAATGAAAAGCAGTAGCAGCAGAAAAGCGGCGTGTGCTGTAATCAGTTCAATTTTGAACACCGCTTCCCAGGAGAATTCCGGAAAAAGGTAGGTAAAAAAGCGGTTCTCTGTCAGAGCCGTCCTGCAAGCAACATCCAGACAGAACAGCCCGAAATACAACAACGAATAATTCTGCCTTTTGAGCAGGAACATACACACATGGTAAGCTCCCATGATCAGCAGACAGCCGAACAGAAAGTAATCCAGTCCCCACTTCAGCTCCTGCATCCTGAACAGGTCCGCCTCGGTCCCCAGTGTAACGGGATTCCAGACACCTCCCTTGGAGTGGTTGAAATTTGCTACCTGCAGCACAATATCGAGCAGCACTTGATCGGACGGGATTTTGGCGAGTTGCAGCAGGTATTGGGGTTTGGTAGTGGCATAGCCGGTTCCAACCATTCCGTTGGCCGCGACCAGTTTCCCGTTAACCCAGAGCCGATAGGCAGAAGATTCATCAAGAACGCGAACCGCCAGCGACGGTGAGTTTGGCTTTAAGGCAACTCGCGCCCGGAAGGTCGCAAAACCGTCGCCCGTCAGCTTTTCACCATTTATTTCCCGATCATTCCATGCGCCGGGAACCGTGAAAAAACCGGTCATGGGCATGTGTTCTGCTGCAGAAAATTTTTGCGGAGGAATAAGTTGTCGCCAGTAGAACTCCCAGTCACCGTTCAGATTAACGCTGCCATTATTGGCGAAATCCCACGAGGCAAGGTCAGCAACACCCTGGCGGACTAAACGTCCATCGTCGTTTCCAGATACGGCACTGCAACCGTAAAGGAGTGAAATCAAAAAAAATGAAACAATTGCATAACTATATACTTTTTTTTTAACTGCAAAGAACATGACGAATCCCGTTGTTCAAATGCATGCATGTAGTGAAGGTGCCAAACCAGCAAATGCTTCTGACTGTTTGCATAGTCTCTAATGTAAATATATGCAAAACAGCAATCATGTCAATTCACTTCAGCCACTCCTCGCTCATTCTCTACGCCTTCCAATCCGGAATCAGTCTCAATAAACATGCCAAGGCTGACTATCCCGCCAGTCGAACTGGCAACCTTCTTATTATTATATATACTCATAAAATAACGCCGGATGAGGTAGAATGGTCTACTCTGTTCCGTGACACAACAAGATCAACGGTAAATAACCGTTCTCGCAAGGACTCGACGCATGTCCGATTCTCACAATCCGTGTACCAGACTGCGATTAGCAACGATGTATGCCGCTGGCGCGCTTCTGCTGCTCCTGCTCTTATCCGTCCGGCCTCTGCATGCCGCCGAGCCGGTCCAGATCGTCATTTCCGGAATTGAAGGCGAGGCGATGAAAAACGTGCAGGAATCTCTTGCTCTCCCTTCAGGCCTGGAACATGAAGGCAAGGTTGACCGGCTCTGGCTCGATCGTTTTGCACAGCAGGCGGCCGACAAAGTCAGGAGGGCTCTGGAGCCGTTCGGCTACTACAGCTCCATGGTCACGGTTACGGTAGAATCGCCCGAAGGACAGTATCGCCTCATGGTCAAGGTTCTGCCCGGAGAACCGGTGCGTCTGAGTGAAGTAACGGTAGCCCTGGCCGGACCGGGCGGTGAAGAAACGGACTTAAAGAATCTGGCGGCGGCGTTCCCCCTGAGCAAGGGAGATGTGCTGCTGCACCAGAGGTATGAAGACGCCAAGGAGGCGCTCAAAACACGTGCCCGGGAACTTGGCTATCTGGATGCGGACTTTTCACGGCGCGAAATCCGTATCGAGCAGCCCGCCACAACCGCCAGCATCAACCTGCTGCTGGCGACGGGAGAAAAATTTTATTTCGGCGTTACGGGCATCCACGGGGCGCCGGATTATCCGGACAGTTTCCTGCGCCGGTACCTGACCTACAAACCGGGGGAACTGTTTTCCTATCCGGCCCTTGGAGAAACACAGCGCAATTTCACCAACTCCGAACGCTTTAAAGAGGTCGTCATCACACCGGACAAAGAGTCCGTCGAAGCATCCAGGGTGCCGGTAACCGTACAATTAAAACCCGGTCCCCGCATCACTCTGCGGCCAGGCATCGGCTACGGCACGGATACGGGGGCACGCTTTACCGTCAGATACCGCGACCTGAACATGTTTGATCTGGGGCATGAATTCTATTCGCATCTGTATATCGCCGAGCGGCTCCAGGGTCTGGTAACAGGCTATGTCATTCCCAGCTCGACGGATGTCAGAAGCTCCAAGACAGTGCAAGTGAACCTGCAGCGGGAGGAGGCTAAAACCTATACCAGCCGGATCGCAGCCCTCGAACTTGGTCACAACCGGAGCTTCGGCGTCGGCAAGCTGGGTACGGCCTACGTAAAGGCTCAATATGAAGAATTCACCGTGGGTCTCCAGGATTCGACCTCACGCCTGCTGCTGCCGGGTCTCCGTTTTACCGACAATCGTTACGACAACCCGGTGCGGCCACAAAAAGGCTTCCGCTACGCTCTTGATCTCCACGGCACCCATCAGTCGCTCGGCTCGGATACGGCACTGGTACAGATCCTGGCCGAAGGCGGATACCTGCTGCCGCTCCCCTGGCGATTTTCCCTGCACACCCGCGCAAAGGGGGGAACAACCCTTCTGAACGATCCCCTGGTTGACATTCCCCCATCGCTCCGCTTCTTTACCGGCGGGGATCAGAGCGTCCGGGGCTATTCCTACAAATCGCTCGGCCCGCGTGATGCCTCCGGCAACGTCATAGGCGGCAAACAACTTGTGACCGGCAGTATCGAGCTGGAGCGGGCCCTCTTCAAGAGCTGGGGAGTATCGGTCTTTTACGATGCCGGCAACACCTTTAATACCTTCACGGACGTCCGCCTGTTCCGGGGAGCGGGCTTCGGGCTGCACTACTTTACCCCGGTCGGCGCCCTGAATCTGTCGGTGGCCAGACCGGTCGGCGTGGAAAAACCGGCCACCCATTTCCATTTCACCGTGGGATTTGAGCTATGAAACCGTTTTCCCTGCGCAGAGCCTTCGCGGTTGCGGCGCTTGCCCAGACAGGGGCGGCAGTGCTGGCATTTGCCGCCCTTGTCTGGGCAACAGCCACGACACAGGGAACACGCTGGCTGCTGACGTCGCTGCTTCCTCTCAGCGGGGTCAACGTCACCGCACACCGGATTGAAGGGAGATTGTTCGATCGTCTGCTCCTTACCGGGATACGGGTCACCACCCTACAGCAGGAAATGGCGGTCAAGACCCTGGAACTGCGCTGGAGGCCATTGCTTCTGCTGACAGGCACCGTCGCCATCCAGGAGCTGTCCGTAAACGGAGTGCGGATTCAGGACGACACCCCGCCCGACACGAAACCACCCGATTTGTCCTGGCCGAAACTGCCCGAAACGGCGCATCTGTTTGACGGCACGATTGCCCGCCTGCGAGTGTCGGACATCAGCTATCGCCGCCTGCAGGACCAGCCGGTGTTGATAACGTCCATTGACGGTTCCGCCACCTGGGGAGCCGACCAGTTCTCCCTCACCGGACTCAACGTAACATCCCCTTCCGGACAGGCAAGCGGCAGCGTTGCGGCAGGCTTCAAGCAGCCGGCCCTCACGGCAGATCTTGCGCTTGCATCGGCACTCCCCGTTGCGGAGATGGACCGGTTTTCGGTACAGATCCGGCCCGGCAAAAACACCTCCGCGAAGCAGTTTTTCGGGAACGTGGCAGTGACAGGAAGCGCCGGGACCGCGAAACGGCTGGAACTAAGCGGTGAGGTGGGAATGGCACAGAACGAGTTCATTCTCAAGCAGCTTCGCCTGTCCAGTCCCCAGAGGGGCGGGGTGATTACGGCCGATGGCTCACTGACCTTCACCCCCAGGGAGCCGGTGCTGTCGCTGCAGATCAAGGCGGCCGGCCTCGATCTTGCCCCCGAGCTGAACATGCCGACGGACCTTTCCGGCACCCTGAAATTCGCGGGAACCATGGACAGCTATCGCGGCGGTTTCAACTTCGCCAACAACGGTAAAGGATGGCGGGAGGCGGCTGTTTCCGCATCATACAGCGGCTCACGCGAAGAGATACACATTGCCCCGTTGACCGCCCGGGTCCTTGATGGATCTCTGGCAGGAAACCTTGTGGCAGACTGGCGCGACGGATTTACGCTGCGGGGAACCATAAACGGCAAAAACATCAATCCGGCCAGGATCGACCCTGCCTGGAAGGGGGTGGCCAATTTCAGCGCAGCCGGAGGATTCAGCCGATCCGCCACCGGGAACCTTTCGGGAAGCGTCACCGGCTCGCTCCTGGAGAGCAACCTGCACGGACAGGAACTGACCGGTAAACTGCAGGCGGAATACTCCAGCAACAACCTCACCATCTCCCGCATGGATCTGCAGGGGAAAGGCTTTGACCTGCACGCCTCGGGATCGCTGGAACAGCGGCTTACGCTGTCGGCACGGATCACCGACCTGTCGCTGCTGGTGCCGGGGTCATCCGGAACTGTCAGAAGTGATGGCTGGGTGCGCTGGCGCAACCATCAGCTCAGCGGCGCCGCCACCGGTAAGGGGAGCACACTTGCCTACGCCGGGACACAAATTGCTGCTGCCACCCTGACCGCCCGGCTTGATGAAGGGGACAACCATCCCGGACATATTGCACTATCCCTTCAGAATGCAATCCATAGCCAGTACGCATTGACTGCCGTGACCGTAACTGCGGACGGGACGCTGCTGCGTCATATCGTACACGCAGCAGTGTCATCTGGGAGCAGCGAAGCGAAGCTGGCCCTGTCGGCCGGTTACGTTTCCAACATCTGGACCGGCAGGATCACCAGCCTCACCGGGAATGACCGGAACGGGTCATGGAACATGCCGGCTCCGGCTCCCTTTGCGGCCAGCCCCGGAAAATTCACCCTATCTCCACTCACCTTGACAACCGGCACAGCGGAGCGCCTCGAAGTCGCCGCTGATCTAGGGTTGAATCCCCTGAGCGGCCAGCTCCGAACCCAGTGGAGCGATTTTAACTTGGCAAGAGCCAACCCCTATCTGAAAGAAGTGCAGATGACGGGACGCAGCAGTGGCAGCGTCAAAGCAGGCTTTCCGTCCGGAGATCGCCTTACCCTGTCTGGGAGCGCCAGCGGTAGTGGAACAATCACCCGCAACAAAGACAGCATCACGATTGACCGGATTCTGACGACTTTTAACGGCGGTGAACAGGGTCTGCGGGCTGACGTGGACCTCCATGAGTCAACCGGCGGAAGTGTAAAAGGCACCTTTTTATCAAGCGCCCCGCTCCTGCTTGCCCTGCCAGAGAAAGGGAAGCTGACGGCACAATGGAACGGGATAGACACTGCCCTGCTTAAGCCATGGCTCCCCGCAGGCACTGAAGTCAAGGGACACATCAACGGCCGGGCGAACGGGATCATGCTGCCGGGACAGCGTTTCGAACTAAACGGCACCGCTTCTCTTTCCGGAGGAGCCGTACGCCAGGGTGAGCTGAACCTTTCCTTCGCTTCTGCAGAGGCCACGTGGGACTGGCAGAAAGAAACACTTTCCGCCAGCCTTGCCTTGGATATGGCTGCATACGGCACCGCCGAAGCAGAGTTCCAGCTGCCGGTTTCGGCCCGTTTTCCGGTTGCCGTCAACCGGCAGGCACCACTCCGGGGAGCAGTCACCGGCAGGTTTCAGGAGCAGGGACTGCTTGCTGCCCTGTTCCCGGATGTGATCCAGAAAAGCTTCGGGAATATTGACGCCGGAGTGACCTTAGGCGGGACCTGGGACATGCCGCAGATCGGAGGGACAGTCCGGCTTGCCAAGGCAGGAGCGTACCTTCCGTCAGCCGGCATCCACGTCAAGGACGTCCAGCTCTCGGCACGCCTGGAAAAGGACCTCATCCGGATCGATTCGTTCCGCGCACTCTCCGGCCCCGGCCATATCGAGGGAAACGGACTCATCACCCTCTCCGGCGTGCGGGTGACCGGCTACCATGGCACGCTGCACGGCGAAAACTTTCAGACCGTGTATCTGCCCGAACTCCGCATTAACTGCACACCGGAGCTCAGCTTTGAAGGGACTCTGCACAAGCTGAGCCTGCGCGGTGAACTGCGCATCCCGGAAATGCAGCTTGACGGCACAGCGGCCCGCACGGCTGTCCCCCCCAGCGGTGATGTCATCCGGGAAGGAATAGTCGCGGCGCCGGCTTCCGGTTCTCCGCTTGCTCTGGATGTCCAGATCAGGATTCTGATCGGTGAGAAGGTTGCCGTCAAGATAGCGGGGATCGACGCCCGGCTGGGCGGTGCCATGGATGTATCATTGAGCAGTCTCGACAAAATTACCAGCAGAGGTGAAATCACTGTAGCCAAGGGACACTTCCGCACCTATGGAGTAGACCTTGAAATAGTCCGCGGCCGCCTCTTTTTCGCCGGCGGACCAGTTGATCAGCCGACGCTCGATTTTCTGGCTTTGCGCACGGTCGGTGAGGTGAAAGCCGGCGTTACCGTTGCAGGGTCAATCCAAAATCCGATCATCAAGCTCTACTCCGAACCACCCATGCCTGATGTTGACGTCCTGGCCTATATTGTCCTCGGCCATCCCTACGAAAACAACGGTGAACAGGCCGGGCTCATGACCAAAGCCGCCGGCGCCCTGCTCACCTCCGGCCAGGCAAACGTCGTGCAGGACCAGCTGAAAAACCGGCTCGGCTTGAGTACACTGGAAATCCAGGGGGGGGTCGGTGCAAACTCCGGTGCCATGGGATACAAACCGCTCCCGGTGACCGCTCCCGGTGCCATACCGGCTTCATCACAACCGGGCGTCACCGATACGGTGCTCACCGTGGGCAAATACCTGACCCCGCAACTCTACATCAGTTACGGCAAGTCACTGTTTACCGGTAACAACATGTTCCTGCTGCGGTACGATATATTCAAAAAGTGGCAAATAGAAACCCAGACGGGGAGTGAGAGCGGCGCTGATCTGTTCTACAAGCTTGAATTCAAGTAATGCGGGAATAAGAAAAGGCCAACTATAAAATTAGTTGGCCTTTTCTCGAATCCACTTCTGAACTTTTGTACAGTTCCTGTTATTAAAACGTTAGCGCAAGTCTGAGATTGCTGCTTAGAGCTGACCCGGCGGAACCGGTACGCACATTCGAAACGGAGTAGTCCACCGTTATCGTTGATTTAATGCCGAACAGTTTTTCAACTCCCGTGCTGAGAAGCCCGATCGGATCGGTCGCAATGAGCAGAGCATGATCATACCATCGCAAATCCTGCTTGGACTTGATAAAATTTCGCAGCGGTTCAAAGACGTATCCCCCCAGAAGCGAACCGACCACCGGAGTAACGATGAGATCCTGTAGGGAAGGTTTCTCGGCGAAGCATTCGGCTCCATACTCGAACATGGTAGACATCATGACCGAGTATACGAACGATGAGGTCTGGTCCAGACCACGCTCCCGTGCCCTGGTATAGTACGTCGCTCCCCAGTAGGGATGAATGACATAGTTGACGTAGTACTTGTCTTTGTCCCAGACCGGAGCGCCGAAATTTCTCCAGTATTTATCAAAGCTGCTTCTTTTCTGCTCCTCGCTCCAGCCGGAAAAGCTCTCTGGCATTACATACGTGACAGCTGCAGCGCCAATCTGGGCGCCCAGAATAACCCCGGTGTCCCGCCCGATGCCGCCCCAGTCAGGAGCACGCTTTTCCGCACCGGGTGCCGGCACAGGTGTTTCACCGACCGGTGCAGAGAGAGTACCGGAAACGCTGGAACTCATTGTTGTAAAAGCAACCTCTTCAGGAAGAACAACAGAACCATTCTGCACCCTTTCACTGACTGGACCGTTGTTTTCGGCAAGGAAATAGTTCTCATGGTCGGTGGATTGGGGGACACCGGCAAAAGCATTACCTTGAAGGACCACGAACAGAATCAGTGCTGCAGATAGACAACGGGCCGTCCGGCCGCTCAAGGTAGTGATTATGAAAAATGCTGCTTGATTAAACACGCGTTCCTCGCACAGGTAGAGATCAGGTTTGGTACTTTTATTTGTCAACGGGAAACGGTTCAAAAATTGATCGACAAAGCAGTCTTCAGATTCTGGCCCTCCGGTCAGAGCGCCTTCAATTCGCCATTCTTAGTTTCAAGCTTTTTTACCAACCCGGCGTACCCGCTTGATTTAATAATTCTGCCGAACTGGCTCCGATAGTTGGACACGAGACTGACACCTTCAATCACCACGTCGTAGACCATCCATCTGTTGTTTTGTCTGATCATGCGATAATCGAGCGTAAACTCGTCACGTTTGGCGGTCACGACTTTGGACTTTATTTCAGCATGGTCGCCATCAAACAGCTCCTTGATGTATACGATCTTCTCATTGTTGTATGATTCGATTTTTCCCGCGTACGAGTTTTCCAGCAGTTCAGCAAAGAGCTCGGCAAAGCGCACTTTCTCTTCCGGCGCCAGTTCATTCCAATGCCTGCCAAGAGAACGCTTTGACATTTCGTTATAGTCGAAAATCGTGCTGATCGTCCGCTTCAATGCCTGCCGGCGTTTCTTTTCACTGGTCTTTCCGTCCTTGTCCGCAACGATGCGGACAACGTCATCAACGGTTTTCTTCACATCCTCCAGCGGCGTGGCAAACGCCTGAGAGACGGACAGAAGCAAACCTATGACCAGCACTGTGACTCGTTTCATTTAATAGCCCTCTTTCAGTTGCAGTTTTTTCAACTCACTTACGTCAGAATCCGGCCAGCCACCGGAATGAACATTCATTCTCTTTCGCATGCTTCAGTCAAATACTTCATACTGACTGAATTGCAATGGTCGGTAGCGAACCATCTCGCAGACGGAATTCAGCCGCATCGCAAAAACATTAAACCATAATTCTATATATATGCTTATATGTATATCAGGTGATCCGTCTGAGCGTCAACATAAAAACAAAGAACTCAGCTGTCTTTCAAGACAACATGGCATTTATAACTAACACCAGCAAAGAGGAATGAACATTCATTCGTAGCAACAAATGCTATCCGACCGAACAAGTTAAAAGAATGAATGTTCATTCCTATAACAATCAAATCACCAATTCGTCAACAAATAATTTGGCCATAACAAAACAATTCGCCTGGCAATACTCATTCCGGATCTCCCAGATGTATTGGTCCTGATTGAGCGTAAAAGCACGCATTCAGGGATTCCGCATCACCAATTAATCACATGACCGCATGCGATACCCGACCCCCGGTTCGGTACTAATGTAATGAGGCCGGGAAGCATCGTTTTCTATTTTGCGCCGTAGGTTGCTTATGTTAACCCGCAGTACATGAGGCTGTTCAACATAGCCCACCCCCCAGATCTGCTTGAGTATCTGGCTGTGCGTCAGAACCTTTCCTGAATGAATGACAAGCAGGCGAAGGAGATCGTATTCCGTTGGCGTCAGCTGAACCTCTTCTCCCCGGACGATTACCCTTCTACGGGAAAGATCAACCTCAAGTTCATCAACCCTGTAAACCGGCTCAGGCGCCAGCTGCACCGAACGTCTGAGCGCCCCCCGGATTCGGGCCTGTAGCTCAGCCACACCAAACGGCTTGCTCAGATAATCATCAGCTCCGGCATCCAACGCTGTAACCTTGTCGTCCTCCCGGTCTCTCACGGAAAGAACTATAATCGGCACGTGCGACCATTCACGTATCCTCCTGATCACTTCAATTCCATCCATATCCGGGAGGCCAAGGTCAAGAAGAATGATGTCCGGATGCGTTGCCACAGTGGCTGCCAGTGCTGCGTGGCCACTTTCCGCCTGATGCAGGGAGAATTCGCCGGTGTCCAGAGTGGTATGCAAAAAACGCTGAATCGGCATTTCGTCGTCAACGATAAGAATACGTGGCAGATTGTCATCTTTAGACATCGCGTTCCCCTTTTTGCGGCAGCTGCACCACCAACCGCAACCCTCCGCCGGTCCGATTCTCTGCGTAAATTCTGCCACCATGCGCTTCGACAATACCTTTGCAGATTGAAAGCCCCAACCCGGTTCCACTGGCTCCCTCCGGCACGGATATACGGTGAAACTTGTCAAAGATACGTGTCAGGTCGTGTTCAGGAATACCGGGGCCGCGATCCGCAACTTCCATGGTCAGATGTGCTTCATCAGCGCTGGCAGTAATCTCGACAGGACTCTCGGGTGGAGAGTATTTCACCGCATTGTCAATAAGGTTAACCAGCACCTGGGTCATAAGCACCAGATCCATTCTGGCCAGGAGCAGCTCAGGCGGCAGCCGTACATCTACCGTTCTGGTTCCAAGACGATTTTCAACCGATGCCAGCGCACAACCCACAAGATCCTGCACATCGCATGTTTCCAGCTTCAATTTCAGTTCGCCGGCCTCCAGCCTGGTCATGTCGAGCAGATTGCCGACAAATCGATTCAATCGTCCGGCCTCTTCCCAGGCGGTATCCACCAATTCATGAAGGTTCTTCTCACTGAGTGGATTTTCTGTAGTGCGAATAGTACTCAATACTCCGGTAATAGTAACCAAAGGGGTACGAAGATCGTGGGAGACTGAATTAAGAAGGGCCCGCTCCAGGTTCTCCCTTGCCTTGAGAATTTGGGCGTGTTCGGCCTGCCGAGACAGGCGAACACGTTCCAGAGCCAGCGCGGACTGGGTGCTGAAGGCTTCAAGCAGATGCCGCAGCTGTTCGAAGCGGCTCTCCGGTTCCGTGTTAAAGCGAATGCCGAGAACACCCAGCGGAGTATCCAGCACCTGAAGCGGCATAAAGAGCAGTTCCGACAGAGGGAATATGGAAGTACCGACTCCGGCCGGGCGCTGACTCTTGAACGACCACTGGGCTACTTTTTCAGCTTCGATGTTTTCATTCCATCCGATGCTGGCTTCGGCAACAGCAAGCTTTTCACCGTCCACGAGAAACAGCACTGCACCGGCATCCAGACTTGACTCCACGTTTTTTACAATCGAAGCAGCGACAGAGTGCATATCTGCCGCTACGGCAAGATCCCGGCTCAAACGGTACAGGCTCGCCGTCTCGGCTTCACGCTCCTTCAGCTTCTCGGCACGGTCCTGAACTTTGGCCACCAGCGAACTGATAACTACGCCAACGACAAAGAATCCCAGGAAGGTAACAAGATACTCCTTGTCAGCAACACTGAACGTTAAACGCGGGGGAACAAAGAAAAAATCGAAAGCCAAAACGCCGAGAAAAGCGGTCAGGATGGCCTGTTTCAGGCCAAGCCGGAGAGAGGCGAGCACGACGGCCACCAGATAGACCATGACCATATTGGTGGGGGATATGTACGGACGAAGGGCTTCGCAAAACAGGGTGGCAATCAGCGTCAGTACCAGAACAGAGATATAGCTGACAGCACGCCGCATTCGTCTCTTCGGGAAGTATGATTCTGTGTGAGATCGCATGGCCATAGGTACAGTCTAAACAAACATGCCGCAACGGCAAGCATTATTTCTGGTGATGATCCGGCTCACATGAATCAAATGAGGATCATGTTCGCACCCTGATCGGCAGAATGACCGTCGTCAGCCCATCCCATTGCAGATGCCGCTGAATGGCAAATGCGGTTTCGTTATGCAGCATGCGATGATAGAATTTTTCCAGGCGAAAGGTCAGCTGACCGGTAAAAACTGTCGAGCGGGGATATTCTTCGTGGATAACCTTGCAGAGATCCGTTGCACCCTCTACAACATCCGTAGCTATTTCCATCCTGTAATCGGCGGCAAAACCCAGACGGCGAGCTAATACGACATATTTTTCAAGTCCGTCCGTAACTGACGTTTCCAATGCCGCAACCTCCTCCGCTCCTTTGAAGGAACCAGAATCAACCACGGCGACCGAAACAAAAATCACATTTTTGTACGTCTTGGGAAACGTGGTCAGTATCGAAAGAAGAGTATGTACCCCGAAACCACCATATCCGGAAACCAGCTGGATAGCAGTCTGGTCGTTATGGTTAAGAGCGGCACCGTTGTAGGTGTGGTTGACAGGAAAATCCAGCAACGTGTTATCAAGATCGGCAATACCTTGTCGTACCTTGTTGTAGTGTCCTTTGATAAGATAGCAGAGCCATATCACAACAGATGTGATCAGCAGGGTCATCCAGCCGCCTTCGGCAAATTTTTCTATGGTTGTGACAATCAGGATTGTTACGCAGAGAACCAACCCCACCAGGTGAACCAACAGGTGGCGAAACCATTTGGGATCCTCATTCCTTCGCTGAATGAAAAATTTTGACATGCCCAATTGCGAAAGCGAGAAGGTCACAAAAACGTTTATCGAGTACATGACAACCAGGGCTGAAACAGACCCGTGGGTGTAAAACAACAGGGCAATTGAGGCCACCCCCATAAGAAAAATTCCGTTACGCATGGTAAGACGGACCGACAGGGCGGCAAAGCGATGCGGAAACCATGAGTCAACCGCCATGTTGGCCATGACCCGCGGGCCATCCACAAAGCCTGCCTGGGCAGCCACCAGCAGCAAAGCACCCTCGGACAGTATCGTTACAAGAGCAATCCATTTCCCCATTGGCCAATTACCGAAAAGAGTATCCGCCAGCACGGAGTTGAGGGTTTTCCCCTCTGCCGGACTGATTCCGACAAGCAGATAACAGAGTAGCAGTGTCCCGGCCGTAAACGCCAACGATGTGGCCATATAGAGCATCGTACGCTTTCCGGTCTGCACCTTTGGCTCTCTCATGATCTGCATCCCGTTTGAAACAGCCTCTATGCCGGTATAGGTACCGCCGCCAAGAGAATATGCCCGCAGGAAAAGCATCATAATGCCGAAAAAACCTATGGTGGAAAGGTCATGCCGGGCACCCGCACCGACCGAAGCCACAACAGGTGCTATTTTGTCGGCATGCGATATGACACCATACAGCAGCATCACAAGATGCGTAGCTATGAAGGTCATAAATATGGGGGCCAGAATGGTTATGGATTCCTTGACGCCACGTACATTGAGTATGATCAGGACAATGGTCAGGAAACATGCCACCGGCACCTTGTAATGATGAAGCGACGGGGGGACATAACTGAAGAGCGCATCACAGCAGGAGGCGATGGAGATGGTGATCGTCATGACATAATCTACCAGGAGAGCGCTCCCCGAAACAACCCCGGCCTTCTCACCCAGAATGTGGCTGGCAACAATGTAGCCGCCGCCTCCATGGGGGAAGTGTTCGATGATACGGGAGTATGCGTAGGAGATGATAAACACCGTCATTGCCGTGGCAAGAGCCAACAGAAGCGCAAGGTAACGATGTTCACCAAGAGCACGAAAGGCTTCCTCAGGACCATAGGCCGACGAGGAAAGTCCATCAGAGCCAAGCCCGACCCAGGCCAGAATCGGAATCAACGACATCTTGTGAAACAGGTGCGGATCGTTCAGGTACTTTGGCGCACCAAAGATGGCCCGGGCAACCTTTTTGAAAATAGAACCGCCGGATATATCGGGTTCAGACTTCATGGGATTCCTGCCTTTTTTGAATGAACATCGGTCGCACCCTGTCAATTTCAACAACAGTCCATTGTTTCTTATTAATATCGAACACGGGTGTTTCACTATTGGTAAAGTCCGGCGGGGCAAGTTCCGTTATACCTTCACAATAATTAATATCCGATGGTGCACCAAAGTCCTGTCCCAGATACAGCCCGCTTTCAGTGTCAAACAAATAGAGTTTCATGACAATTTCTCCGCTGGCATAGGTGTTCTGCCGTCCTGATTACAGCATAGCGAAGAGCGGATAAAGACGGTGTCAAAATGCCCTTGAAACATATCAAGAAAGCGTCAAGACGGGATGTTGTGCAAACAACATATCTGTTTTGTCAAAGTTGATATTTTCCGGCAACGCGGTAAACTTTAAACAACATTCTGAACATGAGGGTCGCAGGTACTGTTTCCGGCAGGAGGCCAGGCATTCGGAAACAAGGAGCGTTGATGCCTTCCAGAACAGATTCAAATAACGTGACGAGCAGTGACGTTGCCCCGGCAAACCTCGTCCTTCTGTTGGTAGAAGACGACCTGCTCAGCCGCGACATGCTGCTTATAAAACTGAAGCATATTTTCACCCATGTTGAAGTGGCAGCGGACGGGGCTAAGGGCCTGCAACTCTTTCGGGATCAGGCTCCCGACATCATACTGAGCGACCAGATTATGCCCTGTTTATCAGGGCTGGACATGTTTCGCAAAATCCGTGCGATCGACCAGAACATTCCGCTTATTCTCATGACCAGCTTCATGGACAACGACATATTGCTGGAGGCCATCAACCTGGGCGTTAACAGATTCATCCCCAAACCGTTCAACCATGAGGTTCTCGTTCGCGTACTAACGGAGTTAAAGCTGGAAGTATCCGGAAAACGATACATGGAGCAGTGCCGTCTGCAGGAAATAACATTGCTGCGCTACCGGGACCAGTACAACGCCATGCAGCAGGAGGCGGCCCGGCGCAAGGAGCGCCATGTAGCGCGCCATGATCTTCGGAACAAGGTTATTTACGGTGCCGACGGTATCCGCTGGGGAATAACGGTGACACATACCCCCCGAGACATTTTATGCGGTGACGGTTACACCATTCGCAACCTTCCTGACGGACGACAGCTTGTTTTCATGGTTGATGCAATGGGTTCCGGGTTATCTGCATCCCTGAGCGCACTTCTGGCCACCTCGTTCTGCAACTATTTGGTGGATCACGCCACCGTCAGTCTGAAAACCCTCATCACGGGTTTTCAAGAGTATCTTAACGGGATACTGATGGAAGACGAGGTGCTTTCCTGCGGTTTTTTTCTGGTAGACCTCATGTCCCGGAAACTTGAAATGGCTGTGTGCGGCCTCCCGCCGCTGCTTGTGCGAACATTGGATGGCTTGGTACGGCGTGTTCCCGGAGCTAACCCGCCCCTCCACGGCTGTAGTGGCTCCATAGAGATCACCACTCTCTCCTTGAGCGACATTGCCGACGTGATGGTCATGACGGACGGTATAACCGACGCATCACTCTCTGAATCAAGCACGTATCGCGACCGGCTGGAGAATGACTTCCAGGCATCTCCGACTCTGGCAGCGTTACTGCGCCGGTTCAGACTTCACACGGTAAGAGGTGAACAGGACGACCTGACACTGCTGCAGCTGCAACGCCTGGATCTCCCCGCCGCCTGGAACTGGAGACAGGAATTCGAAGAAACGGGGCAGCGTACCGGGACGATTCATGGGCTTTTGGAGGCGCTGGCAGGTGAAATTGACTTGAAGAGAGAGGAGCGGAGTGAACTGGAGATACTTCTTAACGAAGCGCTGACCAATGATCTGGCACAGGGGCGGCTCAAAGCACCAGGGATGCTGTCTGCTTCGCTCTGGCAGGGGGCTCTGTCCCCTCTCCTGACCCTTGAACTCACGGATATCTGGCCGGGACTCGATCAATTCCGGAATGCCTCCGAGGGAAGTGTTCTGGACAACATACGGCATCATTGCGACTGTGCCTATATCCAAGACCCCGGCAGTCGGCTGTTACTGTTAAAAACAATCGTAGGAGGAGCTGATTATGCACATTGAACACGCAGGCGACAACGAGGTAGTTATCACCGGTAACATCAAATCCGTCGAGGACAGCCTCCTGATCAAGGAGACAATCAATACTCTTGTGGCACAGGGGAGTCAAAACATCCATCTCAAGATCAAGGATTCCCTGTCAATAACCTCGACCATGATCGGCTATCTCATGAAGCTCGTGCATCAGGAAAAGGTGCACCTGTTCATCACGGTGGGGGACAGCAGGCTTTACTCGTTGCTGGAGGAACTGAAGCTGTTGCAGCAGTTTAACGTCCACTTAACCGAGCATTAGGCTGCGGGGGACTGCATGACAAAATGGAACGTTCTGGCCGTTGATGACGAGCCGCACATACTGGCTCTGATTACCGAGCTGTTGAGCAACGAAACATGCACCGTGGAGACCGCTGCCGATGCCGCTCTTGCCTGGGAAAAGCTCAATGGGGCGGGGAGCAGTTTCGATTTTGTCATCCTTGATCGCATGATGCCGGGTGTTGACGGCCTCGAACTGTTACGGAGGCTCAAGGCTGATGAACGTCTGGCAACACTGCCGGTTATCATGCAGTCCGGTGCCACATCGCCCGAGCAGATCGCCGAAGGGATCGAGGCAGGCGCTTTCTATTACCTGACCAAACCATATACGATGAGCGCCCTCTCCTGCATTGTCCGCGCGGTTATGGCCGACAGTGAGCTTCGTGCAAAGGTAGCCGCTCAGGCCGCACAGTACCGTGAGTCGCTGAATTACTTCACCTCGGCAGAGCTTCGCTTCTCAACGCTGGAAGATGTCAATCGCGTTGCCGGGATCCTTGCGGCGATGTGCCCCGACCCGGACAAGGCATCCAGCGGCTTGATGGAATTGCTGCTCAACGCCGTGGAGCACGGCAACCTGGGCATTACCTATGATGAGAAAAAACTGCTGATGTATGAAGACCGCTGGGAACACGAGCTGCAACGGCGCCTGGCGCTGCCCGAGTATGCAAACCGGGCGGCAACGGTAACTTTTGAACGGAAAGCCGGTTCATTGGAGTTCCGGATATCCGATCAGGGAAACGGTTTTGACTGGGCACGGTATCTGGAACTGGAACCGGGACGATCGCTGGATCCGAATGGCCGGGGGATTGCCATGGCCCGCCGGTATACATTCTCCCGGATCGAATTCCAGGGGACCGGTAACGTGGTTACGGCGACCGTTGCGCTGTAGAGTGCTCTACGGCAACGGCGGCGGCATCAGCCGGATATACATAAGTAGGCATGAAATTCAAATTTAGTACCATGAGGTGATGTCATGACCATCAGAAAACTCTTTATCCTGGGCTCTACGGTAATACTGCTTGCCCTCGTCGGCATCCTTGCCGTTTTTGTCGTCAGCAACAACACAATGCTGAAAACGACCGAAAAGATGATCAATGTTGACCAGGCACTGCTGATCAACCTCGATGAGATGTATGCCATGGGAGCCTTGTCCGAGGTTTCACTGAGAAGCGTCATCGTTGTCGGCGATGAAACAGCATATAAAAATCTCAAAAACTACATGACCGATTTTGAAGGGATCTACACCAGATCAAACGACCTGGCGAGCGGAAGCTACAAGGAAAAACTGGCTGCGTTCAAGCAGGCGTGGGATGAAACGGCAAAAATTAAAATGGAGATCGCCGATCTTGCGCGAGCCGGCAACAAAGAGGAAGCGATCAAGCTGCTCATAGAAAAAGAGACGCCGAAATGGCGAAACTTCAAGAAGATGTTCACCGAATTGAGCGAGTCGCAGAAAAAGAGCTTCAAGGAAGAATTAAAGAACTATGAGCACACCTCGAAGATCAACTCGACCATCATGCTGACGGTCATACTGATCCTGATTGCCGCGGTGGTCTGTTTCTTCCTGCTGCTGGTGAAGAAAATCATTATCCCGATCGGGGACATGGCCTCCCTCTCCTACGAACTTGGCGCCGGAGATGGGGATTTGACCGCCCGTTTGCACATCAACTCCACCGATGAACTCGGGACAATAGCCGCATCCATCAACCAGTTTATAGAGAAGGTCCATACGGCGGTTGCGAGTTCCATCAGCACCGCAACCGAAACAGCGGTGGCAAGCGCCCAGCTGCAAAATGTTTCGCGCAGCCTGGCAGATAACGTCAATTCCCAGTATCGGCTGGCGGAAGAAGGCAATGTGCTTATTAACGATATCGTACAGAATCTGGACGTAACGGAGGAGATGGCGGTTACAACCACCGAGACACTCGAAGATACACAGAAAGTTCTCAATTCGTTTGTGCTGACGCTGAATGAAGTTGGCGCAACGATCATCAAGGAAGGTGAAAAGCAGTCCGCCCTCGCCGCCAGCATGAAAACCCTTACCGAGCGGGCAAGCGGCATTAATAATGTGCTGACGATTATTGCCGACATTGCGGATCAGACGAATCTTCTCGCCTTAAACGCATCCATCGAAGCGGCCCGGGCAGGAGAATCGGGGAGAGGGTTCGCCGTTGTTGCCGATGAAGTACGGGGACTCGCCTCCAAAACTCAGAATTCGCTCAATGAAATCAACAAAAATGTCCGGGCTGTCATCCAGGGCATCGAAGAAATTTATACCGAAACAGCCCACACATCGGAGGACATGCTTCACATTTCTGAAAACACCCGGGAACTGATGAGCAGTACCGGAGTTACCAACGAGCGGTTAAAAGGGTCCATCGGCATCTCGTCGGACCTTGTCAGAAAAAGCACCTACATTGCCACACGGACCAAGGAAATGATTGAAAACATGAACAATCTTGTGGAGATTTCAGGACAGAATCACAGTTCGGCCCTCGAAGTCGGAGAGGTTTCCGCCAACCTGGCCCAGAAGTCCGAGAGCCTCAGGGAAGATTTGACCCGCTTCAAAATATAGGGATTCGCAGCAGGCTGATTATGATCCCGCGTTGAGGACTACACCGGTTCAAGACAAAGAACCGCATACAGGCGGGCAGCAGTGGCGACTTCTTCAAAGAGCACCGACTCTTCGGGGGTATGGGCGATCTCCAGTGAACCGGGGCCGAGGATAAGCGGCTTTACTCCTGCCGCAAAAAACATGTTACCGTCGGAATGCGAGCGGAAGGCATCCGTTTGCCATGGCAGGCCAAGTTTCGGATATATCTCCCGTAAAATCTGCTCCAGCCGGTTGTTGCTGTCAAGACGGTAACCGGCAGACAGGAAATCAAAGGATACTTCCAGATCCAATCCCGGAATGGCCCGACCATAGCCGGCGACAATCCTGCGGATTTCATCCTGAAGGAGCGCCGGATCACGATCTGGGGGCAGATGCAGATCGATCCAGGTTTCACAACGATCCGGAACCACGAAACCGGCCTGTGACGATCTCATCTCCCGGATTGAATAGACGATCTCCGATGTGGCCCGGTCGAACAGCGGGTCGCTCCCCAGCAGAAGCAGAACCCGCAGCATCGATTCCACCGCATTATGCCCCAGCTCCGGCAACGAAGAATGGCTGCGCAGACCGCTTGTAACGAAGCCCGCTTCCAGGTAACCGTAATGGGCAAACTTGGCCGCCAGGCCGGTCGGCTCGCCAATAACCACCCATGGCGGACGGCACGATTCAAGAAAGACCGCACTGCCGTCGCCGTTCTCCTCTTCCCCCACAACCAGCAGCAGCCCGATTGATGGCCGCTCGGCAGGCTCCAGCGCTTCGGCAAGCGCCAGCCAGGTTTCAACCATGGCTGCGCAGCCCCCCTTCATATCGGCGCTCCCCAGACCGCGAATAACACCGCCCTCCTCCAGAGGCCCGAAGGTGTCCAGATCCCAGGCAGGAACCGTATCCACGTGCCCCACCAGGTAGAGCCACGGCTCACCTTCCCCCATGACCACCCGCAGGTTGTAGCGATCATCGTCAACCAACTGCCGTTCAACGGTAAAACCAGCCGTGGTAAGGGTGTCTTCCAGATAGAGCTGGATATCCTCCTCCTTACCGGACGGAGAATAGATATCGAGCATTTCGAGGAACATTTTCCGCAACCGCTCCGGATTGATGGCGCTCCAGACTTTTTCCAGGCGGGCGCTCATGGCTTCTTCACCGTTTTTTTCCGGTGCTTGCGGGTCAGGTTGAGTGACATATAGACATGCTCCTGGATATCGCCGAACCCCTGTTTCTGAAAGAAGTTAATGGCCGGCTGGTTATCGGCGGAAGTGTCGATAATCATCATCCGCACCCCCTGTTCCTTCATGCGGTGTTTGATCTCCTTGAACAGGCCGCTCCCCACCCCGCCCTGCTGGATATTCCTTCGGACACCCACCCAGACGAGATACCCGTATTTCCAGGGTGAGTTATGTTTCGTGACCGTCGTTCCCAGGGCAAACCCGAGAATTTCGTCACCCGCCTCTGCCACCAGGCAAAGCTCACCGTCCGAATTAAAGAGCGTGGTAATCTCGTATTCATCCCAGGTACGATAAAGGCTCTGGAAGGACTCGGCGGTAAAGACCTGTTCGCCGATATGAAACACCTCGGGGAAATCATCAATGGTCATCTCCCTGATGCGGAGTGGTTCCTTGCCTGCTTGTTCCGACATAACGTCACCTCTAAAAAGTAGTACGTAAATGGATAGATATATTAGATAAGCATAGCGCAGAAGCGGAAATTATCAACTACATCGCATAGTGGCATACAGGGAAGAGAATTGTCACACAGTGCCGGATATGGTATTCACCAGCTCAGTTTTTCTGATGTTATTACATCTGCCGATTTTCGAATAGTAGCAAGCTTACTATCGTTATAAGCAATTATAATCGTGAATTTGGTGAATTATGTCATCTCCAGTGCGTCCGGATCAACTGAGCAATATCTACGAGGAATGTGCAAAACATATCACGTCAACTTTTGGAGAGGTTGCCAGCTACCCGGTCTATTGGCACGTGTGCGGGATAGGCCTGGTAATCTTGCTTAAAATACTTGACGACAAGTCAAAACAGGGAGGTGTGCTGACCATCTTCTGCTGGAACCTGATTGGGGTGTTTTTACATGAACTGGCTCATTTCATTGTAGGTTTTGTCCTCTTCGCGAAACCGGTTGGTTTCTCTTTGATCCCGTGCAGATCAGAAAAGCAGTGGCAACTTGGCAGTGTTACCTTCAAAGGCCTGAATGCCTTCAACTCGCTACCCACAGGTCTCGCTCCGCTCGGCTTAATTGCTGTTGCGTACTCTCTTTTCACCAATTGGACTCTTTGGTTCACGCCGAATCTTCACTCAACTATCGGAGCCTATTTTGTCCTGTTCATACTCGTCTACAATTCCCTGCCATCACGGCAGGACCTAAAAATTGCATTCTCTGCCGGCAGTATTTTTGTGTACGGGACAACCGCATTTGCCGCGTACATGTACTACGGGCATTGGATTGATTTCTGAACTCAATGGCCACCGTCACGCTGACACTAACTGACTATCCGCCCGTCCCTGACCTGAAATATCCTGTCAAACCCTTCCACCATGCGGTGGTCGTGGGTAACGACGAGGACTGCTGACTGATTTTCCACTGCCAGCGTTTTTAACAGGGTCATGACATTCTTGCCGTTCTCCGTGTCCAGTGCCGCGGTCGGCTCGTCGGCCAGGATCACCCTTGGTTTGTTTGCCAAAGCCCTTGCTATGGCCACCCGCTGGGCTTCGCCACCGGAAAGCGCCTTGGGGTAGCTTTCAATTCTGTGCCCAAGATTGAGGGATTCAAGAAGATCCGTTGCCCGTTTTTTTGCCTCCGGCCTCGAAAGATGGTTTATCTCCAGAGCAACCATAACGTTTTCCAAAGCGCTCAAAAATGGAATCAGGTTGTGGTGCTGGAATATGAATCCGAGCTTTTCCCTCCGCAAGCGCTTCAGGTCCAACCCCCCCAGCCATCCTTCATCGGCAACCATGGTACCGTCAATGACCACTTTGCCGTGAGTCGGTTCATTGATCAGTCCGATAGAGGTCAACAGCGTGGTCTTGCCTGAGCCGGAGGGGCCAAGGAGGGCAACCAGTTCCCCGGGCTTCACCTGCAGGGTGGCATCTGCAATAGCGGTCACTGCCGTCTCGCCCTTGCCGTAGATTTTAGTCAGCTTTTCCACTTCTATTGCATACATTGTCTTATCCACCCAGAGCCTCCGAAGGTTCTACCTTCAATGCCTTCCTTATGCCGACAAAGCTTGAAAGCGTGCAAATAACCATAACAATGACAAAGAGCACCTGCAGATCAAAAGCTTCCAGCACGATCCGCCGGGGAAATTTCTCGTAAGTCAGCAGGATCAGGCCATAGCCTAGAGCGTATGCGATCACTCCCATCAGGAGTGACTGCTGCAGGATCATGCCGATGATCACGCGATTCTGCGCGCCGATCAGCTTTAGGGTTGCAATCACCTTGATTTTGTCGATGGTCGAGGTATAGATGATCAGCGAAATGATGACCGCCGAGATCACCAGCAGGATGACCCGGAAAAGCCCGATTTGCATCCGGGACTTCTCTATCATCCCCCTGGTCAGAATTTTGGTCTGTTCCTCGACTGATAATGGCCGGAAATGGTTCCAGCGCCTGATCTGCTCCTGTACCTCATGGAGGTTCGCTCCAGGAGTCAGCCTGGCGACTACCGTGTTAACGGTATGAGTCGATTCCGTGATGCCGGCGATGTTCTGCTTCACGTATTTCGCCTGAACCGGAGAGAGTGACCGGAGGCCGGCAAGATTGTTATCAATCCGCGCCCGGTCGTTCCTGATGGCGTCGTTGTCTTTCTTGAACTGGATATCCTGGGCATCAGCCAGGCTCACATAGGCAGCCGGGTCGCCACCGGAGGAAACAACCTTGCTGGTGATCCCCACAACCGTGTAGTCATGAATCCCCAGGCGAATCTTCTCGCCGATTTCAATCTTCATCGCCTTGGCAACAACCATTTCATAGTGCTTCTGGCGGATGTTCCGTCCGGCAAGTATCTCCGGCGGTCCGCCGAAACCATTCAGGTCATAACCGATCAGAAAAAAGCGGAACGGCTTTCCCTGGCGTTCGACCTGGATAGTTTGGAAGGATAAGGGGGATGCATCCGCCACACCCGGCACGGCCTTGATCCGGTATTTGATATCTTCCGGAATGCGCGAGCTTTCGGCAAACGGACCGTTGGTATCCTTCTGGACTACCCAGACATCAGCCTTGACCGATTCCAGAATCGCCAGGGCGTCGGCAGAAAGCCCTCGATAGATGCCACCCATGCTTATCACAACGCCGATAAGCAGTCCCAGGCCGATGGAAGTCAGAACAAACCTGCCCCGATGATAGCGTATGTCACGAATGGCGAGATTCATTTGCCAATCCTTACCTTCATGCCGTTTTTGAACTTCGCCATTTCCGGAGGTGAGGACAATGCAACCAACTCGCCGCCATCAAGGCCAGAGACTATTTCAGTAATGTTGTGCCGATCCACGATACCGGCGGTCACCTCTTTAAAGGAGAGCTTCCCGTCCGTCACCAGCCATACGCCGCTTTTCCTGTCTTTAAAGACAATGGCGGCGGAAGGGAGAGCGCGTGCCTCTTTCTTTACCCCGGTGATGATGTACAGATCGGACTGTTCTCCCAGGCGGAAGTTTTTCAACGGCTCGTTGAAAGCCACATCAACTTCCAGCTCTTCAGTCACTCGATCACTCTGGCGACCCAGGCGGACAACGTGGCCGGGCAGCTGATCGCCGGTGGAAGAACGGAGGGTTATGACGGCCTTTTTGCCGATATCCACCCCTTTCAGCTGTGATTCGTCCACGTTGGCCTTGACCCAGATGGTGCGAGGATCAGCCAGAGTGAAAATCGGCATCCCCGGCGAGACGATGGACCCTTTTTCCAGGTCACGGGTAATAATGATTCCATCCTGATGAGCATAGATTCGGGTATCAGCAACCTTGCTTCTGGCAAAACCGACCCCGGCGTGACCGGATTTTTGTTCCATTCGCACTGCTTCAACAGCCGCCTGGCTCCGGGCTACCTCTTCCTTCGCCACCTTGTAAGCGGTGTCGTACTGTTCGGCTTCCAGCTTGGAAACCAGGTTTTTTTCAACCAGAGCCTTGAAGCGTTGTGCGTTTTTTTCCGCCAGGACCTGGTTTGCCTTTGCCTTTTGCAGGTTTGCCTGTTCCACATTCAAGTTGGCGAAAGACCGGTTCAGCCCGGCTTCGGACTGCTGCTGCTGTTGGAGGACATCGTCGTTCTCCAACCGGGCAAGGAGCTGGCCCCGTTTCACCTGGTCGCCCTGGTCGGCGTACAACTCCACAATTCTGCCGGTGATCTTGCTGGAAACAGCCACTACGACCTTGGCCTCAACCGTGCCGTTACCATACACCTGGGCGGTTATGTCGCGTTTCGCAATCGTCACGACCTGGACCTTCGGCGGCGCAAATAGTGTCATCTTCAACACGATGACAAGAACCAGGACCAACAACAGCCAGATCAGATACACTTTCTTTCGTGCCAGTGTTTTCATGAAATTCATACGCTACTCCTTATTGACGGCTTCCCACGATGTATCCGGTTGCATGGTCGAAGAGGGCCAGTGCTGTGTAATAGTCATAGGTTGCTTGAATATTTGCTGTCCGTGCTTCGAGTGCACGGGATTGCGCATCGGTCACTTCTATGATGCTGCCGACACCTTCCTGATAACGCCCTTCTGCCAGTGTTTTGCTTTCATTGGCGGCGGCTACTTCCTTCTCGGTCGAGGCCATCCGCGCCGTTGCCTCGCTCACGCCAAACCAGGCTGCTTCAACCTGTTTGCCGATCTGAAGCTTGAGATTGTTCTGTCGGGCTTCAATGGCGTTTCTATTCGCGTTGGCTTCCCTTACCTGCTCGACTGACGAGAAACCTGAAAACAGCGGCACCGTCAGGTTCAATCCCACGGCCCAGACATTGCCAGAGGGCGGGAAGTCTCGATCGGCATAGCCAGCGCTTGCCGTACCGGAAAAGACCGGCAAATAGCTCCCCTTGGCCGTTTTCAGGCTGGAATCCGCCGCCGATTTCAGTGCAGCCAGCTGGTGCATTTCGGAGCGGTTCTTCACCGCATCCTGCTGCGCCTGGTTGCGCTCGGGCAGAGTAACAGCAACCTGAGCAGGCTCAACCGGCGAGCGGCCCTCCAGAGATGCTATCCCCATGGCATTAGCCAGTTCAACCATCGCGATTCTTTTGTTGTTTTCTGCCCTGATCAATGCGGTTCTGGCAGAAAACAGATTCGCCTCGGCCCGGGCAACATCAACCTTTGCTCTGATTCCCTGAGTAAAGAACTCCTGCGCCTGCCGGAACACATGCTCACGTGCCTTGACGGTTTCCATTACGGCAACGGTCTGCTTGTCAGCTACAAGAAGCAGATAGAAGGCCGTTTTGACACGCAATGCCAACTCCTGCCTGGTCACGGCAAGGGCTTTGTCGGTGGCTTCTCGATAGCTGCGAGCTGCCTCGACCGAACCGGCAGTACGGCCAAAATCATATATGGTCTGCTTCAGGTACAGGGCAGTGATGTTCATTTCTGTCGGCCTGATGCTTTCCAGAGCCGTCAGGAAAGAACGCCCCTTGCTCCAGTCAGCGGCGACGCTGATCTGGGGGTAGTAGCTGGCAAGTGCCAGGCCTGTTCTCGCCTCGGCGCCATGCAGGTTTTCTCTGGCTTCGACAACCTGGGGGTGATTGTCCCGGGCCGTCTCTAACGCCTCCTCAAGAGACAAGGTGGCGGCACCGTAAAGTGGCAGAGAAGACATGACAAGTATGATCAGGCAGATCATGGCTGGTTTCATAACAGGCACCTATATTCAAAAAATAGAATTATATGTGATCTTGTATTCACATAATGGGTAAAAAAATTAACCGATCAGAACCGTAAAATTTTTCCAGAGTTTTTCAGCTTCACCCCTGATGTCAAACGATTCGTTGCTCAATGTCCAGCGCAACGCGGTAAACTGGATCATGCTCAGGAGGGTCAGAGCTGTTTCCCTTGAAGCAACTCCCTGCCTGATATCTCCTTCGGCAATTCCCGCTGCGATGATGCCTGAAATGGTCTCCACATAGTTTCCGATGCGCCTCGACAATGCTTCTGCCACATCGCGATGTGTCAGGTGGACATCATCCGAGAAAACGAATCGCGGTATTCCCGGATGTTCCAGAAGAAGGCTGATGTGGGAGAAGAAAATCGTCTCCAGCTTTTCCAGAGGCTTGCGGCTTCCCCCGGCAATAG
>Ga0154471_157_pt4 | contig 60884 bp, 59 predicted proteins | sample RifGroC2_FD_115950 | JGI IMG/M metagenome (GOLD analysis project Ga0154471, IMG submission 115950) | Geobacteraceae bacterium GWC2_53_11
GAAGGTCACCTGAGAATTTATGTGGAAGTAAACGGCGGCGCAGTAACCAACGCCTGGTCGTCGGCCCAGATGTGGCGTGGTATCGAGACGATCCTGCAGGGGCGTCCCCCTCAGGATGCCTGGATCTATGCCCAGCGCTTCTGCGGCGTCTGCACCACGGTGCATGCCATTTCATCGATCCGTTCGGTGGAAAACGCCTTGAAGGTGGAAGTGCCGCTCAACGCCCAGTACATCCGCAACATGATCATGGCCCAGCATTCGGTGCAGGATCATATCGTCCATTTTTACCATCTGTCTGCCTTGGACTGGGTTGACGTCGTCTCTGCCCTGAGGGCTGATCCGAAGAAGACCGCCCAGCTGGCCCAGAGTATTTCCGACTGGTCCGGCAACAGCGAAACCGAATTCAAGGCGGTGCAGGCCAAGTTGAAGTCGTTCGTGGAGACCGGTCGTCTCGGCATCTTCTCGTCCGGCTACTGGGGACACCCGGCCATGAAACTGCCGCCGGAGGCAAACCTGATGGCTGTTGCCCATTACCTGAAAGCGCTCGATTACCAGCGCAAGGCTGCCCAGGTCGGCGCTATCCTGGGGGGCAAGAACCCGCACATCCAGAACCTTTGTGTGGGCGGCGTTGCTACGGCGGTCAACTTTGACAACCTGGCCGCCATCAACATGGAGAAGATTGCCGCTTTGCGCGCCCTGATGGAAGAGACCCGCGAGTTCGTGCAGAAGGTCTACTATCCGGATATGATCGCCATTGCCTCGGCCTACAAGGAATGGTTCAAATACGGCAAGGGGGTCACCAATTACCTGGCTGTGCCGGAAATGCCGGAAGATACCAAAAACACCAAGTTTGCCCTGCCGGGCGCCATCATCAACAACGGCGACATCAAGGGGGCCCGCATCATCACCAACCATCAGGATCAGGGGTTAATAGGCAGCATCACCGAAAACGTCGCCCATGCCTGGTACGAGGGGAGCAGCAGCCACCACCCGTGGGAAGGTGAAACCAAGCCGAAATATACCGACTTCCAGGACGACGGCAAATATTCGTGGTGCAAGGCGCCTCGTCTGGACGGCAAAGCGGTGCAGGTTGGTCCGCCGGCCCAGCTGTTCGCCGCCTATGCGGGTGGCAACCAGAAGGTCAAAAAGCTCGTCGATGCCAGCTGTGCCAAGATCGGCATTGGGGTAGGGGATCTGCATTCCACCATGGGGCGTCTCGGCGCACGTGCTATCCGGGCGCACATCATGGCCGACTACTCGCTGGAATACCTGGACAAGTTCGTGGAAAATATCGGCAAGGGGGACAAGGTGTACGCCAACCATACTGAAATACCCAAGGGAGAGTATCGCGGGGTCGGCCTGCACGAAGCGCCGCGCGGCACGCTGTCGCACTGGATGGTTATCAAGGACGGCAAAATCAAGAATTACCAGGCGGTGGTTCCCTCCACCTGGAACGCCTCTCCGCGCGACGAAAAGGGTAATATGGGGCCGTATGAGGCGTCTCTGGTGGGCAATCCGGTGGCTGATAGCGAAAAACCGCTGGAAGTGCTGCGCACCATCCACTCCTTCGATCCCTGCATCGCCTGTGCGGTGCATACGATCGATCCGGAGGGGAAAGAGATTACGAAAGTGAAAGTGATGTAGCTTACCACCCCCTAACCCCCTCCTAAGCTAGGAGGGGGGATTTTTACCACTCAAACGGGGCTCCCCCTCCTGATTCAGGAGGGGGCCGGGGGGTGGTTAGGTTACCAAAGGAATTCTATGCAAACACTGATATTCGGGGCAGGCAACCTGCTCCTTTCCGACGAAGGTTTTGGAGTCCATTTTATCAAGTACCTTGAGGAGAAGTACCGCTTCGGGGATGACGTGGAGTTGTACGATGGCGGTACGCTGGGGATCATGGTTACCCACCTGCTGGAGGAGGCCGACCGGGTCTTTCTGGTGGATGTGGTTGAGGCCAAAGGTGAGCCGGGTGATATCTTCCGCTACGAGAAGGAGGAGTTTCTGCTGGGCAAGCTGCCGATCAAAATGTCGCCGCACCAGATCGGTCTTCAGGAGGTGCTGACGCTGTCCGAACTGCGCGGCAGAACGCCCGATCAGGTCACCCTGTTCGGAATTATTCCCTATTCCTATGAGGCCGGGGTGGAGCTGTCGCCGCTGCTTGAGGGAAAACTGCCCGCCCTGGCCGAACTGGTTGTCGGCGAATTGCGGGAGGCGGGGCACAGGATCTCACCCGTCTGACCACGATTCATCAAAAAAACACGAAAAAGCCGGACCCTGGCGGGTCCGGCTTTTTTTTATTCAACATCCTTGCGGATCATCTCAAGTATTTTGCTATACAACTCATCGCCATCCTTGCCGGTTACTTTTACCTTGTCAACGGTTGCCACCGGCATGTCACGGCAGGTGCCGCACTGCTTGACGCAACTCTTGACCTTGATGTTCAGGTCGGGAAATTCCTCTTCAAGCCGCCTGATTACCTTTCCCTTGCCCTTGTTATGTTCGCAGAAGCGTATCTTGGCCGGCATCAGCTTACACCGCCAACGGGGAGCCGACCGGAGCTACAAAAATACGTTGGGCCATTTCCGCGTCGATCATCAAGATGCCGTGGCCGTTGTCTCCTACCAGTTTAAGCTTGGCAATCAAGTCGCGGTCGTTATTCTCTTCCTCGATCTGCTCGGTCACGAACCATTGCAGGAAAATCTGCGTGGCGTGATCCTTTTCCTGCACCGCCTGCTCGCTCAGGTTATTGATGCACGAGGTGATCAGCTGCTCATGGGCGAGCGTACTCTTCATCATGTCGAGCAAAGATTTATATTTGTTTGGCACCGCCTTGCCGGCAGGCATGGAAATAACCACGCCCTGGTCAGCCAGGTAGGTGTAAAACTTCATAAAGTGGATCATCTCTTCACGGTACTGCACAAAAAACCAGTTGGCGGCTCCTTTCAGCCCCATTTCATTGGCACAGGACGACATAACGAGGTACAGATGCGCCGAGAATAACTCAAGATTCATATGAGTATTAAGCGAGTCGGACATTTTTTTACTGATCATAATTGATTACCCCCCTGTATATTTTTCTTCACTATAACGTATATCCGGACTTTTTCAATCCTGAATTGCGGTTTATCAGCTGAGGCGTGTCAACAAACTTTTGATTATTGTAATAATCGTTGAAATACCCTATGTTAGGCGGGCTGCAGTTCTGCTGCCCGCAATTTCAGAGGCTCTGGATGTGACATGAGTCACGAGGTTGACATGATTTGTGCTGAAAATCTCCTGGAAAAAATGCATATCCTGATGGAATTCTCCGCTATTATCAACTCAAGCCTTGATACGTCGCGTGTCCGGGAACGTGCCATTCAGGCCGCGACGCAATTGTTGCAGGCCGATGCCGGGAGCTTGCTGCTGGTTGATGCGGAGAACGGCGAACTGTTTTTTGAAGTTGCCACCGGCGACAAGGGTGAAAAGCTGAAGGAGATTCGCCTCAAGGCAGGTGAGGGGATTGCCGGATGGGTCGTGCAGACCGGTGAAGGGGTGATCATCAACGATGTGCAGACCGATCCCCATTTTTATAAGGCTGCGGACTCGGTCAGCAGCTATGAAACACGCTCAATGGTGGCTGTGCCGGTGAAATCGGGCACTGCTGTTATCGGAGTGCTGCAGGCGGTCAATAAATGCGGCCAGGAGTTTACTCCGGAAGATCTGGAAATGCTGAAGTCGCTGGCGTATCAGGTCGGTCCGGCCATTGAGAATGCCCGCATGTATGAAACGATGCGGGAATCGTTCTACGGCGTCAGCATGGCGTTGGCCGAAGCGCTCGAAAAACGGGATTATTATACCGGCGGGCATACCAACCGGGTCAGCAGTTACTGCATGTCCATCGGCAGCCAGCTTGATCTGGAGGAAAAGGTAATGGAGTCGCTCTGGCTTGCATCGATTCTGCATGATGTGGGTAAAATCGGAGTTGTGGACCGGGTGCTGCAAAAGCCGGGGCAGCTTGATGATGAAGAGTTTGAGTTGATGAGCCGGCATTCGGAATACGGTTCGGAAATCCTCAGCCATATCAAAAGCCACCGCTCGGTTATTCCGGGGGTACGCGGTCATCATGAAAAATACAACGGCAAGGGGTATCCGGATCGTCTGCAAGGCAGTGATATCCCCCTTGTGGCCCGGATTATCTCGGTGGCCGACGCTTTTGATGCAATGACCTCCGATCGCCCGTACCGCAAGGCGCTGTCTCACCGGGAGGCGTTTGCCGAACTGATACGCTGCAAAGGGACCCAATTCGACCCGGATATAGTTGACGCGTTTCTTGCCGCCAACAAAAAGCTGTAATGTTTACGGTCGTTTGGTGTTGCGGAATGACAGCAGGAGTGCCGCAGCGGTGCCGATGATGAACATGGGGAAACTAAGCAGCTGGCCCATGGAGAACAGCCCGTAGAAGAGCCCGATTTGGGCATCGGGCTGACGGAAAAACTCAACGATAAAGCGGAATAATCCGTAACCGGCAATGGCGGTGCAGGTTGCTACGCCGTTGACGGCTGTTCGCCGTGAAACAACCCGCACGATGAAAAAGAGTACAATTCCTTCCAGAAATGCTTCGTAAAGTTGTGACGGATGCCGCGGCACACCGTCACTTCCGGGAAAGACCATTCCCCAGCTCGCATCGGTGGGCCTGCCGTATAATTCCCCGTTAATGAAATTGCCGATTCGCCCCAGCAACAATCCGACCGGCGCGCAGAGTGCAGCCATATCCGTCAGTGTCAGAAAAGGAATATTCTTGCGACGGGCGTAGAGGAAAAAAGCCAGTACAACCCCCAGAAAGCCGCCATGGAACGACATCCCACCTTCCCAGACGGCAAAGAGTTTGAGCGGGTTGGCCAGGTAATAGCCGAGGTTGTAGAACAGGATATAGCCGGTACGCCCTCCCAGCACGACTCCCATGGCACCGTAAAAAACCAGGTCGGCAACATCGTCCTTGGTCAGGGCGAGCTGCTTGCGGGTTACTTCGGAGCGGATGATGAGGTAGGTGGCGATGAAGGAGAGTACATACATCAGCCCGTACCAGCGGAACTGGAGCGGGCCGATGCGCAGGAAAACCGGATCTATGTGTGGAAACTGCATGAAGGGTGCGATTCCTTAGCTGACGCCGCAGCCGCAGTTGCGGGAGCAGGCGCCGCTTCTCATTTTAAGGGCTTTGATGAACGAAGCCTCGGTTGCTGCCCGCAGTTCATCGACTACGGGAGGAGGAACCGGAGAATCCAGCGACAGGATGACCATGGCTTCGCCCTTCTTCTCGCTACGCCCCAGATTCATGGAAGCGATGTTGATGTCGTGCTGACCCATGATGGTGCCGATTCTGCCGATCATGCCGGGACGGTCTTCGTAGTTGAGCAGCAGCATGTGCTCGTCGGGAGCGAAGTCCATGGTGTAGTCGCGCAGACGGACGATGCGCGGCTGCCCTTCAAAGAGGGTTCCCGCAACAAGGCGCCGTTTGCCTTGGCTTTCGAGGATAAGGGTGATGACATTGGAGAAAGCATCGGACTGGGTCGATTTGGTTTCTTCCACAACAATGCCCATCTGCTCGGCAACCAGGCTGGCGTTGACCATGTTGACGTCCTGCTCCACCTTGCGGTTCAGCAGAGCGGTGAGGCCGCAGACGGAGAGGGGTGAACAGTCGTAATGGGCAATGGCACCGCTGTAGCCGAAAGTTACTTTTTCGATATTGGTATCGACCAGCTGAACGCCGAAATCGCAGATGACGCTCATCAGGTTGAGGAACGGGCGCATCTGATCCATGAGTGCCATGTCGAAACGGGGGATGTTGACGGCGTTTTCGAGTGGCTTGTCATCAAGGTAGTTGATGATTTCCTGGGAAACGTCGATGGCCACGTTGACCTGGGCTTCAAAGGTGTTGGCGCCCAGATGCGGGGTGACGACCAGGTTTTTATGCGCAATCAGCTGCTTGAGGACGTCGGTTGCCGGTGGCTCCTCGCTCCAGACGTCGAAGCCGCCGCCGATGACCTTGCCGGAGTTCAGGCTGTCGAGCATCGCCTGCTCTTCGATAATGCCGCCACGGGCCACGTTAAGCACGATGACGCCGGTTTTCATCAGGCCGAATTCGCGCGGGCCGATCATCCCTTTGGTTTCTTCGGTGAGCGGCGTGTGAACGGTGATGATGTCGCAGTTTTTGTAGATTTCGTCATGGGATACCAGCTTGACGCCCAGATCCTGGGCCCGTTTGACGGATATGTAAGGGTCGCAGGCCAGCACTTCGCATTCAAAGGCTTTGAGGCGGGATACGACACGTCCGCCGACTTTGCCGATGCCGATAACCCCGGCAATTTTGTTTTTCAGTTCATGGCCGGTAAAGGGAGCACGTTTCCATTCGCCGGATTTAAGGCTGTTGTTGGCAACCGGAACATTGCGGCAGAATGAGAGCAGCATTGCCATGGTATGCTCGGCGGCGCTGTTGGTGTTGCCGAACGGGGCGTTGACTACGATCACCCCTTTGGAACTGGCATAGTCAACATCCACATTGTCGATGCCGACGCCGGCACGAGCAACCATCTTCAGGCGGGTGGCTGCGTCAAGCAGCGCCTTGTCCACGGTTGTGCCGCTGCGGGTAATGATGACGTCATAGTCACCAATAACGGCCAGCAGTTCCTCTTTTTTTAAACCAAGTTTCACGTCCAGCTTGATACGTGGTTCCTGGGTTAAGAGCGCTAATCCTTCCGCCGAAACTTCATCAGTTACAATTATCTTCATGACCGAATCTCCAGACACAGTTGAATTTAGACTGAACACAATAGCCCCGCAGAGAAAAAAATGCAAGCATGACAGCCCTGAATAATGGTATACAATCGAGTTATGAAACCATTTAATATTGTGCTGATTGAACCTGAAATTCCTCCCAACACCGGAAATATCGCCCGCTTGTGTGCCGCTACCGGCGCGGTGCTGCACCTAGTGGGTACGCTCGGATTTTCCCTCGACGACCGTTATCTCAAACGGGCCGGACTCGATTATTGGGAATTTGTTGCTCTGAAACGGTGGCCTGATCTGGAAACTCTGCAGGCGGAGGCCACGGAAGGGCGTTTTTTCTACCTGAGTACCAAAGTGGAGCGGAGCTACATTGATGCCGGATTTCAACCCGGCGATTATATCGTCTTCGGCAAGGAGACCAAAGGGTTGCCGGAAGAGCTTTTGAACGCCAATCCTGATACGTCGTTTACCATTCCGATGCCGTCCGGCAAGGTGCGCAGCCTCAACCTTTCCACATCGGCAGGGATTGTGTTGTACGAGGCGCTGCGCCAGTGCGGGGGACTCGGGTGAGTTGCCATTCGGACGCACAGCCGTATCTGACCAGGCAGTTTGCAGGCGTCGGCGGAATTATCAAGGAATCCCCCGAAGACTTCCGGGTCGAAGAAATCCCCTCGTATCTTCCCTGCGGCTTGGGTGAACACTGCTACCTGACTATTGAAAAGAGGGGCATTACCACCCTGGAGGCGATCCGCCGCATCGCCCAGTCGCTGAAAATCCAGGAGCGGGACATCGGTTATGCCGGAATGAAAGATGCGGTCGGCATTGCCCGCCAGACGATTTCCGTGCAGTGGCTGGATCCGGACAAGGCTCTTGCTCTGGAGCTGGATGGCGTCACGGTCATTACGGCGCAACGCCACTCCAATAAACTCAAACTGGGACATTTGAAAGGAAACCGTTTTTGTGTTGTCCTCAGAGGTGTTGCCGAGAGTGCCGCCCAGGTGGTTCCGGTTGTTTTGGATACACTTGTGAAGCGCGGTGTGCCCAACTATTTCGGCTTCCAACGGTATGGCGCCCAGGGTAATTCGCACCTGATCGGCTTCGCCATGCTGCGCCGTGAGTGGCGCGAGTGTGTGGATCGCCTGATTGGCGATCCTGAAGCTGTGCGCGCCGAAGAGTGGTCGTCGGCAATTCGTGCCTATCGGCAGGGGGATGTGGGGGAAGCTCTCCGGCTTTTTCCGAGACATTGCCGCAGTGAACGTGACGTGTTGCAGCGTTTGGCCGGGCGTCCGGAAGAGTACGAAAAGGCCTTTTCTGCTGTTCATCCACGGATGAAGAAGCTGTTTCTCTCGGCGGCTCAATCCTTTCTGTTTGACCAGACGGTTGCTCGCCGTATTGACCGTCTTGACGAGTTGATGGCAGGAGATTTGGCTATCAAGCATGTTAACGGCGCCTGCTTTCTGGTTGAAGATGCGGCAGTTGAGCAGGAGAGGGCTTCGGGATTTGAAATCTCTGCCAGCGGGCCGATGTTCGGATGCAAGATGAAGCGTCCTGAAGGTGAAGTGTGGGAACTTGAACACAAAATTCTGGAACAGTCGGGGATCGATCTACCTCATTTTGATATGCCGGGCGGGCTGCGGATGGAAGGTGAACGGAGACCGCTGAGAATACCATTGCACGATGCGACCTACCTTCTGGAAGGTGATATGCTTCGGCTCGAATTTGCTTTGCCGAAGGGAAGCTATGCAACCTCTGTCGTAAGGGAAATTTCCAAGTTATTCTAAAAACCGTTAGAATCCCCTAGGACTCCTCTCCTTTAATACCTGTCATAACCGATTCCAATGCCGATACATGCGATTCTTTTAGCTGAAGCGCGCTGATTTCCGTTTCCATATTCTGATTCAGAGATTTTGTGGGATATTGGCTGACGTTGAATTGTTTGCTGCTGAAGTTAACCACACGGACTATGGCAAGCAGAAAGTCGGTGCTGTCTGATTGCTCTGCATGGTGGTGTGCCACGATGTTGCGATAGATGCGGGGAATATTCCAACAATCCATTATAAGACAGCCAAATTCCACATGCATGTCTGAAAAAACGTCATGCAGTGCCTCAGCATCAAGGATAAATCCTGCTGTGGTAGTGCAGATTCGTTCCAGTGCCTTGAGCAGGTACAGTTTGCCGATGTCATGGAGCAAACCGGCCATGTAGGCATGGTCGGCAAAACTTTGATGGCCTGTTTTAAGGGCAATGGAACGGCATCCGAGCGCACAGGCGTGGGAATGCAGCCAGAGGTCCTGCATGATTTCATTTACCAGCGGATTGTCCGATGAATGCTGCGAAGCATGGGAGGCGGCGATGGCAATGTTGGCAATCTGCTGGGTTCCCAGGCGGATGGCGGAATTTTCGATCGTCTCGCATTTGATGCGCCCTATGTATGAAGTGGAATTGGACATTTTGAGAACCTGCGCCGATAACGCCTCATCCTGTTTTATGGTTCTGATTACTTCAAAGTACATTATGTCAGGCTCGGCGAGGAGTTGAAGGAGGTCCAGGGCCACCGGATTAAATACCGGCAGCTCAATAGGTTGCAGAGATATCATGTTATACAGGTTGCCGGATGTTTTCATATGAGGTTCCTTCCGTTGTGTACTGGACAAATCAAGGTGCTATTTCCAAAATAGTGCTGCCGTTGTTTTGCTGTTCCGTTAGTGTCGCGGCATTGCCGTCAAGCTCTGAAATGAGTTGTGCAAATTTGTCTGCAGTGAGCGGGCGGCTGAAATAGTAGCCTTGCACTTCCTCACAGTGATGGTTCCTGAGAAAATTGAGCTGGTCCACCGTTTCAACACCTTCCGCAATTATGGATAAGCCGAGGCTGTGGGCCATGGCGACAATGGCGCGGATAATGACTGCTTTACTGCCGTTGCCAATCTCCTGAACAAAGGATCGATCAACTTTCAGTATGTTGAGCGGAAAGCGCTGCAGGGAGCTGAGAGATGAATAGCCTGTACCGAAGTCGTCAATTGAGAGTGAAATCCCCAGCGCTCTCAGGGCAATCATCTTGCTTATGGAGTCTTCAATATTGTTCATCATCAGACTCTCGGTGACTTCAAGGTCAAGGCAGTCGGCATTGACTCCGGTCTCATTCAGAATGTTTTGAACCATTTCGACAAGATTTCTTTGACCGAACTGTCGCGGAGAGAGGTTGACCGCCATGCGCAGTTTCGGAAAATTAAGGGTGCTCCAGATTTTAAACTGATGGCATGCCGTCTTGAGCGCCCATTCACCAATGACGACGATCATGCCGGTGTCTTCGGCTACCGGGATGAAATCTGCCGGCGGGACCGAGCCAAGCTCTTCATTGGTCCAGCGAAGAAGTACTTCCATGCCGACTATTTTTCCGGTCGCAAGCTCAATTTGCGGCTGATAGTGGAGGCTCAATTCGTCCCGTTCCAGGGCATGTCTGAGCTGTGATTCAATTTTAATGCGCCTGGCAATTTTGCGGTTCATCTCGTCGGCGAAAAACTGGAAGCCGTTCCTGCCATGCTCCTTGATGTGATACATGGCGGTATCGGCTTTTTTGAACAGTGTTTCGCAGTCGTCGCCGTCTTCCGGGTACAGGGCAATGCCGATGCTTGCGGATACCCTGATTTCCTGCCCTTGCAGGGTGCAGGGGCGGGAAATGGCTTCAAGAAAACGATTGGCGATGGTAATGATGTCTTCGCTGTGATCACGGGTCGTCAGTACTGCGACAAATTCATCACCGCCGATGCGGGAGATGGTGTCACTGCCACGAATCAGATCCTGAAGTCTTCTTGCAACGGTGACCAGCAGCTGATCGCCGCAGGAATGTCCCAGCGTGTCGTTGATGATCTTGAAATGGTCGAGATCGAGCAAAATGATGACGATTGATGAGTGGCTGCGTTCCGACAGGGCAATTGCCTGGGTCAGACGATCATTGAGAAGATTCCGGTTCGGGAGGCCGGTCAGCGGATCGTGGCCGGCTTGGTACATGAGCTGCTCTTCAAAGTGCTTCCGTTCGGTGATGTCGTGTATGATAAGCGACAGGACAGGCTGGTTCTGAAACGTGAGGCTGCTGCCGCTTACCTCGGTAAAGAGTGTTTGCCCTGATCTGTGCCGGACTTTAAGCTCGCGGGTTTCCGAGAGGATACGGTCAAATTCGTCAGACACCTCTTCTTGCTCGATATCTAAAAAGTCCAATAATGAGCAGCCGCGTATTTCCTGAACCGTCATTCCTGCCAAAGAAGCAAACGCGTCATTCGCTTCCAGAATGAAGTATCCCGCCTGTGTCACGAGAACGATTCCTTCCGCGGCTTTATCAACCAAGGTACGATAATGTTTTTCCGCTTCCTGCTGCCGTTTTAATGTTGAGGTGAGGTGCTTGAATATATGGCTGATTCCTCCTGCCGAGATGAGGATCACTGCCACAAATAGAACTAAAAAAAAGCCGATGGCTTCTTTCCCCTGATGGAACAGGCTGCGCGGAGCATCGACACGGATTAAAAAAGCCTCGTTGCCATATATATCATAGGCACGTCCGGAACCTGCGATGTGATGGCTCGTTCGCTCTATCTGCGCATCGGATGGTGTATCGTATGGTCTGTTACTGATTCCCCTGAGGTCCTCCGGTGGATGAAGTGGAATTATACTCAGGGAACGCCGGGTTCTTGCGGCAATAGCTTGTACTTCCGGCATGTCAAGATAACGGGCCATTACGATGGTGCCTTGTGATGGGCCCGTATACTGACTGGTTAGGACAGGTCGAGATGCCACCATTAGGATGCCTTCCGGCGTGACAAGAAAGCCTTTTATTACGTTGCTGATTGCAGAGTGGGTCAAAAGTGGAGCGTGGGGAGCCAGATGAGGCTTCAGGCCGGACGGCATGGGAAGCTGTCTGTTGTTGCGATAATCAAAAACTTTGCCGAATACCATCTTGCCGTCATTGTTGAAATAGGCGATCAGGTTGAGTCTCAGTTTTGAAAATACCGGCTTTGCAAGATTCGTTTCAACAAACTCGCGGTTGCCATTTTGAACAAACAGATATGCTTCATCCCATCCGGAATAATCTGCAGCTATCGTTTCAATATGGTTTATTTCACTCTGAATGCTCTCGTTGGCCCGCTTAATCTCCGTGAGCATCAATTGCGTTTCAAGCCGGGAAAAGCTGTTCAAAAAAATCCAGCTTGACCCCACAGCAAATATAGCCAGCAGAATCCCAAGGGCTGAAAGTATAAGAATAATGGTCTTGGTGCGATGCCGCATTACCGCTCCTGTCAAGGCAGATATTAGCAGGGCTGGTTTGACTTAGTAGCAGTATAGCAAAGGAATGGTATTTGTCATGGCGCTGGAAGATTTGTGAATAATAATAAATTGGAACGACTGTCCTGCTTGAGAAAAGAAGAGGGGAGATACAGAAAAAGCCGGTGGATACCGGCTTTTTCTGTGAAATGGTATAAAGAGATGCGCTGTTATTATTTTCTTACGAAATCCGCTTTGGCAAATGAGTACTGGAAATGCATATGATCGGTGTAGGTGCCGTTCAGTATGCCGACAACGTCTTCCGTGAACACCAGTTCCTCGTCGGTCGGAATAACAAACACTTTAACCGGTGAGTCGTCTGTTGTGATAAGGGTTTCGCGTTTGCGGGTCATGGCCCCTTTGTTGCGCTCACGGTCGAGGATGATGCCGATGTGTTCGAGCCCTTCGATTGCTTTTTCACGAATTGCGGCACCCATTTCGCCGACTCCGGCGGTGAACACCACCGCATCAAGCTTGCCGATGGCAGCCATGAAGGCGCCGATGTATTTCTTCAACCGGTAGGCTTCGATATCAAGCGACAGTTGACAGCGTTTGTCGCCGGCATTGGCATGCTCGATGACGTCACGACGGTCGGTAAACCGGCCGGTAATGCCCATGACACCGCTTTTCTTGTTGAGAATGCTGTCGATTTCCTTGGCCGAAAGGTTATTCTTCTGCATCATGAATGCGGGGATGGCCGGGTCGATGTCACCGCAACGGGTACCCATAACCGCGCCTTCAAGCGGGGTGAGGCCCATGGTGGTATCAACTGAAACACCATTTTTAATGGCGCAGTGTGATACGCCGTTACCGATATGCATGGTAACGATGTTGATGTCTTTGGCATCCTTGCCGAGCAGAACAGCGGCACGCTTGGAAACGTACAGATGTGAGGTGCCGTGAAAGCCGTAGCGGCGAACCTGGTGCTGCTCGTACCACTCGTAGGGGAGCGGGTAGATGTAGGCGTGTTCCGGCATCGTCTGGTGAAAAGCGGTGTCGAAGATGGCAACATGCGGCACGTTCGGCATCAGGGCCTGAGCGGCTTCGATACCTTCTATGTTTGGCGGATTGTGGAGCGGAGCCAGGTTCTGCACTTCTTTAATGGCATCAAGTACGTTATCGTCTATCATGACGGAACAGGTGAACTTTTCGCCTCCATGGACTACACGGTGGCCGACTGCAGAGATCTGGTCTACGCTCTTCAGGACGCCATGAACCGGGTCCGTAACTGTTTTGATCAGCAGGTCGATAGCTTCCTGATGGTTGGCGCAGTCCTGTTCGTGGTGATAATTTTCACGACCGGGAATTTCATGCATGATAAATGAACCGCCAATGATGACGCGTTCTACCATTCCTTTGGCAACAACTTCCATCTTCTGCCAATCGAAAATTTGGTATTTTACCGAAGAACTCCCGCAGTTTAAAGCCATGATAATCATGTACGCCCCCTTCAAAATAAACGGTGATTTAGTTATAATATCAGTAAAAAAATAACACCTAAACTAAAACAACTAGCTGTAATAAAACTGTTTTTGATATATACACGGAACAAGAAATGAATTCAACAAAATATGTGAGGATTGATTTGTCAGGGGCAGATTTCTTTGCTGGACATTTAAAAAACCGTATGGTACATCACACACCGCTTTCTCAAGAGAGCACATCTTACAAGGAGGTGAAATCGTGGCCCATACAATTACTGATGATTGCACAAACTGTGCAGCATGTGAGGACTCCTGTCCTGTTAACGCTATCAGCGAGCAAGGTGCAAAACGTGCTATCGACGCCGATACCTGTATCGACTGCGGAGCATGCGTTGATACCTGCCCCGTAAGCGCTATCCATGCCTAATTGACATTGATCGCACTGTGACAAAAAAGCCCGTGGCAACACGGGCTTTTTTGTTGCCTATTTTCTGAATAACCACATGAGGAATGAAATAAGCGCGGAAAGCAGCAGGCAGGTGGTAAGAGGAAAGTAGAAACTGAAGTTTTCACGCTTGATGGCAATGTCGCCTGGCAGTTTGCCGAGCCAAGTGGGAAGCTTTGGCGCCAGGGTAAAAAGAATGCCGAGCGCAAGGAGAATGCACCCGGCAATGATGAAGATACGTCCCATCCCGCTCATGCCTGTTTGTTCACAGGAAGATAGCGGTCCTTCTCGCTGTAGATACAACCGCAGTACTGTTGACGGTAGAGCCCCAGCTCCTTTGACAGCCTGATTCCCTCCTGCCATCCCGTACGGAAATCCTGATAATAAAACGGTACTCCAAATTCGTTGCCGAGCTGTTCTCCCAATGTTTTGATCTCATCATGCTTCTGATATCTGCTGTAGAGCAGAGATGCGGTAAAAGCCTCAAAGCCCCCCTCCGCAGCTTCCTGAGCCGTAGCCCGCAGGCGTGAAGCATAGCAGTACGTGCAGCGCTTGCCCGATTCGGCAGCCACGCTTGCCAGGAATTCCTCCAGATCGTAGTCATCCCTTACAATCAGCGGCATTGCTTCCTGTTCAGCCATCTGAACGGCGGTGTCCCGTCGCCTGGCATATTCCTGATAAGGGTGGATATTGTGGTTATAGAAAAAGCCGGTCACGTCGTGACCGGCTGTACGGAGCTGCTGAAGCGGAAACAGGGCGCATGGGCCGCAGCAGGTGTGCAGCAGGATTCTCATTACAGGTTCTCCAGCAGGTGTCCCATCTTTTCCCGTTTGGTCTCAAGATAGTCCCGGTTGGTGTCATTCGGTTCGGATTCAATGGCAACCCGCTCAACAATATCTATTCCGTAGCCTTGCAAGCCAATTAGTTTTTTCGGGTTATTGGTCAGCAGGCGGATTTTGGTGATGCCGAGCGCCAGAAGAATCTGGGCGCCGATCCCGTAATCACGCAGGTCTGCTTTAAAGCCAAGCTCGATGTTTGCCTCAACCGTATCACGTCCCTTGTCCTGCAGTTCGTATGCTTTAAGTTTGTTGACCAGGCCGATGCCGCGCCCTTCCTGACGCATGTACAGGATGACGCCGCTCCCTTCTGCGCCGATCTTTTCCATGGCCCGGTGCAGCTGATCGCCGCAGTCGCAGCGCTGGCTGCCGAGCACGTCTCCGGTCAGGCACTCCGAATGTACCCTGACCAGTACCGGCTGATCCTTCTTGATCTCGCCCTTGACGAGAGCGATATGTTCGAGTTGGTCGATATCGTTTTCAAAGCCGATAGCCCGCCATTCCCCGCCGAAGGAGGAGGGGAGCCGCGCTTCCGCAACGGTGCGTACGAGACGCTCGTTTTTGAGGCGATAGGCCACAAGGTCGGCAATGGTGCAGATTTTGATGTTGTGTTCCTTCGCAAATACTTTCAGCTCCGGCATACGGGCCATGGTGCCGTCGTCATTCATGATTTCGCAGATGACGCCGGCCGGTTTCAATCCTGCCAGGCGAGATAGATCGACGGAGCCTTCCGTCTGGCCGAGGCGCACCAAGACACCGCCTTTGCGGGCTCTGAGCGGAAATACGTGGCCCGGGCTGACCAGGTCGTTGGCGCTGGCGCCGTCGGCAACCGCGGTCACAATCGTATGGGCCCGGTCGGCCGCCGAGATGCCAGTGGTTACGCCATGCTTGGCTTCGATGGATACGGTAAATGCGGTCTCGAATGGGGACGTATTATCTCGCACCATCGGACGCAGACCCAGTTCGTCGCATTTTTCTGGGGTCAGGGTCAGGCAGATCAGGCCGCGGCCGTATTTTGCCATGAAGTTGATGTTTTCCGGCGTGGCCGCTTCGGCCGCCAGTGTCAGGTCTCCCTCGTTCTCGCGATCTTCGTCGTCAACCAGGATGACCATTTTTCCCAGACGGATGTCTTCAATTGCTTCTTCAATAGTTGCTACTGACATGATGTACCTTTCTTTTTTACAAAAAGCCGTTTTCGGCAAGTGTTTTCATGCTGAGGCCGCCTTCGGTTTTCCAGGGGGCGGTCAGACGTTCCACGTATTTTCCGATGATATCGGTTTCGATGTTGACCCGGTCGCCTGTTTTAAGCTGGCTGAGTGTGGTTTTGACGAATGTATGAGGAATGATATTGACAGAAAAACCGTCTCTCGTCACCGCATTAACCGTCAGGCTGATGCCGTCGATGGTTACGGAACCTTTTTCCACCAGATAGCGGGCATGTTCCGGCGGCAGGGTAAAGTGCAGCTGGTGGTTGCCGGAACGCTCTTCGGAACGGGATAGCTGGCCGACGCAATCGATGTGCCCGCTGACGATATGCCCTCCCAGCCGGTCGCCAAGCTTGAGAGCGCGTTCCAGATTGACACGGCTGCCGTTTCTCACGCTTCCGATGGTTGTGCGGGACATGCTTTCAGGTGAAACATCGAACGTCAGCGCGGTGGAGCTCTTTTCTGTTACGGTCAGGCATGCGCCGTTTACCGCAACGGAATCACCGATGGGTATTTCTGCGGTTGGAAGCGTGGTCTCGACAACCAGTATTCCCGCTTCACTCCGACGGTGAAACCCGGCCACCCGGCCGGTATCTTCAATCAATCCTGTGAACATGGATTCTCCGGATAGGCTGTAACCATGAGGTCGGTGCCGATACGCTTGACGCTGAGATCGCGAAATTGGATCGAACGGGACATGTCGGTAATGCCGGTGATGGCAAACGGCGAGAAGCCGTCGCTGCCGATCACCTTGGGAGCGTAAAAGAACACGCATTCATCGATCAGTCCCTGCCGGAGCGCCTCACCGGCCAGGCGGCTTCCCCCCTCCAGCAGGATGGTGCGGATGCCGCGCTTGCCGAGTTTATCCCATAAGTCGCCCATATCGACTTTTCCTCGGTCTGACTTGCACACTAGTATGGTAGCGCCGTTTTTCAGATAACGGGCATGAACCTCCGGGTTTGACTCAATCGTTGCAATGACGGTTCCCGAAGCCAGTTGACCGCTTACGACAGAAACGCTCTCCGGGGTGCGCAGGTGGCTGTCAACGATTACCCTGAGCGGATCGCGCCCCTTGACGTGGCGTACCGTCAGGTGCGGGTTGTCCGCAATGATGGTGTCAACGCCGACCATGATTGCATCGCTGCGCGACCGCATGCGGTGCACGACCGTACGTGATGCTTCACAGCTGATCCAGCGCGACTCGCCGGTGACACTGGCAATTTTACCGTCCAGGGTCATGGCGCATTTGAACGTAACATACGGCTGTCCGGTCGCGATGAATTTCAGAAAGGGGCGGTTAATGGCGCGGCATTCCTCTTCCCGTACGCCGCAGATCGTTTCGATGCCGGCCTTCTTTAATGCCCGTAAGCCTTTGCCGTTGACCAGCGGATTCGGATCGCCCATGCCGGCAACCACCCGCTTGACACCGGCCCGGATCAGGGCTTCACAACAGGGCGGGGTCTTGCCGGTGTGGCTGCATGGTTCCAGCGTGACGTAGACGTCAGCATCCCTGGCGGCATCTCCCGCCATTGCCAGGGCATGCACTTCGGCATGGGGGCCTCCGGCCCGTTTATGCCACCCTTCACCAATAATGACGCCGTTTTTAACGATGACGCAGCCAACGACCGGATTCGGCTGCGTTTTACCGAGCCCTTTTTTTGCCAGGGTCAGGGCGCGCATCATATATTTGCTTTCGGTGGAAATCATTTCTTGAGCAGTTCCTGAAGTTCCTGCATGAATTCACTGACGTCCCGGAACGAGCGGTAGACCGAAGCGAAACGGACATAGGCAACCTCGTCCATGCCGTGCAGTTCTTTCATGACCCATTCGCCGATAGTGGTGGTCGAAATCTCCCGCTCGGTTGATTCCTGCAGGCGGGTTTCCAGCCGGTCAACCAGCTGTTCGACATCTGTTTTTGAGATGGGGCGCTTTTCGCACGCCTTGATAATACCGTTGATAAGCTTCATCCGGTCGAATGGTTCGCGGCGGCCGTCCTTTTTGCAGACTTGCGGGAGCATCTCCTCAATCCGCTCATAGGTGGTGAAGCGCTTGCCGCATTGTTCACACTCGCGGCGGCGGCGGATGGCTGCACCACCTTTGTCCGGGCGCGAATCGACGACCTTGCTGTCGAGGTTGTTGCAAAAAGGGCATTTCACGTGGTCTGCTCCGGTTTTTCAGGGGAAAAGTGGCAGACGGTAATACCGGTTTCGGCAATCATTTCCCGTGCCAGTTCATCGGCATATCCTTCTGCGTACACTACGGTGGTGATTCCGGCGTTGATCAGCATTTTTGTGCAGATAATACAGGGCATGGTGGTGCAATACAGGGTTGAACCGTCGATGTTGACACCGTGCCGGGCGGCCTGGATGATGGCATTCTGTTCGGCGTGCAGGCCGCGGCAAAGTTCGTGGCGTTCGCCCGACGGAACTTTAAGCCGTTCGCGCAGACAGCCGACGGCATCACAGTGGCTGATGCCGGAGGGAACGCCGTTGTAGCCGGTGGCCAGGATATTGCGATCTTTCACCAAAATGGCGCCAACCTGGCGCCTCAGGCAGGTTGAGCGGGTTGCCACCAGGCGAGTAATGTCCATAAAGTACTGATCCCAGGAGGGGCGTTTCATTTTGGAGGTTTCCTTCCTACCGTTGATCTGAATCGTAAAGTACCTTACTCTGTAAGTCAGGTCAATATTGTTGCCGTGTTTTCAGTGTATTTGCCTTGCGATGCAGTGAAAATGATATATATTTCATACAATACCGTCTCAAGCGACTTGATTTTACAAATGTTCAAGAGGTGAAGCGTGTCGTTTCAGCAACCGCAATATCGAATTCTGCTCGTCGATGATGAAGAGGGAATCTGCTTTACTCTGGGAAGGCTCCTGCAAAAGGAAGGTTACCATGTTGACTCCGCGTCCCGGATTGAGGACGCCCGGTTACTGATAGCCGACTCGCTGTATGATCTGGCTTTTATTGATGTCAAACTTGCTGATGAAAGCGGGCTGAATCTGCTGCGGGAGATACGGAAAACTTCTCATGACATGCAAGTGGTTATGTTTACGGGCTGCCCGCAGGTGGAGTCGGCAGCCGAGGCGGTACGGTTGGGAGCTTTCGATTATATTACCAAACCGGTGCGTTATGAGACGCTGATCGCGGTAACCCGGCATGCCCTGAGCAACAAGGCGTTAAACGATGAACGGGAGCGAAACCGTGCCAACCTTGATGCCATTTTCCGGACGGTTACCGACAGTATTGTCATGGTAGATCGCCAGGGGCGTTTGGCCCAGTTTAATTCAACGGCGGAGCGCATCTGTGGATACCGTTGTGACTTGATCGGCGATGATGCCGCTGACATGCATCTGGGGTGTTCCGGAATATGCCGTACGACGCTGGGTGAGGTGCTGAACAATAATTCACCTCGTGAACTAAGGCGTATTGAATGTCATCCTTCGACAGGCAAAACACGTATTATAAATGTGACGGCAACTCCGGTAGCCGGACCGGACGGCAAAACAAACGGAGCAGTGGCTGTGATTCGTGATGAAACCCAGCTGGTTGAGCTTGAACGGTCCCTGCAGCGCCGTGGAAGATTTCACGATATTGTTGGCGCTTCCGAGGTTATGCAACGGGTCTACTCCTTGATTGAATCTCTCGCTGATCTGCCGACAACGGTTCTGATTAATGGCGAGAGCGGTACCGGCAAGGAGCTGGTCGCCGCGGCGCTGCATGGCAGCGGCTCGCGTGCCTGTGGCCCCTTTGTGAGGGTTAACTGTTCGGCATTGTCGGAACATCTTCTGGAAAGTGAGCTGTTCGGCCATGTTCGCGGCGCTTTTACCGGAGCTATTGCCGACAAAATCGGGCGTTTTCAGAAAGCCGATGGCGGTACGCTCTTTCTGGATGAAATCGGGGATATTTCTCCGGCTGTCCAGATGCGTCTGCTGCGAGTGCTCCAGGAAGGTGAGTTTGAGCGGGTCGGAGAGTCAACATCTCGTAAAGTAGATGTACGCATCGTTGCAGCAACTAATCAGAATCTCGCCGATAAGGTTCAGCAGGGGATGTTTCGTCACGACCTGTTTTATCGCCTTAACGTCGTCAGGATGATTTTGCCGTCTCTGCGGGAGCGACTTGATGATCTTGAATTGCTGGTCGCTCATTTTATCGTGCTATTTAATAACAAGTTTTCCAGGACTATTTATGGGGTTTCTGATGACGTCATGGAACTGTTTCGCTCTCATGACTGGCCGGGGAATGTTCGCGAGCTGGAGCATGTTATCGAATACGCCTGCATCCTCTGTAAATCGGCAATCATTGCATTGGGAGATCTGCCGCAGGATCTTCTGGACTCTGCTCCCCATTGCGAAACATCCGCTTCGCATTCGCTGCCCATATCATCGGCACCGGCCGCCAAGCTTTCTCTTGCCGAAGCACTGGCTGTTTCGGATGGCAACAAGGCCCATGCTGCCCGGCTGCTCGGAATAAGTCGCATGACGCTGTATCGTCATCTGGAATCTCAACAGCTCTGATTTTGCTGTTAATGAAGAGTGTGTTACACTTGTAAAAAGATGTTATGATTCTGGCGCTAAGGAGAATCGTGTTATGTCAGACATGCAAACACAAGAGGCTGCATCTTCGCCAGTTCCCGGCGGCAGCGAGATAAAAAAACTTGGTTACAGTTTATATCTGCGCATACCGGATAATCGTTTGGAGTGCCGTTGCAGTTATGTCCCGCACGAGCAGGGGGCAATGATAACCCGCGATGACCTGACCGGCTTTTTGAAACAATACAATGTGAGAGAGGGCATTGATCAGCGGTCTTTTGATGAATTTCTTGTCAAGGCGGCTGCAGGACAGCAGATGGTGGATGTTTTGCTGGCTTCGGGAACTCCGCCGGTTGACGGTGCAGACGAATATCTATCGCTATCCATTCACCCCTCGTCATCAGTGTACAGTGGTGAAGAGGTTGTCACAAATATTGACATGCATATCGTGCAAACATTTATCAATGTTTCCAATGGCGATGAGATAGGCAGAATCATTCCCGCGGAACCGGGAATTCCGGGTAAGAACATTATGGGACTGCCGATCCCACCCCAGCCCGGCAAGCCGTTGAAGGCAACCATCGGAAAGAACATCCGCACGGAGGATAACGGGACTGTTCTGATTGCTGCTGCGACGGGGCGATTCTGCCAGTCCGGCGACGAAATATCCGTTGAGGAAGAATACGTTGTCAAGGGGGACATCAATTTCAGGGTCGGATCAATAAATTTCAAGGGCATCGTTGAAGTGCGCGGCGATGTGCTGGATCACTTTGATGTTACAGCGACCAAGGGACTTGCTGTTACCGGCAACATCGGCGTCTGTTCTATTATCAGTGATGGCGATATCACCTTCTGCGGCATGGATGGCCAGAACACAGGGCGTATTGTGTGCGGAGGAACGCTGCGGGCTCATTTTATTCATGATGTGGATATTGAATGTGCAGGTGATGTGATTGTGGATGTTGAAATTCATAATTGCACCATCAAATCACTCGGGCGCATCGTTGTTGACAAAGGAGCCCTCTCGGGTGGCTCTTATATTGCGCTGGGCGGCATAGAAGCAAAGAAGCTGGGTTCCGTTTCTTCTGTACATACAAAAGTGCAGGCCGGAGTTGATTACCACGACGTTGCCCTACTGGAACAGTTGTTTGCGTCGCTTTCCGAAATCCAGGAAAAAGCCAAACAGTCCCAGTCGCTGACGGAAATTGCTGAATTGCGAAAAACATCCGCTTCATTGACAGACAGTATCATGGATATTCGTAACAAGGATAACTTAGTCGCCAATGCTAAAATAAACGCCAAGTCGGTGCTGTATGACAATGTCCTGATCGTGCTTGGCTCCGTCACTGAAGAAACAAAAGAGCAAAAAGACGGCCCGCTCAGTATTATTGAAAACAGTATTGACGGGGGACTTCGCATCTTATCCATGACTAGCCTGGATGTTAAAGCCCGGGACATTGAGATGGCCTTCATCCGGGAACAAAAAATGGCATCACTCAAATCATAAATTGTGTAACATGTAACACCTGCTTATGTAACATGTTACTCCTGAATGTGTATCATGTTACACTTCCTCGTTGTCGCTTCTCTCCTGCTAGTCCCGTTTTTTTCCTTAGCTTGTACTCATACCGGCTTTCTGTTGATTTATCTTCCTCTTGGCATATTTGATGTAATGAAATTAACGATTATTTATAACCATCAAGGCAGAGGGGGAGGAATACGATGGCCGAAGATTTACAGACGACCCAGTATCTGACCTTTACGCTGGCCGACGAAGTGTTTGCCGTCGATGTGGCCAGAGTACGGGAAATTCTGGAGATTACCAACATTACCAAAGTGCCCCAGACGCCAGACTTTATGCGCGGTGTGATCAACCTGCGCGGCAGCGTGGTTCCGGTTATTGATTTGAGGCTAAAGTTCGGCATGTCTGAAACCGAGCGTACGGTCAATACCTGCATTATCGTTGTTGAAGTCGTGATGGATGGAGAGACGATTGTGCTCGGTTCTCTGGCAGATTCGGTGCAGGAAGTGATCGAAATGGAACCGGACCAGATTGAGGCAGCGCCTCATATCGGTACCCATCTCAACACGGATTTTATCCGGGGGATGGGCAAGCATGACGGCCATTTTGTCATGATTCTGGATATTGATGAGGTCTTCTCATCGGGTGAACTGGCAGCGGTACAGGGTCTGGATGCACTTGCAGCCTGAAATATCAGATTCGTATCAGAACTTACATTGAGGAGAATGGTATGTTTGCAAATATGAAAATCGGTAAACGGATGACGCTTGGTTTTGGTGTGCTGCTCCTTATCATGATGGTGTTGATTTGGGAAGGCGTGCATAGCATGGCAGGAATTGAGGCACAAATGGAGCGTATCGTTAAAGTTAACAATGTCAGGCTTGAGTTGTTGACCGATGTTGATGATGCCAGCATGAATATATTCATTAATATTCGTAACGTAATTATTGCTACCAGCAATGAAAAACGTCAGGAGTACCAGCAGAGAATTGTAAAATTCAGGGAAGAATATAATGCTAATTTAAAAAAAGTTGAAGATTTGACGAACAAAGATGACAAGAAAGCCCACGAAATTATTGCTAAAATCAAGGAGGCGGCAGTTGTTGTTGCCAACATGAATTCAAAAGTAATCGAACTTGCGTTGGCTGGTAAGGATGCTGACGCAGCAGCATTTCTCTCCAAAGAAGCGGCGCCGGCTGGCCGCAAGCTGGAAGAGCTTCTTGGGGAATTATCCGACCATAACAAGGAACGCAACAAGATACGTTTTGAGGAAGCTGTCGGAGAATATAACTCTTCCAGAAACACCATGCTCGGTTTGGGGGCAACAGCCATCTTGATCGCAATTGTTACTGCACTTTATCTGACCCGAGGTATCGTGCGTCCGTTGACCGAAGCAGTTTCAATTGCCAATAAACTTGCAGGTGGCGATCTGACTATGGATATTGAGGTCAAGAGCACGGATGAAACAGGCCAGCTGTTAACGGCTATAAAGGGGATGGTTGAAAAACTGAGACAGGTGGTCGGTGAAGTTGTAAGTGCCGCGGATAATGTTGCTTCCGGCAGCCAGGAACTTTCTGCTACCGCCCAGCAGATGAGCCAGGGGGCCACCGAACAGGCTGCATCAGCTGAAGAGGTTTCATCCAGCATGGAAGAAATGGCTTCCAGCATCCGCCAGAATACCGATAACTCCATGCAAACGGAGAAAATTTCCATCAAGAGTTCCGTTGATGCCAAAGAGGGGGGGAAATCGGTCATCGAGACGGTTGCCGCCATGAAGGAAATTGCAACCAAGATCAGTATTATTGAGGAGATTGCCCGTCAGACTAATCTGCTGGCATTGAATGCCGCTATCGAGGCTGCCCGGGCTGGAGAACATGGCAAAGGGTTTGCGGTCGTTGCTTCTGAAGTCCGCAAACTGGCCGAACGGAGTCAGTCCGCAGCCGGAGAAATTTCCAGTCTTTCGACGCGCAGCGTGGCGATTGCCGAACAGGCTGGTGAAATGCTGACCAAGATGGTGCCGGATATTCAGCGTACTGCCGAGCTGGTACAGGAAATTACCGCATCCAGCAAGGAACAGGATACCGGTGCCGAACAGATCAACAAAGCTATTCAGCAGCTTGATCAGGTTATCCAGCAGAATGCTTCGGCTTCCGAAGAGATGGCCTCAACCTCGGAAGAACTCTCCAGTCAGGCGGAACAGTTGCAGCATTCCATAAGTTTCTTCGATATCGGCAATGCAGGTCGGCGCACTGCGTCGGCATCCGCAGCCCGCAAGCCGGCTCAGAGGGTTCAGGTTGCCCATGCCAAAAGCGGTGGTTCTGCGCAGCCACAGGCAGTCCGCACCTCCGGCGGCGGTATAAATCTTCAGCTCGGTCAGGCCGGCCCGGACCATATGGATGACGAGTTTGAGAAGTTTTAACTACTGCGCAAGGGCGGGTTTTGTGCCAATCCTTGCGCATCAACATGTACCAGTACACTCATGAATATGAAAAAGAGTCATTCTAATCATTCGTACGTTTTGCCTCCAGAGACGTCGCAATCCATGTCAGCTCTGGCGGGGGGGATGGCGGATGATTTCAAAAATATTCTGACAGTCGTTCTCGGCGCCTGTTCCCTGATCGATAAGGATGATCCGGCTAATGCCGAGCTGATGCAGTATGTGGCACTGATACGCTCTTCTGCGGAGCGGGCCGCCGTTCTGGCTGACAGCCTGGCAGCTGCCGGAAATATGCAGGGCAGCGAGACAGCAAACAGTACTATTGGAAGAATACAGCCAAAGGTAACGTCATGAACCTCGCACCCCATATTCTGATCGTTGATGACGAGCCTGATATTCGGCAGATGTCGTCGATATTTTTTAAGAAAATAGGCTTCCGCATAAGCTGCGCCGAAGATGCTGCGGAGGCATGGCAGATTTTGCAGCAGGAGACGATTGACACGATCATTACCGATGTGATGATGCCAGGTGAAGATGGTATTGAATTTCTGGCAAAAATCCACAAATCCTGGCCGGATATTCCGGTGATTCTGATGACCGGTTATGCCCAATTACAGATGGCTGTGAACGCCATAAAGAACGGTGCATTCGATTTTATTCATAAGCCGTTTGACTTTGATTATTTGCGCAAAGTTGTCGAGCGTGCGGTAAATTATTCCAAGCTTCAGAAGATGGAAAAAAACTATCTCAGCGAGTTGGAGCAGACCGTTGCCATGCGCACAGGCGAGCTGCAAAAAGCAATGCTGGAACTTGATGCTTCCCGTTCAGCGTTGTTAAAGGCCGCAACTGATAAAAGTACGTTTATGTCCACGGTGTCACATGAAATGCGTACACCAATGAATGGTGTGATAGGATCTCTCGACCTGTTGAAGGAAGAAATTCTGACCGGAGCAGCTGCCGAATATCTTGCCATGGCTCGCCAGTCGGCGGAGGAAATGGTGGCTCTGATTGACCAGATGTTGACATTTGCTCATTCAGATGGTCAACTTGGGTTGATCTGCTATGCTGTTACTGATCTAAAGACACTTCTGAATACTCTGGTTACGGAGCATGAACCGGCTTTTAAAATGAAGAGACTGAGCCTGTCATTGAATATTTCTCCCGATGTGCCGGAGATATTATGGACTGACGGTGAACAATTGATCAGGCTGCTGACAATTCTTGTGGCAAATGCTCTAAAATTTACTGAACATGGTGGCGTAGAGCTGAATGTTTCGTGTCAGGAAGGCGAAGGGAATGATATCATGCTCCTCTGCGCTGTTAAAGATAGTGGCATCGGCATTCCTGAGGAAATGCTCGAGAGGGTTTTTGAACCTTTTGTGCAGGGGGACGGGTCATACACCCGCCGTTTTGAAGGGGTCGGGCTGGGGCTGGCCATTGCACGTCAGATTGCTTTACTGCTGGGCGGTAGATTATGGGTTGAACGGAATCCAAACGGCGGCAGCTGTTTTATGTTTAGCATGAATGTGGTAACCCCTAACGGTAATAAACCGGCAAAGTAAGTTAGCGAAGGTATCTTTGCGCCGGAAAAGCGCCGCAAGTATCTTCTAACATAGTAAAGAAAGGGAGAATTCACGTGAGATGTTTGATTGCAGAAGATCATCTGCTGTCCCGCAGAGTCCTGAAGGAGCTTCTTTCACCTGATTTTGACTGCGATATTGCAGTGAACGGGCGGGAGGCAATCGATTCATTTGTGCTGGCGCATGAGGCGAAACGCCCCTACGACGTGATTCTGATGGATATCATGATGCCGGAAATTGACGGGATGGAAGCGCTGAAGAGTGTGCGCTCTCTTGAGAAAAAAATGCAGATCCCCTCGCATCTGGCAGTAAAGGTCATCATGATAACTGCCCTGGGAGATCCGCATACGGTCATCAAATCTTTCAACGAGTGTGAAGCGGACTCCTTTATCGTAAAGCCGTTGACCAGGCACAAATTGGCTACCGAGTTGCGTAAACTCAATGTGTTGAAATAAGTTGTAACTTTTTTGATTCGATACCGCTGAACAGGCGAAGGTGCAATTCATGAACAATTTATCCTCTCAGAGTGAAAACGACAATCAACCGGACGTTTGGCGGGAAATTGTTACCCGTGCCGTTGCAATGTTGGAGCAAATGGCCGGTACTACCGAACAGGAGTTCCTGCAAATTGGCGCCAGGCTGCAGTCGTTTTATCAGCGCTCAGCGGATATTTCCGCGATGTCCGGGCAACTCGTGTCGGTTGTGTCAGGAGACGGTGTTGCTTCGCTGACTTCGCGGCTCCAGCAGATGATGGCGGATATGGAGGAGTATTTGACGTATGCCCGGGCTCGCAGCGGTGAAAGCTGTAACACCCTTGGACAGGTGCAGGTGCTTCTTGATAAGCTTTCCGAACCTCTGACAGGTTTTCAGAAGATGAACAAGTCACTTCGAATGCTCAGTATCTCGACTAAAATTGAAAGCGCCCGTCTGGGTGAGCTTGGCAGCGGTTTTGTCAATCTGGCCATGGATGTTGAAAAACTGTCGCATCAGGTTCATGAAAAATCAGCCGCCATCCTGGCTCACCGTCACCTGCTGGCAAACCTGATTGCCGAGAACCTGGCGGCTGTCCACTCGACTGAAGCGGAAGAGGACGCCATGGTGTTATCAACGCTGAAAAATACGACGGTACATCTTAACGAGCTTGTCTCGGTAAATGAACGCTGTACCCAGTTCGGTACCACTGTTTCAGTCATTTCCGGTGAGGTTTCGACCAGCATCAGTGAAGTCGTTTCATCAATGCAGATGCATGATATGACCCGGCAGCAACTGGAACATGTTGTTGAAGCGCTGGTGCGGCTTTCTGCAGAACTGGATGATGCAAACAGTCTTAAAAGTGACCGTGACCGTTTTCGCAGGCTTATCGTTGAAGCTGGTGACGTATGCGAACTTCAGGAGGCTCAGCTGCGTTTTGCATCGGGCGAACTCTACTCCGCGGTTTGCACAATTATTGAAAATCTGCGGGATATTGCCCGCAAACAGTCAGCTATCGCACGGGAGACCACGATTATTACAGGTACGACCGATTCGACCGATTCTTCGTTTGTGGATGTCATGACGAAAGGTATGGTGGCTGTGACCGCCGTACTGACGTCGTGTGCTTGGGCCGATCAGAATATGGCTGGAATTATGAAGAAAGTTGCCCAGACGATTGACGAGATTGCCAACTTTGTTACCGATATTGAGGCAATTGGTTCCGAAATTGATTTGATTGCTCTCAATGCCCAGATAAAGGCCGCGCTTACCGGACCTGAGGGGGCCGCACTCGGGGTGCTTGCCGAGGCCATCAAGCGGCTGTCGGATGAAGCGGTACGGCAAACCGGTTCCGTTGCAGTAACTTTGACTGGAATCCATGCCGTAACAGAACATTTGCTTTCCGACTCCCGAAGCGAAGAGAACGGCCTTGGTGCACGTATTTCTTCAATGCAGGACGAATTGGCGGAAATCTTGCGGACCATGGGAGATATGAATTCGGAAATGCATTCGGTTCTGGACGGATTGAACGAAGAGGTGCTCAGTTTGACTCAGGATGTTGAGCAGGCCACTGACGGCGTAGATGTGCATGAACGAACAAAGGCCATGGCTGATGTCGTAATAGCCGATCTTCAGAAAATTGTAACCAATTCACGCAGAATCGAGCCTGCCAGCAGCGAGTTTAAGGAGAATCTGCGCCATATGGAAGAGCATTACACCATGGAAAGTGAACGCCACATTCACGAAGCGCTGGCTCGCAAGCGAAGCGGACTGAGCCCTGTTGCTGTCCAGAGTGTCGTGATAACCAGTACGGATGATTCTGAATTCGGCGATAATGTGGATTTATTTTAGGAAAGTTAGAAGCTGTTCTCGGTTCATTTTTCGCCAGATAGCTTCATGCGAACTATTCTGTTTGCAGGTAAGGAGAACGGTATGCCACTCAATAGTTCAATACGTGAAAACGGCGAAGTCATTGTTACCAGCGGTGACCGTCTGACAATTGAAACTGCTGCGGAGTTTTCGCGGGTCGTTCGCGAAGCACTGGAATCATCGAATACTGTTACCATCGAGTTTGATCCGGCAGTTGAACTTGATATTACCGGTATCCAGATACTCTGTTCCGCCTGCAAGAGCGCTGCGCAGAGCGGTAAAGATTTTTCGTATCATGGTGTGCTGCCGAAGGCTCTGGCAGAGCAGATTGACGCCAGCGGAGCCGAACGCCACACTGCCTGCAAGCACAACAATAACAATATCTGTAGCTGGTTTGGAGGTGCAAACTGATGGGAAAGTTGATTATGACAGCCGATGACTCGGCAAGCGTTCGGCAGATGGTGGCATTTACCCTGAAACAGAACGGTTATGATGTGGTTGAGGCGGTCGATGGCCGTGACGCCCTCAATAAACTGAATGCCCAGAAGGTTGACATGTTGTTGACCGACTTGAACATGCCCAATATGGACGGTATCGGCCTGATCAAAGGTGTTCGTGCCGGAGCCCTGAATAAATTCATTCCGATTGTGATGCTGACAACCGAATCGCAGGATTCCCGCAAGGCAGAGGGCAAAGCGGCTGGAGCCACCGGTTGGATCGTCAAGCCGTTCAAGCCGGAACAGCTGATAGCGGTTATCAAGAAGGTGCTGGGGTAACGGCAACTTTGAATTTTGAATGTTGGGTTGATAATTCAAAAATCATAATTCCACATTTAAATTAGGTTAGGGGTGTTACCCATGATGGAAGAAGCCATTGCAACGTATCGTGAAGAGGCTGGCGAACTGCTGGCAGAGCTGGAAACATCGCTGCTTGATCTGGAAGAAACACCTGATGACTCCGATCTGATCAACCGGGTTTTTCGTGCCATGCATACCATCAAAGGTTCAGGCGCCATGTTTGGTTTTGATGAGATCGCGGCCTTTACCCATGAAGTTGAAACCGTTTTTGATATGGTGCGTAATGGCAAGATGACCGTTACCAAACGTCTGCTTGACCTGACACTCAAGTCCCGCGACCACATTTTATATTTGCTTAATTCTCCCGTAGGAGAAGATATTGACCGTGCTGCCGGGGATGAAATAATTGTCGGCCTTCGACAACTGGTGCCTCACGATGACCTGCCGCAAAAGGGTTCAGACGTTATCCCCGCCATAGAACTTCCCGAATTATCGGAAGACGAGCTCGCTCAGGAATGCACCTGGCGTATTCGATTTCGTCCTGCTCCCAATATTCTCATGTGCGGCACAAATCCGATTTCGTTGATTAATGAACTGCGCAGCCTGGGGACAGCTCATGTGGTTGCTCAGTTCGACGAAATTCCTCTGCTTGACGAACTGGCTGGTGAAAACTGCTATATCTATTGGGATATCATTTTGACGACTTCCCGTGGCGAAGATGCTATCAGAGACGTCTTCATTTTTGTTGAGGATGATTGCGATATCAGGATTGAGCTGATTGATAGCAGTGGCCTGATTGACCGGGAGCAGGGATATAAAAAACTGGGTGATATTCTGGTCGAACGTGGTGATTTGTCTCCAGTCGAGATGCAGAAGGTGCTGCTGCTTCAGAAGCGTTTTGGCGAGATTCTGGTGGAACAGGGGATTGTAACGCCCGAAAAAGTACAGTCGGCTCTGGTCGAACAGCAACATGTCAAAAGTGTCCGCAAAGAGCGTAGTGAAGCACCGCAACAGGAAGCTGCCGCCAGTATCCGCGTCCCGGCGGAACGGCTTGACCAGCTGATCAACCTGGTGGGAGAGATGGTTACGGTGCAGGCGCATCTTTCCCAGGTCTCACTTGCCGGCGGTGATTCAACCTACATCGCCATCTCGGAAGAGGTTGAGCGCCTTACCAACGAACTGCGTGATACCGCTCTCAATATCCGTATGCTGCCGATCGGCAGCACCTTTAGCAAGTTCAAACGCCTGGTACGTGATCTGTCCCAGGAACTGGGCAAAGAGATCGAAATGGAAACATTCGGTGCAGAAACCGAGCTGGACAAGACCGTTATCGAAAAGCTGAACGATCCGCTGGTTCACATCATCCGCAACAGTATAGATCATGGCATTGAATCGCCTGAAGCAAGGAAGGCTGCCGGTAAATCTTCTGTGGGTACGGTGTATTTGGGTGCGGAGCATTCCGGCGATTCGGTGCTGATCACCATTCGCGATGACGGTGCCGGATTGGATCGTGACGCTATTCGCGCCAAAGCGATTGAACGTGGCCTGTTGTCGGCAAACATTGACGCCTCTGACCGGGAAATATACGCCCAGATATTTGCTCCCGGTTTTTCCACTGCTGCCAAGGTTACCAGCGTCTCTGGGCGCGGGGTTGGAATGGACGTCGTCAAGCGGGGCATTGATGGCTTGCGCGGTTCGATCGGAGTGGACAGTGTTCGGGGAAGCGGCACGACTATTACGCTCAAGATTCCGTTGACGCTGGCCATTATTGACAGTCTGCTGGTCAAAATAGGCAAGGACCATTTCGTGTTGCCGCTGGCAGCCGTTGAAGAGTGTGTCGAGTTGACCCGGGAGGACATTAAGAATTCCCATGGCCGCAATCTGGCGAATGTCCGGGGGGCAATCATCCCCTATATTTCGCTGCGTGAGCATTTTGCTATTGGCGACCAGTGTCCCGAAATTGAGCAGATCGTTATTGCGGATATTCATGGCACCAAAGTCGGATTCGTAGTGGATAACGTAGTGGGTGAACACCAGACGGTCATCAAGTCGTTAGGCAAGATGTATCGCGATGTCAAGGGTGTTTCGGGAGCGACCATTCTGGGTGACGGCACCGTGGCTCTGATACTGGATATGGGTATGCTGCTGCACATGGTGGAACAATTGGAACAGCCTCCCTGTGCAGGAGGGGCACGGTGACCGGCACCCGTACTGACATGAAACCACGGCTTCCTGCCACTTTGTCGGATCGGGAATTTCTCCGTTTCAGCGCTTTTGTTTATGATCAAACCGGCATCAAGATGCCGCCTGTCAAAAAAACCATGCTTGAAGCACGGCTTCAAAAGCGCCTGAAGGCCAACTCCATCGATTCGTTTGAGGAGTACAGTGACTTTGTCTTTAGCAAGGAGGGGAGGGCGACAGAACTCATTCATCTGATTGATGTCGTAACCACCAACAAAACAGATTTTTTTCGAGAACCTGCCCATTTTGAATACATGGTCAAGACCGCTATTCCAAACATTCTTGAAAGACGGGGAGACTTCCTCCGGGAACCTCTGAGAATCTGGAGTGCCGGCTGCTCTACGGGTGAAGAACCGTATACGCTGGCTATGGTTATGTCAGAATTTGCTTCCTGTCGTCCGGATCTGCGTGTTGCGATCATGGCTTCCGATATCAGCACAAGAGTACTCCAGACCGCCCATAGCGGAATTTATCCTGAAGAACGCACCGATACCATCCCGCTTAATTTAAAGAAAAAATACCTGACGCGGAGCCGCGAGAAGTCACGTTCTCTGGTACGTATCTGTCCGCAACTTCGCTCAATGGTGTCGTTCAAGCGGATCAACTTTATGGACAACGACTTGGGCATCGTTGAAAAAATGGACATAATCTTTTGTCGTAATGTTGTCATATATTTTGACAAGCAGACTCAGCAGGCGCTCATGCAGAAATTTTATCGACAGTTGCGGGCTGGCGGGTACCTGTTTATCGGGCATTCCGAGACGCTGAACGGTCTTGATGTTGAATTCAAGGCGGTTGCTTCAACAGTTTATCGAAAGGATACGTGAAAGGGAGAACGGCCGTAGGCCATCCAACTAACGTTTTTTTACATGAAGAAGCTTATTGATTCCCATACTCACAATCTGTACCTCAAGCCGGGAGAAGTGGTTGTCTCGTTAAACCCGTTGCTCGTTTCCACGGTGTTGGGCTCTTGTGTGGCTGTAACCATGTATTCCGCGTCGCGGCAGTTTGGAGCCATCTGTCACGCCATGCTGCCTGCAAATGCCGGGAGGGAGCGCGACCTTCGCTATGTTGATACCGCTGTACACTATCTTTACGAGAAAATGGTGGAGTGTGGCGCGGGCACTGATCTGGTTGTCAAGCTGTTTGGCGGTGCTCAGTTGCTGGATGTTGGTGGCGGGTATTCACAAGCAAAAGGTTCCGTGGGAGAACAGAACGTTGCACGGGCGGAAGCGGTGCTTGCCGCTCTCGGATTGAAGGTCTCAGCCCGTGATACCGGCGGTCTTTCAGGTCGCAAGCTGTTCTTTTGTACCAGAGACGGGGACGTTTTTATGCGTCGGCTTCGTGCCGGCGTTTCTGCGAGGAGCCTATGAAAAAGATAAAAGTTCTGATTGTGGATGATTCAGCTCTCGTACGTCAGACCTTGTGCGATATCCTTAATTCCGATCCCGAAATAGAGGTGGTTGGCAGTGCGGCTGACCCGATTCTTGCTGCAGAACGCATGAGGACGGTTATTCCGGATGTTATCACGCTGGATGTCGAGATGCCGCGTATGGATGGCCTGACATTTTTGCAGAAACTGATGAGCCAGCATCCTATCCCGGTGGTAATGTGTTCAAGTCTGGCAGAAAGCGGCAGCGAGACGGCGCTGAAAGCCCTTGAATATGGTGCAGTTGATATTATCACCAAGCCTAAAATGGGTACGAAACAGTTCATAGAAGAGTCTAAAATGCGTATTTGTGATGCGGTGAAAGGTGCCGCAGCTGCCCGTCTGGGTCCGTTGAGGGCGATGCGGACGATGAAGGAGGTCTCGCCCAAATATACCGCAGACGTCATCATGGAGAAACCCAACACAAAAGCAATGATCCAGACCACTGAAAAGGTTGTGGTCGTGGGGGCTTCCACCGGTGGCACCGAGGCGTTGAAAGTTTTTCTGGAAATGCTCCCCGAGGATACTCCCGGAATTGTTATTGTGCAGCACATGCCGGAGAATTTTACCGCCGCCTTTGCCAAACGTCTTGATTCCATCTGTCGGATAACCGTCAAGGAGGCGAAAGATAATGATACGGTGGTGCGCGGCCGGGCCCTGATCGCCCCCGGCAATCATCATGCATTGTTGAAGCGAAGCGGAGCCCGCTATTATGTCGAGATCAAGGACGGGCCGCTGGTGTCGCGCCATCGGCCGTCTGTGGACGTCCTGTTTCGCTCGGCGGCCCGCTATGCAGGCAAAAATGCCGTTGGGGTCATTATGACCGGTATGGGTGATGACGGTGCGCATGGCATGAAGGAGATGCATGACGCCGGCGCCTTTACCATTGCTCAGGATGAGGCTTCTTGTGTTGTGTATGGCATGCCGCAGGAGGCGGTAAAACTGGGAGGGGTCAATAAGATTATGCCGTTGCAGAATATTGCTCATGAGGTGCTGAGGTTGTGCAGTTAGTGACAACATTTTTCGGCTCTGGTATTATAATCGTCATTTTTCTGCTGACAGGTGCTTGTATATGAAAAAATATGTAATCTCTTTTGTTGTGTTATCTGCCATGTGCTGCTCCGCCGGTTGGGCTGCTTCAGAGCCTCCACTCCCCAAGGGATACCATTCGTGGCAGAAAAGCGGGCGAAAGATTGTGACGGATAAAAGCTCCCTCTTCTATGGTATCCACTATCTGTATGCCGACAAGAAGGCGATGCAGGGGTATCAGGCCGGCAACAAGTTCCGTGAAGGAAGCCGTATTGTTGTTGAGTTTTTTAACATCAAGGGGAATTCTTCGGCAGACGGGCCGCTTAACATGATTGTACTGATGCAAAAAGACAAGCGCCAGAAGGGTACCGGTGGCTGGTTGTTTGCCGGATATTCAGGCGATGGCAGGCCGAGTGGTCTTGATCCGCTTAAAAACTGCTTTGAATGTCACCAGAAAGAGGCTTCTCACAAGGATTACGTGATTTCAACCAGCAAAGATTTTGTGCGCTGATCGCCCCTCCCAGATCGTTTGCCCAGAGGAAAAACGCTCCACGTTCGTGTCTTGACACCCCCGTACTTTTGCGGTAACTTGTCACGTCCTACCACAGGACACCAGACGTTATCGTCACTATTCCCGTTATTCAGAAGGTCGCGCCCGTATGAAAATTACAGCGGTTATCCCTGCCCGTTATGCTTCAACTCGTTTTCCCGGCAAGGCATTGGCGGAAATTGGCGGTCGTCCGATGATTCAGCATGTGTATGAGCGGACAGCTCAGTCAAAGCTGGTCGGCCGGGTTATTGTTGCAACCGATGATATCCGGATTGCCGATGCGGTCAATATGATCGGCGGAGAAGCCATCATGACGTCAACCGCTCATGAAACGGGCACCGACCGTCTGGCTGAAGTCGCTGCCGGACTCGATGCCGATATCATTGTTAATGTCCAGGGTGATGAACCTTTGATTGATCCGGTTATGATAGACTTGGCACTTCAGCCCTTTCTTGAAGAGTCTGATTTGCAGATGGGTACGGTCAAAACACGCATTAAATGCCTGCACGATTTTCTCTCTCCCAACGTAGTCAAGGTGGTAACGGACAATAGCGGCAACGCCCTCTATTTCTCCCGCTCCCCGCTTCCCTTCTTTCGCGATAAATGGAAGGATTTGAAGGATGATTCGTTTTGCTGCGGAAAACTGCTCTGCTACAAGCATGTGGGGCTGTACGTTTATCGTCGTGATTTTCTGTTGAAATTTGCAGCTATGCCGGCGACGTTTCTGGAAATATCCGAGAAACTTGAGCAACTGCGGGCAATTGAAAATGGTGTTAAAATCCGGGTTGTCGAGTCGGAGTTTGAGTCGATAGGTGTTGATACGCCGGATGACTTGCTGAAAGCGCAGGAACAGTATCGAAAACTTTCCAAATAATAATGTGATTGAAAATCAGGAGCAGATTACTATGAAAACCAAGTTTGTATTTATTACCGGCGGAGTCGTTTCATCAATTGGTAAAGGGCTGGCTGCCGCTTCGTTGGGAGCTCTTCTGGAGGCGCGCGGCTTGCGGGTGACCATGCAGAAGCTCGACCCCTACATCAACGTCGATCCCGGAACCATGTCTCCTTTTCAGCATGGTGAGGTTTTTGTTACCGATGACGGCGCTGAGACGGATCTTGATTTGGGACATTATGAGCGCTTTACGAGCGCTGTTCTGTCCAAGAAGAGCAATTTCACGACCGGTCAGGTGTATCATTCGGTAATTACCAAAGAACGCCGTGGCGACTATCTGGGCGGTACGGTTCAGGTTATTCCGCACATCACTGACGAGATCAAGCACAAGATCATCGAGAACGCCAAGGGCGCTGATGTCGCAATCGTCGAAGTCGGCGGGACCGTTGGCGATATCGAGTCGCTGCCGTTTCTGGAAGCCATCCGTCAGTTCCGTTTTGATCGGGGGCAGGGGAATGCACTGTATGTTCACGTTACGCTGGTGCCCTACATCCGTACGGCGGGAGAATTGAAAACCAAGCCGACCCAGCATTCCGTCATGGAGTTGCGCAAGATCGGTATTCAGCCGGATATTTTGCTTTGCCGTTGTGAACGTGATCTCCCTGACGATATGAAGAAAAAAATTGCCCTGTTCTGCAATGTCGGTGAGAAGGATGTTATCCCGGTTGTGGACTCAGAACATATTTATGCCGTGCCGCAGGCGCTTAACAAGGAGCATCTGGATGAGCAGGTTGTCGAAAAACTGAATATCTGGACCAAGGCACCGGATCTTACCAAATGGCAGGATGTGGTGGAAAAGCTTCGTCATCCGAGCAACGGTGACGTGCGTATTGCCATTGTCGGCAAGTATGTCGATCTGACGGAGTCGTACAAATCTCTTTCCGAGGCGTTGACCCATGGCGGTATCGGTAACGATTGCCGGGTTACCCTGAAATATCTGGATGCTGAAAAGATCGAACGTGACGGCGCCGATGGTCATTTCGAGGACGTTGACGGAATTCTCGTTCCGGGCGGTTTTGGCGAGCGTGGTACTGAAGGAAAAGTTATGGCGATCGAGTATGCCCGAAAGAAGAAAATTCCCTTCTTCGGCATCTGTCTCGGAATGCAAATGGCAGTGATTGAATTTGCTCGCAATGTCTGCGGTATCAAGGAAGCGTGTTCGAGTGAATTCCGTCAGGAAGGTGGCGATGCCCTGATTCACCTGATGGAGGAGCAAAAAGCTGTCAGTAAAAAAGGGGGCACCATGCGGCTTGGAGCATATCCCTGCACCATCAGCAAGGGGTCACTGGCTCATGATTCATACAACCAGACGGACATTTCCGAACGTCATCGTCATCGCTATGAATTCAACAACGCCTACCGCGATGTGCTGACAAAAAAAGGGCTGATTCTGTCGGGCGTCTACAAGGACAAGGATCTTGTGGAGGTTGTTGAAATTGCTGATCACCCTTGGTTCCTGGCTTGCCAATTTCATCCCGAATTCAAGTCCAAACCACTGGTACCGCATCCATTGTTCCGCGCCTTTGTCGGCGCTTCGCTGGCACAGAGAAACAAGGGGTAGACCATGACCCGTGAAATTATTTCCGGAAATGTGAAAATAGGAGGCAATCGCCCGCTGGTGCTGATTGCCGGACCTTGTGTAATCGAGGATGAATCCGCAACGATGCGGCATGCCGAGCGTCTGATGACGATATGCAACGGCCTTTCGATTCCTCTGATTTTCAAAGCATCCTACGACAAGGCAAACCGTACGTCGATTGGCGCTTTTCGTGGTCCGGGGATGAAAGAAGGGCTTGCAATTCTGCGCAAGGTCAAAGAATCACTGGGCGTTCCGGTCATTTCCGACGTACATTCCATTGAACAGATTACACCAGCTGCCGAGGTGCTGGATGTCCTGCAGATTCCTGCTTTTCTCTGCCGTCAGACCGATCTCCTCATTGCCGCGGCCAAAAGTGGCCGGATCATCAATGTCAAAAAAGGGCAGTTTCTGGCTCCTTGGGATATGAAAAACGTTGCCGGTAAAATCGCTGCCAGCGGCAACGAGAACATTATCCTTACGGAGCGCGGAGCTTCTTTCGGGTATAATAATCTGGTGGTAGACATGCGCAGTTTTCCGGTCATGCGTGCAACCGGTTATCCGGTGGTTTTTGACGCGACTCACAGCGTTCAGCTTCCGGGAGGCCAGGGGGATAGCTCCGGCGGTCAGCGCGAGTTTGTCGAATATCTGTCCCGTGCGGCTGTAGCAACCGGGATTGACGGCATCTTCATGGAAGTTCATGAAGACCCGGACAAGGCGCTTTGCGACGGTCCTAATTCGATACCACTGAGTGAATTGCCCGCATTGCTCAAAACTCTGAAGACTATTGATTTCGTTATCAAACAGAGGCCGGCATGACAGTTATTGAGGAGGCCCGCCGGGTAATCCGGGTTGAAGCTGAAGCCCTGTCCGCCATGGCTGATCGTGTTGACGGTTCGTTTGAACGGGCGATTGACCTGATACTGAAGAGTACCGGACGGGTGATCGTCAGCGGAATGGGAAAATCCGGTCTTGTCGGCCAGAAGATCGCTTCCACCATGGCTTCTACCGGTACTCCGGCTTTTTTCCTCCATCCTGCTGAAGGAATTCATGGCGATCTGGGAATGATCATGGCGGGAGATGTTGTTATTGCCATTTCAAACAGCGGCGAGACGGAGGAAATCCTCCGGATACTCCCTTCAATCAAGCGTTTGGGAGCGCCACTTGTCGCCATGAGCGGCAATCCGGCATCAAATCTGGCCCGTTCCAGCGATGTATTCCTTGATGTCTCAGTAGCGGAGGAAGCATGTCCGCTCGGCCTTGCGCCGACCGCCTCTACGACGGCTACTTTGGCGATGGGAGATGCGCTTGCCGTTGCTTTGCTGGTAAAGCGCGGCTTTAAGGCGGAAGATTTTGCCATATTTCATCCGGGAGGCTCACTGGGCAAGAAACTGATTTTACGGGTTGAAGACCTTATGCACGTTGGTGAAGGTATACCGTTGGTGCGGCAGGATACCTTGATGAAGGAAGCCCTGTTTGTCATTACGGCCAAAGGCCTTGGCGTTACCGGGGTGTGTGATGAGGCGGGCGCATTGAAAGGTGTCATTACGGATGGAGATTTACGACGTTCACTGGAAAAGGGTTTTGACATCCTCAATCGGCGTGCCTCGGAAATCATGAAGTACGGGCCGTTGCGGATCAAACGGTCTGAGCTTGCTGCCGCTGCTTTGCAGCTTATGGAGCAGCGTGCCATTACCTCTTTGTTTGTATTTGAAGATGATCAAAGCCCTGCTCCGTGCGGCATCATTCACCTGCACGATATTCTCAAGGCTGGTATCGCCTGATGAATGACAAGCTTGTTGATATCAGGTTGCTGCTTCTGGACGTGGATGGTGTTATGACTGATGGCGGTATCATTTATGACGCCAACGGATTAGAAACCAAAGTATTCAATGTCAAGGACGGTCACGGCATTAAAATGTTGCAGCGGCATGGCATTGAAGTAGGCATCATAACCGGCCGCACCTCCCAGGTAGTAACGTTCAGGGCCAAAGAACTGGGAATCAGTCTTGTGTATCAAGGGGCACTGAAGAAGCTTGATAGTTACGAGGATGTTAAGCAGAAAACCGGGCTAGATGACAGACAGATTGCGTATGTAGGAGATGATGTAATAGATGTTCCGGTCATGCGGCGTGTTGCTTTTGCCGCAGCTCCTGCCGATGCGCTGGTGGAAGCCCGCGCCGTTGCGCACTACGTTACTTCGTGTGCCGGCGGACGGGGTGCCGTCCGGGAAGTTTGTGATCTGATTCTTAAAGGGCGGGGCTTGTGGGATGAAGTCGCTGTCCGTTACGAACTGTAATACAATCTCCATGCCAAAAACTCCGGTTCAACCATGTTGTGCTGGACAGTCCCGCTCCTCAATGATATAGTTCCTTCCTATTATGGTATCGCCAGTTTATATCAGGCCATTGCTGGCACTTCTCGTAACAGCGGCTGTTTTCGGCATTGCGACCGTCGTTTTCCGGAGCGGTGCTCATAATTCTGCACCGGTCCGGTCGGCTAAACAACAACTTCCCAACAATATTGATGTCGCCCTGAAAAAAGCCCGTTTTTCAGAAATCCAGAACGGTCTTCTTGCTTGGGAACTCTTTGCAGAACGTGCCCACTATGATAAAGAGGGAGATAAGGCATATCTCTCCGATATCAGGATGGAGTTTCAGCGCAACCGGTCGCATGGAGCTATAACGGTTACGGCAGATAATGGCGAATACTCCAGTACAACAAAAAACGTACGGCTCGATGGTCATGTTCACGTTTTTACCGAAGATGGCGCCAGTTTTACTACGCGGTCTGTCGAGTACAAAGGTGATACGGCTCATTTCATAACGCAGGATCCGGTGAACTTCCGGCAGCAAAGATTACAGCTTACGGCGGTCGGAATGGATATGGGTGTCAGAAATCAACAAGCACATTTTTATTCTTCGATTAATGCTTCAATTGTGTCCAGGTAGTATGACTGGATGCCGCGATCGTATAGCCATGGTTTCTGTTAGGATGTTGATAATGCGATTATGTCTGTTAAATATGGCATTGTTTTGTGTGTGGTGCCTTTTTTCAGTACCACCTGTTTCAGCCGCAACTCCGGCTCACAAGGATCGTTCAAAGCTGCCGATCACAGTTAAGTCCAACGAAATGACTGCTGACAATAAAGGAAAAACGGCAATTTTTTCAGGCAAAGTTGTTGCGAAGCAGGGTGATGTCACGATCTTCTCCGATAAACTGATTGTCAGTTATGCGGATATCAGCGGTTCCGTGGATAAGGTTGAAGCACTTGGCAACGTCAGGATACTTCAGACGAACAGAACTGGCTTCGCTGAGCAGGCGGTTTACGATAGCCATAACGGACGTATTGTTCTGACAGGGTCTCCACGGGTTGAACAGGGGAGTGACAGAATTAGCGGTAAAGTGATTACGTATTACGTTGATGATGAGAAAAGTGATGTGACCAGTGGGGGTGACCCGAAAGCACGTGTTGAAGCGGTCATTAACCCGGCGGCAAGGAAGAGCGATGCCGGTCGCCGTTGATTCGTTACGACTCTGGACGAAGGCCCTGAAAAAAAGCTACGGCAGTCGTCAGGTTGTTGGTGGCGTTGATATTTCAGTCACTTCCGGATCCGTTGTCGGACTCCTTGGGCCAAACGGAGCCGGCAAAACGACAACTTTTTATATGGTGGTCGGGTTGGCTCATCCGGATGGCGGTCAGGTCTTTTTGGGAGATGAGGAGATAACAGCCCTTCCGATGTATCAGCGGGCCCGTCGGGGCATCAGTTATCTTCCTCAGGAAGCCTCGGTTTTCCGCAAACTATCGGTGGCTGATAATCTGATGGCGATCATCGAAACTGTTGAACCTGATAAACGCCGTGGCCGTCAGCGCATGGAACAGTTGTTGGAGGAGTTCTCGATAACACACATTGCGTCTTCCAAAGGGTATGCACTCTCTGGCGGTGAACGCCGCCGGGTTGAAATTGCCAGGGCTTTGATAACAGATCCTTCCTTTGTTTTACTGGATGAGCCGTTCGCCGGGATTGATCCGATAGCCGTTGCCGATATTCAAGGATTGATTATTTCCCTTAAGAATAAAAATATCGGCGTACTGATTTCAGACCATAATGTCAGGGAAACGCTCGGTGTTTGCGATTCTGCATATATTTTAAGTAGCGGAGTTGTTCTTGAGTACGGTACACCGGGTGAGATCGCAGCAAGTAAAAAAGCTCAAGATATTTATCTGGGTAAAGATTTCCGTCTCTGATTTTACACCCTGACACAGCTGGATCATGTGTCAGGATTGAGGTTGATGCGTCATGGCAATGGAGATGCGCCAACAACTGAAAATGTCCCAGCAACTGGTGATGACTCCCCAGTTGCAACAGGCAATCAAACTGCTTCAGATGACTCGTCTTGAACTTCAGGATCTGGTCCTTCAGGAGTTGGAGGAAAACCCGCTCCTTGAAGAGTCTACTGAGCTGGAAGAGGTACATGAGCCTGATACGCTGGAGGTTGCGGAGCAGGAGTTTGAACCGGCCCAGGATAGTGTGGATTTTCATGAAGTTGAGACCGGCGAAGAGGCTCTGCGTGATTGGGATAGTTACCTTGACGGCTATAATTACAGTTCCGGTGAACAGCAGTATGGTGGTGAAGATGAGCGGCCATCCTTCGAAAACCTGCTGACGCGCAAAGGGACGCTGATCGATCACCTGTTGTGGCAGCTTCATATGGGACAGTACTCGGAAATGGATGTCCGGGTTGGCGAAGTGATCATCGGCAATATTGATGAGACCGGTTACCTGCGGGCATCTCTCTCGGAAATCGCTGCTGCTAGTTCCGCAACGGAAGAAGATGTTCAGGATGTGCTTGAGTGCATTCAGGAGTTTGACCCTCCCGGCGTTGCCGCCCGCGATCTGCGGGAATGCCTGCTCATCCAGGCACGGGGCTTGGGGATGAAGGGTAGTGTTGTCGAGAGTATCCTGCTACATCATCTTGGTGATCTCGAAAAAAGAAATTACAAGCAGATCGTCCGGGCACTCAAGGTTGATTTGAATCATGTACTTGCTGCTTCGAAGATTATTTCGGGGTTTGATCCGCGTCCCGGTTCCTCATTCAGTACGGATGATGTGCATTATATTTCTCCCGATATTTTTGTGCATAAAGTGGGAGACGATTACGTCGTCATGCTCAATGATGAAGGCCTTCCCAACCTGAAAGTAAGCAGCCAGTATGCTGATGTCCGCGGGAATGGCAGTATCGATACCCAGGCTGAGCACTATATCAGCGACAAAATGCGTTCGGCTGTATGGCTGATCAAAAGCATTCAGCAACGGCAACGAACAATCTATAAAGTTGCCAAAAGTATCATCCGTTTCCAACGTGAATATTTTGATCGCGGCATCGAATACCTCAGGCCACTGGTACTTCGGGATATTGCCGAAGATATCGGTATGCATGAATCTACCATCAGCCGGGTTACAACCAATAAATACATGCAGACACCGCAGGGTTTGCTTGAACTGAAGTATTTCTTTAACAGCGGACTTTCAACAAGTGAGGGTGATTTTGTTGCTTCCGAAAGTGTTAAAAACAGGATCAAGGAAATTATTGAAAAAGAGAACCCCAAAAAGCCTCTCTCAGACCAGAAAATAGCTGAAATGCTGACGGGGCAGACGGTGAATATTGCCCGGCGAACGGTAACCAAGTATCGAGAGATGCTTAATCTGGGATCTTCTTCGGAACGTAAACGACATTTTTGACGAACTGCTGATTCTCAGCGGTCGTCCATTTCACAACACCAGCCACACAGGAGGTTTGTATGCAAGTAACGATGACATTCAGGCACATGGAACAGAGCGATGCCCTTAAGGCATATGCAGAAGAAAAACTTGAGCGGATTACAAAGTATATTGATGGCCCCATTGGCGCTCATGTCTATTTTTCCGTAGAAAAGAAAATACGCCACATTGTTGAAATTGTTATCAATTCTAAGGGGGTCAGCACAAAGGCATCCGAAGCGACTAACGATATGTACGCCGCAATTGATGCCGTTATTGACAAAATTGAACGGCAGCTTGTTCGCTACAAGGAAAAAATTAAGGCGCATAAGCCAAGTGCCGATGAGCATGGCCGCCCAATCTCCAAGAAAATTTATGAAGCTGATAGTATTGAGGCCAACACTGATTCAGTTATTATCAAGACGACAACAGAGACTGCAAAGCCCATGTCGGTAGAAGAGGCTGTTATGCAGATGGATCTTCTCCATAAAGATTTTATTGTGTTTACTGATTCCGATAGCAATGAGATTAATGTGCTGTATCGTCGTAAAGACGGTAACTTTGGTTTGATTGAGCCACATCGCGCCTAACGTGACTTTATTATGGACGGTATCACACTTTCTATACAGGAGCTGCTGACTGATAATGAATACGGCCTTGGCTTGTCGCTTCTGGCCGGCAAGCAGGGACTTTCACATCGAGTTTCCAGCTCACGTATTCAGAAGCCGGGGCTGGCTCTGGCCGGTTACACCGAGCACCTGCATCCCGATCGTTTGCAGGTGCTCGGCAATACCGAAATATCGTACCTCCAACAGCTTGACAGCAACGTTCTGGCAGAGAATCTTGAAGCTCTCTGCGATTTTTCAATAGCCTGTTTCATCGTAACAAAGGGGTTGCGTCCTCCGCAACTCCTGCTTGATCTTGCTGATTCCCGCACTATCCCTGTTCTTGCGACTCCTCACCAGTCATCAACCTTTATCTCGCTGATCACCAAATTTCTCGAAGAGAGACTGTTGCCGACGACTCATCTGCATGGCGTTCTCATGGATGTTTTGGGGGTTGGAGTGCTAATCTCCGGAAAAAGCGGCATCGGTAAAAGTGAATGTGCTCTTGATCTTGTCATGCGCGGACATCGTCTCGTTGCGGATGATATGGTATTTATAAAGAAAAAAATGCCTGCCGTGCTGGTTGGCCAGGCGGAAGAGTCTCTTCAGTATTTGATGGAGATCCGAGGTCTTGGTATTATTAACATCAAGGATCTCTATGGTGTCTCAGCTATTCGAGACAAAAAAATTGTTGATATGCTGCTTGAATTGGTGGAATGGGATGAAACTCAAGAGTATGATCGATTGGGGGTGGATGACCGTACGGTGACGATTCTTGGTATTGAAATACCTCACATTGTCATACCTGTCAGGCCTGGTCGCAACCTTGGCTCCATAATTGAAGTTGCCGCCCGAAATAATCTGCTCAAAGGGATGGGATATCACTCTGCCCGTGATTTTCAGGAACGCCTCATGGCACGGATAGAGGCACGTCCACTTGGGGATGAGGTAGAGTAGGGCATGCGTATTATAGTAATCACAGGAATGTCCGGTTCAGGGAAATCTACTGCAGTCAGAGCCCTGGAAGATGAAGGTTATTATTGCGTTGATAACCTTCCGGTACGTCTGTTTAAGCGTTTTGTTGACCTGATCGGTAAGTCGGGCGAGACATTTAAAGGTATAGTTCTTGTAGCCGACATCCGTGGCCGGGAATTTTTCAAGGGGTATGAGAATGCCTTTCACAGAGTTACCGAAGCGGGGCACACGGTTGAAATATTTTTCTTTGATGCGCTGGACGATGTCCTTGTGCGACGTTATTCCGAAACACGCCGTCGTCACCCTGCCGATGAACAGTGCTCGGTTGCTGATGCTATCCGGATTGAGAGGGGGCGTCTAAGCACCCTGCGCCAGATGGCGACAAAGGTTATCGATACCTCTGAATTTACGGTTCATCAGCTTAAGGAATGTATTCTGAGAATTGTCAGGGGGGAGGATAAAGATAATCAGCTGGTTGTCGAAGTCCAGTCCTTCGGGTTCAAATATGGTGTGCCGCTGGAGTCCAGTATCGTAATGGATGTCCGTTTTCTTCCGAACCCGTTCTTTGTGCCGGAATTGAAAGACGGTTCGGGTCTTGATGATGTTGTCCGTGATTACGTGCTTGATAATGTTGTCACAGCCCAGTTTTTGGATTACTTTTTTCCCCTTTTGGATATGCTGCTTCCGGCACATCGCCAGGAGGGAAAGTCCTATTTAACAATTTCAATCGGCTGTACCGGCGGTCGTCATCGCTCCGTTGCCATAGCGCAGGCGACCGGAATGCACTTGCAGGAAATGTGGCCCATGGTGCGAATTATTCACAGGGATATTGAAAAGGGGCTTAAATGATTGGATTAGTACTTGTTACTCACGCTGGACTTGCATCAGCATTAAAACTGTCAGCTGAAATGATTGTGGGATCAATTGATAACTGTTCTGTTGTAGAGGTAGCTTCCGAGGAGAGGGCCGATGACATCATGGCTCGCGTTGTAGCTGCTGTTGAAACGGTGCAGTCTGACGGGGCGATCATCATGACGGATCTTTTTGGCGGTACGCCATCAAATATGGCGATGTCGTTTCTTAAAGAAGGGTGCATTGAGGTTGTTACCGGTGTTAATTTGCCCATGCTAATTGAGTTTTGCTCCCGCCGTGAGCGAATGCCGGTTGCTGAACTGGCAATGAATCTGCACAAATCGGGTCGCGATGGAATTATTGTTGCCGGCGAATTTTTGAAATGACTAAGCTGCATAAGGATGCCTGAAATATGCTTCAGAACGATTTTGTAATTGTTAACAAGCTAGGTTTGCATGCCCGTGCATCGGCACTGTTTGTCAAAACAGCCAGCCTCTTCAGTTCTGACGTAAAACTGTCTCGTGACGGAGTTGAGGTTAATGGAAAAAGTATTATGGGCATTATGATGCTGGCGGCATCAAAAGGGTCATCCGTGCGGCTGACGGTGAATGGCTCAGACGAAACTGAAGCTTTTCAAACCATTGGAGATCTCATTGCCAATGGATTCGGAGAGGAATGACATGCAGTCCTTCTCTGGAATCGCGGCTTCGCCCGGGATTGCCATGGGGAGACTGCGTATTATTGATCGTCGTCGAACTGTTATCTCAGAGTATCCAATACCTTCTGATGCAGTCAGCCATGAAATCGGCCGGCTTACTCAGGCTATTGAAGACACCCGCATCGAACTTGAGTCCCTGAAGTCACGCCTTGCTGAATCCAGCGGTGAAGACCACCTGTTTTTTATTGAAACACATCTGATGATTCTGGCTGACGAACGTCTGGTAACTGAAACCACCGAGACGATCAGAACCGGTATGATAAACGCCGAAGGAGCGCTCCGGCGGACTCTGCATCGCTACCGTGAAGCTTTTGCCCGTATTGACGATCCATATCTTCGGGAGAGGATCAGCGATGTTGAGACGGTTATTGAGCGGATTCTGCGTAGTATGAGCGGGGAGAAGGTAGAACCTTTTCCGCAGCATGAAGATCAGATAATCATTGCGGCCCATGACCTTTCTCCGGCGGACATGCTTCAGATCAACCGCTCTCATGTTCTTGCCATCATAACCGAAATCGGCGGTCGCACCTCTCATACCGCCATTTTGGCGCGTGCCCTCGAACTGCCTGCCGTCATGGGGGTTGACGGGATAACAGATCTTCTCCTCGACGGCGTAGCCGTTATCGTGGATGGCCTGTCCGGCTCGGTGTTTGTCGAGCCTGATCAGGAAATATTTCAGTCATCGTTACGCCGAAAACAGCATTATGAATATGTTGAATATGAGCTGCTGAAAACCGTTTCGTTGCCTGCAGTAACCCGTGACGGTCATGTGATGCAGTTGCGGGGAAACGTCGAAATTCCGGAAGAAGGCGCATCTGTATTAGGCCATGGCGGGAGTGGCGTTGGCCTGTATCGTACTGAAATGCTCTTTATGAACCGTGCCGTAATGCCGGATGAAGAAGAGCAGCTGGCTATATATCGGGCCATGCAGAAGGCCATAGCCCCTCATCCCCTTACCATTCGGACCCTGGATGCTGGCGGAGACAAGCTTCTTGACGGAATGGAACTAGCCGGAGAAGCTAACCCGGCTATGGGGGTGCGGGCAATCCGATTGTCCCTGCTCATGCCGGACGAATTCAAGAAACAGTTGCGGGCAATCCTGCGAGTCAGTGCCGATGGCCCGGTCAGAATTATGTTTCCTATGATTTCAGGGTTGGAGGAGGTTCGCACGGCAAAAGCTTTACTCGAAGAAGTAAAGCACGAACTGGCTGTCTCAGGTACCCGGTTTGACAGTGCGGTCCAAGTCGGGGTTATGATTGAAATCCCGGCGGCAGTTACCTTGGCCGACTTGCTGGCCCGTGAGGTCGACTTCTTCAGCGTTGGTACCAATGACCTTATTCAGTACACTCTGGCAATAGATCGTACAAATGAACAGTTATCTCATCTCTATCAACCGCTTCATCCTGCGGTACTCCGGTCACTGCGCCGCATAGTGCAAGCAGCCCACGGTGCCGGAATTCCTGCCTGCCTATGTGGCGAGATGGCTGGCGATCCTCTCTATCTGCCGATTCTTCTCGGGCTTGGTTTTGATGAGCTTTCAATGGGTGCCGGGTCAATACTGCGTGTGAAACAGATGCTTCGGCGCTGCTCGTTGGAACGTGCTTCCAGAATTGCCGAAGGCTGTTTTGACTTTTCTACCGCTGCGGAAGTTGAAATGTACCTCAAATCTCAAATTACCCTTGATGTAACTGAAAGTATCGACTGATGACTCCATTGATAGTATATTCTCTGTTTGCACTTGTGTTTGGCATGGTTGTCGGCTCCTTTCTGAATGTCTGTATCTGCCGCATGCCGAACAACGAATCGATTGTTTCTCCACCCTCTCATTGTCCTCATTGCTCGTATCAGATTCGCTGGTACGACAATATTCCTTTGTTGAGCTATCTAATTCTGCGCGGTAAATGCCGGGGGTGCGGCGCTCATATTTCGCTACAGTACCCTCTGGTCGAGCTGCTTAACGGCGTTCTTGCCCTGTTTCTCTTCCTCCGTTTTGGGCCGACTCTGGCGTTCGCTACGTTGTTTTTGTTGTGTTCGGCACTTGTGGTAATAACCTTTATTGACATTGAGCACCAGATTATCCCCGACGAAATATCATTGTCAGGAATTGTTATCGGATTTGTTCTGTCGTTTTTTCTGAAAGGACACACCTGGCTGAATTCATTGCTCGGTATCCTGCTTGGCGGCGGCAGCTTGCTGCTTGTTGCCTACATATACCAGCGTCTGACCGGCAAGGACGGGATGGGTGGCGGAGACATCAAGCTGCTCGCCATGATGGGCGCTTTTCTGGGGTGGAAGGCGATCCCGTTTATTATTTTCGCCAGTTCATTGATTGGTTCGGTTGTTGGTATCTCCATCATGCTGCTTCAGAAAAAAGATTCCAAGCTGGCAATTCCCTTTGGTCCCTACCTTGCATTTGGCGCGGTTCTGTATATTTTTTACGGTAAGCCGCTCATTCACTGGTATCTCAATCTGAGCGGTTTTCTTCAGGGGTAGCCATGTCCCGCTTCCGCCCCAGTCTCACTGTTTCAATTCTCGCATTCCTCGGTTTACTTCTTGTTTTGACGTGGCTTCTCTTCAGTATGCTTGCCTTTAAAACGGCCGCCAACGATCTGTACGCCCAAAAAGGTGAACATGCCCGCACGTTGCTCAACGTCTTTGTCAATCTGCTTCCCGATACAATTCCAACGTATCCGGAAGGTTTTATTTCACCAGATTCGCAATCGTCGCAGTATATTCAAAAAATATCGGAAGAATCTGCTTTTAGCCGCCTGACCTTGCTGGACAGAAACGGTAAAGTGATCTTTAGCTCTGGGGGAGAAGGAAATGACCCGTACTTGCCGTTTCAAGCTGTTCCAACAACAGGTGAAGGGACCTTTGTTCGAACGGACGGAAGTGGAATAATTTACCTTACAAATGTTATTCGCGGTGGAGAAACAGTAGGCAAAGCCGGCTTGCTACTTTCGCTGGCTCCAGAAAAAGCGCGCCTGAATCGTTCTCGTCAGCTTCTGATCGCCTATTTTACGCTGGATTTTATTTTATTACTCGGGCTGGGCTCATTTGTCCTTTCGCGCATTGTTGTCAATCCGATCAACCGTTTACTGACGGCTACGGAAAGAATTACCGGAGGTCAGTATATCCAGCGCTTAAGTGTATCAGGGAGTGCAGAGCTTGCCAGGTTGGCTCATGCATTCAATGAAATGGCTTCAGCGCTACGCAGCAAGGATCAACAAGTCACCGAGCAAATGTCCGCTCTAGAAAAAGCAAACAGTGATCTTCACAAAGCTCGCGAAGAAACGATTCGTACCGAAAAAATGGCCTCCATCGGCGTACTGGCTGCCGGAATGGCACATGAAATAGGAACCCCTCTTGCGTCAATCATGGGATATGCAGATCTCTCCGCAAGTGAACAACCCGATAATCCGGCTATCCAGGATTATGCGAGAAGAATAACTGAAGACTGTGTACGGATTGACAGAATTGTTCGGGGCTTACTCGATTATTCACGTCCTCGAACGTTGAGTGGAGAAAACGCAGACGTACGTGCCGTTGTTATCTCAACTCTCGATCTGCTGGCACAGCAGGGCGTTTTCAAGCAGATGAATATTCGAATGGATATTGATGAGAGCGTGATGTCTGTGAAGTGTGATCAACACCAGCTTCAGCAGGTAGTGATCAATCTGCTTCTCAACAGTCGTGACGCAAGTCCAGTTGACGGCACCATTATAATCAGTGCCAGACACGAGGGGGAATATATCCGTTTGGATGTCTCCGACAGCGGCACAGGTATAGCTGAAGAGATGATGAAATACATTTTTGACCCATTTTTTACAACCAAAGCTCCTGGTAAGGGAACTGGTTTGGGATTGGCTATTTCGGCGCGAATTGTAGAGGGCTTTGGCGGGCGTATTACGGCAAGCAGCAAGGTGGGTGAGGGGAGCTGCTTTAGTGTATGGCTGCTGCAGGCGCAAGCAGAAAGGTCGGAGCATGAACAGTAATCAGCATATTCTGGTAATCGACGATGAAGAAAACTTGCGTCACATGTTGTCGGTTATGCTGGCTCGTCAAGGGTATCGTGTAGACGTGGCAGCGGATGGCAAAAGTGGTCTGATCTGTTTGTTGAACAATGTCTATGACTATATTTTGTGCGATATACGTATGCCTGAAATGGATGGCAAAACCTTTTTGACACATGCACTGGAAGAGCATGTGTCAGCGCCGATTATCATGATGTCCGCGTATGGTTCTGTGGAAACGGCAGTAGAGTGCATGAAGCTTGGTGCCTACGATTTTATCTCAAAACCGTTTAAAAAAGACGAAATCGCTATAGTGCTCAAAAAAGCTGAAGAACGGGAGCGCCTGAAAGAAGAAAACAGTCAGTTGAGGGACGTTGCCGCCGGCCAGTTTTCCTACAGCGGTATCATCAGTCGCAGTGCTGCAATGCAGGAAATCTTCAGTCAAATACGGAAGGTTGCCGACTTGAAAACCACCATTCTCGTGTTGGGAGAATCCGGAACCGGCAAAGAACTGGTAGCGCGGGCTCTTCATCAGACCGGTTGTCGATCTCAAAAACCGTTCGTAGCGGTAAATTGCGGGGCTATCCCGGAAAATTTGCTTGAAAGCGAATTGTTCGGACATGTCCGTGGAGCTTTTACCGATGCTTCCAGCGATAAAGCGGGGCTTTTTGAACAGGCTGATGGCGGTACGTTATTTCTGGATGAAATTGGCGAGATGCCGCTCGCTCTACAGGTGAAGCTGCTGCGGGTGTTGCAGGAAAACGAGATCAGAAAGATTGGTGCCTCGGTCTCCAAAACAGTTGATGTCAGGGTTGTCTCCGCCACCTCTCGTGACTTGTCCGGTGACGTGGGTTTGGGGCGTTTTCGTGAAGACCTGTATTTCCGGTTAAATGTGTTCTGTCTGCAACTGCCGCCACTACGTTATCGTGTGGAAGATATTCCCCTGTTAGCTGAACATTTTGTCAAGCGCTACGGAAATGACAAAGATGGTTTGGTACGTGTTGAGCCGGATGCATTGCGGTGTCTAATGGCTTATCGCTGGCCGGGCAATGTACGCGAACTTGAAAATGTCGTCGAGCGTGCCTGTATACTCTGTGAAAGAGGTCTAATCACCACGGCTTGTTTGCCGCTTTCTCTCCGTCAGTCTGACAAAGCCAGTCCCATTGAGATGGTTGCAGATGAAAATCTTTCGATAAAAAAAGCCGAGGATATAATTGAACGCGAATTAATTGGTAAGGCGCTCTCCAAAACCGGAGGGAATCGTACCCAGGCGGCAAAAATACTTGAAATCAGTCTTCGTTCCCTGCTTTACAAACTCAAGGAATATGGCATAGAGTGACAAAACCAAACTGTTGAAAGGAACACACATGCTGAAAGAACTTTGTATTGCAGTTGCCGTCACGACAATAATAGCTTCATCATCTTATGCCATGGCCAAAGAGGGGTGTGGTGGTGAGTGTGCGTCGTGCCATACCCTGACGCCTGGCGAAGCGACCGGGCTACTGAAAAAAATAGGTGGTACCGTAACATCGGTCCGTCAAGCTCCGGCTCGGGGTTTGTTTGAACTTCTCGTTGAAAAGGATGGACAAAGAGGAGTCCTCCTTATGGATTATGGCAAGAAACACCTTATTCAAGGTGCCGTATTTAACGTGGAGACACTTGAACAGGTTGTCGCCCACAAAAAGGAGCTGACGCCACCCAAACAGACAACATCCCTTGATGTGAAAGCAATTCCTGTCGGCCATTCAGTTGTCATGGGTAATCCAAAAGGTTCAAAAAAATTGTATGTTTTTACAGATCCTGATTGTCCTTATTGCCGGAAAGGTCATGTCGAATTAAAAAAACTGGCTGGAATAACTACTGATGTGGCAATTCATATTATGCTGTTTCCGCTGCCAATGCATCCGGGGGCATACGATAAAGCGAGAACGGTTCTTGAAACACAAAGCCTTGAGATGCTGGATAAGGCGTTTGAGGGTAAAGACGTTCCCAAACCAAGCCATGAAAGCAGCAAAAAGGCTGTTGATGAGATTGTCAAATTTGCCAATGCCAATGGCATTTCCGGCACGCCAACCATGGTGTTGCCGGATGGTACTATCCAAGTTGGTATGCGCGATGCGGAAACGATGAAGAGGATGCTGGAGGTAAAATAACGCTTTCTCCCTATCAGATGCCTCTGTCCCACATGCCATTAGCTATGAAATAATTGCATAGCTAATGGCATTGTTGTATCAGTAAAGTTACGCATATATTGCATAGTTACTGTGAGACTTCTGGAAACAGTTGTTGTTTCAGTCTGTTGTGGCAGTATTTTCAAGGCATTGAACTTGCATATCAACAGGCGATCGTCTGTTGGCTGGTTATAAGATAATCACAAATGCACTGCAATTAAGTTATTGAAGGAGATGGCTATGGCCGACAGTTCACAACAGGAAAAAGAGTTCTCGGACATTGAACTTTGTTACAAAGCAATGGGGCTTTCATTCAGTGACAATCCGGAACAGGTGGAGAAAACTTATCGGAAGCTGAAGGATGAATATACCACTCTTATGCGTTCTCCGGATATGACTGCGCGCGCAGGGGCTGCCGAAAACCTGAAGCAGCTTGAGGAACTCTTCACCACCATAACCGGGTCACTGATCTATAAAGACTACGCCCGTGAATATGAAAAATACAAGGCGCTGAAAGCGGAGCAGATGGCCGCCCGCAAACTGAAGCAGCAACAGAAACCGGTGGTGAAGGAAGTGTTGATCAATTGTCCGTACTGTAAAAAGCTGATCGCACCGAAACTGAAGGTGTGTATTTATTGTCACGGAAAGATACTGACACCGATGGAACAGATGATGGCGAAGGTGTTTTCGACCAGGAATCTGGTTGTTGCCACGATTCTTGTTGTACTGGTGATTGCGGGTGTCGTTCTTATGTCGAATCCGCAACTGCTTAAATAGATAGTCCAAGAAGTTGCCTATTGCGGTTATTTGTAGATCAAATCTATCTTTGCTAGATTTTAATTGGATGTTTAGAAAATAATATAAAAAAGCTTTATTGAGGTGAGAATGGTGCGATTCTTCAATAAAAATAATTATACAAGAAATAAATCATCATACCTTAATCAGTCAACTGGTGGTTTTACGCTTATTGAATTGCTGATATCCATGGTTATTGTAAGTATCAGTTTTATGGCTATTCTACCTTTGTTATGGAATACAATAAATGTAAACAAAACCATGAGTGTTGGCGCAAAGGCCAAGGATGTTGCCGTTCAGAAGGTTGAAGAGCTTATGTCTTTGCCGAGAGATACATACGATACAACATATGGTCTAGCAACAAATACAAGTTATACAAGCCCGGTGGAGTACGTTACCGAAAAGGGTGAGGTAACTACTGCTACAACGGCGATGTTTCAAAGAACATTCAGTATTAACCAGGTTCCTGGTTTAACAAGTGATCCAAAACCAGTTGTTTTGACGTGCGTAGTAAAATACATCTACAAAGGTGAGTCCAGATCCCGATCATTTAGTACCATGTGGAGTTTTTGAAATGAAAACTACACTTAATAAAATACATGGTTTTACTCTTCTTGAGTTGCTTATATCGCTTGCCATGTTTGGCATTGTATCGGCTATGATGTATGGCACATTCAATCTTGTCACTAAACAGGTAGGTAGCATAAGCACACAGAATGCCCTTTCAGACAAGGGACAGCGGATCTTGGCATTCATGGAAGAGGATATCAGGATGATTGCCTATCTGCTCGGCCCGGAAGCGAGCATTCCCTATTGTGCCGGGGCAAATGATGGCCTGGGTGGGACACTGCCAGCAACGTCACCGGTACTCACATATTCCAGTGGCTCACCTTTTGACTCCTTATCGTTTATTACCTCTGTGCCGATTACCTTGAAAGAGACGGCAGCTTGTAAAGCTTTGTTTATACCAGGTAGTGGCGCACAGAAGGATTGCTCTACAGGAGATCGTGCCAGCTCTGCAAACGGCGACCGTATAGATTATTTTCTAACATCGCAGTGTGAATCAACAGCGGGGGGGAAGACGGTGTATGTTGATGCACAAGCTGATTGTTTCGGCGACATAGCCATGGGAGACGACGACCTCACGCAGAATGGACGATCACTTGTAACATTTGACTCTCTCCTCCTCTCAGCGTCCGGTGTTGCCGGAAGCGCGCCTCAGGTATATTACTCACTTAGTGCAGCTCCGGATTCTAATAAGATATTCACATTCAGCGAAGAGTTGCAGCAGAACATCCCCGACGGGTCAACCGTATATACTGTCAGGATGTACCGTTACCTGATTGATAATTCCGTTGATGATGCATCTGGTCATACCGGAAGTAAACGGAACTTGAAGCGAGTTGGATGGGACGGCAATTGCTCAGCCGGAAGCGGCGTGACGGTTGACCTTGTTGAAACAAACAACAGTAGTAATTCCTCTGGCGGAGTGGATGGATTGAAATTTGAATTTATCGCAATAAACACCTTGACCGGGCAATTAGTAACCACATCTTCTCCACCTGCATCTCTCAACGAATTGAAAGCGATCAAGGTCTGGCTGTTGTTACGTTCTGATAAAGTTGAGCCGGAATATACCAACAAAGAGATCTATACGCTTGGATCAACCACATTTACAGCTTTTAATGACCATTACCGGCGTCAACTTCTCAATAAAACCGTGGAGGTCAAGAACCTTGCGCGAATCTACTAATAAATTTTATTCGCCCCTAGCCAACGAAAAGGGAATTGCTCTCGTTACGGCGCTCATGATCACCCTTCTTCTAACCCTCGTGGTAATAGCGCTTTCTCATAGGGTTGGCCTGTTTACCATGGGAACACGAGATCATGTCATAAAGAGCCAGAATCTTTATACAGCAGAGATTGGTCTTAATCAGGCACGATACTTTCTTATGGCTGGAGATTGTATACCGCCAAATTTCAGCAGTTGTCCCGGTCTTGAATCTATCAATAAATCCACTTTCACAAATATGTCAGGTGCCGTTAAAAGGGTCTTTACAGGCGCAATGCCCGAATTTACTGTTGCTGGGGAAAAGTATAATTTCAACTTAACCGGTAACATGACACACGGAACCGGTGATAGTTATGATTACAAAATTTATATAAAAGAGACTAATATCCCTAAGGTAGTGAACATTCTTGCTGTGTCAGGACAACCGGGCAGTGAACTTGTTAAAACGGTTATCGATGCGGGGCTTATCTACACAGCTCCGCTTGGCAGCGGTTACAAACAGGCGGGACAAGGCGGCACTCGAGAAGGTATTTCAGGTGAAAGTCTCGGCGCTGATGGAGCAAATGCACGAGAGACATTTTAGGAGGTAATATGAAATATATGCCGAAAAAACAATTTGTTAGGATACTTACACTGGTGTTAATGGTAGTTACAGTTATTGGGGTGAATTCAGCATTTGCTTCCCAGCGTACATTTAATTCGGGTTCGTATATTTTTTCTGCGGATTCCTGCTGGCAGCCAAACAATGATCCTGCAAACATAACGCAGACAGCCGTGTGTGACACAAACAAGAACGACAAGTCCATTTTTCAGCTTTTTGGGCTTCTTTATGCTGTCCTTGATACCGGCGATCAGCCGGATTCATGCAAGAACATCAACGGCACCTCGCCACAGCAGAAAGCAATGCTTGGTTACTGCAAGCAGATAAAGGTGTACTGGATCATTGATTCTACAAAAACCAGCCCGCAGGCTGCTGACCTTACCCTGAGCACAACTGATGCCGCGCTTAATACTTCAGGGATAATTACTATTTACAATAGTGCTAAGACCAAAGCTGGTGATACTTCGACGCCGATACCGTATAAAGGCGGCCCGTTTGTTATTGATGCAAACGATCTTACTGCCGCTGAATTTGCAAAAATTGTTGCAAAATTTCCTGATGTAAAAATCCATAAGGCAAACATTCCATTTTCCGGAAACGTGGATAAGGTCCTCGTCGGTAAACCACCCAAAATTGCGGTGCTAGACGAAGGAAGTAGCGATGTTCTCGCTGACTACATACGCGCGTCAGGACTGACGGCATGGCAAGGAACTGTTTTCCAGAATCTGTCGGCACGGGATGTACTTGCTGGTTGTTTACAAGACCCTGTCCCCGATTCATGTAAAACAAAACGACCTGATATTTCAGCTCCTTTTCAATTGGTCTGGGCGCCGCATTGGGAAATTGAAAACAAATGGAGCGACGGTTCGACGCCGACAGCAACTGAACAATCAAGTGTGGTTAGTGAAATCAGAGCTTTTATGGAGCGTGGCAACTCAGGTTTTTTTGAGTGTGCATCCATTGGAAGTCTTGAAGGGACAAAAATAAGAAATGATGTTGGAATGAGTATAGCGGCAGGGACCGGCGGTTATCTCGTTTCCAAGTCACAAACTTCACCAAGAATTGAAAATAATGGCGGCTGTTTCAAAGGGCACAACCATGCCAGTACCGCCAGTTGTACCGACGGATACATTGTGCCGGAACAGGTGCCTTCGTGGCTTACACAGTGCGGCGGTTGGAATTATAAACCAGCTACTGGTTTGATTGATAGCATGCGTCCGCTTTATAACGCAACTACCCCTGCCAATTCTTACACGTATTTAACCACGCAACGAACTAATGATACTGCAACAGCCAATATTGATGACCGGTATATAGGAACCCAGATGACCAGGTTCCTGCACGATGATCCTACTAAACTTAATTCTGCATATACTGCTGGTACGGATGGATATCATGTCTACGATTATCTGGTGGGGGGGAGAATAAACGGGTCACCAACCCAAGGATACCTTATTTATTTTCCGGGCCACAAATATATCAGCTGTAGTAATACAACCAATTTAACATATCCACCATCCCGGTCACTTGAATTCACCTTTGATTCCATGCCGAATGTAGCTGTTCCGCTCACAATCGAGGTTGTGCATGCTCAATGCACTAAAGGGAGTAATTGCCCTAAAGTGACCTTTAACCTTGCAAATGGCGCTGGATCTAAAGCCTCTGACGGATATATTGATTTGAGCGCTGAATTTGCGACCTTTGATCCAACAAGCAACAAGCTGGAAGGGGTGTTTTTCACCAGTAACTTTGTCGATGGTGCAGCAGGTTTGACTGCAAGCGGCGTTACAAAGCTCCTGGTTAACAATGTTTATACTACGTTTGATGATGCTGCCGGCACTGCAAAGCTGGTGAGTGTCGTTGATTTAACAGATCAGAACAATCGTATTACTCTGTGCTCTCCTAATCTGCAAAGTAAAGGAGTTGAATTATCTTGCTCAGGTTCTGCACCCACTAATACGCTTACCCTTAGCTTTGACGCTGATGTTAACACAGGAAACAAGCTTATTACGGTTACAGCTACAACAGCAACCGGAAGTGCTGTTGCAACTTACGATATCGGGGCGCCACCAGGGACTAGTGCAACAGGAGGTGGAATTGTTCTTGACTTGACGGGAGCGGTCTACAACGCCACAAGTTATAAATTGAGCAATGTAAAAATCAGTTCTGCCTCTGCATGCGCGGATGTAAAGTTGACTGATTTTAAAGTGGGATTTCCAACCGGCGCTATCAAATTGCTGCAGGTATACAATGAAACTACCAAAGTAGCGGTTTGCAGCCCGAATGCCGCTGACCCGGCAAGTTGTAGCGGAACTGTCGTTGCTCCTCCGGCAAACAGCAAAACAACACTCGCACGAATTAGCTTTGACAAAGATTATCTTAATTCACAGCATAAAAATGCAACGAAAATCACTATAAAAATAACCTTTGAGTGCCGCTCGGGCTGCACCGGTAGCGGTTTAACGGTTCAAAACACTTTTGACACTTCTGTCTATCCGAATGTTGGAGAGTACACTACCGATACAGGTGGCCTTCTGGCAATCGACACCAGGACAGCGGTGCTCCTTGCGTCCGATGGTGATTCGGATAAACTGGAACAGATAAAACTAATCAACTTGAATGACAGTAACACTCTACGAATAAAAAAATTGGAGTTTACCTTTGCTGCTAATTCAGGCGATGGAGCTCACACGCAAAAAATTACGAAATTTAAAGATGAAACAAATGACGAAACAATTGTTGATTCAAATAAGGAATCTGTCGCTACTTACGGCAGCATAAGCTATGACTTGACCGGCAGTTCAGGCAGCACATCCTCTTCAACAAGCTGGAGTTATACCATTTCGGGCGGTTCCTGCACAAACACCTATTTTATCGGGCCATATTTGAGTAGTTGCGCAATTGACTGGAACGGCTCCAACACTTGTGGTGTTAAATACATACTTAACACCATGCTTGCCCTCAAGTACACAGTAGTTACGAGTGAGTTTTCTAAAACTCAGCCGATAGTGAAAGATAATATTCTATATAAGGCCAGTTTTGACTTTCCCGTGTATCGCGGGCATCTCAAGATGATCAAGGTTCCAACCGATACTCAGGTTGCTTCTGAAACAGTCTGGGATGCCGCAACTTCAATGCCGAAAGCCGGGGTCGCGTCTTTCCCGACTGCTCCGCTTGCGTCTACCGATACATCTTCACCACGCTACATTTTCACTACAGCATCCACTAGTAGTACGGCTCCAATTGCATTTAACCCTGGTAACGCTGCAACACTTAAGGGGGCAATGGGTATTTCCAGTGACAATACTGCTAAAGTCTGGATTAATACTATACGAGGCCGTAAAGGTGCCTCTGAGGTAGATACGTATGGCAGTACATCGGATTGTGCATCTACATCTGGTAACGGAACTGCTGATGATTTGTTTGGCTGTGACGAGGAGCCAAAAAGGTTGTGGGCAATTGAAAACTCTACGCCGGCGCTGAAAACTAAATCCAGGTATGTAGAGTCAACTTCAGCTGCCGTTACAGCAGCTCAAGTAAGCGCCGGCAAGGACCGTCGTGACCGATTTTTATTTGCCGGGGCTGATGACGGGATGATGCATGCTTTCCATGCTGGAAAATATGATCCAGCAACCGGCACGTATCCGGATACAGCAGCTGGCAGGGGGACTGGTAAAGAAATATGGGCATATCTGCCCTCGACGTTGTTGCCGAATCTATTAAACCAAAAAAACTTTATAGACTCGACTTCCGGTACATCACCGGACACTCCTGCTATCTCGGCGGATGGCTCGCCTGCTCTGGGTGATTTTCTCGTATGCACAACTAAAAATGCACTTACCAACACTTGCAGCAAGTGGGAGTGGAAAACACGACTTGTTGGTACCGCTACAATCCGTTCCGAAAATCACGGAATCATCTTTGCGCTTGATGTGACTGATCCCTATGATCCCAAAGTGCTATGGGAAAGTAAATATGACAAAACTACTGACACCGGCTGTCTGGCAAATAATAAAAACTGCAATATGGGAGAATCAAAAGGTGTCGCAATCGGTACGGCACAGATAGGAGACGAACTTAAAGACTATGTTTTCCTGACATCAAGTTGGATCAAAAAGAAAAAACTGGTTGGAAGTACGTATACCGTATGTACTACTGATACAACGGGATGTGTATATGGTGTAAGCGCTTTTGCTCTAGATCTGGATACCGGTCAGGTGAAATGGGAGAAGTCCATACCCTACACTAGTGATGCTGGTGACATTGTTGTAGCTCCCGCAATGCCGGCGCTTATGGACAGGGATAACAACGGTTCATATGATTATGTTGTCTTTGGGGATATGCAAGGGCGTTTATGGGCGCTACGAACAACCGACGGTATGAATCTTACGGGCAACAATCCTGTGTATGAAGTTAAAACCCTGGACACTGACGGTAAAGACACAACTACAAAAGCAGGTTATAAAGAGCCCATAGGTGCGCCGGTATCAGTGTACCGCGATTACGTGGTTCTCTCGACTGGCGGTACTGACTATGCATCAAACGGAGCAATCGACGGACAAAAGTATCGCATTGAAGTGGTAAAGGTCGGACTTAATGGCGCCACCAAGGTCAATGGTCAATCGGTTGTTCTGGATGGCTATAACTCAACAGATAAAATTGGAAGCGAGCAGGTCTGGGCTAAGCCGGCAATTACCAGCGACCTCAAGGTCTATATTGGCACGATTAGAAGTTACAGTTCAAATGCTGATGTATCTAAATTGGAAAGTACCGGGCGTGTCATTGTCTTGGATCTAAAGGTTAATCCTGGTACCGGTACATCTCCGGCTAATGTGTCGTATGTTGGTGGAACGGATAACCAATGGCATGCTGGTGGCTTTGTGGGCGGGTTCGATTTTGACAATAAACATGCTTATATTATAAGCCTCAGGCCAACCAGGGATGCTTCTGGAAAAAATGTGGACGTACTTCAGATAGGTTCTCAAGATGACTTTAGTAAGTCAACCAACAAGGCGAACCCCTACAAGATCCTCTGGTGGAGGAAAATGTGACCAACAACCGCGGTTTCTCATTAATGGAGTTGATAATAACAATTGGGCTTATGGCGGTGATCCTCGGGTTCGCCGCCGGTCCGTTTCTTGACTGGTATCGCAAGGGAAAGCTTGAAGATCGTGCCAGTTCACTTCATGAAACTTTCAAATGGGCTCAGACGCAGGCAATGAAGCGTGGCGGTGCTGATGTTGTAAATGGGAAAATAATTAGTAGTAGAATATATATCGCTATTAATCAGGATGCAAACTCGTACAAAATTGTGAGATGGGTCGATACAAATGCCGATAATGTTAAAACTGCAAATGAAATAGCAGAATTACAGGTTGGATCACTTATGGAGGTCCGTTTTGGAATTGTATCAGGAGTCGATAAGACGGCGTGTAGTAATAGTGGTGTGTTGACAGGCACTGATCCGATCAGAAATCTAACATTCTTGCAATGTCCGCAAGTTGCATCTTCTACAATGTTTGCTGATCATAGATGCGCCCGATTTGACGGCAAAGGGTTTCTGACTGAATCGATGGAAAACATCGCACTTTACGTAACAAATGGAACAAATAACTATGGCATAT
>Ga0154471_167_pt3 | contig 52336 bp, 46 predicted proteins | sample RifGroC2_FD_115950 | JGI IMG/M metagenome (GOLD analysis project Ga0154471, IMG submission 115950) | Geobacteraceae bacterium GWC2_53_11
TATCAGGGGGGGAAGTGTTTTTAAGCCTCCCCTGATAAGGGGAGGTTTGGAGGGGTTAGCTTTCGGTCACACATGAGTTCGTTGCGTTCGTCGTGGTAGAGTCTGCACTGGCAGGTCATCGCTTCGCGCAGTTCGATGCGGCCGCGGTGGAGTCTGATCTTGACGGTGTTGATGCTGATGCCGAGGATGTCGGCAATCTCCGCGTTGGGCAGCTCTTCGAACTCGCTCAGGAGGAGGACGGTGCGGTAGGTTTCGGGGAGCTGTTCGGCTACGCCCCGGATGCACGCGTTCATCTCCCGGCGGATGTATTCCCTCTCCGTGCCCGGAGAAACATGGTCGGGAAAATCGTCCAGTGAACCGCATTCATCAACCAGCTGCTCATTCCCTCTTTGGCGCGACAGTGACGAAACGGCGTGGTCGTGGGCGGTGTTGGTCGCTATCCGGTAAATCCAGGTGGCAAGGGATGATTCTTCCCGGAAGTCAGCCAATGCCTGGTTTACCTTGAGAAAAACAGCCTGGGTAAGGTCGGCGGCATCCGTCTCGCCGCACAGATTGCGCAGGTAGCGGTGAATCCTGGGGTGGAATTCCTGATAGATGTCGTCAAAATTGTTCATGCGGTTCCTCCTGTCACGTGTGACTATAACCGTAAAATATATGGTTGCAATATGCAAATAAAAAAGTTAGCGTTGTCGAAAGGAGAGGCGGACAGGGGTAGGAGATAATCTTCTCTGAATCTCTTTTTATCAAGAAAAAGTCTCTTGTTAAGGTCTTTTGGACGCTGCTCTGGCATGGGGAGCTGGCTGATGACAAGAGATGATTGGTTGTGTTCGGCAAGTAATATAGTTGCATATATGATGGCGTAAGGTATGCTTAATCGAACAAATTGCTCGGTAACCGGGGCCCCTGATGTCTGACGAACAAAATCCCGTACAATTGCACAAGACAATTACCCTCTGGAAGGGGGTGGCACTTGCGGTCAGCACCGTCATCGGTTCCGGACTGCTCGGGCTGCCGGGTATGGCCCTAGATATCGGCAGCGTCCATACCGTGGCCGGTGGGTGGCTGATAATCTCCGTAATGCTCATGCCGTTGGTCTATATTTTTGCCTATCTTGGGCAGACATTTGCTTCGTCAGCCGGCCTGTCAAAATATGCTCAGGTAAGTTTTGGAGATTGGGGGGGATATGCCGTTAGCGCCGTCCTCTGCGGAACTTTTGTGGTCGGCATTCCGGTCCTTGCCTTGATTGGCGGTGCTTACGCGAACAACATGTACGGCGGATCGGAAAAAGCTGTTTTCGGGTTGGCGATTGGCATTCTTGTTTTGGCGACCGGGTGCAATCTGTTGGGAATGGATGCGGTAAACTGGATAAATACGGCTTCAATGATTGCGCTGGCGGTGATGACGACGGTAATCGTCCTGTCAAATACGGCCTTTTTTTTCGTAGGTGCACATACATTTGCCGAGACGATCTCAGGAAATGTGTATCTGGACTATACCGGCCTCTGGCGTACGGCGGCGCTGCTGTTCTGGGCGTTTATCGGATGGGAAAATCTGTCTTTCAGCATGGAGGAGTTCAAAAACCCATCCAGGACGATCCCGGCTGTCTACGGGATCAGTTTTGTCATTGTGATTGCGCTGTACATGGCGTTAACCATTACGAGCATCGGCGCGGAAGTTTCGGGAGTTTCTGTCAGGGGAGCATCAGGGCTGGCATCGTTGGTCGGTCGAACGGTAATCGGTTCGCTGCAGACGGCCATAATGGTCGTCGTGATTACGGCAAATGCCTGCGCATGGATCATGGGAGCAAGCCGGCTCTATTATGCTTCAGGCAGGGACAGGATCTTGCCCTCGATGCTTGGCAAGCTGACGGGCAAAGGTATCCCTCTGAACAGTTTGGTGCTGTCGCTTGCCATGTATTCGGCGGTGATAGTTGTGGCGTACTATCTTGAACTTCCTCCGGCAAACCTTGTGCTGGTTGTCAGCCAGAACTTCCTGATTCTCTATGTGATAAGCATCGTTGCCTATTGGAAGACCGAACGGCGAAACCGGAGGTGGATTGTTACCTTACTCGGTGTACTGTCGTGCGGATTTCTTCTGTCCGGTTTCAGCTGGTGGGTAATATATCCCCTGTTTTTACTGGGAGTCGGCTACGGTAACTACCGCCTTACCCGCCCCCTGTAGTTTCCGCAACAACTCCAACTGATCACTGACGGCATCAGGACTGGCCAATCCGGCCTGTTCCAGCAGCGGCGCTATTGCCTGCTCCGGCGCGATACGGGGATAGGCGCGGTCGCTCAGTTCGTGGATGAGCCGCATGGTGCGGAAGGCATCGAACCAGCCGTGAAAAGCTGCGCTCAGTTTCGCTCTCTCCCGGTGATGCTTCCTGAAATTCTCCCAGGCGTCCCGGAATCCGGCTTCCTCCAGCACATCATGCAGGACCGGTGAAATCTTCGCAGCTCCCTCCAGCAGCGCGGCAGCATCAGCTTCAGACGCTACCGCCACGCATTCCAACCACTTTCCCACAATCGAAAACACAACCGGCTGATAGAACGGAAGACGCTGCTCGCCGTCGGCCAGCATATCGCCGACGGAACGTCCGGTGCCGAACGGAACCCGGTGCGACGAGCGGGGGGAGGGGTGCACGATTGTTCCGGACAATGCGGCAACGCCGGATGTCTTATGTACGTGCTGGAGGAAATAAAAGTCTTCTCCGGCCAGACGCCGGTTCATGCCGCCGGCGGTCACGTATGCCGATGCCCGGCAGGCCATGGCGCTCCCCACGGTGTGAAAGGCGTAGGGGGAGCCGGCCAGCTCCAGCCCCAGCACATACGTCCGTAGGAACAGTTCATAGCGGTCGATGGCCGACTGACCTGCCGCGTCTGACGCGGGGCGGTGGCGGTAGGGGATGCTGGCGCCTCCTGCCGTGGAGCTGGAAAAATGGTTTGCAATGGCCGGGAGGTAGTCCGGCTGCACGACGGTATCGGCATCGAGGCAGATTAGGAGCGGATCGCTACCCTGGTACTCAAGCAGCGTCAGTGCCAGATCAAGGCCGATCTTGCGCGCCAGTCCGACACCCTGCTTGGCGGGGAGTTCGTTGCCGGGCGAAGCGGCATCAACCCAGAACAGATGGTTCAGGGCATACTGCTCTTTCCAGCGTGGCAGGTTCTCTAGAGTAGTCTGATTATCGGCTGTTTCCGCTTCTGATGCATCGGCGCGCTGATTGACGACGACAAGGATGGCAAACCGCTCCAGCAGATCGTGCGGGTTGCGGGAAAGCGATTCAAGGGTCAGGGGAAGATTGGCGGCTTCAGCCAGCGAGGGGATGACGATTGCGCCTGAGAATGTGCGGTGAGGAGCCTCGTTGATCGCCCAGGGGGCACCCGCCGCCCGTTTGTTCAGATAGGACGTTATATTTGGGGGAACATATGTATCAGGCATGGTCACTTTTCATGAAAAGCTTACTCACGCGGCCAGAAGTAGGTGCCTCTAGGCAAGGCGCGGAGGACGCGGAGAAAATCAAAGATAAAGAATCATGGTTTGATCAGAAGCTTTAGCTTCTAAGGTTTCCTCTGCGTTCTCCGCGTCTCTGCGTGAAACGCTTTGCTTTTTGGCTGGTCTTGATTATTCCGTGCCCCACCGTTTGTACAGGTCGTTCTCAATCCCCAGCTGATCAAGAATCTTTCCCACCACAAAATCAACCAGATCCAGCACCGTTTCCGGTCTGCCGTAGAAAGCGGGCATGGCCGGGATAATGTGTGCTCCGGCGCGGGAGAGTTTGAGCATGTTCTCCAGATGGATGTCAGAGAGCGGCGTTTCACGGGGCACCAGCAGGAGCTGGCGGCGCTCTTTGAGCATGACGTCGGCGCTCCGTTCGATCAGGTTGCCGGAGGTGCCGCAGGCGATGCGGGCCAGGGTGCCCATGCTGCAGGGGCAGACCACCAGCGCATCGGGAGCTGACGAGCCGCTGGCGGCGCCGCAGAACAGATCGTCGGGGTGCACGAGGCGGATACCGTCATCGATTTCAAGATGGGCGTAGAGGCGACCCAGTGCTTTGTCCAGATCGCCGGAAAGGTCAAGGCCGGTTTCCTCGCGGCAGACGATCGTGCCGCTGCAGCTGGCCGTGAATGTCACCTGAACGCCGTTCAGGCAGAGCTGTTCGGCCAGGCGGAGGCCGTACATCGACCCGGAGGCGCCGGTCAGGGCGATGAAGACATGTTTGGGGGACATTGAGTTACCTCGTCAGCAGTTCAGCGGCCGTAAAGAATACGATGGCAACGCTGATGTAGCCGTTCATGTTGAAGAAGGCCGCGTCCAGTTTGGTCAGGTCGCCATCCCTGAGCAGCCAGTGTTCGTACGCCAGCATGAGAATTGTTGTCAGAATGCCGACCAGGAAGATCGCTCCCAGATTCAGAAGTATGAGCAGGACGAACAACAGGACGATCATGATCAGGTGGAATAAGCGGGCGGCCCAGAGGGAACCGTTCACACCGAGCAGCACCGGAATGGAGTGCAGACCGGCATCCCGGTCGAAGTCCAGGTCCTGGAGCGCATAGAGAATATCGAACCCGGCGACCCAGAACAGTACCACGCTGCCGAGCACCAGTGCCGGGGCATCAATCGCGCCGCGGATGGCAACCCAGGCGCCGATGGGGGCGGCAGCAAGGCAGATGCCGAGCACCACGTGGGCCAGCGAGGTAAAGCGCTTGCAGTAGGAGTAGAGCAGCAGGAAAAACAGGGCAATGGGGGACAGTTTGAGGCAGAGCGGGTTGAGCATGTAGGCCGAGAACAGCATCAGGGCCGTTGACAGGACGATAAAGATGAAGGTCAGCCCTTTGCCGATCAGTCCTGCCGGAATGGCCCTGACGGCGGTGCGGGGGTTGCGGGCGTCTATGTCGGCGTCGATCAGGCGGTTCATGGCCATTGCAGCCGTGCGTGCGCCGACCATGGCAAGGATAATCCAGGCGATCTGGCGGACGGAGGGCAACCCGTTTGCGGCCATGAGAGCGCCGGTCAGGGCAAAGGGCAGGGCAAAGATCGTGTGGGTAAACTTGATCATCTCCAGAAAAATGCCGATTTTAGTCATGATGCCGGTCACGGTTATTTGTACTCCCGAAATAATTTCTGAATTTCCGTTGAGACCCGGTCCATCTCGTGATTGATCAGGTCGAGATCAAACATGCCGGGGTATTCCTCGTAGGGGTAATGCTTGTACATCGTGCCGACACCCTGCTTGCTGTAATCGTTATAGGCATAGGAGGTGCGGATCTCGAAGTTGTAATGGGACAAATGCGCGGTTACCGTGCCGTTTGTTTGCTGGATTTCAATGCGTAACTGGGTGTAGTACTTGCGCCCTCCAGCCGGTTGGCCGACGCTGGTATCGGTTTTGAAGTGATAGGGGGCTGTTATGAGAACCGTTCCGGTGCTGTCAGTCTCAAGAATGCGGCAGTGCCACCCCTCTTCGATCAGGGTGCGGATTTTTCGTACGATATCCTGCGGCTGACCCGGCAGGGTGATAACCCGGGGGGGGATCGGCTCGGCTTCTGCTCTCATATGATAGCATGCCGGAAGCAGTGCCAGGAGCAGTGCTATCAACAGCCATACTATTTTATTCAATTCCATACTCCTTCCAGCGACCAGCGACCAGATTCAAAGAGTCTGGAGAATTAATCACTTCTTGCCGTGGGGTGTGACAGCCGGTGGCATCAACGGCACAGCGTCCTGTTGCTTCGTCGTGATGGATGTCGTTGCCAAGGTTGGTTACATTGATGAATTTCCAGGCTGCGTGTGAAAGCCCGGCAGGTTTGGCCTCGGCAGTAACAAAGACCAGAATCCGTGACGAGGCAAACCAGGGCAGATCCCATAATCGGCGTGAGATGTTCCGTACCATGCCGGCCCGGGGATTTTCAAGGGAAATGATGGCGCTTTGATGGAAAACCCATTCTGCCGGAAAGTGAATGTCCTTGATTGTCGGTAGCTCTTTTTGCAGAAAGGCCAGCAGCAGCCGTTCCCAGGCTAAAGCCATCCAGCAGTCCTCCATGGGGGGGCGGCCAACGACGGTTGCGGGGATGATGGCATCTGAACGAAGGCGTATGGCTGTGATCCGCAGCAGGGCCGCCGGTGCGGCAGCGGAATAGAAACCGGTGTGGTTGCCGAACGGTCCTTCGGTGACGGTTTCACCCGGATGGACATATCCCTCGATGACTACTTCGGCTCCGGACGGAACCCGCAACGGAATCGACTGACAAGGGGCCGTTGCAAGGGGGGCGCCGCGGAGAAACCCGGCAAAGGTCAGCTCGTCGAGGTCACCGGGGAGGGGAAACATGGCACTGAACAGCGTGGCCGGGTCGCCCCCCAGGACAATGGCCACCGGCATCGCCTTTCCGGCGCGATGGTGCTGTCCGGCATGGCGGGCTGCGCCGCTTCCCGCTTTCCACTGGATGGCCGCTTCCCGTTCACCGCGCAACTGCACCCGGTACACGCCGCAATTGGGTGTCCCGCCATACGGATCGGCCGTTATAACCTGCGGCAGGGTGATGTAGCGCGGATGACCTTCGGCGGAACCGTCGCCCGGCCAGCTCTGCAGAAACGGGAAATGTGTCAGGTCCGGAGGGATCATGGGGATCAGATCTGGGTCGGAATTTGAAGCGACATGGGGAGCAAAGCGGCTGAATTCGTGTAAAGTGGCAAGTTGTTGATCGAGGTTTTTTATTTCATACCCGGGGATCAGGTCGAGCAGTGCGCGCAGGCGCTTCGTCAATTCATTGAGGTCGGAAACTCCCAGCGCGAGGCAGACGCGTTTTGCAGAACCGAACAGATTGGCGGCAACGGCATATTCGCTTTCAACCGGATGCTCAAAAAGGAGGGCTATGCCCCCCGCCGGTTTTTTACACACCTGGTCGGTGATGGCGGCGATTTCCAGGACGGGATCAACGGAGACTGGTACGCGGGTGAGTTCACCGTTGGATTCAAGGAGCGCAATGAAGTCGTGCAGGTTATTTATCGGCATGGTGCGAATTCGGCATTTCTGTTCACTGGTTCAGCCTTTCAAGCGGTGCTTCCGTGTTGCGGGATGAAATTATGCAGTAGTATGAAGCGGGTGTGGGTGGCAATGCAATTGAAAAGTTCCTGCCGGGCACGGCATCGGATAATTTGAAGCGTTAAGCCGGCGCTTCGACATGAGTACAGCAGCTCTGTCAGTCAGTATGAAACCGGATCGGCAGAGCCCTTATCGCGGGCTTTGCCGATTCTTGCCGCCGCAGATGTGTTTCAGGCAAAACGGAACCTGCTGACCACACATTGTAACTCTTCGGCCAATCTGGACAAATCCGATGCTGCATGAGCCGATTCCTGGGAGCCGCGCGCCGTATCTTCTACTACCTGGCTCATTTGCAGGATGTTGTTGCTGATCTCGTGAGTGGTGGCGGTCTGCTCTTCAGCTGCTGTGGCGATTTGGTTGACATCTCTGGCCACATCTCCGATTTTCACAAGAATCTCCTGCAATGCCGTTGCTGAGCGTGTGGCGTCCTCATTACCCTGTTCGACTTCGCGCACTCCTTCTTCCATTATTGCCACGGCCCCCCGTGTCTCGCTCTGGATCGCCTTGATCATATCGCCGATCTCCCGGGTGGCTTTTGTGGTGCGTTCGGCCAGGGCCCGCACTTCGTCGGCCACGACGGCAAATCCGCGCCCCTGCTCTCCAGCCCGCGCCGCTTCAATCGCTGCGTTGAGCGCCAGCAGGTTCGTCTGGTCGGCAATGTCTTCTATGGTCTCGACAATGGCTCCGATCTGGTCGGAACGCCGGCCGAGTCCTTCAACTGTGCGGGCTGATTCGGCAACCCTTTCGGCGATGCGGGTCATGCCGATGATGGTGGTTTCAACCACTGCAGCGCCATCCCGTGCCGAGGTATTGGCGAGGCCGGCACTGTCGGCCACCAAGACGCAATTGTGGGCGATATCGGCGCTGGTCGCCGCCATCTGCTCGCTGGCCGTACCGACCGTTTGCGCCTGTGCTGAAACCTCTTCGGCGCCGGTGGCGATCTGTACGGAGGTAGAAGATAGCTGGGACGAAGCAGCCGAGACCTGGGAGGCGGTATCATTCATGGTGCGTACAATTTCGCACAGGCTGTGCAGCATGGCGTTCAGGCGCGTGCCCATGTATCCGATTTCGTCGTTGCTGCTCACATCTGCCCGGACCGTGAGGTCGTTGTCGGCCACCCGGTCGATGATGCCGGAAAAATGACTGATGCGGCTGCGAATACCTCGCCCGAGGATGGTGCCGAAGATCAACAGGAACAAGCCTGCTACGGCTGTTGCGGCAATCTCTATGTAGAGGCGTACGTCGGTCTGTTTCAGTATTTCCTGGCGGGCCTTGTCAATATTCAGGCGGCTGGTCTCAGCGAGCAATTCGAGCGCCTTGCGCATTGGTTTGTCAACGCCCTTGGCCAGGGTGAGATCAACGGAAGCGATGTCGTCGCTGGCGGCGCGTGCCTGGACCAGGGCGTCGATGCTTTTACGGTAGGTGGGGAGTAGCGCCTGTGTCTCTGTTGCCAGTTTGACTTCGTTGGGATCGGAAATAGTGGCGTACTCTTTCAGGCTGTTCTCGATTGCGGCAACATGCTGTTTGAACTCTTCAATATATTTGGTGTCTTTACGCATGAGATAGTCCTTGAAGGATTGAACCGCCAGGCCGAGATGGTTGAGTGCACCCTGGCTGAGTTCCACCTGGTGATAATCCGTGCGGAACATCTCTTGGTAGGCCGCCTCGTTTGAGTGGGCCGTAAACCAGGAAAAAGTCGTGACAAACAGCAATGCCGTCAGTCCTGTTGCAATCAACAGGATAAGTTTTTTTGCGATGCTCATACTGCCTCCTTTACGCCGTAGGTGTCCGGTCCATGCGGTACCGTGAGTCTTTACACGTCAGTATGAGGCATTAAATGTGCCAAATATTTAATTGCAATAATGTCAATGTGATAAAGGAAAAAGGGCGTTGATCAACAGGAGGAGGTGTGACACAAATATTTACAGCATAGAAACATTCGTTGCTTGAGGGGTGAAAGAGGGGTTGAGCGGGCTATCGGGCCCGCTTATACTCCGAAACGGTTGCGGTAGTACTCTCCGCCGCGTCGGCGCAGGATGGCCAGGTGGTAGAGTTCGTCGTATTTGTGTGCCGCCGCTTCCCAGGTGAAGCGTTTGCTCATGCCGTTCTTACGGAGTGCGGCCAGGCCTTTCGGGTTGTTGAAGAAGGTCCAGGCGGCCCAACCGACCGTATCGAACAGTGCCGTGGCGCTGTGGTTCCAGAATTTGAAGCCGTCGCCGCTCATGACCGCTTCGTTGAAATTTTCGACGCTGTCGTCAAGGCCGCCGGTGGCGCGGACAATAGGTGGAGTACCGTAGGCGAGGGAATACATCTGGTTGAGGCCGCACGGTTCGAAGGCTGACGGCATGACGAAGAAGTCAGAGCCGGCCTCGACCTTGTGGGCCAGTGCCTCGTTGTAGCCGATGTAGCAGGCAAATTTTTCCGGGTACAGTGCGGCAATGTCGCCGAAATAGAAATGTGCCCACGGTTCGCCGTTGCCGACCACCACAAACTGGCAATCCATGGTCATGATCCGGTGGATCGCTTCCGCCAGAATGTCGGTACCCTTCTGTTTGACCATACGCGACACAACGCCGAACAGCGGCACGTCGTCACGTTGCGGCAGTCCCATCGCTTTTTGCAGGTCACGCTTGCAGGCGGCCTTCCCTTTTTTTACGGTTTTGGCAGTGTAATTGGCTGCGATAAACGGATCGCTGGCGGGGTTCCACTCCTCATAGTCAACACCGTTCAGGATGCCGGAGAGATCGGCAGAACGGTCCCGCACCACACCTTCCAGTCCCCAGCCGAAGGCGGCGGTCTGGATTTCGCGGGAATACTCCTCGCTGACCGTGTTGAGCAGGGTAGCGTGATAGAGGCCCCCTTTCAGCAGGTTGACCTGATCGTCTTTTTCCAGTTCGAGGTAGTTGAAGTGCTTCCAGCCGATGCCGAGTACATCCATCAGGCCGGGGTAGAAATTGCCCTGGTGCTGCATATTGTGCAGCGTCAGCAGTGAAGCGGCGTTGCCCACATAGCGGTCATGCAGGTAGGAGGTGTTGAGCAGTACCGGAATGACGCCGGTGTGCCAGTCATGGGCATGAATGACATCCGGCGACCAATCGAGCATTTTGCAGAGTTCAAGCGAGGCTTTGGAGAGGAAGACGAAGCGGTTGTCGTTGTCCAGATACCCTTCGCCCCCCTGCTGGTACAAACCGGTCCGTCCGTAATACCCCTCGTGCTCCAGGAAGTACACCGGTACCTCACTTCCCGGCAGGCGTCCTTCCTGAACGCCGCAGTACTGGTGACCGCTGATACCCATTGGTACCACCAGCGTGCCCGGCAGTAGTTTCAGTCCGAATTTTTCAGGGTTAACGCTGTAATAGCGCGGCAGCACCACCCGTACATCATGCCCCATGCGGGCAAGATACTTGGGGAGCGCGCCGACAACATCGCCAAGCCCCCCCTCTTTGGCAAAAGGGGCGGCTTCGGATGCTGAAAACAGTATGGAGAGCGGCTTGAAGGGTTTCGCGGAATGGGCGGCTGACATTATTTCGGAACGCTCTCCCAATCCTTGAGGAACTTGTCGATACCGGCATCGGTGAGCGGGTGCTTGGCAAGCTGGATCATGACCGAATAGGGGATGGTGGCGATGTCGGCGCCGATCAGGGCGGAGTCAAGGACATGGATCGGGTTGCGTACACTGGCCACGATGATTTCGGCCATGTAGCCGTAATTGTCAAAGATGGTGCGGATATCTTCGATGATGCCCATACCGTCCTGCGAAATGTCGTCAAGGCGGCCAACGAATGGGGAAACGTAGGAAGCACCCGCTTTGGCTGCCAGAAGTGCCTGCATGGCGGTAAAAATAAGGGTCACGTTGGTTTTTACACCCTTGTCGGTCAGAGCCTTGCAGGCTTTGAGCCCTTCGGGAGTCATCGGCAGCTTGATCACGATGTTCTTGTGGATCTTGACCAGCTCTTTGGCCTCTTTGATCATGCCGGGCGCATCCAGCGAAATTACTTCAGCTGAAATCGGACCGTCAACGATGGAGACGATCTCTTTGATGACATCCTTGAATTTGCGTCCCGATTTGGCAATCAGTGACGGGTTGGTGGTGACGCCATCAACGAGGCCGAGTGCGTGAGCTTCACGAATTTCTTTTACATCTGCGGTGTCGATAAAAAATTTCATCTAATTCCTCCGGTTTATTGTGGTGAACTATGGTCAAGTTGTTCGCGGTATTTTTCAAGGCAATCCATGGAACAAAAGTAGTGCCGTTCTCCGTTATGCCTGCCGATAACGGCCGATTCCCCAGTTACGTAGACTCCGCAGACAGGGTCGCGAAACGTTTCCTCGCCGGAATCGTGTTTTCCTGTCCCGTTTGTCGGCGCTTTTTTCGCGGCGGTAAACGAAAGCAGTATGCGGTAGCCGATGTAGAGCAGCAGCCCTATCATCAAAAATCTGATCACGCTGGTTCCTCCGGTTATAATTTGACGACGGTTTCGTCGGATGCAAGCGTCGCCAGGGTTTCGCGTATCTTTGTGCCGGTCAGGGGATGCAGTAGCTCCGGGGCAATTTCGCAGAGCGGCTGTAACACAAAACGCCGCTCGGTCAGGCGAGGATGAGGAACGATGAGGTTGTCTTCGCTGATGATCTCATTGCCGTAGAGCAACAGATCAAGATCCATTCTGCGTGGTCCCTGGTGAACCGTCCTGATTCGCTTGAAACTTTCGTCTTCGATTCTCAGCAGGTGAGTCAGCAGGGAACGGGCATCAAGGTGTGTCGAAAGCCTGAGTACCGCGTTGTAGAATGCATCTTGAGGTACCGAACCAACCGGAGATGTCTCGTAAAACGACGAAAGTGCCGTCACCTTGCAGCCGGGAAGTTTGCCGATCTCCGCGATGGCCCGTAACAGGTTGAGCTCACGGTCACCGATATTGGAACCAAGGGCTATGTACGCTTCAGTTTCCACGTTGTGATTAAAACATAACGCCTTCTGTGCGTCAACCGTAACCCCTGTTTTCTAAAAAAAACACCCTGGCAACTAGGAGGGGAAGTTACCAGGGCAAATGAGGATTCGTTGGAATCCTCGCAAGATTTTCGTTGATTTAAATATATCAGTACCTTGATATCTTGGCAAGTAATAAAAATGATAAGTAGCCGGCATTACATGTAAAAAAGTATTAACTTTACTCTTTTGGTAGGAGACGTTTCGGCTAACGCGTGTGTGAAAGCTCGTCGGTGCCCGTGGGAGCAGCATGAAGCGGGACCTGCGGGACTGACGCCGCCAGTCCTGCTTCCAGATTCTCATAACGCAGGGAAACCTTGAGTCGTTCCAGCATCCGGCTGTTGTCGATAATCCGTGATTGGCTGACATAGGAAAACATGAGTGGTGACATGACCTGGCGCGCCTCCGCCATGCTAACCTGCGGCTGGCGCGGCAGGCCGAGGGCGTCGGCACAGGCGTTGAAGTAGGAGGTCATGCTTGATGGCTGTCCGTCACTGATGTTAAATATTTCGCCGTCTCGTCCGCGTTCGGCAGCCGCGACACAGACCGTAGCGAGATCGTCGGCATGGATACGGTTGCTTGGCCCTGATTCGTCCTCATTTAAAAGCGGTTGTCCCAGGTTGATCTGCATCAAGGGGAGGCGACCGGGGCCGTAGATGCCGCTGACCCGCAGAATTACGACCGGAATGTTTCCGGCCGCGCCATAGTCCCGGAACGCGTTTTCGGCATCAAGGCGGCGTTTGCCCATTGCGGAGCCGGGGGCGGAGGGGGATTCCTCCGTGACCACCGTGCCCCCCGCCTCGCCGTACACTGACGTTGCACTCATATAGATGACCCTGGCCGGTTTTCCTGTGCCGGAAATGTGCGAAATGAAGTTCCGGGCCCGGCTGTCCGTAATCCCCCCTCCTGGCGGTGGTACGAGGTAATACAGTACGGAATCAGCCAGATCGAACACCGGGACAGCGGTCGCATCGTCCAGCGCCGTGACCACCGTGTGAAAACCGGCTGTTTCAAGCCGCGAACAATGTTCGGGAGACCGGACCATACAGGTGACCTCTGCCCCGGATTCACGGGAAATGCGGGCGATGCGCTCGCCGATGTAGCCACATCCAGCAATAAATATCTTTGGCATAATGTCCATCCTACGACAGATACGATTTTACCAGCGGGGTCATTGACTCGGATGCTGATGTAATCGCAGATTTGCGCTCAGCGGCGGTCATGAACTGTTTGAGGAACTTTTTGGCTTTCTTCTTGTCGCCGGCAACCGTATCGGACATTTTGAGGAGGATGCCGATCGGCACGCCGTTACGGAAGCCTTGCACCAGTTTTTCTATTTCGTCACTGCGTTGTTTTTCCGTCCATGTTTTGAACAGTGCTGCTCCCAGGTCATTGGTGTCGTTAAGCATGTCTCTCTCCGGATCGTGAAATAAGAAAACCCCGCAGATTGCTCTGCGGGGCTGGATAGTACCATTTCAGAAAAGTGCTGACTACTTTTTCTCGCAGGTCTCTTCGTAGCTGAGTGATGCCAGCTTCTGGTAGTAGGAGAAGTGGGCCTTGACTCCCTGACGGGCTTTTTCCATCAGTTCGGCTGCTGCTTCCGGGTTTGCTTTCTTCAGCATGCGGTAGCGGTTTTGCCCATTGGTGTATTCGCTGAATTCGATAGTAGGTGCTTTACTATCAAGCTGCAGCGGGTTCTTGCACTCTGCTATCAGCGTGGGGTTGTAGCGGTAGAGCGGCCAGTATCCGGAGTTAACGGCCTTTTTCTGCTCGTCAACGGCAGTCGTCATGTTGATGCCGTGAGCGATGCAGTGGGAGTACGCAACGATGATGGAAGGTCCATCAAACGCTTCGGCTTCCAGCATTGCCTTGATGCACTGTGCCGGGTTGGCCATGGAAACCTGTGCCACGTAGACCGTGCCGTAGGACATGGCGATCATGCCCAGATCCTTCTTGGAAACCGGTTTGCCGCCGGCGGCAAACAGTGCTACGGCACCCATCGGAGTTGATTTCGATGCCTGGCCGCCGGTGTTGGAATACACCTCGGTATCGAGAACGAAGAGGTTGATGTTCTTGCCGGAAGCAATAACATGGTCAAGACCGCCAAAACCGATATCGTAGGCCCAGCCGTCGCCGCCGATACACCAGACCGACTTGTTGACCAGGTAATCGGCAAACAGTGCCAACTGCTTGGCTGATGCATCCTTGCTTCCCTTGATCGCTTTCTTGAGCTCCTCTACACGGGCGCGCTGTGCTTCAATGCCGGTCTGGGTAGACTGATCGGCAGCGAGGATATCCTTGGCAAGTTTAGCTGCGGTGAAACCTTTGGTTGCTGCCAATGCCGACAGGTGTTCACGGGCGGACTTGGTGAACTGGTCCACGGTCAGGCGCATACCGAAGCCGAATTCCGCATTGTCCTCAAACAGCGAGTTGGACCAGGCAGGACCACGGCCATCAGCACGCTTGGCGTATGGAGTGGTCGGGAGGTTGCCGCCGTAGATCGAGGAACAGCCGGTTGCATTGGCAACGAGCATCCGGTCACCGAACAGCTGGGTGAGCAGCTTCAGATACGGTGTTTCGCCGCATCCCTGGCAGGCACCGGAGTATTCGAACAGCGGGCGTACCAGCTGGTTGCTGCGCAGGGTCTCAAGCTTGAGCTTGCTGGCATCAACATCCGGAAGCGACAGGAAGAAGTCGTAGTTTTCCGCTTCAGCGGCACGCAGCGGCGGCTGGAAATGCATGTCCAGAGCCTTGTGTGCCGGATTCTGCTTGTCTTTCGCCGGGCAGTTGTATGCGCAGGCGCCGCAACCGGTGCAATCTTCCGGAGCTACCTGGACGGTCAGTTTTTTGCCGGCCATTTCGGTGATTTTGCAATCGGCTGATTTGAATGTTTTCGGTGCTTTCTTCAGGAGAGCAGCATCATAAGCCTTGAGGCGAACCGATGCATGCGGGCAGACAAAGGAACAGATGCCGCACTGGATGCAGAGCTTCTCATCCCATACGGGGATATCGACGGCAATGTTGCGCTTCTCGTACTGCGACGTTGCGGTCGGGAACGTGCCGTCGACCGGCATTTTGGAAACCGGCAGAGTGTCGCCAAGTCCGGCTACGATAACGCCGGTAACTTCTTTAACAAACTTTGGTGCCTTGCTGGAAACGGCGGCAGCCATTTTTAGTTTGCTGGTTGCTTTTGCAGGGACTTTTACTTCGTAGAAGTTGTTAAGTCCGGCATCCACAGCTTTGTAGTTCATATCCAGAACTTTTTCGCCGGCCTTGCCGTAGGATTTCTTGATAGCTCCCTTGATTGAGGACACGGCATCCTTCAGAGGAATGATGTTGGAAATTTTGAAGAACGCGGTCTGCATGATGACGTTGATACGGGGTCCGAGGCCGATTTCGTTGCCCAGTTTGACGCCGTCGATAACGTAGAATTTCATTTTCTTGGCGATGATTTGCTGCTGCACTTCTTTCGGCATGGTGTCCCATACTTCATCGTGAGCAAACGGTGCGTTGAGCAGGAACGTTGCGCCGGTTTTGGCACGAGCCAGCAGGTCGTACTTCTCAAGGAACGAGAAGTTGTGGCAGGCGACAAAGTCGGCTTCCTGAACCAGATAGGGAGCACGGATCGGCTTTTTGCCGAAGCGCAGGTGCGATGTGGTCATGGAACCGGCCTTCTTGGAGTCATACACGAAGTAGGCCTGGGCGTTGTTGTTGGTTTCCTCGCCGATGATCTTGATGGAGTTCTTGTTGGCGCCAACAGTACCGTCAGAACCGAGACCGAAGAACATAGCTTCATAGGTCCCCGGCATCGGGTTCTTGAAGGAGTAATCGACCGGAAGGCTGCAGTTGGTAACGTCTTCTTCGATACCGACGACAAATTTGTTTTTCGGCTTTTTGGCTTTCAGGTTGTCGAGTACTGCTTTAGCCATAGCCGGGTTGAATTCTTTGGAGCCGAGACCGTAGCGGCCGCCGACGATAACGGGGTAACCGTCAAACTTGAATTTGCCATCGGCCATAGCTTCGCCGATTGCAGTACGGATATCAAGATAGAGCGGCTCGCCCAGCGAACCAGGCTCTTTGGTACGATCCAGCACAGCAATTTTCTTAACTGTTTTCGGCAGTGCCTTGATGAAGGAATCAAGCGGGAATGGACGGTACAGGTGGATCTTGATTACGCCGACCTTTTCACCCTGCTTCACCAGATTCTCAACCGTATCCTGAACTACGTCAGCTCCGGAACCCATGACCACAACCACGCGATCAGCGTCTTTTGCACCGGCATACTCAACCAGTTTGTACTTACGGCCGGTCAGTTTGCCGAACTTGTCCATCTCTTCCTGAACGATCTTTTCGCAGGCAGGGTAGAAGCTGTTGACCGTTTCACGCCCCTGGAAGTACACGTCGGGGTTTTGTGCCGTACCGCGCATTTCGGGGCGATCCGGGGTAAGTCCGCGCAGTTTGTGTGCGGCAATCAGTTTGTCGTCCAGCATGAAGCGCATGTCGTCGTAGGAGATCTCTTCAACTTTCTGAACCTCGTGTGAGGTGCGGAAGCCGTCGAAATAGTGCAGGAACGGGATGCGGCTGCGCAGTGTCGAAGACTGGGCGATCAGGGCGAAGTCCATGACTTCCTGGACGTTGTTGGAGCAGAGGAACGCCCAGCCGGTGGCGCGACATGACATGACGTCGGAGTGGTCACCAAAGATGGAGAGTGCCTGAGCGGCAATGGCACGAGCGGTTACGTGAAAAACCGTGGAGGTCAGCTCGCCGGCGATCTTGTACATGTTCGGGATCATCAGGAGCAGGCCCTGGCTGGCGGTAAAGGTTGTAGTCAGTGCTCCTGCCTGCAACGCACCGTGAACGGCTCCTGATGCGCCACCTTCGGACTGGAGTTCGGCAACAGTCGGTACGACTCCCCAAATGTTCTTCTCGCCTGCAGCGCTTTTGGCGTCAGATATTTCGCCCATTACCGATGACGGGGTAATCGGGTAAATGGCGATAACTTCGTTTGTGGCGTGAGCCACGTGGGCGGCGGCGGTGTTGCCGTCAATGGTGACCATCTTTTTGCTCATGTACTGCCTCCTCTGTGGGATGTATGCTGAAACTGCCTGTTTACAAAATCACTGTCAACCATTCGTCGTTTGACAGACCTATACCGAGGTTACAATTCGTTTCTACCCTGCAATGCCCACTGAACCGTGGCTGCATCGACAAACTCGATATCGCTTCCGAGCGGTATGCCATGCGCCAGACGGCTGATCTTGACTCCTGTGGGTTTCAGCAATCTGGTCAGGTAGAGCGCTGTTGCTTCGCCCTCTACGGTGAAGTTTGTGGCAATTACCACTTCGCGAACCGAACCGCCTTCGATGCGCTTTACCAGTTCCGAAATCCTGAGATCAGCCGGTCCGATCCCCGATAGTGGCGAAATCGCTCCTTCCAGAACATGGTAGACCCCCTGGTAGGCATTGCTCCGTTCGAGGGCCATCAGATCCTGAGAGTTCTCGACGACACAGATGGTGCCGGCGTCCCGGTTGCCGGAGCAGATAGAACAGGGGTCTGTCTCGGTTATGGCAAAGCAGGTCGAACAGGGGTGAACACGGTCCCGAACCTCACAGAGCGACTCCGACAACGCAGTCATATTGCGGGGAGATTTTAAAAGATGAAATGCCAAACGGAGTGCGGTACGTTCACCGATCCCCGGCAACTTCTTCAGTTCTCCTACCAAACGCATCAATGAGGATGATTTTGTTAACATAAAATCCGACACAAATAAAACAATTTTTTAGTATTATAGCGAGGTTAAAAAAGATGCTCCCCCGCTCTGGACAGGTCGATGAATGACCGGAAACCATGGAGGAGCATTAAAATCAGGAATTTTTGACTGCATTGGTACAGCATATGGCGACACCGTATACGCGAACACTATTAGCCGAACTAAAACATTTAGTCAAATTAAAATGTGAGCTGCCGCAAAAACAGTACATACATGATACAACTATCTAAATTGCTTAGAAAAGTCCGGGAATACTCATGCCGCCGGTTATTTTAGACATTTCATCGCCCATTTCGGCATGAACCTTTTTCAAAGCCTCGTTAGCTGCGGTGATAACAAGGTCTTGCAGCATTTCGACGTCATTCGGATCGACCGCCTCTTTTTTTATTTCCAGTGAAATTATTTCATTCTTGCCATTGACGGTAATTGTAACCGCACCGCCGCCGGAAGTTGCCGTGGCTGTTTTTTGGCTGGCCTCTTCCTGCAGTCTGGCCATTTTCTGTTGAATCATCTGGGCCTGCTTCATGATATTTGCTAATCCCTTTGACATCTTTTCCCCCTCCATTTTCTTGATACGGTACGGATTTGTTAGAGTTCCCGCACTTCAGTAACCGTGCTGCCAAACACCCGTTCTGCTTCCTTGACCACCGGATGGTTGGCGACCTCACGTTTCAGTTCGTTCAGGTGCTGTTCGTCGTCCCTCTTTTTTTTTTCTGCCAATGACAGTGGCGTATCGGCAAAACCGGCTTCTATCGGCTTTACCCGGATGGTTGTGCTTGTCCCCATAAAGGTTGCAGCCAGCGCCTGGACTTCGGCGATAAATTCGGCATCGGCAGCGTTCAGGTAGTAGCTGGCAACCGGAAAGCCGATTTCAATCAGTCCCTTTTCCTGCTTGAGCGGACTGCCATGTTCAAGGACCGATCCGAGCATGCGGTCCTGCTCGTTGACAAATGCCACAAAGCGCCCCCAGTCAGTTTGTCCGCCGGTTGGGGCAGGTTGAGCTGTTGTCGTGGTGGAGGCGGCGGGTGGAGGCGGCGCCGGTCGGGCAGCGGGGGCTGTGCGCTGTTCCGCATGCTGAGTTGTTGAAGGTGCTGCCGTTCTGGCTGTTTCCCACGGCAATGTCGGCGTATGAACCGCCGCTGTTTCCAATGCCTTAATTTTATCGATCAGTTCCTGTACCGGCACCATCGGAGCCAGCAGAGCTGCTTTCAGGAGAGCCATCTCCACAATAAGGCGAGGAAAGCTGGCATAGGCCATTTCTGATTCAGCTTTTATCAGCAGCGTCAGGCGACGTTGGATGTCCAGGGCAGTGATGTGGAGTGACTGTTTGTTCAGCTCTTCAAGTTCGGCCGCAGCCAGGTCCAGAATTTCTTCCGGTTTTTTGACCGAGCGGATCACCAGCAGATTGCGGAAGTGCTCGATCAGTTCCTGGCAGAACTGGCGCATGTTGTAGCCGACAAGGTCAACCTGTTTGATCCCGGCAAGTACGCCCTGGGTATCGCCTCCGAAGACCGCAGCCGAAATATCTGCCAGCAGGCGGCGGTCGATCGCTCCCAGCAGGGTGCTGACATCTTCGTCGCTTACCGTGTTGCCGCAGAAGGCCAGCACCTGATCAAGCGCGGTCAGGGAGTCGCGCATGCTGCCGTCACCCTTGCGGGCAACAAGTGCCAGCGATGCGTCGGAGATGGTGACGGACTCTTTTCCGGCAATTTCCCGCAGGCGGGCGATGATTTTCGGTAGCGTTACCCGTTTGAAGTCAAAGCGCTGGCAGCGCGACAGGATCGTCACCGGCAGTTTATGCGGTTCAGTCGTGGCAAAAATGAATTTGACATGCTCCGGCGGCTCTTCAAGCGTTTTCAGCAGCGCATTGAAGGCATTGGTGGAAAGCATATGGACTTCGTCGATAATGATAATGCGGTAACGGCTGTGGGAGGGGAGGTACTTGATGTTGTCGCGCAGGTCGCGGACGTCGTCTACGCCGTTATTGGACGCACCGTCAATTTCGAATACATCGGTTGACGTGCCTTTGGTGATTTCGATGCACTGCGGGCAGACGTTGCACGGTTCGTGCGTGACACCTTTTTCGCAGTTGAGGGTCTTGGCCATGATGCGGGCCGTACTGGTTTTGCCGACGCCCCGGGCCCCGGTAAACAGGAAGGCATGGGCAACGCGGCCTGAATCGATGGCATTTTGCAGAGTGCGGCTGACGTGTTCCTGGCCGGCCAGCTCGGCAAAGTTTTGGGGGCGGTATTTCCTTGCCAGGACTTCATAGTGCGTGTCGTTGGACAAGTGATCTGACCTCGCTGGGGAATCTGGCGCTTCTCGTGTAAACGGGAAGCAGTGTTCAGGGGGCTGTGGCAGGAAAAGCTTGCAGACGCAGATGATAGCCGGGTTTACCCGCGGCACACAGCAGGAGCCGCTGCCGTTGCTTCCTTCCGGACCTGGCGGAGTTCACGGCGTGCCGTTGCGCGAGGCCCGGCTATCATCTCCGCCTGCAAACAAGTAAGCTAACGATGTCAGATTTGAGATGATAACAAGGCGGCGAAGAGAAAGCGGCGAAGGCATAGGATGTATCTATGTCGAGGAGCTTTCGATGAGTCAACGCAGTTAGCGCTCAAAGTGGCATCGTAAAAACAAATATGGCGGAGAGAGAGGGATTCGAACCCTCGGTACGCTATAAACGTACACACGCTTTCCAGGCGTGCTCCTTCAACCACTCGGACATCTCTCCGCATAAGCGAACGCGAAATATAGTATATGATTTTCATTTTGTCCAGCTTTTCATAATAAGCTTTGAAAAGATGTTGCGATAATTGTACATTTCAGCCGGGAGCGCTATGTTATGAAAATCGGCATAATCGCCGCCATGCCGGATGAATTCCGTGCCGTGGCAGACAGCCTTGGTACCCTCACGCCTGTCTCGCTGGGAGAATTCCGTGCCGGGCGCTGTTCGTCCTTCGGGCATGAGTTTCTGCTGGTGGAATCCGGAATGGGGCTTGATAATGCCGCCGGGGCGGCGGACGCGCTTGTCAACCATGACCGCCCTGACCTGCTGATCTCGGCCGGTTTTTGCGGTGCCGTACAGGCGGGGATGCAGGCCGGTGATGTTGTGGTGGCGAAGCAGATCGTCATAGCCGGTGAATCAGACTTTGAGGAGATTCCCGTGCGGCTTTCCGGCAGCGGACAGAACTTTGTTGTCCGTCAGGCAGCTGAGGGTGAGCGGGTTGCTGGCGGCGTTTTTGTCACGACATCGGCTATTGTCTCGAAAAAACGTCTGAGCGGGAGAATGCCGGGACATTACCGCAATCCGGTGGTGGAGATGGAGAGCGGTGCCATTGCTATTGTTGCTGTTGAACATGGCATTCCGCTGCTGGCGATACGGGTTGTCAGTGATGATGCCGCCGAGGAGCTCGGCTTTACGTTGCATGAACTCTGCGATGCCGATATGCGGCGCATCAGGTTGTATAAGGTGCTACTGACGATCCTGAAAAAACCTCGCATTATCCCGCAGCTCGTGCGGTTGGCCTTCAGCAGCCGCACCGCGGCCCGGAGCCTGACAGCCGCGTTATCCCGCCTATTTCCCGCCCTTGAGAACGCTTCCCGCCGGTGACCAGGGATAATCCCGCAGATGGTCCCCCAGTTCGTCTTTCGTAAAGCGGTTCACGCGACGCAGCGCCAGCAGAACAACCATCAGCAGTGGCAGTGCGTACATGAGGGCGCTGCACAGCGCCATGAATCGTTCGCCGATGACAAGCGTGACGGCAATGTTGAAGATCAGCACCGACAGGTAGAGCAGCGGCCCGAACAGCGAATGAAAGGGGAAGGTGATGAGACCTGTTGCCGACTCATCGAGGCGCCGTGCATCGATCAGCTGAAACGCCGCAATCAGGAAGAGGCTGGTCAGCAGCCAGCCGCCGTAGTTGGAGAGCGGTACGCCGAAATGGATTCCCTGCTCGCGGTAGCCGTAAATCTGCCCCAGGAACCAGCGACTTCCCTGAAGAGCTACCGGATCGATAACAATATCGAGCATGGTCTGCAGAACAGCTCCCAGCATCAGTGCCGATAAGGAGCGGCGGATGCGCCGGGTTTCCAGCGTGACGACGTTCCAGCGCCAGGCTTTGAGCGGTGAGAGGATAAACAGTGCTGTCGAGTAGCTGCAATAGGCCAGAAACACGTAGGAGAGTGAGTCGAAGAACGGCACTCCGGCTACCCATAATTCACGGTTGCTGGTGGTGTCGATGTAATAGTACCAGCCGTAGGGAAAGCCGGTGTTGATGGAGAGCCATTCGGAACCGAAGGCGATGATATAGCCGATCGAAGTGAACGTCAGAACCCTTCGCCAGCCGACATGCGGTACGCAGGCCAGCAGAAATGCTCCGAAAAAGGCGAATACGTAGGGACGCATTGTTATGGTGCCGATGGCGATGTCGAAAGCCTGAAGCATGTGGATGCTCTCCAAAGAAGTGTGCCCGGCAGAAGCCTCTGTCATATTTTATATGGAAACTTGTGAGGCTTGGCACTATAGTCAAAACTTCCGATGAGCGCAAGTGCGCCTCGAAGTGGGTGTGGCTGGTGCAACAACGTCTGGTTTGCCATAAAAAATGCATTGTACCGCTTGAAAAAAATAAGAATTGAACGATAATCAACGTTGTTGCACGAGAGTTCGTCACGTTACCAATAAAAAGGGGGGAGTATGAAAAAGATTTTTACTGTTGTGCTGATTGCTGCACTGTCCTGTTCGGTAGCTTCTGTTGCCATGGCGGAAACCGATAGCCAGGTGGTCAAAGAAAAAAAAGTAGCAAAAACCGCCAAGAAGCGGAGTGCCACCGCGAAAATGATGCCGGAGCCTGATGTGCAGTTGAAACGTCTTACCAAGGGGTTGAAGCTGACTGACGAGCAGCAGAAACAGATCAAGCCAATGCTTGTTGACGAGTATGCCAAGCTGAAAGGAATCAGGAAGGATGACAATCTCAGTCCGAAGCAGATTCAGGTGAAAGTGGAAGAGCTGAGAACGGAGACTATTGCCAAAATACAGACCGTTCTGACTCCGGAACAGAAGGAAAAGCATGATCTGGTCAGCAACGAAATAAAGGCGAACAAACAAAAACGGATGCAGGACAATCGCAAGGAGCGCATCGGTACCAAGGCAGATCCACCTGCCCAGCAATCAAAGTAATAGTGTCACAACGAGATAAAAAAAGGCGGCCAATCGGTCGCCTTTTTTCTTTGCCTCATAAACGGGGAAAACCGTCAGTCGCGGGGGATCGCCAGCATCCGGTCCAGTGCTCCTTTGGCCTTGAGACGGATATCCTCCGGAACGGTGACAACCGGCGACAGGGTCTGGAGCGATAGCAGTACATCTTCCAGCGACGTCAATTTCATATTGGGGCAGAACAGGGCCGGTGATGCCAAGATGAATTCCTTGTCAGGGCTGTCCAGGCGCAGTTTGTAGAGAATCCCGGCTTCTGTGCCGATGATGAACTTTGTGGCCGGGCTGGTGCGGCAGTAGTCGTACATGCCGCTCGTGGAACAGACATGGTCGGCTAGTGCCGACACCTCAGGGGCGCTTTCCGGGTGGCAGATAAACAGCGCATCGGGATGTTCGGCTTTTTTATGCTGTACCGCCTCTACCGTCATCCGTTCGTGGGTCGGACAGAATCCTTCCCAGAATATGAACTTCTTCTCCGGAACAAATTTTGCGATCCAGCGTCCGAGGTTGCGATCCGGTACGAAGATCAGCTCATCTTCTTTCAATGACCGTACGACCTTGAGCGCATTGGCTGAGGTGCAGCAGATATCGGAATGTGCCTTGACCTCCGCCGATGAATTGACATAGGTCACCACCGGAACGCCGGGGTGCCTTGTCCGCAGTTGCTCCAGTTCCTCCGCCGTAACCATGTCGGCCATCGGACAGCCGGCATCGGGACGGGGGAGCAGCACTTTCTTGTCCGGCGAAAGAATCGCCGCCGATTCGGCCATGAAATGCACACCGCAGAATACGATGACATCGGCGGATGTTTTGGACGCCTCAATGGACAGGGCCAGGGAATCGCCGGTAATATCGGCGATCTCCTGCACCTCATCCCGCATATAATTGTGAGCCAGGAGCACGGCATTGTGCTTTTTGAGAAGGTCGCGTATCTGCTGTTTGATTGCTTCGCTCATGCATTCAACTCCTGCTTCGGAATCAGATTACATCTGTGTGACGGTAAAATCGACCCGCCGGTTTTTCGCCTGTCCCTTTTTACTCTTATTGTCGGCAATCGGCTTGCTGTCGCCGAAACCTTTTGCCGAAAGGCGCTTTACATCAACATTCTTCTTTTCGGCCAGGTATTTTACAACCGCATCGGCGCGTTCCTGGGATAATTTTTTGTTGGCTTCCGGGTTGCCGACATTGTCGGTATGTCCGTCAACCTGTACATGAAAGCCCGGATAATCGGACATGATGGATGCGATGGCGGTCATGGTCTTGTCGCACGAAGGATCAATCTCGGCCTTGCCTGTCTTGAACTTGATCGGCCCCTTGTCGTTCTGAACTTTTTTCAGTTTTTTGGTTATGGCGCTCAATACCTTTTCATTGGCTCCGGCAGCAACTGATTTGCCCGCCTCTTTGCCCAGATCCTTGCCAATTCCTTTGAGAGCGTTTAATTCGGCAGAAGCAACACCGGCAGATAAAAGTGACAGTACCGCAACAACAGCAAGTGCAGATTTTTTCATAAGCTTGATCCTCCGTGTTGAGAATAACCCGGCAAACGCCGGGGTGCGCTGATTAATTGTTACCGCTGTTCTGGGCCTTGAATTTTTCAGTCGGGCTGATTTCCAGCTGAACGCGTCTGTTCAGGGCGCGGTTGGCATCAGTGTCGTTCGCGGCGACCGGTTGGCTGGAACCATAGCCGACAGCCGACAGCCGGGAAGAAGGTACGCCGTTGGAGGCGAGGAAATCACGTACGTGACCGGCGCGCCGTTCACTGAGCGGCTGATTGACCGAGGCGGAGCCGGTTGAATCTGTATGCCCCTGAATGATGATATTGGTTTCCGAGGTCTTCAGCGTAATTGCCGCTTTGGCCAGGGATTCTTTTGCACTTGGTTTCAACGTGTCTTTGCCGATGTCGAACAGAATTCCGGAGGGGAGTGCAACGTACACTTTGTCCCCATCGCGAACTACTTCCGCTTCAGGCATACTCTTCTTCAGAGCTGCTGCCTGCCGGTCCATGTAATTGCCGATTGCGCCGCCGGCAACGGCTCCGGTCAGGCCGCCGATGGCAGCATTGCGGCCGCGATGCGTCTTGCCGCCTGCCAGCGCGCCGACTCCGGCCCCCAGCGCGGCTCCCGCCAGCGAACCGATGGCGGTTCGTTTGATTTCGTAGCTGCCATCAGGGTTTGTTGCGCATCCGCTTGCCAGCATCATAACGGCCAATGAACCTGCAATTATCTTTGAAATGTTTTTCATAAGGTACCAGTTTCTCCTTCAGTATTTTGAATTGAGCACGTAACGGTCACACAGATGGCGCCCGATAGGATGCCATCTGTGTGACCGGATACACTACCGGAAACTGCGCCAAATTACAAGAATTGACAGCATTGGCCTTGCGCGCGGACTGCTAAACCAGGGGGTGTCTCTGGTGAGATACGGTGAGTTTCCTATTGACAAAAAAGCCGAGAAGCGCTAGAAAAAGCACTCTTCGGGATGTAGCGCAGCCTGGTAGCGCACCTGCTTCGGGAGCAGGGGGTCGCTAGTTCGAATCTAGTCATCCCGACCATAAACACTGAGCTGGAGGGTTTTTGCCCTTCAGCTTTTTTGTTTAAAATTCCAGACAATTCCAGACGTCTGTTTTATGTAATACGCCGAGGTAAAATTTGGAAACTATGCTCCAACAGCTTCAAGAGTCATTACTTAATCATGGGCGGCCTACTCTTATTGCATTTCATCTGTATGAAATTCTGAGGGAAGCAGGTTATAATGACGAGTCGATAGAAGAAATATCAGCAGCACTTACTGATATAGTTGCATGATTTTCAAAATGGCTCACAAAAAAACCCAACCTTTGGTGCGAGGTTGGGTTTGAGCTTGATAGGTAGTGAATATGTCATTTTTTCCCGCAGGCTTTATAAAACTTTTCTTTACTTACTCCAGCTTGCGAGGCCATTGATTTAATTAAATCATGTGTAAATGGCTCTTTTGGACAATCGACAGTGACTTTGTAAAGTGTGCCACCTTCGATTTTTACCCATTGTTCGTGAGAACCTTTTTGATTTCTAAAAGTAAATCCTAGCTGTTTTAATCCGTCTTTAACATCTTTGCAGCTAAGGGGCGGGTGCTTAGAGCTCATGCATGGTGCAGATGTACAGAAACGGAAACGGGCATTACTTCATTGAACAGCTCTCTAATGCCGTCATGAGCTAATTTTACATGGTAAAGAGATTTATATAGATAATATTTCATCCAAAAGCCGATCGGGGCCTTACGATTCAGCAGTTGGTGAGCATATGCTTGATCTTCACCCTCTAAAGCTTCATATAGATAGAGACCAATTTGCTCATGTAGCTTTCTCTTAACTTCCTGGCGAGTACTACCTTGAACTGCAAGGTTCAGGTCTAAACAGAACGCTTGCCATGAAGCCCCTTTTTGCTCGGCGTAACAGCGCAGAATAAGGTTCTGAGGCTTAATGTGGCTTCTCAATTTCTTTTCGCTTTTTGATTTTTGATGTTGCCGTTTATGCATTTCATACCCCCTTACAAAAGGAAATCGCTAAGGATCCAAATTGCACGGTTTACAGTCACAGTTCATATTATACACATTTTTTTGAACTCTGCTTTTACTTCAACGCTTCACTGCTTGTCAACCGGATTGTATCACAATATCGCAATAAACTTCATATTATATAGTGATTACTGCACACAATACTGAGAGTGTGCAGTAATCAACCGCATATAATTACTGTTATGTGTGGTTGATTATCATTCGCATAGAATACTAATTCTATGCGGTTGACGTGGCGCTCCATTACTTCCTCTTTGGCTTGATCCATTGCTTAGATAACTTCGGTATCTGGTCCCATTGAGCAGGATCCTTTACCATTGCCAAAACAAGTAATTTCCTGCTGCGCGATTTGTACTGATCCGGATCTGGTCGGTATTCAGCAGGTATCTTCTGGCTGTATGCTTTTATCTCGGACATAATGAGATCATCTTCAGCCTTTGTCTTCTGATGTTCAGCCATACGCTCGTTGGCCAACTGCCTTATCAGAAATATCTCCGTTTGTGAAACTGGTTTGGTTTTTTTATAAAATTGGTCAAGGCAGGCTTGCCTCCGAGCCGCAAAACTTCCCTTTGGTGCAGGGCTCTGTTCTGGTGTCAGCCTTCCGCCCAATCGGGCCTCAAGCCGCTCTAGCCTCCTATTAATCTCCGCCAGTTGCTCAAGAATCAATATTTCGGTGTCTGTCGGCATAAATCACCTTTCTGTTGGATAGGGGGTTTTACTTGTTCATTAGAATCCTTATCCGTATAAATACATCTCGCCTGGATTAACTTTGAGCCAGCGGCGTATGATCTCGATGCCAATTGACTCGGCTATACGTGCGGCCTCGTGGTCATCATTTGCGGCCGGATTAGCTTGTGACACATGCCAGAGGGTTGTCAGGTACTCGTCGGTGTAGTTACTCAACTTATCTGTGTCGATTTCTATCGTTACGTTGTGTTTCATTGTTTTCCCCTTCCTGATGGGTATATGGGACTCCGAACTGTTATGCGGCCTGTGCTGACTTATGACGGGAATTCTTTTTTTCTCTGAGCTCAAGTGCTGCGGCTTTTCTTGCCATAAATGACCCTGGCTGAATTGGTGGGGTTGGTTGCTTGTCGGCATGCAAAGCAGCAGATACACCTACACGTACCGCATCAGCGATGAGCTGTTTCAACTCATCTATGCCAAGGGTTATTGTTGTCACAGGGCGGACGCCACCATTACAGGCTAAACGTATTCGGACGGACGTAATTTGTTAGAACGGCACGCGTGAGTTTCGACAAGTCCATCCCTTTTGTCTTTGCTAAGTCATCTAGTTCACTTTTTATGTCAGTCTCAATTTTTATGGATAGATAGCCTTTTTTGTTTGGTTGTTTCATGGTTTCCCCTTTCACTTGTAATGACGTCAGCAGTATGATAAATTCATATTAAGTGTGATGCTATATCACAAAATGTGAAGTGTCAATACATTTTTTGTGAAAAGGTGTGAAATGGAATATTTTAGTAGTAAAGACTTGAATAATGAGAATGCGCAGTTCTTACTTCTTGATCGTCTCCAGGAAGCTTTGAAAGAAGTTGGAGTTGAACAGGGATCTAGAAATAGAACTGTTGCTGAAAAAACAGGTTATTCAGAAAAGACGGTTGGAAATCTTCTTTCTGGAAATTCAAAACTCACGAATAGATTTTTGCGCACTGTCTGTGAGGTGTTTAATATCCGGCCAGAATGGCTTGCTAAAGGTGATTTGCCGATAATCAAATTGAAAATTACGGTCTCAAGGCTTTTGGAAAGTGATGAATTAGAAAAAATGCTGCCTGATGAAATAAGAGGAGCGCTGTCTGAATGGAAGGATAGAAATGAAGATGAGTGTAATAAGATACGGAGTGCAATTACTCAATTATTGATGCTGCCACTATCACTTCAGCAGTATAGAAGCATCCTTAAATTTGTCAGCGATACTATTGGGTTAGATGACAAAAAATGAGCGTTAAACCGCATCCGACAAAAGGGGCCGGCTGGTGGTACATCATCGTCAGTCATGGTCGCAAAGCCCCCGCAGAATACATCATATTCCAAGGCACTGAAGTTGAGGCCAAGGCATTTGAAAAAGAAATACGTGGGATCGCTCCAGATAACAACAATCGGTTAAAGGTAATCGATCTACTTTCTCGCTTCCTTGAATGGCATAAAACAAACCTGGCAGAGAGCACTCATGATGATTGCCAGGATGCATTCAAAAAACTGCTGCCATACCTGGGCAACAAATACATTGCTTACCTCCGCAACAGCGACTACGAACCATACAAAGCCGCCCGGCTTGCGACCAAGATTGTACCGAAGCGTCGTATGCACCGTCCTGACCGGAAACGTGACAAAAATGCTGAAACAGATGAAGAATATGCACTGCGTTGCGAAGTTGAAACTCGCAATGTCAGTAAGAGAACGATCCAGATTGAATTAAACCATTTCCGCACCTTTCTTCGCTGGTGTGAAAAGGAAGAAAAATACACTGTTGGTGATTATCCAAAAGGGTTCCCAAAAAGCCAGCAAAAACCCAAGGGTAAAGTAGTGCTTGCCTTGTCTGAGATTCCCGCGCTGATCAGCAATCAAAAAGAAGGTTTTCAGCGAACCATTACCATGTTGATGTTGCAGAACGGGCTACGCAAAACGGAAGCACTTACGCTGCGCAAACGTCACGTTGATTTTAAAAACAATGCTCTGATTATCACCGGGAAAAATGATAAAACAGAAGTGATCCCGATTGTCACTCAGGAGCTGCGCCAGGCGCTTGAAAAGGCGGGAGAGGGAAAGAAACCGAACGACTATCTCTTCCTTAATCCGAAAACTGAACGGCCGTATACCAACATCAAGAAGAGCCTGAAATCTGCAGCAGAAAAAGCGGGTATCGATAAACGGGTGTATAATCATCTCATGAGGCATAGTTTTGTAACTGGTGGACTGATGGCCGGCGTTCCGGTTTCTGCTATGAGAGAACTTGCGCGCCATGAGGATATTCGGACAACTCAGGGGTACACACACTTTTTGTCTGATTACTTGCAAGGAGAGGCCGGAAAGATATCGTCTGTAATGTCTGTAACAAAAGAAGATGATGAAACAGCATGAATAAAGGGTTTGCGCTATGCGACCTTGTACTTCGGGAGCAGGGGGTCGCTAGTTCGAATCTAGTCATCCCGACCAGCACATATCAGAGGGGACCGTTTTTTAACGGTCCCCTCCTTTTGTTTCCGGAACATGAAAAAATTCCCCCGCCCTTGCTATCCACATAATGACGTCTATAGTTTCCATTATCATATATTACACGTGGAGGGAGCAATGATCCTGTACATTATGCGGCACGCTGAAGCTGTGGAAGGAAGTGAGACCCTGCGGGACGAATGGCGCTATCTGACTGAAAAAGGAAGGACTGCGGCGAAAAGTATTGTTTCTTCGCTTGCCGACCACGGGCCGAAACCTCGCCTGACCGTTACCAGTCCCCTGACGCGCGCCGTGCAGACGGCGGAGATCGCGGCTGAAAAAGCCTGCCGGAAAAACGTGGTCGTGGCCAGTGAGCTGCTGCTGCCGGGAGGAGATGTGTCCGAATTGGTAACGTATCTGAAAGGGTGCAAGGGCGCCAAACGCGTCCTGGTTGTCGGGCATGAGCCACAGCTTGGGTCTCTGGTCACCGCGTTGCTGGGGCGCGATGCAAAGTCGCTTTCGTTGAAAAAGGGCGCCTGCGTGGCGTTGAAGCTTGATCCCGCTCCGGACGGCAACCCGGCGGCTTTCCTCTGGTATCTGGCTCCCGGCAGGAAGCGGACGACGTCCTTCAAAAAAGCTTTCCCGTAAGGATAGCCGGGGAAAATAAGAAACAAGAGAGAGCTGCAGCAATGCAGTTCTCTTTTTGTATCACGGACTCTTCTTTCGCTTCTTTGTTGTGAAAAAATACGATAGAATCTTAAATTGCGTAAGAGCTGCCCACTTTGACTGAAGAGGTACCACAGATGCGTAACTATCTGGACCTGATGCAGCACGTCCTCAGCAACGGCACGACAAAATCAGACCGCACCGGTACCGGCACGACCAGCGTGTTCGGTTACCAGTTGCGCTTCGACCTGGCACAGGGTTTTCCTCTGGTGACCACAAAAAAGTGCCACCTGAAATCAATTGTCCATGAGCTGCTCTGGTTCCTCAAGGGGAGCACCAATATCGCCTATCTCAAGGAACATGGCGTCAGCATCTGGAACGAATGGGCTGATGAGCAGGGCAACCTCGGTCCGGTGTACGGCAAACAGTGGCGCTCCTGGCAGGCGGTGGATGGCCGCGTTATCGACCAGATTGCAATTGCCGTCGATCAGATCAGGAACAATCCGGACTCGCGCCGCATCATCGTTTCGGCCTGGAATGTCGGCGAGCTGGACCGGATGGCGCTGGCCCCCTGCCATGCCTTCTTCCAGTTTTATGTGGCTGACGGCAAACTCTCCTGCCAGCTCTACCAGCGGAGCGCCGATATCTTCCTCGGGGTGCCGTTCAACATCGCCAGCTATGCGCTGCTCACCCTGATGATGGCACAGGTGTGCGGCCTCAAGCCGGGCGATTTCGTGCATACCTTCGGCGACGCCCACCTGTATTCGAATCACATGGAGCAGACCCGTGAACAGCTGGCGCGTGAACCGCGTCCGCTACCGGTCATGAAGATCAATCCGCTGGTAAACGACATCTTTGCCTTCACCTATGAGGACTTCACGCTGGAAGGGTACGACCCCCACCCTGCCATCAAGGCGCCGGTGGCGATATGAGCACTCTTTCCCTCATCGTCGCCATGGCGCGCAACCGCACCATCGGTGCGAACAACACGCTCCCGTGGCGCTGCCCGGAAGACCTCAAACGGTTCAAATCCCTCACCATGGGGCATCACATGATCATGGGGCGCAAGACGTTCGACTCCATCGGCAGGCCGCTGCCGGGGCGTATCACGGTGGTGCTCTCCCGTGACCCGGATCTGGCTGTTGACGGGTGCCTGATGGCCCGCTCGCTGCCGGAGGCGCTTGACGCTTGTGCCGGGGACAGCGAAGTGTTTATTGTCGGCGGCGCCGAGATTTATGCGCAATCGTTGGCGTTGGCCGATACGCTCTACCTCACCGAGATTCAGCAGGATGTGGAAGGGGATGCGCACTTCCCTGAATTCGACATGAATGCCTGGCAGGAAACATCGCGCGAGGTTTGTTCGCAGGAAACCCCGCAGCCGCTGGAGTATCACTTTGTGACGTATCACAGAATATAGCCAAATCACAAATAGGTGCTATAAGCTAGATATGAAAGATCAGAACTGCCTGATAGGGCGGCAGCCCATTCTCACCAATAATGAGCACATTGTTGCCTATGAGCTCCTGTTTCGCTCTATCGGGTCGGCAAACAACGCCGTCGTGCGCGACGCTACCTTTTCCTCCGCAAACGTCATCAACAATACCCTCACCAATTTCGGCATCCAGAGCCTGCTGGGCGAACATCGCGGTTTTATTAATCTTGATCATGAACTGCTGATGAGCGATGTCCTGGAAATTCTCCCCAAAGACCAGATCGTGCTTGAGCTGCTGGAATCGCTGGCGGTAACTGACGAGCTGATCGAGCGCTGCCGTGACCTCAAGCAGATGGGTTTTACCCTGGCGCTTGACGACCATGAATACAGCCCCATCTATCATGAACTGTACTCGATTGCCGACATAGTCAAGGTGGATCTGATCCAGACCCCGCTTGAGCGGCTGCCGGAAATGGTGAGGCAGCTCCGCCCCTATCCGGTGAAGCTCCTGGCGGAAAAGGTCGAAACCCGCACCGAATACATGGCGTGCCGCAACATGCATTTCGACTATTTTCAGGGGTACTATTTTGCCAAGCCGTCGGTTCTGGAGAAAAAGGGATTTACCGAGTCCGGCGTAACGCTGCTCCGGCTCATGCGTCTCCTGTCCGAAGATGCCGAAACCACGGTTATCGAGAAGCACATCAAGTCCGACTCCTCCCTTACTTTCAAACTGCTCGTGATGGCCAATTCCGTCGCCTTTGGTGTGCGCGAACGGGTGGACAGTGTCCACAAGGCGATATCGATTGTCGGCAGGAACCAGATCAAACGCTGGGTTCAGCTGGCGCTGTTCGCCTCCGAGGATACCCGGTCATCCGTAAACCCCCTTATCGACATGGCCGCCGTGCGTGCTGGTCTGATGGAACAGCTTGCCCGGCGCCTTCCCCTCCTGGCGCCAGATCAGGACGCTCCGGAAAAGGCCTTCCTGACCGGTATCCTGTCTCTTCTGGAGAGGATCTACAACATCTCGGTAGAGGAGCTGACCTCCAAGCTGAATCTGGCCGACGAGGTCCGTGCGGCGCTCATTGCCCGGGAAGGGATCTATGGAACTCTGCTGGTCCTTGCGGAAAAGAGCGAAGCGCTCGATTTTGACGGTGTGGAGGCCATGCTGGGAGAGTTGGGGATCTCCGCTGAAGATGCCGAAGATTCACAGATGGAGTCATTTTCCTGGAGCAATGATCTTACCAGAGAGTAACCGGATAGTATCCCCCCGCTTTGTCAAATCCGGAATGCGGGAAAAGGTGGGATGGGGGTGGTGTCTGTATCCTGCGACAAAGAAGTCAGGGAGGACGTGACATTGCCACATGATTGCTTTCAAGAAACTGATGCCGTACCGCCTGATTTTGTGACTGTCGAACTGGCTGAGGTCATCGATGCGCCTGCCCTTCAGGAGATGATGGACGATTATTATGCCCTTACCGGCATTGGCGTCGGCATCATCGACCTTAATGGCAGGGTGCTGGTCGGCACCGGATGGCAGGATATCTGCGTCAGGTTCCACCGGGCAACTCCCGAGTCATGTGCATTCTGCCACGAAAGCGACACTTCCCTCTCCAGTGGCATTCCTCCCGGGACTTTCAAAGAGTATCGCTGCAAAAACAACATGTGGGACATAGCCACTCCGATCATGCTTGGAAACCGGCACATCGGCAACATTTTCCTCGGTCAGTACTTCTACGACGACGAGAAGCCGGATTATGAGCTGTTTAGAGCCCAAGCCCGGCGTTTTGGCTATGACGAGGCGGAATATCTGGCGGCTCTTGACCGGGTTCCCCGCTGGAGCCGGGAGACTGTTCAGGCGGCCATGAGGTTCTATGCAAAACTGGCCCGGATGATCTCCAAGGCAAACTATAACAATGTCATCCTTGCCGATACCTTGGCCAAACGGGATCAGGCGGAGGAAGCTCTTCGGTGGATGCGCATCAGTGTGGAGAACTCATCCGATGCGCTTTATTGGATTGCGCCCGATGCCCGCTTTGTGGAAGTTAACGAAGCAGCCTGCCGCTCTCTCGGTTATTCCCGTGAAGAGTTGCTGCAGCTGACCGTTCCCGACATCGATCCCAACTTCAACGCCATCACGTGGCCGAGACAGTTTGCCACACTTCGTCAGCGCGGTTCAATGACGTTTGAGTCCGAACAGCGAGCCAAGGACGGCAGGATGTTCCCGGTGGAAGTCGTCGCCAATCACGTTAAATTCGGCTCGGAAGAGCGTCACTGCGCTTTTGTGCGCGACATAACCGAGCGCAAGCGGATGGAACAGTCGCTCCGGGAGTCAGAGGAGAGCTATCGCAGGAAAGCTGCAGAGCTGGAAGAGGTCAATAGGGAGCTGGAGACGTTCAACTATACTGTTTCGCACGACCTCAGGGCTCCTCTCACCAGCATTTCCATGTGCAATCAGATTGTTCAGGCGCAGTGTGGCAACAGTTCCGACGAAGAGCTGCGGAATGTCGTCAGGCTTCTTGATGAACAGATCCTGCGGATGAACCAGATTATCTCAACCCTGTTGGATTTCTCCCGTTTAACGAGCTGTAAGGTCAGGCGGCAAAAGGTCGATCTGTCCGTGCTGGCGCGTATCGTCGCTGCCCAGTTGCAGATAAGTGCCCCCCAACGGCGCGTATCCTTTGTTATTGCTGAAGGAGTGGAGGTTATGGGAGATGAGGGGCTCCTCAGGACTGTCCTGGAAAACCTCATAGGCAATGCCTGGAAATACAGCCGTAACCATGAGCCGTCGCTGATCGAATTCGGCGTAGCAGAGCAGGGGGACGGTATTGCGGCCTGTTTCGTCAGAGACAATGGCTCCGGTTTTGATATGAAGTATGCGGACAAGCTCCTTCTTCCTTTTCAGCGTCTCCCCGGTGCCGAGGAGTGTGAAGGGTTCGGTATCGGTCTGGCTACCGTGGATCGGATCATCCGGAGGCACAGCGGGAAAATATGGGCTGAAGGTGAACCGGGAAAGGGCGCAATCTTCTATTTTACCCTGAATGAACACGATGGAGCCTCCTGTTAAAAGTTACAAAATTGCTGGAGAAAGAGGACAACCGCAGTTCCCGATTAGTACGGGTTTGTCATTGCCTGTGAAACCCTTAGCAGCGAATACCTCAAACAAATTACTGCATTGTAACGGTCTCGTAACATAACTGTAACATTCGTATGTTACCGTCGTGTCACATTACAGATAAAAACAGGTGACGAGAGGAGTGAGTACGTGTTCGGATTAATTCCCAAGGAAGAAAAGTTTTTTGCGATGTTTCAGGAGATGGGACAGATCATTGTGTCCGGTGCAGAACGGTTGAAGTTGATGATGGATGACTACGATAATCCGGCAGAGGGACAGCGGGCAGTTAAGGATATCGAGCATCAGGGAGATGTCCTGAAGCATAAAATAATCAAAATGCTCAATACCACATTTATTACTCCCCTTGACCGGGAAGACATCTACGGTCTGGCCACGGCGCTGGATTCGATCCTGAACCTGATTGACGCTTCCGCGCAGCGTTTCGTCATGTACCGGGTGGAACAGCCGACCACGGAGGCGAAGGAGCTTGTGTTCATTATTGTTCGCTGCTGCCACACCCTCAGCAGTGCCCTGAATCATCTGGGCAAGTGCCATGATGATATCCATGAGCAATGTGTCGAACTGAATTCCCTGGAAAACGAGGCCGATAACGTCTGTCGCGAAGCGATCAGCCGCCTGTTCGACGAGGAAACCGACCCTATCCAGCTGATCAAGTGGAAGGAAATTTACGAGATTCTGGAGCGGACAACCGACAGGTGCGAGGATGCCGCTAATATTCTGGAAAGCGTGGTTGTGAAAAATGCTTGATATGACAATGCTCCTGTTGATTCTGGTCATCGCAGCTGCACTGATCTTCGACTACGTCAACGGCTTCCATGACACCGCCAACGCCATTGCCACCTGCGTTTCCACCAGGGCGATCTCGGTCAGGGGGGCAATTTTCATGGCCGCGTTCCTCAATTTTGCCGGGGCGATGGTTTCGACAAAAGTCGCCGGAACCATCGGCAAGGGGATCGTGGACAAGGACAACGTCACCCAACTGGTGGTGCTGGCCGGCGTGCTGGGAGCGATCGTCTGGGATATTATTACCTGGTACTACGGCATGCCGTCCTCGTCTTCCCACGCCATTATCGGCGGTCTGGTCGGCGCCGTGCTGGCCCATGCGGGTATGAGTGCCCTGCACTGGGCGGGATTGAAAAAAATTGTCCTGGCGCTGGTCATCTCGCCGGTTATCGGCACCATTATCGGCTTTATCTTCATGCTGATCATCATGCAGCTGTTCCGCAACAAGTCGCCCGGCCCGCTTAACAAGGGGTTCCGCCGCTTGCAGGTCGGTTCGGCCGCTTTTATGGCCTTTTCCCACGGCACTGCCGACGCCCAGAAATCCATGGGGGTCATCACCATGGCGCTGCTCTCCTACGGTGCTATTCCATCGTTCGAGGTGCCGATGTGGGTCAAGCTGGCCTGCGCTGTTTCAATGGGATTGGGAACGGCTGCGGGGGGATGGCGCATTATCAAGACCATCGGCAGCGATTTCGTCAAATTGCAGCCGGTGCACGGTTTCTGCGTCGAGACAGCTTCGGCGGGGGTTATTCTGGGGGCATCGTCAATGGGCATGCCGGTGAGCACTACTCACGTCATTACGTCAGCCATTCTCGGCGTCGGCCTCTCCAAACGGATGTCGGCGGTCAACTGGAACGTGGCCAAGCGCATCCTCATCGCCTGGGTTCTGACGATCCCGGCGTCGGCGCTGGTCGCCTACTGCACGTATCAGGTTCTGTTGCCGGTGTTCAAGCCCTAACTGTTCAACAAAGTGTAACATCTGCTCCCTTCACAATTACCCGCCTCTCACTCCCCTCCAGCCAACGGAGGGGAGCCAAATTTCCTTCAACAGTCATCTGCTGAATTGTTTCCGAAAACCTATGCCACCAAACTGTCACAATCTCTTTGCCTACATGTAACGCAACCACCCTTCAAATCGGTGTACCATCCCTTCTGTCTCAACTGTTTCGCTACACCAGAAGGGGGTTTCCATATGTTTGTGACAACTGTCGGTGACTATTTCCTGTCTGACAAAAAACTTTCGCCGGTCAGGATCGCGCTGTTGTATGCGGTTGTCGGGTTTGTGTGGATTCTGCTTTCCGATGCAACGACGGTCTGGCTGGCGCAGGATCTGCGCCAGTTTGAATACATAGCCGTCGTCAAGGGAATCCTGTTTGTCGTCGCCACCTCCGGTCTGCTTCATCTGTTAATCCATCATTATGCACGGCAGCTCCGCTCATCACAGGAGACCTTCCATCTTGCCGAGCAGGAGATCAAAAAACTCGCCTATTACGACCGGGAAACCGGCCTTCCTAACCACAACCTGCTGCTGGATCGTCTTAATCAGGTCATCGCCTTCAATAGCCGCAAACAGAAAAACACGGCGGTTATCTACATCAGCCTGACCGGTTTCAAGGCTGTTGTCGATGCACGGGGGCATAGCGGCGGCAGCGAAGTAGTGCGCGGCATTGCCGAACGGCTGGCTGCCACGCTGCGCCACTACGATACGGTCGCCCGCATCCATCGCGATGAATTTGTATTGGTACTTGGTGGAACCGTGCTGGAAGGTGACGTGGTCATGATCCTGAACAAGCTGCAAACGATATTTTCCGAACCGCTCACGCTGGGAGCTGAAGAAACGATGGTTCCCGCCTGTTTCGGAGTGGCCTGTTTTCCGGCTGATGGCGTGACCAGCGAGCTGTTGCTGCAGCATGCTCATATTGCCATGAACCAGGCGCGCCAGAACGGGGTGGCGTTCCAGTATTATTCCGAAGAGCTTAATCAGAAAGCTGTCGAGCGGCATCGTATCGAGATCGGACTGTTGCATGCAATTGACGATGGCGAGTTTTTCCTCTGCTATCAACCCAAGATGGCGATTAACGGCACAGACATCGTCGGCATGGAGGCGCTGGTGCGCTGGCAACGCCCCGGCGTGGGGATCGTCCCGCCGGATAAATTTATACCTGTGGCCGAAGACAATGGCCTGATCGTGCGGCTGGGGACATGGGTGCTGCGTGAGGCGTGCCGCCAGAACAGAGCCTGGCATGATTCCGGGTTGCCGAAACTCAAAGTCGCCGTCAATCTCTCTGCCCGCCAACTGCGCGAGAGCGAGTTTGTACCGCTGGTCATGCAGATACTCGCAGAAACCGGCCTGGAGCCGCACTATCTCGAACTGGAACTGACCGAGAGTGCGCTGATGGGGGATGCGGGCGATACGGTGTGCAAGCTTCTGCGCCTGAAAGAGCTGGGGATCAGCATTTCGGTCGATGATTTCGGCACCGGTTACTCTTCGCTTTCGTACCTCAAACACCTGCCGATCGATACGATCAAGGTGGATCGTTCCTTTGTTCGCGATATCGTTAACGACCCGGATGATGCGGCAATTGTCGATGCCATTGTCGCCATGGCTCATGCGCTGAAACTGAATGTTATTGCGGAGGGGGTGGAAACCCGCGAGCAGCTTGAGTTTCTCCGTCTGCGTAACTGTCAGCAGGTTCAGGGGTACTATTTTGCCCGTCCGCTTGACAGCCACCAGTTTGAAGCCTTTATGGCGCATGGTGTATCGATTGGCGACATGTCGGTTTCAACGCCGGATGTTACGTCAAACACTGCCGCCATGGAGGCCCTTTCCAGCAGGCGCGCGGCTGCTCAGGCTGATTTAGGGGGTGCTCCGGCTATTTCAGACGCTACGACGGAGTATATTGGCGACATCTCCATTCCGGTTGCTCCGGCTCACCCCGGTGACAATTTGGCCGCCGTGCTCAAGCGCTTTCAGAGCGACCTGACACTGCTGGTGCTGCCGGTGGTTGATGATGGCGGAATCGTCGGCATCATCAACCGCTCCACCTTTCTGGAAGAGCATGTTATCGGTATGAACGGTTTTGCCTTCCATATCAACCACTCCAAAAAAATGCGCGATCTGATGGTTCCGGTCAATCTGGAGTTTGAGGCAAAGGTTACGATCCGGGATGCCGCCCAGGTGATCCAGGCGCAACAGAAGGATGTGCGGGTGGATAATATCTGCGTTACCCACAGCGGCATCTATTACGGTGTGGTGGATGTCAACCGCTTCATCGGCGCGATTACCGATATCAACCTTACCCTGGCCAAAGGCGCCAATCCGCTGACCGGCCTGCCGGGCAACGAGAGCATCCAGCGTGAAATCAACGAGCGGCTCCGGACAGACGAAGGTTTCGATATAGCATACATCGATATCGACAACTTCAAACCGTTCAATGATTATTACGGATTTCAGCGGGGCGACGTGGTCATCAAGGCCATCGGAGAAATAATCGCCGGCGTGACACGTTCCTCGGATGCTGACTTTGCCTGTTTTTGCGGACATATCGGCGGTGACGACTTTATCATCATCACCGGCGCGCACCATGCCGAGTACCTCTCGTCACAGGTCATTACGGCGCTCGAACAGCAGTTGACGCTGTTCCATGGCGAGGACGATTACTCCGCAGGGTGCTACAGCGCCGTAAACCGCAAGGGTGAACAGGAAACCTTTGGTCTGCTCTCTCTTTCCATCGGCATCGTTAACACCCGACTAACACCGGTCAGCTCTTATGCACAACTGGCATCTATCTCCACCGAGGTCAAGAAAGCCGCCAAGAAACTGCCGGGGTCGTCAGTGGTTATCAATCGCCGGATGGGGGAAGAATGTGGTGTAATGTAATTAGAAACTGACATGTTCGATTTTCATGGTAATTGTGCGCCATGATAACTCGCCTCTCGCTCCCCTCCATCCAACGGAGGGGAGGTAAATCTCAATAAGCTCGTCCCAATCGCACGGCAATTTATTCCCAAATATATGTTGCTGTATTCCCAATTACACGATACAGTGCCCAGACTATGAGCATTCCTTTAACCGTATATCCTCGGCATATTGAACCAAGGGTTGTTGAAGCATTGGCGGATACACCTGCAGTCATGATTGCCGGGCCGCGTCAGGCCGGAAAAACGACATTGGTGCGGCGAATAGCAGCCAGCCATGACATGCGCTATCTTACCCTTGATGATGAGATGACCCGTCTGGCTGCGACGGAAGACCCGGTGGGGATGATTCGTGCTCAGGACAGGGCTGTCATTGATGAAATTCAACGCGCTCCGCAGTTGCTGCTGGCCATCAAGAAGACAATTGATGAAGACCGACGGCCGGGCCGTTTTCTTTTAACCGGGTCGGCGAACCTTATGACACTTCCAGCGGTAGCAGATTCTCTTGCAGGTAGAATGGAGACACTGTCGCTGCTTCCGTTGTCGCAAAGCGAGATGCTGGGCGGCACCGCTAACTGGCTGGATTCGGTCTTCAGTGGCGGCATTCCCGAACCGGGTGTTGTGCTGACAGGCAATGACCTTGTTGAGGCAGTACTTCGCGGCGGTTATCCGGAATCTGCCTCTCGTGCAACAGCACGTCGCCGCATAACATGGGCCCGGCAGTACATTGATGCGCTTATTCAGCGAGATGTGCGCGACCTGGCCAGTGTAGACCGCCTTGATATGCTCCCACGCTTTCTGCGGGCATTGGCGCAAGTCTCGGGAAAGCTCTGCAACTACAGCCAGCTGGGTGGTCAGTTGCTGCTGGATCACAAAACGGCAGCCCGCTACGTTGGCCTGTTTGAACAGATGTTTTTGCTCAGGAGGATTGAGGTATATGCGGCCAACCGCCTGAGCCGGGTTGTGAAAACTCCCAAGCTTCAGTTTATGGACTCGGGGCTGCTTGCCGCCCTGCTTGATTTCTCGCCGACTGCCGCTGGACAGGATCGCAGCCGTTTCGGTAATCTGCTGGAAACTTTTGTTTATGCCGAGCTGCGCAAACATGCGTCAACCGCCGACGGTGATTATCGGCTGCTCTATTACCGGGATCATGATCAATATGAAGTTGATCTGGTTGTTGAAGATGCCGGTGGCCAGTTGATCGGGGTGGAAGTCAAGGCTGCCGCTTCAATAAAGCAAAGTGATTTAAAGGGGCTCAAACGGCTGGCCTCCACAACCGGTGACAGATTCAAGCTGGGGGTCGTTCTGTACGACGGCACGGAAACCATCCCTCTGGGAAATCGGCTCCAGGCAGTCCCGATATCAACCTTGTGGGGCCTGTGACGGCTGGGGGCAAGTAATTGGAAAGTTAAATGTTCTATTTTCATGGTAATCGGAAGGTCGGAAAAGTAAGGATACTTCCCGTATTTTGCGGCAAGAGCCGGGGAATAACGGCATAAAACCGGAAGAGTCCTAGCTATTCAGAGTGTTAGATGAAGTGTTCCGTTTGGGTGGATAACATGTTGGATAAGAAAACAGGAAAAGGAAATTAAAGGCAAATGTCCTATAACATGCTCGACAACTACCCAATATTGAAATTTGCGGCAACGGCGTTAGTCACTGTTTGTGCTGGCATTTGGGTTTCTGGAGACGTGCGAGCGCTCCGAGGTGCAAGCAGGATCAGGCGAGAAAAAGTAAATTTCGAACCATGCTGGGCAACTAACGTCGAAACTTTCCTTGGGCCAGTGAAGTCAGTCACAGTCAGCATTTCAGATGGAACAAAATTGACATTCAGGCCAATGGATAAACAACACGCCCTAGGACTATTAGGCGTTACGAATACTACACTCCTGAGTATTGCGAGAGACCCCAAAGGAGGGCCTGCCGCATTACTAAAAACGCCTGAAACGGAAGTAATCGGATTAGCAAGAGTGGAGTAATCAGCATCCAACCAGCCGGTTGCACTCGGCCTTGAGGCCGGTGAACCGGAAGGCAATAAGGGGACAGGCTGATTATTGAGTTAAGTGAGCGGGGTGCTAATAATCAGCCTGTCCCCTTATAGCTCTCCTGAATATTGAGGGCAAGCAAGAAGGAATATCAGCCTTGCGCTGTCTCCTGATTGCGCCCTAGGGGCAATTGCCTACAAAATCGACACAGCGAAAAGTAATTTTATGAAAACTTTTGTTGAACAAATTGTTGAGCGTTGCCAAGAACATGTTGATGCGAGACTTCAGGAATTAGGAGGCGCTGAAAGTTTAGGTGTTGAAAACTCCCCACATCTTTTCCATGGCCTCACCAGCTTCATAATTCGGCAAAGTGATGCTCCAGGGGATATCGAGTCAAACATTAAAGAAGCCATCAAGTTCTCAATGTGGAAACTTTATAATGAAGCGGTGATCGCTTACTTGATGAACTTGGAGAGAGTCACAATTATTGCATGTCGCGGAGTAACTGAAAGAGCGCTTCGTATTGTCTTCCAAAATTCAACTGGATTAGTAGCTAATGACAAGTGGACGCTTGGCCTGCTAATAAATCATTGTGAAGAGAAAGCAGTAAGCATGACAATTCTTGATATTGCTAGAAAAATCAAAACAAAAGGTGACAACCTGTCTCATGCGAAACATGAACTTGAGCACCACTGGAGTGGCATTGTCATGGAAATAAATCCGAAAAATCCCGATGGCCCGCCGGTCGCAAACTATACAACTGATGATGCCAAGGCCTGCCTGCTTCTTACAAGAGATCTGATCGCTTTAGTTTTCGGAGTGGAAGGAAACTGATGTGCGCCTCTTTGATCAAAACCCTTTTTGCCGAAGCACCGTCACAGTTAACGATATTGTGGCGTTCCGGCAAGCAGACCAAAGTTAATGTTGCCGAATACCTTGATACGCCTGGGTATGAAAAACTGAGGGAAGCGGCGTTCTTTGTCTCTGCCGTAGTCGAGGAGTGGGGGCATGGGGTCGAATGGGCTGATGATGGAATTGGTATTGATGCGGATTCTCTCTATAGACTCGGCAAAGAGCAGAGCGGCGCTGCTGATACAAATACCAGAGTTACCAGCCAACCGAGCTTAACTAACACAACCCCGCGGCAATCGAGCTGTCAATGACTACGCCATTCATATTCTGCAGATTCATGGGGCGGTGGCAGGCGCCGCAGGTTGTTCCCTCCTGCATTTTGGTCCAGAGCACCATGTTTTCCGAATCGCACCAGTCGCAGCACCAGAAGTAGTAATCCTCATTGAGTCTGATTTTCATGTCCGTTTCTCCTCTCTTTTATTTACTCCAGCATACACGACCAGTATTACAATCATGTTGAGATCGGATAAAATCTTTGTGAAATATAGGGTAATCTGCAAGTGTAACCCCACCTGTCCTCCCCTTAACTAAGGGGAGGTACGCTTCGATGTGCTCGTAATAGAGTACCGACGAGATTGCTAATGCGTCTCCCCTCTTAAGATAAGAGGGGGACAGGGGGAGTTATGACGTGAATTTATATTGACGTTCGTTTCGTCCGGAGGCACTTTCTACACAATCTTTATACGTCTGCAACATCGTTGTAACAATTGTATGGTACGTTTAACTCTGTTTAAACCACGGGCAGGAGCATGACATGAAAAAAGTGCTGATTATCGAGGACGAAAAAGACCTGGCGGAATTACTGGCCTTCAATCTGGAAAAGGACGGCTTTGCCGCCACCTGCGTTCATGACGGCAAGCAGGGGCTTGAACGTGCCATGACGGATCTTCCCGACCTGATCCTGCTCGACCTGATGCTTCCCGGTATGCTCGGCACCGAAGTGTGCAAGGCGCTACGCAAGGAGCCGCGTACCGCCCGCATCCCGATCATCATGATCACCGCCAAGGGGGACGAGATCGACCGGGTGGTCGGCTTCGAGGTCGGCGCCGACGATTATATCGTCAAGCCGTTCTCCATGCGCGAGGTGGCGCTGCGGGTAAAGGCGCTTATGCGGCGCGTCGGCCAGGAGGCGCCGGTTCCGTCGGCAGACCTGCTCACCTTGGGCGATATCGCCATCGACAAGCAGCGCCACACCGTGACCAGTGCCGGGAGCGAGATCGAATTGACCAGCACCGAGTACAAGCTGCTGCTCCACCTGGTGGAGAAAAAAGGTTTTGTCCAGAGCCGCGAGCAGCTTCTGCAGCGGGTGTGGGGCTACAATAATACGGCGGACACCAGAACGGTTGATACCCATGTGACGCGGCTGCGCGGCAAGCTGGGCGAGCCGGGCGAAATCATCAAGACCGTGCGTGGCTTCGGCTACAAGATCGAGGAGTAACCCATGGGTTTCAGAACCAAGCTGGTGCTTTCCTATATCATTCTGATCGTGCTGATTACCGGCAGTTTCTACCTCTATTTCGATCATTCCCTGCAACGGGAGATGATCGCCGAGAGCCGCGGCAATCTGGCCAGCCAGACCCAGCTGTCGCGCCTGCTGGTGATGAGCAACCCGAGGGTTGCTTCGCCGCAGCAGCTGGCCGAATCGATCGGCACCGTCATCAAGGCCAGGGTTACCCTGATCGCCCCGGACGGCACAGTTATCGGCGATTCGGATGTGGGGCAGTCACGTCTCGCACAACTTGAGAATCATCTGAAACGCCCCGAAGTGCAGGAGGCGCTGAAAAGCGGCAGTGGCAGTGCCGTGCGCTATTCCGAAACCCTGCGTACCTCGATGCTCTATTCGGCGGCGACCTATGGCCGGGAAACAACCGGCGGCGTTATCCGCCTGGCCATGCCGCTGGAATACCTGGCCTCCGCCAAAAGCTCCCTGCATGGCGTGGTCGGCGGGGCAACCGCCGTAACGATCCTGATCGCGCTGCTGTTCAGCTATCTCCTTTCCAACCTCACCTCCAAACCGCTACGCGACATGGCTGCCGCCGCCGCTCGCATCGGGCATGGCGGGAGCAAGGCCCGCATACCGGTGCTGTCGAACGATGAGATCGGTTCGCTGGCCACGGTGCTCAACGACATGTCGGAGCGGATCGAAGACCAGGTGCAGCATCTCTCCGCTGAAAAGCAGCGTCTCGACACCATTCTGCGCAGCATGGGGGAAGGGATTATGGTGACCGCCCCCGATGGTGTCATCACCCTGGTAAATCCCGCGTTCCGCCGGCTCTTCTCCATTACCGGCGAGGTCGAAGGGAAAAAGCTGGTGGAGATATCGCGCCATCCCGACCTGCTGGAATCCTACAATGAACTTGCTGCGCCGGGTGTGGACGAACTGGTGCGGGAGATCGCCATTCAGCCGAACGATATCACCCTCCTGACCCACTGGGTGCCGCTCAATGTCGATGGTGTCAGGCAGGGGATCGTTGCCGTGTTCCACGACATCAGCGACCTGAAGAAGGCGGAAAACATGCGGCGCGATTTTGTCGCCAACGTGTCCCACGAACTGCGCACCCCCGTGACGATCATCAAGGGGTACGCGGAAACCCTGCTGGACGGCGCTCTGCAAGCCGATCCGGCCCGTGCCGTCCGCTTTGTCGAGATTATCTCCAGCCACTCGGAACGGCTCACCAACCTGATCAACGATATTTTGACCCTGTCGAGCCTGGAAACCAAAGAGGCGCTCATCGAACTCAACCCGCTGGATGTGTCGGGAACGATAGCCAAAGCCTGCACGCTGCTTCAGGAGCGGGCGATGCAGAAGAATATTGCGATACATAATGAAACGACCGGCGGAGCATTGGCGCGGGTAATGGCTGATCAGGGACGTTTGGAACAGGTGGTGGTCAATCTGCTGGAAAACGCCATCAAGTACACTCCCGACGGCGGTTCGGTGCGGATGTTCGCCGAGGAAGACGGTGAGTTTGCCAGGGTGTCGGTTGCAGATACCGGCATCGGCATCCCTTTCAAGGATCTGCCGCGCATTTTCGAACGCTTTTACCGGGTTGATGAAGCCCGCACCCGCGAGCAGGGAGGAACCGGACTCGGCCTGGCGATTGTGAAGCATATCGTGCAGCTGCATGGCGGGAGTGTTGCGGTAACCAGCGAACCGGGGCAGGGGTCAGTGTTTTCATTTACGTTGAAAAAGGCGTAATCATATCCGGCTTTGAGGGCTTACCCATGCCGGGAAGCCCTTTTTATTCAGCGCCTTCCCCGTAACATGTAACCCACCATTTTCCTCCCCGTAACACGGCTGTAACATTGATCTGGTATGGTAATCACAGATTCGTTACAAACCAAAGGGAGGAACATTCAATGTTCAAGAAATCAATCCTGACCGCAGCACTTCTGACAATCACCGCAATGTCGGCCCAGGCTGCTCCAACCCACGTTGATGCCAAAATCGCCAAGTACAAATCCGCACCCGGTGTTGCCGGCAATCTCGGCAGTATCGGTTCCGATTCCCTCAACAACTTGATGACTTACTGGGCCGAAGGGTTCAAGAAAAAGTACCCCAACGTCAACATCCAGATCGAAGGAAAAGGCTCCAGCACCGCTCCTCCCGCACTGATTGCCGGTACCGCGCAGCTCGGTCCCATGTCCCGCGAAATGAAGAGCTCCGAAATCGAAGCTTTTGAAAAGAAGTACGGCTACAAGCCGACCAAGATCGGTGTGGCGCTCGATTCGCTTGCGGTTTTCGTCAACAAGGACAACCCGATCAAGAGCCTGTCGCTGGATAAGGTTGATGCCATCTTCTCCAAGACCCACAAACGTGGCGGCGCGGATGTCACTACCTGGGGGCAGCTGGGGGTAACCGGCAAGCTGGCCAAGATGCCGATCAGCATCTATGGCCGTAACTCAGCTTCCGGCACCTACGGCTACTTCAAGGAACACGCGCTGAGCAAGGGCGACTTCAAGAACAGTGTCAAGGAACAGCCAGGTTCCGCTTCAGTTGTGGAAGGTGTTGCCAAGGATATCGGCGCCATCGGCTACTCCGGTATCGGTTATACCACTTCCGGTGTTCGTGCCGTACCTCTTTCCGCCAAGGAAGGGGGCAAGGTTGCCGAAGCCAACTACGGCAACGTGCTGAACGGTTCTTACCCGATGAGCCGCATGCTCTACATCTATGTTGCCAAAAAGCCGGGTCAGCCGTTGCCCAAGGTTGTTGAAGAATTCCTGCGCTATGCACTCTCCAAGGAAGGGCAGGAAGTTGTCGTGAAGGATGGCTATGATCCGCTGCCGGCCAAGATGGTTGATGCTCAGTTGAAGGCTCTTAAGTAACGTAAGAAAAACCTTACCACCCCCAACCCCTCCTACCAAAAGTAGGCGCTTCTAAGCGAATTAGGAGGGGGGCTTTTTGAACCTCACTATTAACAGTCGGGGGGCATTTAGCTCCCCCTCCTTCCTCTAAGGAGGGGGTTGGGGGGTGGTTGGAATGAATCCATGGCAAAAAACTTTATTGATAAATCCCGCCGCAACGACCGTCTTGCCGAACTGCTGATCCGCATCGGCGGGGTTCTGGTCATCGTTTCGGTTGTGTGGATTCTGGTCATGATCTCGCGGGTCGCACTGCCGCTCTTTTACCCCCCCTCTGCTAAAATTGCCGCCACCGTGAAGCTGTCTGCCGCCGTTTTGGCCGGTAAGGTGCTGGCGGTCGGCGCTGAAGAAAGCCAGCAGGGAGCCTTTGTCCTTGATGACAGCGGCACGTTCCATTTTGTGAAGGTTGCCGATGGCTCCCTCTCTGCCAGCATCAAAGTGCCTGCTGCTCCTCAAGGCGCTCTGCGCGTTGTCTCCGCTGAAGCTCTCGGCAAGTCGGCGTACACTCTGCTCTGGGATAACGGGGCGATTTCTGCGGTCACGGTTTCACTAGCGGCTGCCAAAGCTGCGGATGGTGTGGTTTCTCTCTCACATGATGTGGCACCGGTGGATGACCTCGCGTTTGCCGCCTCTCCTGGCGTCATGCAGTCGTTTGCCCGCGTGATCGAAGGTAAAGGGACGGTACGGATCGACCGCCTGACCAACGGGCGGCTACGGGTAACCCATCAGCTGGTGGAAAAGGATCTGCTCGAAAATATCAAAAAGAGCAGCGCCACCGCCGAACTTACGGACCCGCTGCCGGGACGTCTGACGGTTGTTACGGTCGATTCGAAGGGGCACTATCTCTATGGCGGCACCGACAACGGCTGGCTGCTGCGCTGGGATATCTCCGAACCGGGGCAGATTCACCTGCTGGAGAGTGTTTCGGCATCAGAGAAGCGTCAAGGTATCACCTCGCTGGCGCTGGTGCTGGGTGATGTTTCCGTGGCGGTTGGCGATGCGGGCGGCTCACTGACGACCTGGTTTCCGATCAAGGTGGCAGGAAGCGGCGATGACCGGCGCCTGACCCGCATTCATACCTTGCGCTCCACTGACGGCAAGGTGGCGCTCATCATTCCGTCTCCCCGCGACAAGACCCTGTTCTCTGGGGGGAACGGTGAAATCCACGCCGATCATATGACCTCGGAACGAAACCTGCTGACTATCAAAGTCTCCGCTCCGCTCAGTTTTGCCGCGCTTTCGCCTAAAGGCAACAGCCTGGCGGTTCTGGACAGCAGCAACGCCCTGACGGTGTGGAAGCTGGATATCCCGCACCCGGAAATATCGCTGGGCACCCTGTTCGGCAAGGTCTGGTACGAAGGATATGACAAGCCTGAATACGCCTGGCAGTCCTCGGCGTCCAATGACGATTTCGAGCCGAAGCTGAGTCTGGTACCGCTGGTGTTCGGCACGATCAAGGCGACTCTGTTTGCCATGCTGTTTGCCGTGCCGCTGGCGCTGCTGGCCGCCCTCTACACCAGTCAGTTCATGTCGCCGAAACTGAAGGGGCGCGTCAAGCCGGTGGTGGAAATCATGGCCGCCATCCCTTCCGTTGTCATCGGTTTTCTGGCCGGACTCTGGCTGGCGCCGCTGATCGACAAGAGCATCCTGACGATCTTTTTGAGCATTGTTATCGTGCCGTTCATGCTGCTGGTCACCATCTTTTTTTGGAAACGGATCAGGAACGCGTCACTGCTGCAAAGAACAACTCGTGGCCATGAATTCATCGCCATGGTGCCGGTGGTCGTGCTCGGCATCTATCTGGCTTTCCTGCTGAGCGGTCTGGCGGAAGTGAACCTCTTTGCCGGCGACTTCAAGCAATGGCTGTTCAGCACGCTGGGGATTCGCTATGACCAGCGCAACAGTATCATCATCGCCATCGCCCTCGGCTTTGCGGTCATCCCGATCATCTTTACCATTGCCGAAGATGCCATCTCCAATGTGCCGCGCAACCTGACTGCCGCTTCGCTGGCCTTGGGCGCCAGCCGCTGGCAGACCGCCTGGCGGGTGGTGCTTCCTTCGGCGCTGCCGGGTGTTTTTTCGGCGGTCATGATCGGCTTCGGCCGTGCCATCGGCGAGACCATGATCGTGTTGATGGCGACCGGCAATACGCCGATCATGAGCTGGAGCCTCTTTAACGGTCTCCGCTCCCTGTCGGCCAACATTGCCGTGGAGATCCCGGAAGCGCCGTTTAACAGCTCACTTTACCGGGTGCTGTTCCTCTCGGCGGTGTTGCTGTTTGTGTTCACCTTTGTCATTAACACGGTAGCCGAGGCGTTGCGCCAGCGGTTCCGGAAGAAGTACGGAAGGTATTAAAACCTTACCACCCCTAGCCCCTCCTACCAGAAGTAGGCGCTTCTAAGCGAAATAGGAGGGGGATTTTAAGCTCCCCTCCTTACATAAGGAGGGGTTGGGGGTGGTTGGGTTTAGATTTACAAGCAAGAGGTTCTTCAATGAATAAATTCTGGAAAACAGGCGAACCGTACGTGCTGGCTACCGGGGCGGCCCTGGCGATCATCCTGGTCATGAGCCTGTCGCTGGTCGGCGTCGTCATGACCAACGGGCTCGGCTATTTCTGGCCGCGGGCGCTGGTCAAATTCGAGCTGAAGGACGGCACCTCCGCACTCGGCCAGATTATGGAGCAGGAGAATAACCCGATCAGCGGTGCCCGGCGCCTGCAGCTGAAAGTCGCCAACCGTGACGTGTTCGGTCAGGATTTTCGCTGGATTGACGAGAAGGATATCGCCTCGCGCACCCTGCCCGGTGATGCGGTGCTGCTGGAACGGCGCGAGAACGGCAACTATTTCGGTTTCCTGCAGGGCATTACCACGGAAGGGCTTGTCCTGACCGGTGTCACGCCGTATGAACAGTTGTTGCAGGCACGGAAGCTGGTAGCAGGCAAGCTGGAGAACACCCGAACGATCAGGAAACAGATGTCGAATCTGAACAGCAATGCCGAGCGGATCCGCCTGAAACTGCTGAAGCTTGAGTATGGCGGGCAAGAGAAGAATGCGTCGGCTATTACTGAGCTGACCGCTGCCCGTGAAAAGGAGATGGCCGAATTCAGCCGCCTGAACGAACAGGCCAGTGCCACCATGGCCGATATAGGCAAAATCACCGCCCAGTTCAGTGATGCTACGGGGGGCAGCAAAGATATCTCCCTGACGGAAATCGTTGCCCTGCAGCGCCCCAACAGCATGTCGTTTGTTGCCAAGTGCGGCGCCTATCTGGAGCGGGTCCGCGAACTGCTGTTGGATGATCCGCGTGAATCCAACACCGAGGGGGGGCTCTTTCCGGCCATCTTCGGTACGGTCATGATGGTGCTGCTGATGAGTGTCTTCTCGCTCCCCTTTGGGGTGATCGCCGCCATCTACCTGCGGGAATACGCCAAGGATGGCCTGATGACACGCATGGTGCGCATCGCCGTCAACAATCTGGCCGGTGTTCCCTCCATCGTCTACGGAGTGTTCGGACTCGGCTTCTTCGTCTACGGCATCGGCGGCAGCATCGACTCCCTCTTCTTCCCGGAACGGCTGCCTACCCCGACCTTCGGCACCGGCGGCATCCTCTGGTCGAGCCTGACCCTGGCGCTCCTGACCGTACCGGTGGTGATCGTCGCCACCGAGGAATCGCTTGCCTCAATTCCGAAAGGGGTGCGTGAAGGTTCACTGGCGCTGGGGGCTACCAAGTTCCAGACCCTGATGAAGATCCTGCTTCCCATGGCAACCCCCGGCATCATGACCGGTCTGATCCTCTCCATGGCGCGCGCTGCCGGTGAGGTTGCACCGCTGATGATCGTCGGTGTGGTCAAGCTGGCGCCGACGCTTCCCTTTGATACGAATTTCCCGTTTTTCCACATGGACCGGAAATTCATGCACCTCGGCTTTCATATCTACGACGTCGGCTTTCAGTCCCCCAACGTGGAAGCGGCTAAGCCGATGGTATTTGTAACGACGATGCTGCTGCTGGCAATTGTCATCCTGGCCAGCAGTGTGGCCATATATCTGCGCAACCGGATGCGCAGCAAGTATACGACTTCGACGTTTTAACCGGGAACCCTTTTCTTTGCCACAGAGACACAGAGACTCAGAGGAGAACATCAACTGATGATGAAAATGAATACATTCGTATTTGACGATTAGTATGTTTTTCCTTGGTATGACTTTCTCAGTGACTCTGTGTCTCTGTGGCTATATTTTCAGTTTAAGCACTAAATAAGGAACTAACATGTCACAACCCCTGGAACACACCACACCGATTCTCTCGGTTTCCGATCTGAACCTACATTATGGCGCGGCCCATGCCCTCAAGAACATCAATCTTGAGATGGCCCGCAACCAGGTGACCGCTTTCATCGGACCGTCCGGCTGCGGCAAGTCAACGCTGCTGCGCTGCTTCAACCGGATGAACGACCTGGTGGAGAGCGCCCGGATCGACGGCAGCATCCGCTTCGACGGCGCCGAGATCAATGAGCCCTCTACCGACGTCATCTCGCTCCGGCGCCGGATCGGCATGGTCTTTCAGCAGTCCAACCCGTTCCCCAAGTCGATCTACGAGAACATCGTCTACGGCCTGCGCATTTCCGGAGTAAACGACAAGGCGACTCTCGATGAAGCGGTAGAGCGGAGCCTGAAAAACGCCGCCATCTGGAATGAAGTAAAGGATCGCTTGCATGAGTCGGCGCTGGGACTTTCCGGCGGTCAGGCCCAGCGCATCTGCATCGCCCGGGCCATTGCGGTCAATCCGGAGATCATCCTGATGGACGAGCCCTGTTCGGCGCTCGACCCGATTTCGACCCTCAAGATTGAGGAGTTGATCGAAGAGTTGAAAAGCAAGTACACTATTGTCATCGTCACCCACAACATGCAGCAGGCGGCGCGGGTGTCGGATGTGACGGCGTTCTTTTATCTGGGAGAGTTGATTGAGGCGGGCGGGACACGCAAAATTTTCACCAACCCGGAGAAGAAACAGACGGAAGATTACATTACCGGTCGGTTCGGGTAACCCAAAAAACAAGGCAAAACCGGTCTCACGCGGCCAGAAGTAGGTGCCTCTAGGCAAGGCGCGGAGGACGCGGAGAAAACCAGGATTAAAGGCTTAAGTCTTTAGGGGTAATACATAAATCTTTGTTTTTGACTTTCTCCGTGGTCTCCGCGTCTCCGCGTGAAAATAACAGGTTTAATTCCGGCGTGACCGGATGAGGAGAACATATGCAGCAGGAACATATCAGCAAAGCTTTTGATAATGAATTGAACGACCTCCGCCAAAGTATTCTGGTCATGGGGGGCAAGGTGGAGTTGATGATCGCCAACTCGGTCAAGTC